>Ga0181612_119914_pt1 | contig 14339 bp, 4 predicted proteins | sample HoacroProtozoa21_FD_119630 | JGI IMG/M metagenome (GOLD analysis project Ga0181612, IMG submission 119630) | Hoatzin crop microbial communities from Cojedes, Venezuel. Combined Assembly of Gp0051906, Gp0051904, Gp0051908 | reverse complement strand
CTAGGAGGATATCATGGGAGACTGTGTCGAAAGCCTTGCTGAAGTCGAGGTAGACAACATCCATGGCTCTCCCTTCATCTACCCAGCCAGTCATGTCATCATAGAAAGCTATTAGATTGGTCAGGCATGATTTCCCCTTGATGAATCCATGCTGACTACTCCTGATAACCTTCTTTTCCTCCACTTACTTGATGATGACCTCCAGGATAAGCTGCTCCATCACCTTTCCTGGGATGGAGGTGAGGCTGACTGGCCTGTAGTTCCCTAGTATCCTTCACCTTTGACTTCAGCCAATTAGTTCCTGCCTTTGTGAAATTTCAGTTTAGCAGTATTTGGTGTTTCCTAATCTACTGTGAAAGATAAATTTTAAAAAATTCTCCATACTTCTGTAATGCTTTACTGGATGCAAAAGCCTATGTTTACAGTATTTTGACAGGAAAAAAACCAAAACCAAACCAAAAAAAGCCCCAACGGTCTAAGAATAAGCAAGCAGGAAGAGTACAGAATAAACATACAGGTTTTCATTATTTCTTATTGTATGTGAATTCTTTCATTTGGACCTCAGCTACCCATACCCATATATTTTTGGCCTCAATGAGACAAATCTCATATTTTACAGGTTAATTTATGCATGTGCCACGTTAAACTTTTATAAAGCACTTCGTACATTTCTCCTTTCATCATTTTAGTATGTAGAAGCAATAATGCAAACAAATAGTAACTTTTTCTTCTGACTTCATGCAAGCATGTCCATCTTTAAAACAGAAGATATCATTACGGACTAGTGATATTTCCAGAGAGGATGCATTAACATTAAAAATAAATGCTATTCATTCACATAAAATCAGAGATAAGTTTATGCAATAAATCTCAGTTTTAGATTCACATTATTCAGTAATGTGTAAGAAAGTGGTTACAAAAAAGCTTTTACCATATATATATGTATGAGTACACAATTTACTTATCGCTTTTAGGAAAAAAAAAATCCAATGCTCTTTAGCAAACCTGGATGCAATTAAATTCAAGCAGTGTGGTTCTTTCACTAATGAGAAGGGTGGCTAACAGTCCACCAGTTAATTTACTGAATAAATTCTATGTAAAGAACAGCTTAGTAGTGTGTGTTCATCTGTTCCAGGAAACTCTTCAATTAAATATATTTAGATACAAACTATAGTGTCAATGCGGGTTTTTTTACAAGAGATCTTGTTGCATGAGGGCAAGATGTGACTTTAATTATATTTTCTATAATAATAGATAGATGAGAAAAAAATAATTAAAAAAAAAATTACTGTTGTATCTGTAGCCAGAACTGTAACTCAGTACACATGATTTTTGCCAGTTGTATTAAAAGACTTTAGGCTCTGCCCTGAGCTGAGGGCACAGGTCTCAGGACTGGCCAGGTATCACCTTCACTGTAGATGGGCTGAGCTGGTTTCAGCTCCTGCCTCGGAGCCAAGTCCCTGTTGCCTCCTCTTCCTGAGCTTGAGCTCTTCCAGCGGTGGGAAGCGTCTGGCTAACCCAGGGGCTCCTCATGTTTAAGCATGGGGAAACTGTGGGGGCTGTGTTCATCCCTCAGCTGCAAGCAGCCAGAAGGCATCAGCCTGAGGTAAGGAAACATTTAACAGGAAGTCCAAATGTATCAAACTGAGGAGGAAGTGCCCACCCCACTCCACATACAAATCTCCCATGCACTCCATAAATAACCTGTTGCTCCTGGTGAAGACTTTGTGATGTTCTAAACTCATTAAAACCTTTCCATCCTGCAGCTCATGAGGCATACTGAAGTGCTGACCAAGGACACTGGAAGGGTGAGAATAAGATCAAGTAAAAGGGGTAGGTCCTAGCCAGTTCACTTACAACAATTTTAAAGTATTATTACAGACCTGTCAGTGTTAGTTTTGTATTTAAACTATTGGACTGTTAAATAGTTAATTGGACTAACAATAAATTCATAGCTGAAAGTATATTATGTTTCTTTTTGCTTACAACAAGATTTTGAGTGTAATAGAGCATAGCAGCAAGGCAATCAACTTCTAAAGAACAAAGATGTTTAATTCTGTTTTCCCACTTTGATAAAAAAAATTCTGCAGCCATCACATGAGCGTGAAAAATCATAGAAGGGAAAGATTTATTAAAGTCCTAGTTAGGTAGTAGCCCCTCTGCTTTACTCAACTCTGCTCTAATAAGCTTTCTGCCTGAAGATTTAGTGCATTGCCCCCCCCCTCCCCAAGAAAAGCTATCTTTCCAACACACATTGACCACTAAAATGCAAAGTTAGGAAGGCAGGTAGCTAAGACATGCATGGCAACAGAATATACATGTGGTATCACAGAAGCAAATGTGTACCTGTGAACGAACTTGACTATCTTTGCTTACCCTTTACTCCAGGATAGAAGGATCTCCCTACCATTTCCCTTAATATCTTTGCAGGGATTTCTTTCACATGGAGTGAAAGAGAGAGTTTTAAACAGTTCTGTGCAACTTGTTGTGATATGCAGCCACAGCATTTGGGGGTGTACCTTTATATATCACAAAATAAGAAGAGTTTGTCTAGGTCAATGTTTAGCTGAAGAAACGTTAAGGAGCAACCAGAGGTTCGAGGACCTTAGGTGCTCTTCTGCAATAATATGTTAAAAGGCACAGCCAGGTTCCAGTGATATGCTTTCAGCTGAAGCAGAACATATATTTTCAGAAATTTTCAATCTTAAAAATTATGTGTAATGTTGGTGAACAAGCTAACGAAATAGTAGGTAAACTAATGATACTAACGAATATTACTCAAAAAGGGGAAGTGTTATTCCTCATTTATTTCCTGAACTATGCAAGATTGCTGTGCACAGAAAACAGATCCACACTTTGGAAGTAAGCTGCACTCAGTGAGCGAAGTGATCTCTCTCCTTATATTGCACAAGTCATTTTGAAAATTTCCATGTTTTTCATGCTGAGGATTGTTTACAAATTAATGTGAGCTTTACAGGCAAAAAATAATTTAACATAAAACTTCATTATGATCATATTTTTAAACATTCAAAATACCTTAGTTTACTGTATGGACAACTTAAACAAACAAAACAAAGACATTGAATATAAATAATTAACACATTTTGCTACTCTTATTAAATTGAGTGTTCCTCATTTCCCTTGTGACATCCTTTTTGTATCAGCTACCAAGAGATAAAAGACCTTCTGTTTATGAAGGGGTAGGTTGATATCTCTGTTTTGCTGGTACACAAAACAATAATTACACAGACATCAGTAGAGCAATTAAAAAATATACCAATACAGTTGAGTCAGAATTAAAAGATCCCTAAATTCAAAAGCTGCCAACATGCTCGCTTAGTCAGTTTAATTCCAAACGATGTTCTCCTACATTTATACACCTGTCTGCATAATACATTGAGATATTAGAAGACATTGCGTGCTTTTGTTTACCCTATATGAAATTTGTTTCTGAATGCATAAGTTTGCTGATGACATAGCATTGGACACTGAAGAATTATAAATAGTGATTTTCACTATGGTCATGTCTTTCTGTTTAGGTAATGAAAAATGAATTCAATTTAATAACATTAAAAGTTATTGTTTATAATAGTGTGATATATTAGCAATAATTTCTAGCTGAATATTTTGCAGTACCCAAAGATTTTAATGAATCTTGAACCACAAGGTCAAGAAATACCCAGCACACAAAGTTAACAGCAGTGATTCCTGAATAAACTTAAATTACTTAACATTTTAAGTCAAACAGTCTCAACAGTTAAAATAATCCCTACTCAAATAAGGCTTGCTGTTTTCTTCTTGTGAAGACATGGAAACATAATCATAATCTTTCTACATGAAGATACTTATATTTATATCCTTCTAACATAAGTTCCATATTATCTGAAAGTGATTTCAGATGCATTGTTAGAAAATAGAAAAGACATTTCGCCAATTCATAGAAATATAAAAGGAACGCCGAGATCATGATGGAAGCAACATGTGGAATGTTTCTAAAAAATACCATGCAGGAGGAAAACAGAAATGTGTCTGGAGATAATCCAATCCTAATAAGTAAACAAACAAACAAATACTTCAGATGAAAGTATATGAAAACAAAGAGATTTGTGAACTATTGTTGCAGTCAAGTCTGAGATAAATTGTGAAGTTGACAGGAATATCTCAGTCCTTGATATAAGGAAATGTCAGACTTAACATAGTAAGCGTGAGTACAATAATATAAGCAATGGAGAACATTGTATGTGAAGATATGATATCATGTATGTAGTTTGATAACTACAGTGATGGCAGTTTAGAGCATGGGGAAAGTTAAATTTGGAAAGCAGTGTTCACAGACAGCATATTATAGAGCTCTAGGGTAGAATAAGAGACATCAGAAAATATTGTGGCAGCTAAGGGAATCTTGTAAATAGTTACAATAGTGATATGAAGGGATTTAAATTCCCTAGATATTGATCAGAACACAAGTTTCAAAACTGAACAGGGAAGTGTCAGATATTGCCTGATAATTTACATAGCAAGCCCCAAGATCATTGGCTATTTTGAAATATATCTTAGGAAATAAACCATTTACATGGTAGGGTGCATGTGCTGAAAAACAGAAACACTGACATTTGATCCTGCAACAGAGAAGGGTATGAGGTTATTTCATTTCCTTTCCATGCATTTTTTTTTTATGTTTCCACCTCTGTGGAGCAGAGCTGTGGCAGCTGTTCAACACATTTTCTCATTCAAGATAGAGGAAATAAGCAAAAGAATAAAACAGACAAAGTGTGAAAGGAATATTGAATATTTTGAACAAAGCTGCTTGTTCCTCCTCTCTTCACAAAGAAATCTTTCTTCAGTCCTAGATAGTGTATTCTCAGCTGGTGTGAAATCTAACTGGAAGTAGGTAGTTACATCTGTGTGCACTGTTATCCTTTATCCAATACATGAGTTTTGATCAGGAATTATTAATTTGTTATGATTTTTGTACAGCCTAGGTACAGTTGTTCTCAAGCTTTCATACCAGGCTCTGCTCTGCTCATTTGTAGTAGTTTGGGTGGCTCTCTTTCTTTACCTTTACCCTCTTGCAGCTCTCAGAAGGCCCTACATTCAGAAACCCACAGAAGTCTTCTCTCCACCACTTTTAGCCTCTGTGTAAAAATTTCTGGGAAGCTGGCTCAAGGTTAGTGTAGCAGCCTTGTGCTAACTAGGCAAACCCTGTTGCATTTGAAGGAGAAGTTATAGACTTGTCTTTGAGGAGAAGCAGCAGTAACATCCAGTGAGTCAGTGGCCATCACAGGTAAACTGAGATCCAGACCAGGCCTTTGATCTTTAATTTTCTCCTATTCTTCCATATTCATTAGCGCAGAATTAGTATGTTAACTGGAACAGATGTGGGGCACCGAGAAAAGGGGTAATGAAGACTGAGACGAAATGAAGGCTAGCTTTTGGGACTTCTCCCTTTTTTACCAAACACCTTCACTTTGCTATATGTAGGATGTTGCTTGCAGCTTGGGAACAAACAATAGAACCCATAGCTCAATGCTCTGTTGCAAAACAGAAGGAGAAGCAGTATTCACTGAGCTTTAGTCTACCTTAAAGGCCCATCTCCCTACGTTCCCTCTGTATTTAGTAGAGAAAAAGCGGATTCTCTAAGGGACTATTTGGAGTGTGACCTTGTAACAGTTGTTCTGAGCAGTCTTTGTCCATCAATAGACTTCCTAAGCCAAAGGTCTCTTGGTGAATATTCCATAGCGATCAGAACAACAAGGCTTAAATTTACTTCTCTGACATACCTACACAAGGTTACTCCTATGTACTGTAACTTCAGTTATGCAGCTTAACACAACATTGAGCTTAACATATCACAAGGGACTTGCACAGACCTGCTTTAGCCCACAGTTTTTACAATAGTTTCAACCTAGAGTGCTCTGATTCAGAAAAAGCCTGGAAACTTGTGTTTTGAGTGGGGTGGGATTTTTTTCCTATATCTTTTAAATGGAATGTGTGAATGAGAGATATGAATAGACTAATTAACTTATCTGTCATTTCTCTCCCATGGCTTGCAAGTAGTGCACCTCTTATACTCTTATTTTTTGTGACAAAGTGCATTCTCTCAAAAACCCCTTTTTAGGAACTATTCCCATTGGAATCTCCTGAATGAAACAACAGCCATAGACAGAAGCAAATGTATATGTTTTAATTTAACTGGAATAACTCCATGTATTATTTCGCTGTTTTATTAATGTACTGAAGTTGGACTGGATGATCATAAAATATTTTTCTTTTTAACAAAACTTGGTGGAAAATCAAACTGACATTGAAGACAGATTTTTAGAGAGATGCTCAGACAGAAGCTAGACTTCTGTTTGAGAGAAGGAAAGATGACTAAAGGTAAAATATCACAGGCTTTGAGAAAATATTTGTCTGTCCTATTGTTGTTGCTTTCTTTCTTTTATGAGTTTGATTATATAAATCCAGCAAATTTGACATAAAAAGTTCTTTAAAAGGAAAATAATTTAGAAAAAACTCTTTTCCCAGTAGTGTTATGACACATAAAATTACCTGTAACTTACTGATTGCATATTAATTTCCATAGCATTTGATGCTGCAGTTAGTGTATGTAATGGACAATGTCCACTCCACTGAATCGGTGCGTACGCAGTATTTTGTTATCTATTCGTTATTCAATGCCCCTCCCTTTCTCATCCAAATTTACAGCTTTCTATTCAAAACTGGTTTTGAAGGGAGAATTTTAAACATTGCTATGGATTTTTCTCAGCCATTGATGAAGATTAATTCTTTTTGTTTCTCAGTGACTTTATCTCATTACTGTCTTGTGAGAGGCATGTGTATTATTTCCATTTTACAGATGCAGAATGCAGATACATGGAGGTTAAGACTGGCCATATCCAATGACCATACATGCATTATTTCTAAAAAAGGTCTGATTTTTTCATTGTATAGCACTGCTCTCTTTACAGTTGTGAGAACTCAGTACTTCTAGTCTGTTGTTATCCGTCCAAGTTTTTTGTGGTGACCTTACTAGGGAGGATATCTCCAGTTTGACTTACATTCTGCAGCTGAATATATCTTCAAAGATCAATTTTTAATATTCAGCTCAAGTAATATTTTATTCTTTAAATTCAGCTCCCATAAAATTTGTAAATTTTGAATGTCATCACAGATTGAGTCTTGGGTCTGAAAAACACAAAAATTTCAAAGTTATCCTTATGAAAAACATTCAAATCTCATACAAAATTATAATGAATGAATAATGAAAAAAATGTAGTGTTTATAATACCTATATCAGACTATATATAGACCCTGTTATACTCTTAGCACCTAAATCACAAGATACTAGTTCCTTAAAGAAAAGCAAAAAGACACTGAATTTTGTTAAAATAATAATTACTTATTGCATATTTATATGCAAGCTATGCATGTGTCATAATTTAGAAAAAAAATTACTTGCCATTTTAATGTTTTGCTTTACAAGTTACCTGATTCTAGAGCATTGAACCAATTGAAATCAAACTAAATGAAGCTGCTAGACAGAAATCTGCATTTGGAAAAAGGACAAAGAGTGCTAGGAAGGAATGTGAAGAATATTTTTTTTTAAAGCCAAGAAAAAGGGCAATTCTATTTCTATGCAGAAAACTATAGAGTGTTTTCATCAATAAAACAAAGGTATTTCTACAAAATATTGGAGAAGAGAACTTTAAGCACTTCCTTTTACATATTCATAGTGACATATTTGGTAAGTTAACTGGCATGCATGAGTATGTATTTCCAGTTACTGATATGCACATTATTGTTACTCTCTACCGTATGCCAAACCCTGTTATCAGTTTCTTATCTGGCTGTTTGCCAGTGCAAATGCTTACTTTCTAATAATGAATTAAATCTCCACCAACACTTAACGTATTTCAAATAGCCTGATTATAGTTGCATATGGTGTGAAGTAGCGAATAGAAAGAACACAATGCATTTTTGTAATTTTTGGATACCACGTTGTAGCAAGTGGCTGTATTGAGCCTTGCATAAGAGTTCTTCATTCTCAATGTAAATCGTACACTCTAGGGAAATACAAATAATAATATCATGTGTGAAGCTCCAGAGGTTGCACTGATAGCCATAAATTAATGAACAACGCAAGAGAAATTCAAGGAACTAAATCATTTTCAGAGTAGTCAAAAAAACAACAGGAGTCAAGCAAGGTTGAACCCAATGCTGAGTTCAGCAAGGATTTGGAGGAAATCTCAGTTCTAATTCTATTTATGTTTTACACTAAGCACTAATTTTATTTTAAAGAAAACTGAGACCAAATCTTAGAACCTTGATTATTTCTCCGGTACTTATTACCCTAACCACAAAGCTATCAAGTCAGAAGACTATATTTCTTCTTCAATTATTCCCTGGGCCTATAAAGCCCTGTGTGAAGGAATGAGTGAAGAATTTCCATGCACTACCTTTGGTCTGATAAACAGGGAACTTTCACAGAATGTAGGATACATTAATCAGATCCCCTGACATGGCTATGTGAATTTACTAACCACTGGGCTAAATGGAAAAATGACTCCTGCAGTTGTATGTCAAAGGCAGACCTGTAACTCCTTCTTGTTAGAAGAGTCATTGGTGTCTACACTTAGCAGGGGGGCTCTGAGTGTTCAGGTCTTACACAGATTGCCATCATAACTTTACACCATGCAAATGGTGACTGAGTCCAGGACAGAGGATGAGACTTAAACCCAATGTGAGGCACCTAATTCACCCTGTACAAGAATTGTAACAATCTGACACCCATCTTTGGTTACCTGTGTGCCTATGAGTCTTGAAAATAACTCTGTCCCTTTCTAGTCTGTGACTAAAATCAGCAATTCTCTACTCCGCTGATTTCAATAGCAATAGAAGCAAAGGTTTTATGAGCCAAGTCATAGACCTTGTGAAGACTTCTAATTAGTTTCAGGAGTTTGGGTTCATTCCATTTAGATGTTGAATTTTAATGGGATATACATGTCTGCATAAATTGCTCATTGAACAAGGTCCCAAAACACCTAAGTGGAAAACTTGTATGAAATATCCAAAAAGCTACACCACGGACATGAAGTTCATATTCTGTATATTATGTTTGATAATAATAGGCAGTATTGTGAAATAAAGACAGAAAAAAAAAGACAGACTGGAAAGAAAAAAAGAAAAGATGAAGAAGTAAAAAATCTTTCTATGTGTTAATTTGAGAGGAATGTGTCATGAGCCCCCCATGGCAGGGGGGTTGGAACTGTATGATCTTTGAGGTCTCTTTCAACTCAAACCATTCTATGAATCTATGTTTCTGTGACTTTACCTGTAATATATTCAATGTCATCACTGAGGACTTACTAAGGAGTAGAAGATTTCTTAAGAACTCGGGGCCAGATTCCAAATTGTTTTCTTTTCACAAAATCATTTATAACTCTCCAAAGGGGATTAAAATGCTAACCAAATTTTAGACATAATTTCTGATTTGATATTATATTCCTTTAATATTACAGATACATACAGTTTTATGGGGCACAAAACAAAAATTAGAGCAGTACTTTTCACAATTCAAGTGGCATTGATTATTTCAGAATGTTATTTGAGGTTCATACAAAATAATTTCATGAAACTGGATTCTATTCTTTAACATATTTTCTTTTTTTTCCACCAGAGGAGGTGGAAAGGAGGCTCATTAGGGAGCTAAGGCATCAACAGTGTCCAGATTAAATAGAAAGAATCTAAAAGGTTTTCTGCATTTCTCATTTAATCTCTTTCAGTTTTCTGTTGGTAATTTCAGTTTAAAGATACTTTGTGACACATCATAGGGCAAACAATCTCACAGCTGAAAACCGGCAAGGGATATTAATGGGCCTGCTATTTAGTAAGAGCAAGAATGTATTATTCTATAAATGGCTTTTTTTCCACCTTGTAAACTGAGCCCTCAGTATGTCCTTGATAACTGAAAAATACCTCTGGCATGAGGAGACCAACAGGCAGTGTCTCAGATATTTTAAATTATAGTTGCGACCGCAGGTCTTTTTGCAACGGAATGATGACCAAAATCTGAAAACATTTCTATAAACAAAATTTCATAAAAGTATTTGACAACTTGTTGTTTTGTTTTAATACTTCACAAGAATCATTTACCTTTATTAGATGGCTGCCTCCATGGGGGAAAAAAGGAAAGTCCAGGTCTAGCACTCCATCATTCTTCTTTTGAATCCATTTCAGATTAATAGGACCCTGGTGATTTCAAACAATTTACCAGCCTGCCACTGGTAACTTCATAAGAATTTTTCCCTGAGGGATTGCAGGATGTGGAACTGCTGAGTCTGAGTACTGGCACTACATCACTAAGTAGATGAAAGTGGTACAATTAGATGAGAGCAATTTCAACACCATTTGGTCCTTGCTGTTTTGCAACAAGAAGCCCTGTTGTGCCCAGTGTGTGAGATCATGGAGAGAGAAGATACATGTTTATAGAGTTACCTGCTCATTCATGAACAAGTGTGACTGAAAAGTACTCACCAACTACAACTTTTTTGGTAAGTAAAAGCTTGTAGAAGTGGTGAAAAGGCAAGATGGATTTTAGCCTCTGACTTTCATGGAAAGAAAGATTGAAAAAATAAAAGAAGAATGAGAAATTGTTATAACCAATGTGCATCTATAAGTCTATAAATATAATAATTCAGAAGGAAATTTGATGTATTTTGTATGAAATAATGGGGATTTCAAGGAGAATCGTGTCAGTCTTGCAATTAATTCTTTTTTAGAATGCCATTTATTATTTGAATCGCAGCAAGAATAAATTTGGATGTATCGTCAATTTAATATGCAGTCTTCTATCAGAAAACAATCAAGGAGTGCTTGTAAAGAGGGAAATCCTCTTGGATTTTAAAGTTCCCTCCCCATCTCCTTTCAGTTTAGTTTAAAGGTTGCTGTTATTTTTGTGCCATAGTCAAAGCAGACATACACCTCTTTATCTGAATTCAGAATGTAATATCAGACATGCTGTCATGTACAGTAAGAAGGAATCATTGAGTGTCCATGTATTTCGTAAGATATAACACCAACCCAAATAAAATAGCATAGTGGTTTTAAACCTGTTCAGTTCATAAAATGTCACCTTTGGCACTTAATACCAAAATAATCTACTGGAATCCTTACCATTCTAGTGCAGAGCCATTATCTTCAATGGCATACCAACTGATGAAGGAGTCACAGTAGACATGTTTTAAATGTTCATAAAGTCTAGAAAACACTGACCATGTGGAAATGTTATAAATAATTTCTGAAAAAAAAAGGTTAAAAAAAAATCCCTATTCCTTCTCTGTCAGAAATCCAAAGTAGATGAGTCTTCAATCCCTTATAAACTTTAATAATATATACAAAAAGACAAAATAAGCCTGTTCTTTAAGCAACTACAAATTATCGAGTGTGGCTTTATTCTAACTATTTTATATGAGCTATATCATTGATCTCAGTCATTAGGATCTAGACTTGTAAATATTAATTACATTATTACTGTGAAGGAAATACCCATAGGTCAAGGTTTGTAAATGTGACTTCCTTAAATTAGTAAACCTTTAACTTTATATGAGTTCTACAAAATTTCAAAAATCTTACTGAAGTCACACTGGCTACATTATATCACCACTGCAGTCCTACATCATTTTTGTCATTGACGTTTCCCTTTTTTTAGGTAATTCTAGAAATGATCCACACAGATAGGGATATTAGCTCAGGCAAATTTGTGGCGCAAATTCTAAAGCATATGACATTTATTTTTTAATCTTATATGGTGCCAGGTTAAAGCTGGAAGTCTTTGAAGTAGAACAAAGTAGAATTTCTGTGGAGCACATATCGTAAAGTATATGCAGGTTAGAAATGGATACAAGTTCACATGAGCTTATTGACCAGAAGTCTCTGCCACTGTGATTTATAGCTTTGGAATAGAATCCTATAGATCATCTCAATTTCTGTAGCTGTGCAGTTCAAAGTTTTGCAGATGTCTTGTGGAAAGAAAGACATCACCCCTTAAGTCTGTGTATCTGAGACATTGATACGTTTCTCATTAAGACAAATGACCCTGGGATACAAATGAAAATGAGATGTAACTGCTCAACTCAAAACGTTATTCCAATGTCTACAATGTGAAATAGAATTTCAGAAAGGTTTGTTCCACTAAAAAATAACAAAAAATTTATCAGTGGACTTACTTTAATTAATTCATACCATATGCCAAACTATTCTACTAAAAACTGCTAAGGGTCAAAGTGATGGAAGGAGCCTTCTCCTGCAGTCTAGGCGAAAAAACAGTCATGAAGTTGCCCTTCAAAAGCCTTATCACAACTCTAGTGTCACAAGCTCATCTAGGACTGGAAACAGTGCAAGTGTATACTGTAACTGGTGGCAGTAAGCTGCCATAACTGAAATATTCAGGATTTCTTAAATTATTCCAAAGGTTCTCCAGGCTCCAAGAAACCAAAAATCAGGAAAGTATCATTGGCTAGGGCTGCTAGAAGTGTCTGTTCTTCCAGATGCAAGTTCTGTGATGTACCTTTAAAAAGATGAAGCAAGGAACTCTGAAAATGTCAATGAAGAATAATATCTTGCTAAGGCGATTAAAGTCATTACCACCTGCAGCTACCGATATGCCATGCTGTTCTGTGAGCACAAAGAAGGGTATTGCACAATTTTTGCAACCCCAGCTCATTGTCTGCTGTCTTAACTCCTCAGCTAACAGCACAGTAAATCATGGTAATACAGTTAAAAAAGAGGTCTCTGCACAGAAATGTCTTGCAATCAACCGTGTGCAAACAGTAGGAACTTGTGAGCTGCTCACATAATTCATTGTTAGACTATTACGCAACATATTTTTAGAACTAGTGTACATTTTTGCTGGTTTGTTCTTTTAATGAAGATACGAATAAGCGCTAATCTCTGTGATACATACATTCATATATGTGAGCTATAAGCATACTTTTTACCATTGAGAAATAGTTTTTTCTGGTTGGCCTCAGTAAGCTAGCAAAGTTTTCTGAGGTTAGCTTCCATCTTAATATGATAAATGTGATAAATTCTATTTATTCGTTTGCTCTCCACACTTGCCATGTTTCAGGTAAGGATCCAGGAATGTCATGACTTACATGCATGCTCTATTTTCTGCATAGTGACTTTCATTAGAACTATTAAATCAAAACCAATGCTAAAAAGTATAGCTTAGCTTTCCCCTGGTCTTTGCACCAGTCCTCCTCGCACTGATATCAATGTCAAAATTCCTGTTGATTTTCCTGAGAGGAAGACGGGCCTCATTTACTGCATACTCAAGACCCTAAAGGCTCTTTTAAAGCCTGCAATAAACCAAGCTGTACTGTACTGTACTGTAGCTGATTAATTCTGTCAGATTTATTCCCTGAGTAACACTCCATTGAAAAACATTTTTTTTTCATTTCAATTTATTTTTTCTCATACCATTTTATTGCCTTTAAACTATTCCCTTTTCTTCGTTTTTCGCAATTAGCTCCAAATGTCTTCTTAGGTTAACAAACGAATTTACTAAGAGGGCAAGCAACAGATGATGAATCAAGGGCAAAACAGAGCAGTAGAAAATCAGAATTACTGGAAAAGCAGATGCTATTTCAAATAGTTTTAAGAAGTTACTCAAATGCCTCTACTTCCATTTTTTATAAGGCTCTTGACACTAAATGCTTCAGTTAGGTGAATCTTACAGTTGCCTCAGCTTTCAGTAGTTTAATACATCTTCAAGTTAATATTATTTCCCCTGAGAGATACAAACCATAAAACCTAGAGATAAATCATTGAAGTTTGAAATAAATTACAATTTTTAGTTCTTTCAGCAAACAAAAATTGTCTGCAAATAAGTTTTGTCAAGTAAAAGGGTTTCTTTTGCGTTTCAGACATTTTAATACTTTTATTTAATTTTCTAAATTCATTTCAAAACAGAAAACGCAAAAGAGTTGCTTCAAAAGATATTGAAAAAAACGTATTATAGCATTTCCAAACTCACAATTTTTCTTTATATTTCCCCAATATAAACATCTTCTTTAGAATAATCCGAATTCATGATTTTTTTCACTCTATATAGAAAACCATATTTAAACTGCTTTTATATTAGCCAAAACATATTTGCTCAGCTATACTGATTTGCATCAAAGATAACAAAGAGCTCATATACACACAGGCACATAACTGTATGTATACAAATGTGCATTTGTAGAACCTTGTGTGTGTTGTGTATGTATTTACTTCCATCCACCCTGATGTTCTTTCCTTTGCAGTTCATAGCACCAGCTGTAAATTGTCCTCCAAAT
>Ga0181612_109676_pt1 | contig 14339 bp, 7 predicted proteins | sample HoacroProtozoa21_FD_119630 | JGI IMG/M metagenome (GOLD analysis project Ga0181612, IMG submission 119630) | Hoatzin crop microbial communities from Cojedes, Venezuel. Combined Assembly of Gp0051906, Gp0051904, Gp0051908 | reverse complement strand
CCATGGTATGGAATACCGGGCTCTGTTTGGCCAGGTGGGGTCAGCCCCCACCCCCCAGCTGTGCCCCCTCCTGGAGTCCGGTGAAAATTAACCCTGTCCTGGCCAAACCCAGGACACAGAGCTAGAGCCTCAGGGTGCAAGGGCAAAGGACTGGTATCTAAGCATAAGCTCCTCCATTCTTAGAAGTGGAAGTAAATCATCCAAAGGCTTTGATATTTGGCTAAAAGATTTTTTTGCACATAATGATTGGATGAGGTTCTTTGGACTTAACCTAAAGTTCTTTTTAGATAGGAAATTTCATAACCCCATTATTACAGCTCCCATCAAGATTCTTAACTGACCTTGTCTACTATTGCTCTGATGTCTTCTCCGCCCCAAGCGGACTGCTATGCTATTTTGAAGAACATATTGCTTTCCTGGATAGATGATTCTTTCTTGCTCAAATTTATCATTTGGCTATTGTCCACCTACCACTTGTTAGCTATCTTATGGTTTTTATTTTCCTGCATTAGTGCTATATGCCTCTATGAATACTGCACTGCATCATCATGTTGGCGTATGTTTTCCTCTCCATTTGCTGTCATCTCCTTTAACATGAATAGCACTGCTTATCACAGACCAATGTATCAAATCATAAACCATTTTTTCAGTGATCAGAAAAAATGGTTTGGTAAAGCACTGTACAACAAAAATAGTATGGCCATGTTTACTTCTGGATTTACTTGCTTATTCTGTAATGAAGTGTCTATGATGCTTGAACTGCAAAATGTGATATATGCTCCTACTCTCTAGTAATAAAATATACAGCATGACTATAAAGAAAATTCTATTAAATAATAAGCAGGCATTGGAATAAAATGAAAAATACAGAGCTCAATTTGCATTTACCAGCTTCTAATATTTGAAAATTTCAGCACAGTAAGTAAAAGCAATTTCTCTCCCTTGTTAGAAAGATATGTATATGCATTAATTTCTGAAAGCCCACATTTCTACAATTAAATTCCCAGCGTAAACTGGATAACTGGTTTAATATTCATACAGCACAAATGTATCTTCTGCTGTGGGGCTCCAAATCATTGTATTTTCTTGATCATTACAATCCAGTAGGAAAGGCTGTTGTCAAACGCATGCAATCGTATCACAGTTAGATGCTGATAGATTGATATGCATCACATATAATGCCTCCTTAATTTTTACTACCTCCATAAAATGTTGCAGACGCCTGTGTTCATTTCGGGAGCACTACGCAAAATGATTTATACCTCACCCTCCTTCATAAAAGGAAAAAGTCATGTTTCGGATTTCATTCATTAGCAAAGGTAGAAATTGTATCTGGTTTTCACCACTAATAAAACAGTGTTTCCCTTGACTTCCAGGTCAGTACCTGTGTACCAGCATCTGCTTCTGAATTCAAGTTGTCTCAAAAAAAAAAATTTCTACAATTCTTTTAATTCCAGGCTTATCTGGAGAGGTTAAACAGTAGCAAAGGAGTGGTCACTAGTATCTAAGTAGAGTGCATACTACTTGCTTTGACATAACTTTTGGCAGTGCTCATAGGCCTCTCTACACTTGCAGTCAATACAATAAATACAGCCCTTCCAGCTATACCAAAGTTGACAGATACTACATATGTAGCATATTTTTGAGATAACTAGAGCATGCACGCTTTTTTTCCCTTTTAGAGCTCCCTTTTTGCCATGACGAGCCTTGATTCTAATTGCTTTCACAGGCTTCAGTGACTTTATAGGAATCACCAATGAGAAATTTCTACAGATCTATCACACATTGGGATGCTGAATGACAGGATATAAAAAATTATGATTTTCTGAAAGGCTCTATGCCTTTCCCTCTAATTCAGACCTGAGCCAGCTCTCCACAGCTGAGCAATAGGTTCTTCTCTGGTTGCCAGCAGAATGACCACAGTGAGCGAGTTCCCAGGCCACTTTTGAGAATGACAGAACTACCTGTTTTGTTTTCTGCAAACACTGAGGATGTGAGCCAGCAATGGCCATTCTCAAAACAGAAAACTACTTTAGTATAAGCAACAACAAAATTTACCGCAATTTCCCTCCATTCTGTTAAAAGGATATCAGAGTCTTTTGCAAAGTTTCAACTCCTCCAGTTTATGAGGATATCGATAGCCACATAAGCTGGATGATTAGAGCTGTTCATAAAAAGACATGAACACAAAGAAAGGTAAACACTGAATAATTTTCTCCCTCTCCAAGTGTACAAAACGTACAGCCTGTTCTCAAACATCACTCATAAGGATGCTGCTGACCTTTCTGAGCTTACATGGCAATTTCACATAATTCATGAATTTGAGTAATATCACATGACTTTACCCATAAGCCACAAAAATAACCCCTTTTAAAAAAACCCAAAAATCTCAGTATTCAACTACATTACCGAAAGAGTCTCAAATTTACCATTAGTAACCCAGTTATTGCAACGAATCAATATTCTACCCCACAATAACAACAGAAATTTTCACACGCTAAGCACTCCTGTTATTTCTATGAAACTAATTTTGAGCCAACTCAGCAACTTAGACCCCTTTGATCACAAAGGATATACTCCATTGTTATTCCAGCAGCATAAATTATGACAAATTAGGACCTTGTTGAATGAGACTGCGGCTATAACACATGGTTTTGCTATTAAGACCAAGCATACCTCTTCAAATCTACTACAGAGGATACAGGTAACAGAACTGGTTATGCTGCTAATTTATCTCAGATGCACAGTAGAAATTTTCAGCTGATCACTTAATTTTCACTTTCTTGTCTTGAACAGAAGAAAAGAAATCCTGGTCGTAACATTCAGAAGCTCAAACAGCAGATTAACATAAATCGGATTTCATTTCAACATTCAAATAACCTTATCTATGCTTAACACAAATAAAGCTCTCTGCTTGCTAGTGACTGGCAAAGAATACAGCTTCTGTTTTTAATAAAGAAAAAAACCCACAAACCAACAACCCAACAATAAGAAGAATGCAAGAATAAACATTAGAGAAAGTATTAGGTTTCTGTACAGTCCTTCGGAAGAAACCTGAAAGGCAAAAATGAAGACAAGTCTGTTGGCAAATAATTTTGGGCTACACTGAGAGAATAAAGATATTGTAAGTTTTTATTTAGATCCTCATATCCAGGAAACTGGTGCTTCATTTGTAGTGGCTCTGATCAACTGCCCTGACCTTTTGGGTCATGGGCCATCGTCATGGCAGAAAGGTTAGAAAGTTCTCTTTCTATTCACTATTAAAATAGGTTTTTTTGCATGTAACCAGCATTTGTTCGGAATATCACTGCAAAGCACAGAAGCCAGGTCCCCGTGGTACTACTAAGGGATGCTATATAAATACAAAGAAAAAAAACCTCCTTCCTTACTTCAAGGCATTTAAAATCTTAAAGACGTCATGCATCGATCAAGTTCTAATCCCTAACAGCAATTGTAGTGTAGCTAAAGCAACAGGCCCTTCTGCTGGAGATACCACATACATAAGAGCTTTTCCTTGGTATAGCTAGCAGAAGGTCGTAAATTCCCAGCTACCATAAGCTAAGCCAGCAAAGGCACTAGTCAGCACAGCTGCACCTAAACTAGGCATCTGCTGACAGCATGCAGTTTGTTCACAATTCCTCAGTGATGTTACTATGGGAACTTTTGTAGTGGGAGTTCCTTATATCTGATCCAAGTTTCAGAAAGAGAGAATTAGAAACGAAGGAAAGAAACAGGAGAATGACAGCAAACCTTATCAGCATATTGCATCCCATTTACTGTCCTACTGCAGAATCCCAATGGAGATGAGGCACTTCTCATAGGCAGTAACCAGACAAGAATAGCACCACATCACTGATTTACAATACGCTTCACGTTCTTAACTATTTAACTACTAATTATTGAACTTTTTTTTTTACATTAAAACCAAACAAAACAGTTATGGAGTCTTCCTTGCCTGAAGCACAGCAATATTAATGGAATCACCATTTATCTCAGTGAAATCAAATGGTACTGGGAGGAACCTACTGAGCCACAGAACACGCTTAGCATATGAGAAATTGGGGCCAATATTAATTTCTGCTTTATTTTCCCGTTATTAATGCTGGCTGTCAAAAACTAGTTCTCAGCCTCTCTTCCTCTCCAGTGTATTTCTGTTTCAATATACATATCAATATTAATTTCCCCTGCAGAGTTACTGTCATATCTAATGAGCAAACATACGCTATGTGACAAGTCTTTTTATGCCCTTGATTTTTCAATTATCTCTAATTAATTCAGATCACTAAAAATGTATTTTTAAAGTGGTCACAATTAAAGAGTCATGTGCTGTAAGACTGCACAAAGTTAATAAAATACAATCCCACATACCACCTGTTCCTGTTCTGTCACAAAAGTTCACAAATTTTTCCTTTCAAATTTTCATTTAGAAAATCCCTCAAAAACTAAATAATGAAGCTTCAAGTATTCAAAAGAATGCAAGCACAGCCTAGCTATTTTACTTTAATCAGAGCATTTAATTTATTGTGAAAACTTGGTTCTGCAGACATGTATCCTGAAAATGTCATCTTCTCTACGACATTTATGTTTTAAACCAGACTAGCACATTGACAGCACTTGGTAATAAAAATTCCATAAAAGAGAACTCTAAGTTATAATCCATGGTATTTTTAGACTCAGAAGATGAATCACAGTCTCAGATTAATTTTAGATATTTCTTTCCTTCTTATAATTTTAATTTCCTATTAAATCTGGACTGAATTGCTCCCCATTTCTGTAAGCCATCACAAGAGTCAACATTTTTTAAGGAAGCTATTAAAGCAACATAGAGCACAGTGTCTTTCAAAATAAAGAATACATAGACCAATCCTGGATTCACCGGTCATGTCTACATTTGCAAATAATATGACCTAGCAGGAGAAAGCTTACAGAATGAAACAGTGGTGCACAGAACTTCATATCCACACTACATCTATTTAACAGCTTTTTTTATTTCAGATTAGCCCTTCTCTCATCCCATGATCTGAATGTTCTTTGAGGTTGAAGTGTATCAGGTGTATTTCTGGAATGTAGTATTAAATTCAGTCCAATTCAAAAGGAACTCAGTGTGTGTCTCTATGACCACTTCATGATGTGAAACAAAGCACAGTAACTGGTGGTGATCAAATTTGCTTCAAAAGCACACTCCCAATTCAAGGCAAAGCATAAAAGGAGATACGCCCACTGAAGTCAACAGGAGCTTTGTCCTTCCTTTCAGTGAGATAAAACTTACTCGATCCCTCCCTCCCTCCCTCCCTTTTTCTTTTTACTCCTCCTGTCTTCCGGTTTAGGTTTAGTAAGACATGAATAGTAAAAAAGAATTGATAAATACAGTGGAAGAGTAGTGTGTTAAATAAAGGGAAAATTTGCTGCTGTGGTTGTTCACATTGCTTTAATTTACTCTGGCTTTTCTCATTATCACAATCACCATTTAAATTAAAGCAATGGGATAAATGGTGGTGTTTCCACAACTGTGCTCAGAAGTTGGCTCTAGGGTCATATTTTTGTGCCCAAGCTGATTACTCCTGAAGACAATGGGGTTCTCCAGAGGCTGAATCATCTGGTCACATTCAGCTAATTGTACTTCAGAGCTTTAAAGAATCACAGAATGGTAGGGGTTGGAAGGGACCTCTGTGGGTCATCTAGTCCCCCATGAGAACCAGGGCCTGTGATTGTGAGGCTGCTTGCAGCTGCCTGTAGAAGGCCTCATTAACCTCCTCCTCCTGGTCAGGTGGCCTGTAGTACACACCCACCGTAATGTCACCTGTGTGAGCCTGTCCCTTAATTCTAACCCACAAGCTTTCAACTCGTTCCTCATTTGCCCCCGGGCCAAGCTCAATGCATTCCAGCTGCTCCCTTAAACCTGATCAAATAGGTACTTAGAAGAGGAAAGAAATGGACCCTTCCCGAGACCCAAGTTCATAGCAAGCAACACCAAGATAATACACTGTTACCAGTAGTATTGCAAGATCCAATCATCAATACAAGAACTAAACAGTACAAGAAAGTACTGTTTAATGTCTTGCCTGAAAGTATTTTAAAATATGCTTACAGACACAGAAACACATATAAATATTAAAAATTTATTTATTGAAAAAATGCAAGGATTGTTTCTGGGATTTTTTTTTAAAGATACATTTAAAGTCTTTCCTAGTACTGAGCAACTTGTCAGATATATTTGTAAAGATTACTTTTGTTCCGTGAATTTGTCATGGCATCAATATCAGCTGCTGCAGTGATATTCAGAAAATGCTACTGAAAGTTTGTTCCATGCTGCAGGGAAAGTTTGCTCCCAATTTCAATGCAGTCAGTGGCAGGATACTGCTTTTTAAAACAAAGAACACAAGAGTCAGCCGCTGACCTCGGGCAGCCACTAATTTACACGTCAACGGCCACATTTTGTAACGCAAAAGAGCATTGTGCAGTGTGGCAAGAGCTCACAGCAGCTGAGCTGTGCCTGCAGAACACAGCTAGGACTTGGAGGACATAAGTGGGAACAACTGGCAAGTCTATACATTTATGCATCCACAGCATATACAGCTAACAGGCACTACAGGAAAACAATGAGTTGAACACAGATATTGAAGGATGCATACTGTTTGTGGAAAGAAGCAAAGAAAGCAAAGGAGAGCAGCAGCATGTGTTGTAAAACTATCCGCCAGGCTACGTGAAGGGAGAGCATGGACGAAATTGAACTGGAGAATCCTTTCAGAAAGAACGGTCATCTAAGATTCAGTTGAGAGTTCATGATAGACCAGCCAGGCTGCATTAAAGCAAGAGCAGAAATCATTATATTATCCATGGGGTGTCACAGGACACTGACGTCTCATACATCAATGGCAGACCAAGCATTCCCAGCAGTGGTGAGCTTAAACACTTCTGGATGTCCTACCTGAATTTCTTCGCTAAAGGGAGGGCAATACTCCTAATTAAGGGGGATTTAAAACAAAAGGAGATGGGCTTTATACTGAGAAAAGTTAAAGCAGAGACATCTGTTGGAAAGAGCAGCCTCCAGCCGAGGTTTTGCAGACAGCTGGCGACTGGCAGCCTCTCAGACAGCTGCAGCAGGATGTGCGGGAGCTTGTCTGTCAGCTCCTCAACATGGCACATTCGAAACCGGAGTTTCAGCTAACTAGGGAATGTAGTATATTATAACAAAAGAATCGAGAATCTGAATGCTGAGAAGGTTCAGAAAATCCCTAAATTAAAAAAAAAAAAGAGGGCACAACACCAGAGCTATGAAGATTCATTATTACTTGTGGAAAATAGTTAACTCCATGCAGTCTACATTTTACATATTTTACTAAGCTTATTATAAAATAATCATTTTTCTTATTGTCTGCTGGAAAGAAAAACACCCTGAAAAAAGCAAAAAGCAGAGTGGCCATGAAATCACAATGCTGGCAAGGAAATTGGCATAGTCTCTGAGGCTCCAATCAACTAAAAAAAAACAAAAATAAAAAAGGAGTATGTTTCTGGTTGACAGCATTCCTTTAAATTAAGCATTTACTACTGCACTTACTCAAAGTATGTAAGACAAAGCTCTAGCAATTAAAAAAAAAATTACTTTGAATATATACCCTAAACCCAAACTCCCCTGATGATTACTTGCATTGCATAATTAGGGCTCTTAAAAGATACAGTCAATACGATAAGAAAGACATGGTTTGTGTAAATTATGACTCCTCATGACTTGTATAAACCCCTGACCCCTGAAAGCCAAGCTGATTATACCAGGATTGTTTTTATGAAATGAGCTTCACATTCTTGTTTTATTTCATCCACAGCTTTCACCTCCATCAAGGCCAATCACTGTCTGTTAAAGAATAATTGACTCCTGTGTTAAACTCTTTCGTTCTTCTTCAGGAGATGAGTCATCAGGGGAGAGTAGCTCCCTTAAATCTTTGCTTTATCAAGACAGTGAACTTGCTGTAGTCAAGAAAGCATGATGTAACCATGAGGCACAGATAAAACCTGGACAAGATTCAATGCAACATAAATTCTTGATTGATTTGAGATTAAATAGGCATTAATAAAACAAACTTTTCCAGAGAACCAAGTGCCAAGGAGAGATCATGTGCCCGAGAGTTAAAGACTCTTATCCTAAGAACCTCAGCCAAAGCTACAGAAGTACGCTATTATCAAACAATATAATTTAAATCAGAGAGAAACACGGAAACACTGTGTTTATGAGAAAGCTAATTCTTTAAAAAGAAAATCTAAAATCTGCGAAAATCTACTATGAGAGTGAAAACTCTCCTGTACAGCTACCTGCTTTAAAGACATGCTGTATAAACGGATGCATTAATATGAGTACATTTATTTCCCACATCCTTTATTGTTAGCTACATATCAGAGCAGAGATAAGGACTTGGTCTAATTACTGCCATCTCTCTTGCTTCGTTGATAGCTATGCCCTGTTGAGAAGATGCCAGACAGAAAATTACTTTGGAACACTGGGCAGTCTGGATTTTCAATAACAGCCAAGTCTGCTCCATGATTCATAGCAGATAAGGTTTTCAAAATACCAGAGCCCTTCGGACAGCTGCCCAAGTAATTGCTTTTAGATTATTATTACTACCACAGTGAAACAGCGTATTTGTTTAATAGGTCAAATGATCAGTCTTCAGAAAAGACCAGAAACTAATGAGATGAGAATGGGTAGAAAGTAGAGAGGGGCCTTTTTAAAAAATTAATCCTACCCACTTTCACGGTGGCTGTAAGACTTCAGACATGTCAGACATGTTCTCTAGTGCGTTCAGTCTAACAAAGACCAGTATTTTGATACAAAGAAACAGACCCTGAGATGGTCACGTTTTAAATTATAATTCAAGTAATCCTTTGGGGGAACAACATCCTTTTCTCTGGAAAACTGCCAGAGAAAGCTGGGCTCAAAGGAGTAGGAAAACATGAAGAAAAACATGGGGAAAAACGTATTTAGTATCACACTGTTAACAAAGGAAAAGATATGGGTACAACAGCAACAGAAATAGTGCATGGCATTGCTCAAAAAATCTGGATTCCCCATATATTCAAAACTGGAGGCAGGGGAAAAGGGAATGGGGGGAAACATTTTAGAGAGGCTGCTGAAGCCCCAAGATAAAATATTCCAAGAGCCAAAAAAGTTAGTACAGCGGTCCATTTAGACTACAACAAGGTGAGGACAAAGCTAGAATATTACTGACCAACAGATTACGAGAAACAAATGGCCAGACTCCGGAGGTTCAAATCAATTGTGCAACAAATGAAAAAATGAAATCCAGATACTTTCGGAGCAGAATGTGTCAGCCTCATTTCTCAAAATATGATTCTGCAAATAATTTAGCTTAAAAAGAATAAAAAAAAAATCCAAACAATGTCTGGTTCTTTCCATCAGCAAACAGTTTTTCTACAGAGGACCCTCTCCTAACTTAAATAAAAAACAGCTATCTTTTTTTCCAATACATGTGATGTTTTAAAGGGGTAAATGATATGTAGAAGATACACAGTGTTTTGTGTTTTCAAAACACTGTACAAACACTAAGTAATGCTGAGAACAACCCTGTAAAGGTAGATAAATAGACACAAATAAGAGTAATTTCTTTTCTGATTAAATTAAGCATAGGAAGGGAGGGATCACCAAGTTTCCCCTTGCCCTGGTATAAATACACTACATGCACTTACTGCTCTTCCTTTTAAAACAATTAGCCATTTGGAATCTCTGCTGTCTCTAATGGCTTTCTGCTCCACCTTGACTGGAATTCATGCCAAGAATCTTACACATTAAAAAAGGTCCAAAGAATTCTGCTGTAATTCTTGAAAGCTATATGGCACAAACAACAGTTGACTGGATTGCAGCTTTAGAAGGCTCAAGGATATTAAATTCCCATGTGGTTTTGCTCATGTCCTGCAGCTACCGCATCACAAAGCTCTGTAATATATCATATATGTTGTCATTTGGGACCCAGAAGGAAAGCAGTTATCTTTCACTTGTGTTCAGCTTCAGTACACTGATTTGCCTTTTCCTAAAGGAATTTAAAATGTATTTTTTCTCTGTGTATGGACTCCACCCACAGTCAATCAGTTCACAAGCTTTGATGAAGTGGAAAATGGGACTACTTTTGATTTTTTTTTCCCCAAATTACAAACAACATCTTTTTCTGAAACGGTTTTCAAAAAGTTGTACAATGTTTCCCAACACTTGTAAAAACTTTTCAAGAGAATCACATGACACTAGTCCGGTTTTCATTCAGCCACGGAACACTTCGAAAAAGCTGTACTAAAATCTTCATCAAGCTTTTTAATAAAAATAGGAATTGTTTTCATACTGGTAACTTCAGTTTTCATGTAAAAACTCACTAAGAACATGTGTAAACCCACCTCAGTAAACATTGATCATTTGCAAGATTAGTCATATCCTCAAATGTTAGCTTCTTTTAATGTTTTACTGTGTTAACACACGAGTCCGAATACGTAAAAAAAACTACTGTCTTCTATAATTGCTTCTCTTTGAAGCTTGCCTTCTCCATATAGCTCTATCCTCCAGTCTTCTGTGAAAAAATAGCAGAAATTTTTGAGATTATCTGTAGGAAGAGCACCTTCTACTATGATTTTTATCTCCTTCCATACTTTGCCCTTACAGCAATGCAACACTGGAAGCAGAGCACTGAGCTCAAGCACCTCTGTGCCCACCTCCCCTGCCCTGTTTCTGTACTTTCTAGATGTCTAAACGCTACTGCTTAGACGGTGGTAGCGCAGTTATTAAAACCGTATCTCAACACCACCAGACCCCTAGCAGAACAAATTCCATCTGTATTGGACAGGCTCACATGTCTGTATTTCCAATGAATAATCCAGAAGGAATGATAACAGCATTTATACCAGCTTGTACCTTTATACTGACTATTGGAGCACAGACAACAGACAATCAGGCATAAAAGTAAGGTAGTTCAGGCCTTACCTGACCTGGTATGAAGCGTGCTGGCAAAAAATGAACACATCAAAGTATTTTTAACAACTCCAAACAACGAGTACAAATTTTTCCTTGTTTCCTTCCTCTCCCTCTCCCTTTTCGCTCCCTCTCTCTCCCCTCTACACTCTATGCGGCTCTTGAAGTCAAATTTACTGTGTCACTGAACTGCAGTCTAGGACCCACTGAATATGCACTGCGATACTAAAATTCAGCCATTGCCTATCAGGGTTCCTAACTGCAATAGCAGCTTTGTAAGTGCATAGTACTTGTCAGCAAACCAGAAGACGTTGTGAGCCCTGTTGTTCTGGTGGCTCTGATAACTTTCTTTGTAGGTTATATTAGTATGACAGAGTGCTTAAAAATGCTAGTATCGGCACTGCCTTGTTTGGTTATAAAAAATCAGGTTCAAGAATAAGGTTCTGATGGAAAAGAAATAACTTCCCTCTCAAACATAGCAACATGAATCCAAGAAAAGCTTAAGAATTCAAATGGAAGTGAGAAATAAAGGAGAAAAGATAAAATTGTTGCAAGGAAAAATGCTTGTAAATCCTTATCTACCCAACTAACACAAAATCACGTGATCTTTATTAGTCTATTACTAAGACAATCAATATTTTTTGCTAGCAACTATTGATCAAGCAACATCAATTAATTACCTTTTTAATGTCACCCAGTCTTAGACAGAAGTACTCTATCTGCCAAAACCAGACAGAACCCTCTCAGCAGTACTATAGAAACAGCAGCTTTCAGATGCTTTAGGACTGCACTTTATTCCATTTTAAAAGCACTTTGACAAAAACAGACTCACCCCCCCAAAAAAAAGGATATTATTTTTATGTTTGCAAATTATAAATGGATATGTTGCAATTAAAATTTGAATGTACTGCCAGGCTTGCAAAAAATATTTCTTGGAACATGACCAATCAAAGAACTGTACTCTGTCCTTTGCATTCTCTTTTTCCTTCATAGTTGATTTTATTTCAGCCCAGTGAGAAGCAATGTTTTCATAAGGCTTATAAAAATTTGCTCTAAATGAGGAAGATTTTGATTTATATTGACAAATTGCATTATTATATTGCAATTATTATATTGCATTATTATATTGACTTCATAATCATAATCAACGTACTTGGCACATAACCATAAATTGTGTACCACTTATTAGATTTGCTAATTAGGAGGTTGCAAGGTCTTTATCTTTCTGCATATAAAATTTTATGCATGAAATGCAGCAGCAGTGAAAGAAAAACACTTGGGTTAGTACCACTAAGGAGTGTAGCAATGCTAAAACGTCCATGACCTCACTCTGGTCACAAAGGTCTCAGTTTATCTAGATGAATTATTTTTCATAATTTCTATTAAAATGCTAAAGAGAAGTTAGTAGACCACTGGACTGAACAGAACTAAGTTAAAGTTCAAAGCCATTTATTCTTTTATAAGAAAACAAGAGTATTTGGTAGAATAACATCAAAACACTGTTATGTTTTCTTCTCTGTTTCAGCTGCCATAAGAGACTGTAGGCACGGAGCAGAAATGGTAATGGCACTGGGGCTAGGGAACTACTAGACATACAACATTTGCAAATGACTATTTGGAATCTAGCTCAGAATGACCAAAACTAACCACATGCAGACAGCTCTCAAAAGCTACAGCAGGAAAGTTACTGAAGAGGAGCATATTTCAGAAAATTGTGGGAGGGATCACAGGGAAAAGGTAAAGGTGTCCTCATACAACCTATTATCAGTTACAGTCAGCACAGTAGTAATCCAAATTAAAATCTAAAGAAACAGCTATTTGAAAAATTGTAATCTGACACACTGGAATCTCAGCAAAACTCAACCTGGCCATCAGCACTTGTGAGTTCTCCAGGAAAACCACGCAACGTCAAATATCTGCTGATGAAGCTTGACTTGTCAGAGTACTCTACAGCAAAAAAGCAGTTCCTAAGGCAAAACACTTAACCGTAAGTTCTCCAGAAATCGTACTTTATTGTTAGGATGTTAAGTCCTGTGTAATCCTGAGGAACTCTAAATCTAAATACAACCAGGAGTGGTTTTGAGCCAAAGCACAGCACTGCATTACGGCTGGGCCAACAGCACCTGGGGTCACCCTGCCCATGTCTGTGCTAGCCTTAGCACTATTGCTCATTGTATTTCGTTATTACACTGACTAACAGTCACTGAATTGTGACTATTCATTTGCTACAACATCACGCAAATTAATTACAGGGCAGAAACATGCCATTGTGCCAACAGGATCGGCCCCTTTCCCCACGCAGTTGCAGCCTCATGCAGTCAGCCCTGCAAGACGCAGGATTCCTTCTTCCTTTTCTGAAGACTATCCATGAGCACTCCAGAGGACTGTGCGCAGTCTTGTAGTGTAACATTAAATACAGAGACAGAGAAAAGGGAGATGGGCACGTGTAAAAAGCAAAGGCATCAAGGGCAGCAACAATGAATTACCAACTGCAAGAGGGCTGAAAGAACGGGTTAATGAAAGCTGAGAACACACATGGCATTTAGTAAAGCTGTAAGACAGGCAAGAGAATGAACTGCGGGCACAGAAAAAAAAAGTAGAAAAGCCTACCCAGAGGCAAACCATAAAATTCAATAAACATCTGCTGATTGAGCCTCCAGGCTCTAAATACAACTATTATGAGGTAGGAGAGAAAGGACTGCCAACAGTTTTGCTAACAATTTATCTTTAAGTACATAAGTAGGAGACACCGTGGTCTAAAAATTATATGTGTCATGGTCACCTTTTTTTTTTAACCTATTCTCTCAAAATTACTAAATCACAACGTCTGTTCAAGCAATGCCATCAAATCTGCTTAAAAGCTGCAACACTGTCATTCTTAAAAAGTAAAGCTGTCCCAGCTCAGCCTATCATTAAAATCCTCTAAAAGCCTTTTCTATAAAATATTTTCTTAAGTGTAATTTCATAACTATGCCCCAATAAGACACATTACTCTCTGCAAGTCCAAGCCAGGCAACTGGAACAGAGTTATCAGTCTGACTAACGAGATTTCTGATAAAGCATATAACATAATGTAATTAACAAATTGAAATGTAACTTCTCTTATACTACAGTGACAGAATTGCATCAATAATGGTGTACAGCTTATTTCAGCTCCTCAAATGAAATGCACTATGAAGCACAATGCATCACTGTCATGGCAATGGTACTGTATATTACTGGCATTTCAAATTTAACACAAAGCTTACTCTATCAGTTGTTCTATTTATCTTTTGTGTACAAGAGACAGGGTATTACACTTTAGCCTAACTAATGTCCACTGAATCTTGTCAACTTTGTCCTTTAACCACTCCAGGAGAAGTCAGATAGATAATCT
>Ga0181612_163357_pt1 | contig 14340 bp, 10 predicted proteins | sample HoacroProtozoa21_FD_119630 | JGI IMG/M metagenome (GOLD analysis project Ga0181612, IMG submission 119630) | Hoatzin crop microbial communities from Cojedes, Venezuel. Combined Assembly of Gp0051906, Gp0051904, Gp0051908 | reverse complement strand
GTTCTTCCTCATGTTCAGACAGAACTTCCTGTGCTTCAGTTTGTGCCTGATGCCCCTTGTCCTGTCGCTGGGCACCACTGAAAAGAGCTTGGCCCCATCCTCCTGACACCCACCCTTCAGATATTTATAAGCATTTATAAGGTCCCCTCTCAGCCTTCTCCAGCCTGAGCAAGCCTAGCTCCCTCAGCCTTTCCTCAAACTATGAAAAAAAAATTAAACATGAAGGGATGTTGTAGAGTGGTAAAATTGAAGAGGGACCAACAAAAAGATGCATAGGCTAGGAGGAAGAAAACAAGGGACCATGCAGAAGACAAAATAGTAAATAATGCCTGTATTTACTCTACAACCCTTATACTGCTTGTTAGAAGTGCTTGTTGTGTAACCAGCTTCCAAAGCTGAAATTTATACCCTGCATCCTTCTGAAATAGCATTAAAACATATTTGCAGTCAGAATAATGTAACAAAACAGATGGCCAATGGACTAAAATGTTATTCTGTGCTATTATTTGTAGAACGTAGGTCAGTAAATTATACATATTTTCAACAATGCAAATGATTCTTTTTACTGCTTAAAAATAGACTAAGTATCTAAATTAAATTCTAAGCCACTTCAGGCAGTAATTATTTACAGCCCAATCCATTTGTTTAAGGCTAGCTGGTATCAAGCCAGCCCCTCATCTTATGTATTTGGCCATCTGTTCTGTCTTTCTGTAGCTGTAATTCATTGGTACCTATGTGTTTTGAGACCTGAAAGTTTTCTTATGTAGCAGTTACTGCCGTGCAGCTCTATGAGACAGAACAAATGTCTCTCCCTTTAGAGTTCAGAAATTATGGAAAATTAAATATAAACTTACTGATCAAGTTCAGTGAGTCATCAACTACGTAGCATTCGGAAACAGAAGTGAATGAACTTATCTTGCAACAGTTTTTTTTTTTACATGTTTGCTACAGTCCAGTCTAAACTGCAGTAGAGCAATACTGTGGCAGCCTGTGCAACCACACCAGTGGGTACAGTCGGACACAGAACTGCCTCAGGGTCCTCTCACAGATATTTGGCGATCACTGTCGATGCACAGCCCAATGGCACAGTGTCCACTATCGGCTACATCTGACATGCTTGAATCCAGACACCTCTCTGTCTTGCAGGCAACTACGATGGGGATAGTGGCACTTCCAACAGCCAGTCCTGGGCTAGTTGTGCTGTGTTTAGTGTGTTTTCTTCTTTTCTTCTTTCTTTCTTTTTTGTAAATGGTGCTCTTCCCCTTGAATGGGCAATCCCTTGTTTGGAAAGTAGCCAGATCTGAAATACTCTTAGTTTTGTAAAGGAGAAATACAGAGAGGTGAGGAGAGGGCCTTCGGCAGTTGACAATGAACGCTGACACACTTCACTGCCCCTATCAATGCTTGATTTTCAGTTCAGAAGTTCAAATAAAATATCTTCCCTGTTCATTGAACGTGTTTGAGTGAGATCAACAGCAGGCAGACTGAACACAAGGGCATTTAAGCCTGGTAATAGGAAGGACTGAAAAAGAGCTGAAACAGAAATTCTGTCTCTCTTTGAGATGTTGGTGCTTCTGTGGGAACCCCGTGTTAGGTCTGAAGCTAGTTGATTAGAGCCAAAAGCAGCTTCCTCGACCTGCAGACTTAAAACGCGGGCAGAGTGGGGCACCGCTATCTCTCGTTTCCTGGGTGAACTTTGAAATTCAAAGACGTTTGCTCTACTGATAAGTAGATACTGTCATTCTATGTACATCTACCTGTTGAAAACAGATTTGTTTTGTTTAACAGTGAAGTCAGAGCAAGTGACAGATTAATTTGTGGATGGCAAACAACTGTATTTCCTCTCACCAAAGTGACATATTTTTTAATTTTAAAAACAGCTGTATCTCAACAACTTTAGACACTTAGATAAATTCAGAATTCTGGTCTGTAGTTCTTGTATTTCCCATTTACTTATTCTGGTTTGTGTTCACTTCATTAATCTGTGTGTCTGAATTACCTCCAGCTGACCCAGTAGTTTCTGATGCAAAGTATGTAGAACAGGTTATTTCATTAAGGGTTGTAATTATTTTTAGAGCTAACTGCTGCAAAGCAGATGTTTGTGCCAGAAGGAATATAGAATTTCTGTGTCCAGAGTAAATTCATCTGCAGTGGTGATTCAAACAGTGTCTCTCTTGCGTATTTTAAGCTATTAAGACATGTTGCTAAGTCACAGCAGTCCCTCACTGTTCAAAACATAATTGGTTCTGTACATTATCAGCCAGGGTATTTTTGTCTTCAGTTTTGTCCAAACTATAAAAAAGCATGGTTTTCTCCTTGGAATTTTGTTGTTTTGCTATGTAGGCTGAAGCAAAATTGCTCCCCATCTGGGGGTGTAATGGCAGTAATTAAAAATGCATTCACTCTGAAGTGACAGGGAATCAGTATGAAACAGATTGAACATTTGGGGGACTGAATTTCTTTCTTTTGTTTGACACTGTGATAATTGTGCAATATGAGTTTTCCTGCTATTACAGTCAATGCATCTCCAGACTTCATCAATAGTAATTAAAGTTTCAGATCAAGATGTGCCTGAGTAACAGAGTTGAGTGGCCAGGGTTTGCACACTAGTTACTTCACAATCTAAGCCATATTTTTATAAGTTGCCAGGCGTTAGGTCTCTTGGAAATGGTTTACTAGCTTTGAACGGATGCTGTGCTGTGCCTCTGCCCCGGTTCTGCAGGCAGCCTGAAACGCTACCATGCGGAGACCCCATGCTTCCTTTCCTTTTTTTTGTGTATATACATACGTGCCCGCATACATATACATACAAATAAATGAATAAATACATCAAGCAGCCAGCCTGTAATTTATGTGGAATCAAATCCTGCTTCTTTAGATGTGTTCCTTGGTCTCTGAGGAGTCCCACACTAATAGGTTTGTAGATGGTATGTTTTGAAAGCATAATGTGTTCTGAAAGCATAACCTTTCCTCTCCCCTCCTTGGTATAGTTCAGTCAGACACTGCATCACTGCATACCCGCCTGTGGTCCCCGAGTGCTCAAAGTCCAAGAGACGCTATAGTAACAGATGCTGTCAAAAAACCCTCCTCCTTCCAGAGACCTACATGACCAGTAGGGATCAGGACTGGGGAGAAGGAGCCAAGTGATTTCCACGATCGCCTTCACTGCCATTGAACTGCCCACATCTCTCCAGTTCTACACATGCAGAAAATATGTGAAAAGTGTGTTGTCATGGAATAAGAGAACAGATTCTTTGTTGGGAGAACTGGCCTTTTGTGCTATGAACTAATCTTCTCATCTATGCCCATTAACACTAGGAGCTACAGTGACAACCTTTGATCTGAACCTTAGTTTTATCCTCTTAAAACCTGCCATATGTCAGGAGCTTCCAATGGGAAACAAACTGCATACTTTGAAGTGGAAAAGAATAAAGGATTAAACAGCTATCCATTGACTTTCTGGATTGATTGCTTCTGCGAATGTGTTCAAAGTTACAAGACTAACAAAAATGTAAACAAAATATTTCAGAGAAGTTCCATATAGGAGATCACCTTAGAAATGGTGGTTTCAGCTAAAAAATTGGAGATGGGAAAGAATATTGATTTCTTGTTTCTGCTTTTCGTTTTAAAATTGTCATTATTAACATCTCAAAATCCCTGAATCCTAATAAACTGTTGTTTCCTTTCTCTAGGCAATGGATTTAGATATTCCAGTGCTGGCAAGGAACATTCCTGGGAATGCAGCAATAGTAATACATAAGGAAACAGGACTGCTATTTTCAGATCCCCAGGTAAGAACACAACAGATGCTTCGACCTTTCCCTTCCATAGGTTAGGTTCATTTTCCAGTACGTGCTTGTGTCTGTCTGCAAACATGGCTTTGACACTCAGCAGTTTTTCTCAGATTCTCCTAAAAACCTGGGTGTTAGACTGCCTTGCTTGAAGTTCTGCTGTTGTCTCACACTCACTTTGCAGTTCACGAACCTTTTACTAGGTGTCAGCCTTGCTGAATGTTTGTCCCGCCGTGCTGCTGTAGAGCCTCCCAGCTGAGTGGGGCTCCGCTCCCACCAGCCTGATGTACTTCAGTTGTGAAGGTTCCATAAGCAAACCCTGGAGGAGATGCTATGCATATGTCGTATTTCCCTTCAGGTACTAACTGAAATATGAACTCATATTAGGCAAGCAGTAGCTAACCAAAAAAGGGCTATGAGCCTGAAGTTTTAGATAAACATTATCTATAATTTCTAGAAGTGTTAATAGAAAGCATTATTAAGTCCAAGATACTGCTCAGTCAGAAAGTAATTAATGACTAAAATTAAGCAAAGTGTTGGAATGGAGTTTCTGTGAAGATAAGTAAGAGTGGGGAGAGAGGGAACACTGCCCGTATTTAAATGCTTCACTGTAACATATTCGAATATGGTGTAAGATGACTTTCAGACACAGATTTGCTTGGTGTTTTTATCCAGCTGAAGATTAAAAAAACTTTACTAGAATAGTCCATTTGATAATTTTGCAAAGTAGAAAATGCATCATTGTATTTATTACTTTATGGAATGTGTGATTAATCCATCCTATTAAGTTGTGTTTCAGGAAGGTGCGTTCTCAAGTTAGTTTTGGATGGTTTTTTAATAGAAAAATTCTTCCAGCTCATGGTTTGTTGGGGTTTTTTTTCTGAAATAGTCAATGTTTCCACTGATTTCTAAAAAAAAATTTCTTTGTTAACTTCTGGAATTTATTTCATTTTAGAAGTATTCCCTCTTTGTCCCATATTCTTTGGAAATGGGGTACTTCCAGACTAGTGGAGGCTGAGACGTAAAGCTATTTGTAAAGTTATTTGTACGTGTATTCCCTGCAAAGAGCCCTTTGACTGCCCTACGCTTCTTCAAATCTTCAAGGAGATATGATTATACTGAACACTCAGACTTATGGCTCGCCTGATATTAATTCTGATACATTCTGTGGTTTCCCTTTACATGGGAGTTACATTTGGCTTGGAATTCAAATACATAATTTGTACCAGACCAAATTAGCTTCATCATACATCCTTGCAAGAAGCCTCTGCTGGGATCTCCAAGCATCCTACAGTCCAAGTGTTTATTTCGAATTCAAGATCAATTAAAAATATGCTATATATTTCCTCACTTAAAGGAAAGTGCAATTTTAAGTACAGGAAGTACTCCCAGAGACATCAGTAATTGTACAAATGGCTAAGGACTTTTTTTTTTTAATATCAGAACTAAAGTCACAGGCTGTAAATGTGTCTAGAATACTATAATCTGAGTTTATATAAACGCCTTCTGCCTGGGCTCCCTTCTCTGCAGTGTGCTGTGCCAAAGGTCAGAAACCCCCTTATTCTGCTGCTGCTTGTTGCCCCCCTTTTTGCTGTTACTCTGTCTCAGTAGTCCGCAGAATCTCTCTTAAGTGAAGAGGGTAACTTGCTTTACCATATTAGCTGTCATACTCCTAGGTAGTATTTGTACTGGAATGACTAATGGTTGTGCAGTTACCCTATCTTAGAAAGGAAAGTAATATCCCTGCTTTCTCTGTAAATGAGCAGTTGTATCTCATTTAATAAAAGCCCTTTTATACTTTCATTGGTGTTAAATAATGTATAAATTATCAAAGTTTGCAATGGGTCAGGAAAATATTTGTTTGCAGGATAATACTCTAATCCCACTGCAGAGCTGTTGAAAAACTTTATTCTTGCAGAGAGGAACACAGAATGGTTTTAAAGATAGAGTAACCATTTCCTCTTGTTCCTTATCTCCTGAAACCATATCAAATGCAGTTTTTAAGCCACTGTACACAGTCTACCAGAGATTGAGGGTTATATTATACCAAAGAAATGCGATAAAGTTAGCACATGTACAGTTTCAAGGTATTCTTCATCTTTTTGTTGTTGGAAGAAGTAACAGGCTGCCCATGGCACTTTGAATACTGCCTTAGAAGAGTCAGTCTGACAATAGGGATGGAAAAACATATGTTCTGGTAAGAAGTTTTCTGGGTTTTTGTTACTCTGGTTACTTTGACATCTTAAGTTTCTGGTAAACTTGCATCAGGTTAGTTGGGGAAAATGCTTTTAATCATACAGAGAGATTAGTATTTATTCAGATGCTTGGGAACAGCTGTCTCCATCTTGAAGAATCTGAGCCACCAAAGATTTTTAAGAAAATGTCAAAGAAATTTTCATTGCCAAGTTTAGTGGATCCTATCTGGTTGTGATGATGCAGACTATCATAGGTCAAAAGTAGAAAGCATTGCTTATTTTCAGGTTGTTACTGATGTGGAGAGGGAAAGCTTTACAATACGGTTAGCTTAGATATGAGCAGTTGTGTCTGGTTGTGGACTACCTTCTTTTTTGAAAGCTAAATTAGAGGGATAGAAATTGATCATTACACAATGAGAACTGTTTTAAATTATGAATGCTATTGGTTTTCGTCTTTTATTCTTGCTAAAGTGAGCTTCTGTGGCTTACAGGAAAGTAGGATAATTTGTGTGTAATTGTAGTCATCATTAACTGTTTGCACATAGGCTGTGGCTTCAGGACTGGAAATAGCGAAATCCTTGCCAGTCACTGAAGACAGTACTCGGTTGGAAAGAGTTAATGGGAAGGTGAAAGCTATGAACCGTTTCGTCCTTGATACTACATCATCTGTGCACATTACTTTTAAATCATGGTTTGATCCTGCCACTACCTGAATTTGCAAGTTTATGGAATATTTGACATGGAGTTAATGGGAATTGAAATAAAAAAATAAGTGAGAGATAAGAATAGATAAGAATAGTCAGTGGCTTTTGGGCCATAAATAATGCAAAATTGTAAAAGGTAAATGAATGACAAAGCCAATAAGAGAGGGGCCAAGCATAAGCAGAGTTTGAGAAAGAACGTGACCAGGAAAGACTCCTGTTAGCAGAGACAACTTTCTGAGTGGTCAGAGGGCAACACAGCTCAGCTGAGTGCAGGCAGCAGTACATTGAAGGTACAGCAGTCTCCTCTGCCAAACATGGGCCAATGCCATTTCTGCCAGGGCTTCAAGCCAGAATACAGCCGAAGTTTTTAGGTCTTTGAACCTTCACACTGAATGGACTAATGTGCAGGTTTTGGCAGTGCCAGCAATCACTGTTTATACTCCCCTAGAAATACTGGCCCATTGCCTTGTGAAGCACATGGATGTGCCAGCGAACTTCTGAGCTTTGCCTGCCACTAGGTAGATCTGTCGCTATTCTGAATTTACATCTGGCATTTGCCTTCCCTGGGGTGATTCTCTGTTGTTTAAGAATCATGTTCTTTCATCTGCTGAAGCTGATATGAAATGGTTTAATTGCAGACTTGCTTTCATTATATAAATAATATATTAACCATGCATCTTATTTTCATTTTGTGTGAGCTGTGGCACCAGTGTAGTTCTCGTGGTAATTGAAGGAATATTCATTCTTTTTACTCAGTGCACTCAATTCCTAGCTTTATCTCCCAGACACTTGTATTTCTGGGTCTCTAAAAAATATTATACAGAATTTCTTTTAGGTACTGTATAGAGAAGCTGACATTTTCTTTAAAGATGATTGGTCAATTTACCAGGAGAAAAATATGTTATGGAAGTTGCTGTTGAAAAATGCCTGTGTTTGAGGTGATGTACTACCCATAAAAAGGGGACATGTGATACCAGTTCTGGATGTGCATAAAATGATTTTCTCCCCTGTTTTTTCTGGGTTGTGGCTAACTACTGAGGTTCAAGTTTTACACTGTGTTTTTCTGTCAGAAGTATAGTAATTATGCTCATTTCTGTATGTGAATAAAAGGCTGATTAGAGATATGGGTGTCCTCCAAGTGTTAAGTTAGCATGCATATCACCTCCTTCATTTTGGCTGCTGAAGTGCATATTCTTATGTTTGATAATTGAAAAGTAATGTGTGAATTTTGCCCCTCTCACCAAAAGTGAAGCTTACTTCACATCTACAACAAAATACAAGAGTGCACAGATATTTGTGCAAATGTCCCTCACACAAATACTTACAGCATAACAACTGATACAGAGAAATGCTACCACTGTAAGTAGTTTGTGTATCATAGGCGTCTAGAAAAGAAAAATTAAATGCTTGACTTTCTGAAAGACCTCTGAGTTCTGAATGTCCGCATTCTGCACCCGGGACCCCATTCTTCAGACTCACCACAAAACTACAGCTGAAACGCAAGTCAGTTGTAGTTAAGGGAGACACCTGAGAAATGAAGATATTGCTATCCAAAGCTGAGCATCTGAAACGAAAAACAAGCTAAGCCAGCTGCTCGAAGGGTAGGAGGCAAAACCCAGATAAGTCATAGTGAATCTTCCCATTGGCTTCCCGTCAGATTGCAAGTGACTTGTAGGTGGTCACATTTGATTAGGAGAAGAAGTGGGGATAAAGCTGAGAAGTCCTTATTCTCAGTCTCCTGGTATTTTTCCATTTGCTATTTCTCCCTCCTGCAGTTTCTCAACTTTTATGCTTTGGACTCAGTTTGGCATTTTCCTGAAATTATCCCCAGCATTAAATATCATAACTGTGAATAAGGATCTCATTTCTTCTATCATTTACGCGTTTCCAAGTTTTTGTCCTCTATATCCACATTTTACCAGAATGCTAATAGGACTACCTGTCAAGAAATGTTACATTACTGCTTCTGTTCTTAGGTAATTTACATAAATTATTTTTAAACATTACTTTAAATAAAATCCTCCACAGAAGCATAAAATTAGAGTTGGAATGTAGTTCAGTGTGAACAGTATTTATTACTGTGATTATACAGGCAATCAGATGAAGCCAACACAAGTCATGTAAGACTTTCCCACCTTCCCTGCTCTGTATTCGTGGCAGATATGGAGGAAGGAAAGAACGTGTCGCTAAAGCCAGAGTCGTTGGCTGTATCAGCCGTGTCTGACAGATGCAGCCTCAGGCTGCTCTCCAGAGCAGACTCACCCATCTTCCATGGGGACAGTCTCCCGTAGGGACAGTCTCCCACGCAGTCAGAGAACGGCCGCTTCAGCCCACATGGGTCCCGAGTAGGGAACTGGATGGTTGAATTAGCACACACCTGAGTGCAAGGCAGTCGTGGTGGAGAGCAGGCTGGATGCAAAGCATGGGGTCCTCGTGGCTATTCCAGAGACTGCTCTTCCAGTGCTGTGCGGACAGAGCAAAGATTACAAGCAGTACTGGTTTTACGTAAAATAAGAGTTGATCGTTAATATGCATGTATGAAAATCATCTTCTTCTGTTATCTAGTTACAAACCTTTCCAGCAGAACTGATGTGCATTTCCAACTGTTTAAATTTTGTGGCAGTGATGCATATATTGGTAGTTTGTCTTGTCAGAGTCAAAGCAGTGATTATAACATGTTCAATGTGATTTCACATATCAGTGTTTCCCAGGGGTCACGTTATAGTTATGTATTATGAATAGCCATCATTTGCATGACAACAGCAACATTGATTCTGTGGTAACCAAAGATTTTGTATCTGTGTATGTATTTATATGCACCACGTACTTAGGTTTTCAAGTATAGTTTGCTAGTTAGCCTAGTGTTGGTATGAGTTCTGGTCTTACTCGTGGTGTTTCCTTTCATAGCTGGCAGATTGTGTAAATAATGAATCTCCTCTTCTATCCTTTTTGTCCCCCATGTCCCTGTGCAATGATCTTCACTACCTATTGTGTAGTAATGTATTATCTTAATTTTTCAATGACACAATAGCTATCTGCTTTTCTGAGCTGAACCGAGACACAATTTTGCGAAGATCTGAGCACATTTGTAATCAAGCTGAAGTATTGGAGGTTGTCTCTTGATAGAAAATTAGACCAGCTGCTTAGAATAGATTAGTTCAGACATCAAAACTCCTTTCACATGTTTGAAGTTCACAATTTCTCTTCCCTACAACTAAATTAGAGTGGCAAAGGAGCAGGCAAAGGAATAGTTGTAATCTGCAAGGTCTTGTGTTTTGCCCAGTAAAGTTAAAGGAAATTCATATATGGTTTTTTTGCAAAGTTTGTTCAGCTAACACTGCTGTATCTGTAACTGCCAAGATGCAACTACTCCAGAAGAGCTTGTTGCTGCATGCTTGCTCTGCTTTTTATACTGTGACTATATTTATGCAGTGAGTTTTTTAGTCTTAACCTAAAACTAACTAAAGATTCCATAGTAGCAATGAGATATAAGTTCAGCTGAGCTGAGATCAAACACTCCGATGTCAGCTCTGCTTCATGCAGAAGACCAGGTGAATTATTTAATTTATAGCAAGCCTGGTTTTCTGACACTTGTGTAGGTAAACAATTTTTGTGTCATTAAATTTGTTGCTCGTATTTGTCTTAAAACTCTTGGGATTGTCTTTGATTTTAAATGTCTTAGTTGATGTGCTATGTAAAATAATGTATAAAATAATTATTTATTGATCATTCTTTGTGTATACCAATACACTACGGTACTTGACCTTGAAAAAGGACTTTCAACAGCTTCGTATATTGGCTCATAGTTGAAGTGCTTTACTGAAATCAAGATGTGGGTACAAGCTTTTGCAGTATCATTAGAACTTCAAGGAATTTTTAATTTGTTATTTTCTTTATCATTTTAGGAGTTTGTTGTGCTGTCCAAGAGTTTGATGAATGACCCCATTATGGAAAGAGAAATTGTCACAAGGGCCAAAGACTACATGAAGAAACATCATTCATGGGAAAGTGAAAGAAAAGCCTATCAGAATCTTGTCCTAAGACTCCAGTGAATTGGAAGACTACAGCCGATACCCAGCAGTCTGTGTAGAGCACTTTAATGATAGATATGTAATTAGATTTGGGGTTCTCTTGGTTTCTTTTTAGAAGAGATAGTAAGACATGCATTATTATTCAGTTCAAACATACCAACATCACAGGAGTTGACTGCTACTTCAAACTATCAGATTTATCTAATTCAGCACACTGTCTCTAGTGTACCAATTTGTCACAGACCAGTATCATTTTGTAAGATCACATAGAAGAAATATAGTCCTTGAGCAGACACAAAACTGTTGTTGTGGTAAGGCCTCAAAGGGAGGATGATTTCTTGTACACAGTGGAGCACTGCTCCACACAGAGCTTACGTCAAATGTTCTGATCATGTTGCATCCTAACCAGCTTGCAGTAGCAGGTGTCTTTTCAATTACATCGATCTGAATGTAGTCATGTACATGAGACAGGCACGTCTATGTCTGTAAAGCCAAGATTAGTTATGTATAGAGAGTATGAAATTATTAAGATGAAATCTTTCTTAAGACTGAAAGATCAATATGTCTATTGACTACATAATTGTTGGGGGGCCGAAAAGCGAACAGAGTGTTGATGCTTGGGGAAAGCAAGGAGTGTAGGGCATGGTTTTTGCTGCCCTCATAGTACCTGAATTGCGTTCAGATGAACTGATATGACCAAACAGTCCTATGCCTGCATTTTCTTCTGGGTCCTGGGAGTAGAGCAGGGAGGTTGGCACAGCACCTGACAGCCATCGGTGGCTTCAGATTCCAGAACTGCACAGTGCTGCCCTCCGCAGCGAGACGTGCTTGCCTATGGAGATGCTTTGTTATGTAGATGACCTCTTAGTTTGCCAGTTTCTTTGGTACCTTTGTGATTTACTTATTTACTAAAAGATTTATGAGACCTGTAAAAAGGGATGAAGGGGAGGGGAAAAAAGGGTATTCACAATGTACTGTGTATTTTGGTGCTGTTTGTTCTCTTGTTGTAATATACTGCAGCAGGCTGTTTTAAAGTGAGACTTATTTGTGCTTGAAGTCCATACTAATCATTCCTGCTAGTCCAGTGATTGTGGACATATCTTTGAATCCATAATTGGTCATCAAAGGACTTACATTTACAGAAAAAAAGAGGTTTGTATTTTAACCACTTGTTATTGGGAAAACCTATGTGCCTTGTAAAGGCTTGATCCCGCCCCCATGAGAAACAGTGAGAAGTTTTCTGTGGATTTGAATGGCTGTTGTGTCAGGCTTTTCTTTGTAATAATGAACTTCACTGTGTATTTTAAGCTTTCATCTTTATATCGATGTTTTGCAACTGTTGGGACAGTAAACAAGAAAGTAATTTGAATGTCATATATTCACCTTCTGCAGAACTTTCTCCCCTTTTATCGTAACGGGCTTCTGCTCAGCATTGCCTGTGATAACACAGTCCCAAAGGGCAAAGCTGGCTTGAGTTCAAGAACGAGAATTGCTACAGTTCCTATTGAGCACATTTTTCCTGAATATTTCTGGTGTGTCCTTTGATATGCTGGGATATAAGTACATCTGTGCTAGTTCTCATTTTAACAGCCGCCAGCCAACATCTACGACTAAAGTTTCTAAGCCTGCAGCTGAATCAACCTGTGGGGTTTTCCCTGCTGCTCAGAGGAGGAGCCATATTTCTTTGGACACCTCCATTCCCAGGGAGCAGCGAGGCCTCTCGTGGGGTTGCAGTGTCTCTTTTGGCCACAGCAAACTGCATACTAGAGGAGGGACCCCTAGAAGATGGGTTTTCAACATGATGTGTGTGGTATGGGACCTTTATAGGCAACAGGAAAAAAAAAAACGCAAAACATTTATAGCTAACTGAGCTGCCTGCAGGGACTCCTGTCCTTCTCAAAGCATCTCCTCACAGCTCTCCTCTGCCAGTGTATCTCTGCTGAGCTGCTTGTTTGGCTTTGATCCTTAGCCCTCCTCCCACCCCCCTTCCTAGACTATGGCTTATCTTCTGAGAAATAGAGATTATTAAAAACAAATAAACAAATACATAATGTGGGATAGAAGTTGAAGCATTGAGCTAATGGTAAATGATTAATAACAGTAATGATGAAAAAGCTTTTTCTAAAGCGTGATGTATTTATTACCAGGCTTCCAGCAACTAAATACGTGGATCTGGAATTTGCACTATTTCCAGCAAAACAAAACCTGTTCAAGAAATTCTGCGACACCCTCAGAATGTAATTAACATATGATTTTTCAGGCTGTATTTAATCTATAAATATGAAATCTGCATCTGGGAAACAGCATGCTCATTTGCATGTGATAACCATACCAGAAGCACAAACAACCCTTCTGCAATATATGCATTAAGAAAAAAAAAAGAAAACAACCAAAATAGTGGTGAGATCAGCCCTCAGGACTGTTTTACAGTCATCAGATGAGACAGCGTTTGTCAATCAAGGGCATTCAGCTTTGATATCATTTATCACATGGGCTTGTGTTCTGCAACATGAAGCCTGTCTGTTCAGGCTAAAAGGTTGGGGCAACAACTGCTCGGGAATTCCATCACAATAAATTTCAACTGAATTTATGTTTTAAATTTCGTCCAGTCTTATGCTCCAGGCCCATAAATATTCAATGAGTCTTGTAAATCCTTGAAAAGAAAATATTAGACCCCATGTAAGCCATTTTAGGTATAATTATCTTTCAAAATATCTTCACTCTAATGATTTTATGTTTAAGAATAATCTTTTTGTTGTCCTGCATCCCTATTTATTTATCTTTGCCCTTCAAAGCCCCATTGCTTAGCCTGGCAGCTTTCTAAACAAGGCACACCTCAATGAGATACAGATACAGCTCCAAAAATAGCACTTGTTCTGTTTGCAGGAAAAACCTGCATTGTGCATTTACCCTGCAGATAATTCTGTGTTTCAGGACCTTGAAATGTACTGTCAATTAATCCCATTACATGCATTTTATTTTGCAATTAATTCTGCTGTTGAATCCACAGGAACTGAATGAAAGCCGTGGACCTGGACAATGAGTACTACTATGCTGTTTCCTTTCTTGGCACGATTGCGGCAGAAGTGGAGACAATTTGGTAGTGTGTGGCAAAACCCAGCTAGAGCCTGTGGTTTGTGGAATGAGAGCTTCCTGAATTAGGATTTTATTTTAATTAGCCCTAAAGCATACATATTTCAAATTTTAGAGTTTGTTTCTACATTCCCATTACAGGCTTAACCAGTGTACGCCCTAAGAATGCTGATAGTGAGTTGGGGCTTCACATTTTTGCCCGCTCCCAAGCGAAAAGTTACTGTTGGCTTAAACCAGCAAGGCTTTACCAGCCTCCACCACCGCAGTCTTGGCTCTGCCTTTCTCCCCAGCAAGCGGAGCCAGCCCACACTCCCCTACTCTGCTTCAGCCCTGCCCAGGAGAGCACTGACGGGCAATGGGCCTTACCCCTTACAAAGGGTCTCGGTGGGAAGTAAAGGGATCTTGGCTTCAAAAGCGAACACAGAATTTGTCAGACTCCTGTCCCTTGCCAGTAGCACAATCAAGAGCTGGCTTCAAACACCGGCCTTTGGAAGCAGATTGTTGACGAGCTCATCTTAGCAATAAC
>Ga0181612_110580_pt1 | contig 14340 bp, 9 predicted proteins | sample HoacroProtozoa21_FD_119630 | JGI IMG/M metagenome (GOLD analysis project Ga0181612, IMG submission 119630) | Hoatzin crop microbial communities from Cojedes, Venezuel. Combined Assembly of Gp0051906, Gp0051904, Gp0051908 | reverse complement strand
ACTACTACGGTTGGCCGGGACTGCGGCGGCTATACAGGGAGGCATGCGACGTGAAGTACGACGCGGTGGCGGACCTGCACGACGTGCTGCGCACCAAGTACCTGATGTGGCGCTTTGCCCTGGCGCGCACGCGGCGAGCGGTCATCGACAAGGGCCGCAAGCAGAAGAAGGCGCTGCTGGGACACGGGCTTACGGCGGCACCGCTCAAGAGCACGGTGCAGCGCTACGTGGACACGCTGCAGCGGCTGGGATTCGACTTTCCGCTGGACTTTGTCAGTATCTTTGCCGGCAAGCAACCCGACATGGAACCGGTATGGCAGGTGGCGGGGCGCAAGCAGGCAGGCGACCGCTGGGTGGGCATTGCCCCCTTTGCGGCGCACGAGGGCAAGGTGTACCCGCTCGACAAGATGGCGCGGGTGGCCGAGATGCTGGCGGCGAAGGGCTGCCGCGTGTTTGTCTTTGGCGCAGGCGACGAGGAGCAGCAGCGGGTGGCCCCGTGGCTGCGCGACGGCGTGGAGAGCGTCATAGGCAGGCTGGGCGGCCTGCAAAACGAGCTGCTCCTGATGTCGGTACTCGACTGCATGGTATCGATGGACTCGGCCAACATGCACCTGGCGTCGCTGGTGCATACGCCGGTGGTGTCGGTATGGGGCGCCACGCACCCCAAGGCGGGCTTCATGGGCTATGGGCAGTCGCCCGACAACGCCCTGCAGCTCGACATTCCCTGCCGGCCCTGCTCGGTCTATGGCAACAAGATATGCAAGTATGGCGACTACCGCTGCCTGCACGACCTCCCGGGAGAGGCGATAGTGAACAAGGTGCTGTCGCTGGTATCTACTCAACCTGCGCATGATTGATAGGTTGAACGACATAGTGGCGGCGGTGAGCGGCTTTCTCTGGGGCTGGCCCATGATCATCCTGCTCCTGGGCACGCACCTGTACCTGACCTTTCGGCTGAAGTTTCCGCAACGAAAAATATTCCTGGGCATCCGCCTGAGCTTGAAACACGACAAGGACTCGACCGGCGACGTGTCGCCGTTTGGCTCGCTGGCTACAGCGCTGGCGGCCACGGTGGGCACGGGCAACATCGTGGGGGTGGCCACGGCTGTGGCGCTGGGCGGGCCGGGCGCGGTGTTTTGGTGCTGGCTCACGGGCCTCTTCGGCATCTCTACCAAGTATGCCGAGGGACTGCTGGCGGTGAAGTACCGGCAGCAGACCGCCGACGGGCGCATGCTGGGCGGGCCCATGTATGCGCTGGAAAAGGGACTGGGCTGGAAAAAGATGGCGGTGCTGTTCAGCCTGTTCACCGTGCTGGCCAGCTTCGGCATAGGCAACATGGTGCAGTCTAATGCCATCTCTACCATTGCCTTCGATACCTACGGCATCGCCCCCTGGGTGACGGGCGCGGTCATCTGCGTGCTGGTGGGGCTGGTGCTGCTGGGCGGCGTCAGGAGCATTGCCAAGGTGTGCACCCTGCTGGTACCCTTCATGGTGGTGCTGTATGTGGCGGGCTGCGCGGTGGTGCTATGCCTCAACCATGCGTATGTGTGGCAGGCGGTGAAGCTTATCTGTGTCAGCGCCTTCTGCCCGCAGGCGGCGGGCGGCGGCTTTGTGGGGGCTACGGTCATCACCGTGGCGCGTTACGGGCTGGCACGCGGACTGTTCTCGAACGAAAGCGGACTGGGCAGCGCGCCCATCGTGGCTGCGGCGGCGCGCACCAAGAACCCGGTGAGGCAGGCGCTGGTGTCGTCGACCGGCACCTTCTGGGACACCGTGGTCATCTGCGCGCTCACGGGACTGGTCATTGTGAGCAGCATACTGGCCTATCCCGACATTGATTATGGCAATGGGGGCATCCTTACCAAGGAGGTGTTTTGCAAGATTCCCTATATCGGGGCGCCGCTGCTTACCCTGAGCCTCTTTGCCTTCAACTTCTCCACCATCATAGGGTGGAGCTACTACGGCGAGCGGGCGGTGGAGTACCTTTTCCCGGGAAAGAAGGGCATCTACTCGTACCGGCTGGTGTATGTGGCTTTCGTGTTTCTGGGCAGCGTGCTCGGACTGCAGTTTGTGTGGAACCTGGCCGACTGCATGAACGCGCTCATGGCCATTCCCAACCTGCTGTCGCTGCTGCTGCTCAGCGGGGTGGTTGTGCGCGAGACGCACAAGTACCTGTGGACGGGCAACCTCGACCGCGATATGTAGCTACCAGGTAATCTGCTTGTACATGATTTTTTCGCGCTTCCACGTATATACGCAGTGGAGGCTGCCGTCGCGCCCCTCTATGAGGGCGGGGTAGCTGTATTCGCCTTCGCCGTCTTCCAGCGTCAGCACGTTGTGCCAGGTGCGGCCGTCGTCGTCCGACACGGCCAGGCAGAGCGGGGTGCGCGGACCGGCTTCCTTGCCGGCGGGCGTTACCACGGGGTTGTACAGCATGGCGTGGCGGCCGTCAGACAGGGTGACGGCATCGATGCCCGAGTTGTTGTGCGGTATGTCGGTCAGGGTCACGCGGCTCCACAGGTAGCCGTCGTCTATGCCGTAGGTCTGGGCCAGCCTGCCGTTCTTGGTGCGGCACAGGGCCTTCAGCCGGCCGTCGGAAAGCTGCAGCAGCGCGGGCTGTATGACCTCTATGGGCCCTTCGGTGTCGGGATGCATGGTGGTGGGGGCGTTGTCCGACAGCAGTGGCTCGGCATACGTCCATTGGCGTGTCCACAGGTTGTACAACTCGAAGTGGAGGCGCCAGCCGCCCAGCTCGGTGCTCGACCCGCACACCAGGGTCCTGCCTACTGCCACGGGCTTGTTCTTGATGGGTCCCAGGAAGTGGTCGGGCAGCGCCTTTTTCTTGCCCCACGACTTGCCGCCGTTGCGCGACCTGCACAGCCAGCCGCTCCAGTCGCTTACCTGGCTGCCTACCTTGAAGAACAGCCACAGCTCGCCGTTGGACATTTCGTACAGCACGGGGTTCCAGCAGGCCTTGCGGCGGCACTTGGACGCGTTTCTGGCCTGTCCCTTTTCCTTGATGGGTCCCGCCTCTGCCGCGGTGGCCTCGGCGGTCACGCCCGCCCGCTCGGCGTCCTTGGTGCGCAGCGTAAACACGCCGTCGGCTGCCAGGATGGGGGCATCCCACGTCTGGCTGCCGCGGGGTTTCCGGCTCACCCAGATGCATACGTCGGGGTTGCCCTCGTGCTTGCCGGCAAAGTAGGCGGCCACCAGGTCGCCGTTCTTCAGTTCTACAATGGTGGAGGCATGGCATTGCGGCAGCCCGGGCACGTTTTCGTACAGAAACTGGCCAGTGGCCACCTGCTGGGCGTGCAGCCCCATGCCTGCGGCCAATAGCAGGATGCATAAAAGGGTGTGTCTGATTGTCATGGCGCTTGTGTTTTGTTTCGGGTATAAATGTAATAAAAAATGAGGATGTACCCAAATGGTACATCCTCATTTATAGTGAAATCGGTAACGATTTTTATTGAGCCACTACGCGTATTTCTACCACGGATGCAGCCCACGATATGCGCGGCGTCACCGTCAGGCGGATGTAGCGGGCCGGAACGGCGCCGTACAGGCAGATGTTGAAGTAGCCGTCGCTAAAGTTGGCAATGTCCCTCGAGGCGGTGCCGCAGCTGGTCCACGTGTTGCCGTCTTCGCTCAGCTCCATCGTAATGTCGTAGGGAGCATAGGCGGTTCCATACCAAGCCACATATACGCCTTGGAAGCGCAGGCCGCCCACCTTGTAGGTCTTCTGCATGTCGATGGTGAAGGGCGTGCCCTCGCTATAGTTCTCGCCGGTCCATACGTTGTCATCGATCAGCGACGACCAGTCGCCAATGGTGATGGTCCAGTCGGATATTTCGCTGGTAGAAAGCTCCGTACCGGGCATGTCGTCCACGGTGCCGCCATCGTTAATCAGCTTCTCGGAAGTGGTGATGACCAGGTAGCCAAAGCCGCGCTCCTCGCTGGCCTTGGCGCTGCTGTCGCCGCTCACATCAGAGATGCGGAACGGAACGACATAGCCGGAGGCCGTCAGCTGGGGCAGGTAGCTGTCGTCGACCGATACCACGATGGAGTCGCTGCAGACAGCTTCGCCATTGAGGATGGTCGCCTTGGTAATGGTTACCGGAATGCTGGTAGGCAGTGCGATGTAATCGGTGCCGTTGTCCTCGTTGTACGTATCCACCATGTCGTAGTCGATTACGGGCGTGATGGTCGTGGTAGCGTCGAGGCTGCGCAGCGATTTCACCGGGAACTTGGCGCTTACGCTGCCAAACGAACCCACCGGGGTCTGCACCACGGCACATTCGTACGAGTTGGTAGCGTTGGCTGCCACGTACACCAGGTTGTCGGGGTTGCCCTTTACGTCGTAGTCGTCGCTGTGGCACGACTGCAGGCCGAGGCCCGTGAGTGCCACCAGTGCAAATGCAAAATATTTAAAATTTTTCATATACATATCCTCCTTGCTTTATTGTGCACACTTGTTGATGTCGTCTTTCACCCACTGAATGTAGTTGGCTGCATCGGGAGTGCCGACCATTACGCCATTCTCGTTGATGTCGCGCTGCGACTTGCTCCAGTCCATGTCGTAGCCATGGCCGGTGGCATCGTGGAAGATGTAGCCTTCGCCTTCGTTAAACTTCCAGTAAGCCTGCAGGCCGTCGGAGTCGGAACTTACGCTGCACAGGCCGCCGGCAATCTCGCTTTGCGAGAGGGCGCGGTTCCATACGCGAATTTCGCAGAAACGGTGGCCGAAGAACTGGCTGTAGCGGTAACCGCCCCACGACATACCCATTTCGTAACGCTGGAAGTTGATTCCGCTGATGGAAAGGGAAGCCGAGGTATCTACTTCGCCGTCGACGTAGCAGATGAAGTTGGTGCCGTCGTACACAAAGGTCAGCAGGTACCACTGGCCGTTGCTGAACTGCGTGTTCATCATGGTCTTGCTGCCACAAAGCGAAGCCTGCAACTGGTTGTTGGTGTTGGCCTCGTTGAAGCGGAGCAGCAGAGCCTTCGACTCGTCAGCTTCTTCCAGTGCGGAGAAACGCTGCGGGCCCTTCTTGGCCAGGCCGGTCGGATAAATCTTCAGCTCGTAGGTGAAGGTGGTCAGCGGGATGGGCTTGTCGAATATAAAGTTGCTCGAAGCCGTCGCATTGGCGTTGATGGCGTAGAAGTTGATGATACGCGACACGCGCAGGTAGATGGTCTTGGCAGTAGGGATAATGTCCTCGTTGCCGTTCATGCTCTGAATGGTAATGGGGATCAGATAGGTGCGGCCTTCTACAAATTCCTCGGTGCTGACCAGGCTGGCCACGGCAGCATCAGACAGGGCAGAGCCTGCGCTGATGGTTACGGTGGGGTTGCTCAAGGTCACCGCACTGGTAGGAATGGCATAGTAGTTGGTCGAGTTTTCGGCATTGTAGGTATCGACCAGGCTGGGGTCGATGGCCAATGTCAGCGTAACGTCTTCGTCGAGCACCTTGGTGGACTGCACGGTGACGGTATAGCTGGAGGGGGTGTCTTCGACCGTGAACTTTACCACGGGATTGTTTTCGGTTCCCGAGATAAAGAGCGCACGCTTGTTGTAGTCGAACTTGTCGCCCTCCGAGTTGCAGGCGGTGAACAGGCCACCAACCAGCAACGCCATTAACATGATAATATTAAATTTTACTTTCATATTATTACTATTTTATTTTTTGTTACTTGTGGATAGCCGGATTCATGATCTGGATGGCCCGACGGAACTCGAAGTAGGGGCCATTCTCCGACATGTAGTTGTAGTCCATGTAGTAGGCACCGCAACCACCCTTGCGTCCGGTACTGGGTTCCCAGGCTGCGTAGTCGCATATCTGTGCACCGTTGATACCGTTGGTTCCGGCCTCGGCACCCATACTGTCGCAAAGCACCAGCTTGGCGTAGTCGTGGCCGCTGTTGCCGGTCTGGAAGCCAATCTGCCAGGTGTAGGCTTGGCGTACGATATAGTCGCAGTACTTGTCGATGTCGGTACTGGGCGAACCGCTAAAGTAGTCGATGATAAACAACTTGTCGGGCCAGGGACCGTTGGGGCCAAAGTACTTGTTGGTCTCCACGGCCACGCGCATGATGTCGGTGTTGTTCCAACCCTCGTAGTCGTAGTCCACGCCGTCCAGGTGTCCCTCTACCACGTCGGCAGCTATGCTGCGCGCATAGGCGCAGATGCTGATGGAGTCGTAGGCAACAGTCTGGTACTGCACCGTGTCGCCGGCAGCATCGAACACATAGTCGAACGCGCCGGTCGAGGCATTGTAAACCCTGTCGTAGAACACGTGGCTGTAGTTAGATGCATCGGCGTGCAGCACGAAACGCGTGCCCTTCACCTCTTGGCAGTACAGCATGTCTTCGTACGAAATGGGGTTGGTCTCGGGAGTGGGGATGCCCATCCAAAGGTTGACGATGTCAAGACTGTCGGGCAAGCCCAGGATGCGTTCGCCCCAAGAAGCTCCCACGTTGTCGCCAGACTGTCCGTCGAGGTGTTCCCACGCAGCATAGTATGCGTAGCTAATCTCGTGGTCGCTGGCCTTGAAAGCGCGGAGATTTTCGAAGTATTGCTCATCGTAGGTCGTCAGGTCCTGGATTTCGATGGTTTCGGGGTCCGTATCGCAAGCGGACAGCGAGCACATCATGGATGCCAGGACGGCCACATTGAATAATATTCTGAATTTCTTCATTTTTATAGATTGTTTATTTGTTCAACATTTAGCAATTAATGATTGGGATTCTTATCCCACCACAGCTTGGTGCCGCCATTGTCGTTGCCACCCAGCAGCGAAAGGGCTGCGGTAACGGCATCGTTGTCGGTATCGTACAGGTTGGAGGGGTAGGGCATCCTGCGAATTTGCAGGTCGGTGTCGATGGTACCCGAGCTGCTGTTGCGCGTTACGGGGAACAGCTTCGGATAACCGGTGCGGCGGTACTCGGCCCAGCCTTCGGGCGAAATCAGGAAGTTGGCAATCCACTTCTGGGTGATGATGCGCTCCAGGTTGGTCTCGAACGAGTCGCTTTCGTCATAAGCAATGGTAATGTCGCTCATGGCCGAGGCGCTGCCACCCCTTCCGGTGTTGTCGATAAAGTCGGCAGGCGTAGACTCGTCGTCTTCGATGTACGAATCGATGCCCGAGGTAATGCCTTGCTCGGCCATAGACACGCGGATGCCATTCTCGTAGAAGTCCTTGGCAGTTCCGCCGGCGCTCCAGCCACGCAGGGCTGCTTCGGCACGCAGGAAGTAGCTTTCGGCAGCACTCATGTAAACCAGCGGCGAGGTAGCCGAGAGGTTGAAGTTAGAGATGTTGCCACCGGTATAGTCGCTGTTGCCGCTGCCCATGTTGATGCCCAGGCGTACGCCGTGGTAGCCACCGTTGCCTGCGGCTACAAAGTAAGCCGAGATACGGGGGTCGTTATAGCCGTTCAGGTACGAATCCATGGAGGCGCTCATGCGCTCCTCGTTCCAACTGTAGGCCTGCTCGTAAAGCGGGTTCAGTATGCTGATGCCGGAGATGACGGCACGGTCGTTGGCGTCGTCCAGGAAGCCGATGGCGTTGCTAAACGACTTGTTGGCCTCTTCTTGTGCCAGGCTTGCGTTGGCGTACACAATGCGCAGCGCCAGGCGCAGGCGCAGGGTGTTGGCCAGGCGCACCCATTTCTCCGTGTTGCCTTGGTAGATGTAGTCGAAGTCGGACAGAATCTCGGTGCCGGCTGCGGCAAACGGGGTCAGCACGTCGATGGCCTCGTCCAGTTCCTCAAAGAACTTCTTGTACACGGCCTCTTGGCTGTCGAACGTATTGTTCAAGCTTCCCGATACATAGTTTACATAAGGTATGGGGCCATACTGGTCGGTTACGCGGTGCATGGCAAATACCTTTACCACGGTAGCCAGGGCGGCTACTTGCGGCTGTTTGTTTTCGGTTGCCTTTTCTACAATCTTGGCCCAGGCGGGCATAATCTGCGTATAGTTCTGGCTATACATGGAGTTGCCCCAGGTGCCGGTGAAGTAATAGTTTCCGTTGTGGTTGCCCGAGGCCCAGGTTCCCGTGGGAGCCACGTAACCCGAATACCAGTCGGAGCAAAGTCCCTGGAAGTGCTGGTACGAACCGGTCGAGCCATAAGAGTCGTCTTGGTTGCCACCTGCGGTGAAGGGCACCATGCGGATAATCATCTGCGAGAAGAACGAACCCGTGCTCAGGTTGTCTGTTTCAAGCATTTCGTCGGTAGCTTCGTGCGGGTTGGTGTTGAGTTCCTTAAACCCATTGGTACATGCCGAAAACATGCCCAGCGCGAAGGCTGCGAACAAGGTGTATTTTAAAAATGTTTTCATTGATAGTATCTCCTTATTTAGAATTTAAGTTTTACAGAGAAACCCATTGTACGCTGGCTCGGCTGCATGAAGTAGTCGATGCCTTGGTTATAGGTACCGGTATTGGCTGTCATTTCGGGATCGAACGGAGCCTTGCAGTAGAGCATCCACAGGTTGTGGGCTACAAACGATACGTTCATGCCCTTGATCCAGTTTACGTAACGGGTGATGGGCACTTCGTATCCAAAGGTAAGTTCGCCCAGGCGCAGGTTGGTAGCGCTGTACACATACTGCGAAGCCAGGGTAGTAGTGGTAGAGCCCACGGTCTGGTAGTACGACTGTGCGGGAACGCCGCCCTTGCCGTTAACCACCACGCCGCCGTTGTCGCGTGCCTCGGCCGAGGTAACCGATGTGCCATAGGCATCCATCAGCGATTCGGTCAGCGATACCACGATGCCGCCGTTCCTGTAGTTGAACAGGAAGCCAAAGTTGAAGCCCTTCCAGCTAAAGTTGTTGCCCCACGACAGGTTGTAGTTGGGCGAAGCATGTCCGGCCAGCACGTAAGTGTTGGGGTCGGCCTCTACGGTGTGGGTCTGCGGGTTGATATAGATTTCGCCGTGTTCGCCGGTCTTCAGCGTGCGCACGTAGATGTCGCTCAGGTCGCCACCTTCTACAATGATGTTGCGCGTGCCGTTGAATCCGCCCAGCACCATCTCGTCCATGGTGTAGGTCTCGCCGGTTTCGGGGTCGTAGTATTCGTCAACCACTTCCTTCACTTCGTTGCGGTTGAGGGTCCAGGTGCCGTAGGTCTCCCAGTTTACGGGACCGAGCGGCTGGCTGAAGCGTGCGCTCAGCTCAATACCCTTGTTGTCTACGCGGCCGCCGTTGATCCACATGTTGGTGTAACCCGAAGTCTCGGGCAGCTCAATGTTGAAGAACTGGTTGTAAGTACGCGAGTGGTACAGGGTAGCGTTCACCTTCAACTTGTTGCGGAACATCACGAAGTCGAAACCAAGTTCCCAAGATTTGGTCAGCTCGGCGGTCAGGTTCGGGTTGGTCTTCGAAGTAGAGGTGCTGGGACCTGCTGCGGTCACTGCATAAGTCGGAATGGTCAGGTAGGGCTGCGACGGGTCGTTACCTACTTGCGAGTACGATATACGCGTCTTGAAGTAGTTCAGCCAGTTGTCGCTCTTGATCTGGGGGAATATCTCGGTCCAGATGCCCGAAAGGCCGGCCGACCAGTAGAAGTAAGAGTCGTCGGCACCTGCCAGGGCAGACGACCAGTCGTTACGTGCGGTCACGTCGAGGTAGGCCATGCCCCTGTATCCGAGCTGCGCACTGCCGTAGATGGCCTTCTTTTGGATTTCCCATCCTTCTTGGTCGTGCTTGTATTTCGGATCGGTGTTGTCCATGTTCGAGCTGGTAAACAGGTTGGGCACCTTGGCCAGGTGGCCGTCGAACCAGTCGGAGTCATAGTTGCGCTTGTCGAAGCTGGTACCCAGCACCGAAGTCAGGCTCCAGGTGTTGTCGTTGAAGTACTTGTTGATGGTGGCAAAAGCTTCGGCATAAATCTGGCGCGTGTCGGCATGGCGCAGCTGGTAGTGGCCGGTGCTCGATGCAAACAGCGTCTTGGTGCCGGCATTGAACATCTGCTCGTAGCGGTCGTTGTTCTTGTCGTACTTCACACGCCCGGTCAGCGAAATCCAGTCGGTGAGGTCCCACTTCAGCGAAGCGGTAGCCGCATGGCGTTCCTTATGGTTGATGAAGCGTTCTTTTTCCACAATCCAGTAGGGATTTTCCATCAGGTCGTTCTGGTCCAGCCAGGGCCAGTACTGCGTCTCCAGGTTTCGGCTGATGTTGTAGCGCGAATAGTACTGGATGCCCTGCCAGTCGCCACCTGCGGGGAACAGGTACAGCGTGTACAGCGGGTTGAAGTATTGGCCTTGCGAAATCATGTTCTGCTCCTTCACGTAGCTCATCATGTAGCTCAGATCCAGCGTCAGGTTGTCGAGCAGCTTGGTGGTGTTGCGTACGGAGAAGTTGTAACGCGTAAAGTCGTTGTTGTGGATAATGCCTTCGGAGTTGGTGGCACCCAGCGACAGGTAGGTTTGGTTCCTGTCGGTACCGGTCGACACGCTCAGCGAGTTGCTGAAGTTGTGTCCGGTCTGGAAGAAGTCGTTGGGGTCGTACTCGCTCGGCGTAGCCATCTTCTGTCCCCAGCTGTCGAAAGCACCGGTGGCCGAGGGGCCGTAGGTGTTTTGGAACTTATGCTTCACAAAGGGGCGGGAGAACTGGAAGCTGCCCGTATAGGTTACGTCCAGGCGTCCTTCGCGGCCCTTCTTGGTGGTGATCAGGATGACGCCGTTGGCAGCGGCCGAACCATACAGTGCGGCGGCCGAAGGGCCACTCAGCACGGAGATGGATTCGATATCGTCGGGGTTGATGCTCGAGGCGAAGTCGCCCGTAGCACCCGAACCGGAGAACATGTCTTCGGGCTGGCTGCTGCTGAGGTTGGGCATGGGAATACCGTCGACCACGTACAGCACGTTGTTGTCGCCGTTAATAGACTTGATACCACGCATCACTACACGGGTGGCACCGCCTACACCGGCCGAGCTCTGGCTGAATTGTACGCCGGCCACCTTACCGTTCAACGAGTTGACGAAGTTGGCGTCTTGCACCGTCATCACGGCCTCGTTGTCCAGCTGCTGGACGTTGTACGAAAGCGATTTGGCCTCTTTCTTGATACCCAGGGCGGTAACGACCACTTCGTTAAGCACCTCGGCATCTTGTGCCATGTTAACCGTCAGCGATTGTCCGGTTACTGCAACTTCCTTGCTACCATAGCCCAGATAGCTGATCACCAGGGTCGAGCCTGCGGGCGCATCGATAGAGAAGTTTCCGTCAATGTCGGTTACGGCATTGATGTTAGTGCCTTTTACGTTAATGGATGCGCCAATCAGCGGGTCTCCATTCTCGTCGAGCACCTTGCCTGTCGCCGGTTTCTGGCTTTGCTGAACGGTTTGTGCCCAGACGGGAGTTGTAGAGAAACTCACTGTCAACGCAAACAGGCAGAAAGCCAAGGAAACGCAGCGTCTCAGAATGTTCTTCTGTTTCATAAAATCATGCGTTAAAAGTTAAACAATGAATGTTTTAATATTATTAAAATTAAACAAATTTCACCTTATATATTAAGGTGCCGCAAATTTACGGCAGATAAATGTGATTTGCAAATTCCCCCCATAAATTAACATTTCATTTTCTTGGCTGAAGGGGACGTGTTTTTCAATATTCTGCCCGTTTTCACAAATTTTAAGAATTTCACCCCTTTTACACCGCGTGCAAGTGCCTGTTACATAGTATAAATGCACGAAGGAGCCAAATATTGCACCAAAATTTAAGAAAAAATAATTTTTTTGTCTTTTGGGCAACTTGCATTATCTTTGCCCCCACATTAAGATGCATTCACTATGAAACGATTTATATTGCTTGCCGCTACGCTTTTCCTGTCGCTGGCCGCCCGGGCGCAGGACCCTGTGTTTTTGGAAACCCTGGTGCCCGACCAAAAGATACACGACTTTGGCACCATCAAGGAAAAAGACGGCAAGGTGTCGCATACCTTCGTCCTGCAAAACAAGGGCACGCAGCCGGTGTCCATCAGCGAGTGCAACTCGTGGTGCGGCTGCACGAAGGCAGAATACACCCGCGAGCCCATCCGTCCCGGACAGGCGGGCAAGGTCACGGTGACCTACAACCCCTACAACCGGCCGGGCAAGTTCAGCAAGGAGACGGTGGTGTTCTTAAACGACCGCAAGGCATACATCCGCCTGTGGGTCAAGGGCGACGTGGTGCCGTTTGTGCACCCGGTGACCGAGGACCATCCGTATGCCTACGGGCGCGGACTGTACATGGGATTCAAGCGGCTCCCGTTCCCGGGCATGCAGAAGGGGCAGAGCTATACCTTTAAGCTGCGCGTGGCCAACGATACCGACAAGGAGATGAAGGTGACCTTCAAGCGCGAGCCGGACAACCGCATCCTGCAGATGCCCGACGAGCTGGTGCTCAAGCCCAAGGAGCGACGCGTGGTGGACGTGTCGTACAAGCAGGTGCGCGCGTACCGCCATGCCCGCTACATCATGGTGCGCGTGTTTGTCGACGGCAACGAGGTGGAACCCCTCAAGATAACGTGGAACCCCACAGCCTCATAAGCCCAGTTCTTTCCGATTGCGCAGCAGGTCGGCCACGGTAAAGTTGCTGCCGCCCACAAAGACGAAGTCGTCGGGCGCGCTTTCAGCCAGCGCCTCGGCCACGGCCGCAGGCACGTCGGCATACGTCCGGCCCTTCAGCCCGTACTTCTTGGCCTGTGCCGCCAGCTCGCCCTCGGGCAGGGCGCGCTGCACCGAGGCCTTGGTGAAGTAATACACGGCATGGCGCGGCAGCAGCGACAGCACGCCGCTGATGTCTTTGTCGTTTACCATCCCTATCACAATGCGCAGCGTGGCGCACGCCTGCTGCCGCAGCTGCTCGGCAATGTAGCCGAAGCCGCCCACGTTGTGCCCGGTGTCGCACACCACGGCGGGGCGCTCGTGCAGCTGCTGCCAGCGTCCCTGCAGCCCGGTCAGCTCCACCACATGGGCAAACCCTTGCCGCACCATGCAGGCGTCGAACCGGTAGCCGGCGTCGCGCAGCAGGGTCAGGGCGGTGACGATGGTGCGCGTGTTCTTTTGCTGGCAGTTTCCCTTCAGTTCAGGCTCTATGGCGGGCCAGTCGCACCTCCCGTTTTCTTCCGCAAAGTAGAGTGGGGCGCCCGCCTCGGCGGCCTTGCGCTCGAAGACGGGGCGCGTCTCGGGCGTGGCCTCGCCTATCACTGCCGGCACGCCCGGCTTTATGATGCCCGCCTTTTCGGCAGCAATCTTGGCCGGCGTGTCGCCCAGCTGCTTCACGTGGTCCAGGCTGATGTTGCTGATGATGCACAGGTCGGGCCGTATGATGTTGGTGCAGTCCAGTCGCCCGCCCAGTCCCACTTCCACCACGGCCACGTCCACCTGCCTGTCGGCAAAGTACCTGAACGCCATGGCGGTGGCCAGCTCGAAGAACGAGGGGTGCAGCGGCTCGAAAAAGTCCTTGTGCGCGGCCACAAAGTCCACCACGTACTGCTTGTCCACCGGCACCCCGTCGACGCGTATGCGCTCCCTGAAGTCCACCAGGTGCGGCGAGGTGTACAGCCCCACCTTGTAGCCGGCCACCTGCAGTATGGCGGCCAGCGTGTGCGAGATGCTGCCCTTGCCGTTGGTGCCCGCCACGTGGATGGTGCGGAACCGGCGGTGCGGATGGCCGAGGTGCTCGTCCAGGGCGTAGGTGTTTTCCAACCCTTCCTTGTAGGCGCCCGCGCCAATGTGCTGGAACAGGGGGGCCGATGCAAATAAGTAGGATATAGTTTCTGAATAGTTCATTTTTTGATGCCGCGATTACAAAATCCAAAAAAAAGTCGTATATTTAAAGCGCTAATATACCTGTTTTATTCTTAACAACCGAATTTAAACCGACTAAAATATGGGAGCCAAGAAGAATTTTGTGCTAGACACCAATGTGATCTTGCACGACTACGACTGCTTGAAAAATTTTCAGGAAAACGACATCTACCTGCCCATCGTGGTATTGGAAGAACTCGACAAGTTTAAGAAGGGCAACGACCAGATCAACTACAACGCGCGCGCCTTTGTGCGGGCGCTCGACGAAATGACGTCGGACGACCTCTTTGTCAAGGGGGCGTCGCTGGGTCCCAAGATGGGGCGCCTGTTTGTGGTTACCGGCAACGTCGACTCGCCGCTGGTGAAGCAAAACTTCCCGCAGAACATACCCGACCACGCCATCTTGCAGGTGGCCGACTATGTGACCCGGCAGCATCCCAAGATGAAGACCATCCTGGTGTCGAAGGACGTGAACATGCGCATGAAGGCGCGGTCCATCGGCCTGCTGGTGGAGGACTACACCAACGACAAGGTGAAGAACATCGACATTTT
>Ga0181612_176155_pt1 | contig 14342 bp, 12 predicted proteins | sample HoacroProtozoa21_FD_119630 | JGI IMG/M metagenome (GOLD analysis project Ga0181612, IMG submission 119630) | Hoatzin crop microbial communities from Cojedes, Venezuel. Combined Assembly of Gp0051906, Gp0051904, Gp0051908 | reverse complement strand
GGGGACGGCTCATGGGTGCCGGTGGCCCGACGGGGCGGAGGAGATGGCGTCCGTGCGCCAGGCTGCATCCCTCGGCCTGGGGAGCTGTTAGGTGCTGTTTGTTACTTGGTTGGGGGGGTTAAGAGACATTAATATTCTTTTTCTTTAAAGCAGTGAACTTCCCATTGGCAATGGCTGCTGTTTGGGTGACTCAGAAGTGTTTTTTTAAAGGGAAAAGCGGCTGGGACAGCCCAGCAGAGAGCACCTGGCTCTCCCCATCCTCTGGCCGCTCCGTGGAGGCGATGTCTGTTGAAACGTTGAAGTGTGGGAGCTCGGGGCGGCTGCCAGCAGCACCGGGTACGGCGGCAGAACAGGGCAGGTGCCTTTTGTTTTGTGCTTTAGGCCTTTTTAATATTTTTCCCCCCCCTCCTCTTTTCTCGCCGCAGCTGGTTGCGATTCGGTCGGAGGCCGGGCAGCTCCCCGCGCAGCTGCTGGGAAGAGTGTGGCAGCTCTGTTAGCGTGCCAAGGCTCCGGCACCGCTGCCGAGATATTCACCAGATAAAACCCGCTGCATGCTCAGAGCCGGTCTTCTGAGTTTCCCCGCGGAGCAGCGCGTGGGTGAGGGTGTAATTAGCCAACGAGCAGGCGCAGAGGTGCAGCGGGGCAGAGCTCGCGCCCTGGGAGGGGGCATCTGGCCTCTCGCGAGGCCTCGGAAGGCGAGGGGAGCACTGCGGGGCTGGCAGGGAGAGCTGGGGGGGGGATCCCCCTCTTTCCCTCCTTCCCCCACACCCTGCCTTCGCCTTGGAGAGATGGGAGCCTTTCTGGCTGCGCGTTGGGCTGGAGCTGCCCCGGGTTATCCGCACACGCTGGCTGCCGGCTGTATCTGGGTTTATCCATGCAAGAGCTCTCAGCCCGAGCTGCTCCTCGCTCACCCTGTGGAGGAGGGCGTGTGGGTTTTGGCTGATGTCGATATGGGGATGCGGCTCCTGACCGGCCGCTCGCAGGGCTGGCCACCGCCGAAGGCTGCTCCTGCACCGCCCCGCATCGCGCTTCCCTCCGCAGCAGAGCCGGTCCCGCAGATGCTCCGGGCTCGCCTTCGGCCCCTGGGTTAGGTGAAGCTGTAGCCAGGCCAGCTGAACGATGCAATGCGATGAAAAGCCTTGACACGGCTTCAAACAACAAAGGTCTTTTCGGAGCAGCGAGCGCCCGTTGCTGCCGGGAAGAACACACTTTGTGCACAGCCAGCCTGCGATGCTCTCAATGACGTTTATTTACATTTTCTAGTCTCTCATTTTTTTTTTTTTTTCCTTCAGCTGCTTGTGAACTTCAATAAAAATGATGATCTGGGAAACTGTTTGTGTGTTTTTCACAGGAGTCTTCATTCTTAAGCAAGTTGGATTTAGGTCTAATAACAGGGCCGAGGAATAATAACAGGGTTGACACTCGGTGGGGCGGTTCACAAACAACCACCTAAGCAACCAGCCTGGCTGTAATTATTGTTATTATTGCTTCAGCGCTTGGGAAACTGAGGCACGACGTCAAGTGTCATGTCCAAGGTTAGTGGTAGATCTGGGAATGAAGTCCAGGGCTTCTCATGTCCTGAGGAGCCGTGTCTCCTCCACGGCTGCTCTTGCTCAGCTTGACCGTGCGGTGATTTTAGGAGAACTTGCAAGTGTGTAACGCTAATGGCTGCCAAATAGGTCGAGGGGGCCCAACCCAGACACAGCCGCACTCCTGCAGGGAAAGCCCGTAACTTGTAAGGAAGACGAGAAGAATTTCTACCTCTGTTTTCCTTCTTTGCCTTCGCTTGGCTGCTGCAGCTCCCAAGAAAGGGGCCCGCTGACAGGCGAGAGGGGCTTTCCAGCCGCAGCTCCTGCTCATGCGTCTCCTCCGTATGCGTCTCTCCCCAGCCCACAGGAGCAGAGGACTGATGCATTCCTGCTCCGGGGAGGCTCTGGGCTCTCCCCCGCTATGAGACCAGCAGCTCCAGCTTTGCACGAGACTGGGAGCACGAGAGCATCACTTGGAGCAGCTAAAAGGCACCAGGCAAAACACCGCAACCATGCAAATTCGTATTTGCCTCCTCTCATTAGCAGGGGCCTTTGAGCCTGGGAAGGAAAAGCTTCCTATGGGTGTTATGCACAGTCCCAAAAGGATTTGGAGCCTGAATTTCTGAGCTGTATAGGAGGCCGGGAACACGTTTCCTTGCCCGTGGGAGCTGGGTGGGCAGCAGCGTTAGCTGACGGGAGCTGGGCAGATGTGCTTGTCAGGCTCCGTAGAAAACACTCATTAAGGAGCCCTTTGGGTAATCAATTCAGGCTAGAAATTACTGTTTGATGAGCAGGAGAGGGAAAAAGAACGTGAGTGTGTGAACGAAATCCCTTTCAGTTGTGTTGATTCAAGTTTTATGTGGGAGTCTGGGACTTTAAATACCAACTGGGGAGGCTTTGCGACTGGCGAGCTTTGATAGGAGCCATGCAAAGCCCGGCTCTTTTGTATTTATTCTGGAGCTTGCCTGCGAGACAATTCAAAAGCAATCAGCAGCTGCTGTGACAGCAGCAACCTGTCGCTATGGCATTAAATGCGATGCAAAACACAAAGGTTTCTTGGTTGGCAGCAACAAAGTCAGAGGGGAGCAGGACACAGAAACGGATGTAACAGTCGGAATAAAGCTACAGCCGGAGCGGGGCTGGGTTTGACCAGGGAGGTGCAGGGAAAGAAATGTAAACGTGATTTGTTTTGTTTTGTTTTAAAAGAGCTTTTTCACCACCTCAGTAGGTCAAGCTCAGCTTTGTCTGGGACTGAGTGCTTGGGAAAGCGTCTTGTCTGGTGGCATTACTGGGGCTGTGTGTTCCCAGGCTCCGGGGAAACGTGCCCACATGCTGTAGCCAGCCCTCGCTGCAGGGTGCCTGCGCTGGAGCTGGCCCCTGGGCTCTCTCCAGCTCGGTTCCCCAGCTTGCAACAGGGTGCTCCCCACTCTCCAGAAAGAGTGTGGGAGGAGAGGGCAGGGAGATGCTCGGCGATGGGACCAGCCCTCGCCCAGCCCCAGGTCTCGGGACCTCCGTCCCCAGGGACTGACCACGCTGAACCTCCCCAGATGGAAAAGGCTGATGCTCCTGCGTCTTATTTAAATGAAAGTCATAGTGCCCTGTTGGTTTTGAAACATGCATTTTCTCAGCCTGACCCCAGCTGCCCTTGAAATAATACTACTGTGCAGCGAAGCCCTGCAGGGAATTACCATCTGAGCTTGCTCTCCCTTTGTCAGTAGAGTCAATTAAAGGCAGAGTAGCTGGTGATTTAATACCTCCGGTGTCTGAGGAAGCCCCACATCCATCCAGAGGCTGGCGCTGGCATTTTAGACACATAATTGGAGTAGAGGAGTTTTTTCCAGCCATCCAATGCGCTTTCAAATTCATCCGTGTCTACACAGAGCAGTCTATACATGAAGCCTCGTGTCCTTGGCCTGTCATCTTCTCCTGCACGTTAATTAGTGCCCCAGCATTGCACATTCTCCCTGCAGTCTGTCCCACCTCAAGTTGTCTTCCTGTTCCCCACGCACCTTCTCCCTCAGGATAAACCCAACACGTTTTAGTCTCTGAAGAGGGTCCAAGCTCACAAGCTGCCACCTCAAGAAACTCAGCTCACCAATGAAGGTCAGCTTCCAAGCACAGGAGAAACATTGCCCCCAGCTCCCCACAGCCAACTGGAAATTTAAACTGGGCCCAATCCCTCTTGCTGCAGTGCAGAGCAGGAGCCCGGTGCCTGCGGCAGAGACTCCTGGTGGGAGTGAATAGCAGAGGCTGAGTTCATTTTTTTCTTCCTCCTCACAATCTCCCTTTTCTTTCCATTTCACCACCTCCTTATTTAACATCGTCGACTGTTGTGCGAAACCACCAAGCCTGTTTGCAGCAGTGTGACCTACTTTACCGTGTCGTCCCGACTTCCTCGCTGAAATCGCGAGCTCAGAGCCCACCCAAGCCATTCGGAGTTTCTCAGCTGAATAACAAATCCAATTAGGTGGCAGAAAGCCTGGTTTTCACGCTGTCAGCGCCTGGACATCTCACTTCCCTCGCCCCAGCGCAGGCTGCACCACCGATGACCGCGTCTCATGGACATCGCAGACAAGGACCCCTCTGTGTTTGTGTGTCCCCCCCTCCAAATGAAGACGGGGAAAGAGCTCAAGAGGACTGACCCTGGCGATCCAACGGGTGCTTTTGTTCCTCCTGACATCCCTCAGGGATCACGGAGCTCAGGAATCAAATAATTTGTGGTTTTCCAGTTCTGGGTCTCTTGGGAAGCCCTCCCTTCGCAGCTGAGGCTGGAGAAACGGTCCAGGGCTGTGCCAGGACCGCACAACTTGTGCTTGTTAACAAGCCTCTGCCACTTCAATAGTAGCAGTGATTTAATAACTGATAGAAAGTCCCGTCTCAGTCCCGGCATCACACCTAACCCCAGTCCGGTGGCTCCGTCCCGAGAAACGGATCTGCCCTTTGCTGCTCCCCTTACTCTCTTTTTCCACCCCAGCAGGGACCCTTCTCCCTGCAGCCAGCAGCGGGCAGCCAGTCCCCAGGACGCTGGCTCCGCTCCATCGCCGGGGAGAGCCGTGTATTAAAAAGCGACGAGTAGAAACAAAACAAGGAGGAAAATCGCTAAAGGGCCACTAGGAAAAGCCCTTTTGGCTTCTGACTTCCCTGGCTGGGTGGGACGGGTAGGACCCCCCTGACCGGCTGCACCGGGGCCCGCTGCAGGTGCAGGGGGGTGGGTGAACACCCGTTACCCCATTCCCGGGTCGCTGTCTGCAGGAATTATCCCCACACTCACAGAGCTTCCCTCCGACGGCCCCTCTGCACCCAGCCAAGCGCCCGCCGCATCCCGGCCCCCTCCTCTGCCCACGTCGCGGCTGCTCCAGGGCTTCCCACAGGGCTCTGCTAATGACTCAGCCCTCCTGCGCGGCTCTAATTAGGCTCCTGTCTAATTAGGCTCGCTGGGAAGATGCGGCCGGCGCGAAGCAGCTCTTTGGTGAAAGGAAAGGGGAAAGAAAGAGCGTCTGGAGCCACCGAGCGCCGGAGGGAGAGACGCCAGGCTGTGGCGAGAGGTCGGGGGGTATCAGGGCTTGCCAGCTGAATTACATCTGAGCACAGGATGGACTGTAAAGAAAGGAGAGAGCAAAGGGACTTCAATAAGCCCTGCCGGGGGCTCTCCGGGGCTCAGCCCTGCCCCGTTGAGAGCAGGAAACAAACCTTGGCTCCGTCCCGCTGGGGACACTCGGCTGAGGCACCGGCACATCCTCCGGCCAAGAGCGAAGGCTGCTGTTCCTCTGCGCTTGAACGAGTTGGTGACACGCGAAAGGGGCCCCGGGATGCAGGGACAGCGGGCCAGGGCTGTGCAGGCAGCGGGTCCCAGACCTGCAGCATCCTGCCCCGAGCAAGCTGGGAAGGGAGGCCAGGGGAGCAGGCTCTGGAGCAAAGCCTTGTTTGGGGGGCGTTTCATGAGGCTATTTCGGGGGGATGAAGGGCACCCATCGGGCCTGCCCATCCCTGTGAGGGCGGGGGTGCTCACCCGTATGGGTTCTTGTATCAGTTGCCAGCGTCAAATATGATTTTCCCCTTCATTCATACATGTTCCAACCCCAAACAGATCAACACATTTGTTGTGTTCAACCACCCCACTAAACTAATTAACAAAGCCCAGGTGCCGTCTATGGCAAAGGTAAGTCACTCCTTTACCGTTCACCTTGTATCTGATCACAAGGCATCTCACTCACTCACTAATTAAGGTTTTGCCTTTCCTTCTCTCAGTAAAACCTCCATGAATGAGCAGCCTGTCTGCAAGCCTCAGCCCAGCTCACAGCTGCGTCCTCCCAGACCTCCGATTTCTCACCCTGGAGCCAGTGCCGGGGCTGAACCCAGCAAGGGCAGGAGAGGGGAAACGCAGATAAAGCAAATGTTAAAGGCATTGCTAGACCATATTTCCAAAGAGCCCCTCCTGTGCTCGTCAATGCTCCTTGCAGAGTCCCATCCAGGTGTAACCATCCTTTACGACCCCTTCTAGGTGAAGGTGCGTGTTAAAATCCAGCCACATCCAGATGACCAACCACACATCCCCACAGAGATCTTTTGCTCTAACCCAGGATGCTACGGAAAAGCTGAGGCTGGGCGAGAAACCTGGAATGCTCAGAAGCCCATCACACCGGCTGAAATCACTGACCCACGTGGTCTGGGGAGAACATCGACTTCGTCATCGAAGTCATCGTTGCGTCATCGAAGCCGCAACGGCTCAGAGCACGGGCTGTAGACGGAATTGTGGAAAGCTGGTTTAGGATATTCAAATTGCCACAGGGGGATGGCCTGGAGCGGTGGTGGGGTCCTTCGCTTCCTCCTCTGCCAAAGGAAACGTGCACGGTGGGCCCAGGCTCGCCTCCGGTCTGTGGTTTGCAATGCGTAGGACCAGAGCAGCTCACACTGCCCGCTCTGCTCCACACCCTGGCCTTTCCCTGGCAGGAGCTTCCTCCAGCAAGAATTTGGTTCTCTACGTGTGTTTTGCCATCAGCGAAGACGCTCTTCCTCCTCCCTGTATCGTAGCTGCCCGGCGAACCAGCGCTGCCAGCAGCGGCATCTCGCTCCTCCAGCCGCCGCCGCCGTTGTTTCACCACAGCGACGTGAGTGCTTGGGGTCACCCACGCGGGGCTTTTGTCGGGCATCCGGGGTGCCGAGCCCAGAGGGGCCACAGGAAAACAGAGTCTTTCAACGCCAAACAGAGGAGCCGACGCTTCGGCGAAAGCTTTTATTCGCTTCAGTCAATAGGTGAGCTGGGACGAACGGGAATGCAAACAGAACGAGGGCTACTGAACAGCCGGCGAGATAAACGAGCTCTTTCATCTCCTATCTCGCACCCAGGGAGCTGCCCGTCTCGGAGCGAGAGCTGCGTGACAGGGCGTGGGTTTGGGTTCGTTGGCACGACTCCGGATTTTAGAACAGCACACGCAACACGGACGCGAGGAGGGCAAAAACTCCGTGCAGCGCGCGGCTGGCTGACGGGGCGCGGGAGGGCGGTCGGCATTTCCCAGCGCCTGTGAAGAAATGACCCAGCGCCGCCCAGCAGTGTTCGTGCCGATGACCTGGGGGCTTTGATGAACACATCTGATTCTCCTCAAGCATCCCCTCTTCTTCCCCGTCTCGCCCCTCAAGACAAGCGAAGCGAGGTGGAAATTCAGCAATTCCTCTGCCTCAACATCCATACGCAGAGGAGGAAGGGTGCGGGTCTGCCCGCCCCGTCTGCCTGGGGAGAGGATGCTCAAGCCCCGTGCGGGACCAGCTGCACAGGGGCAGCTGTGGTCGCCTCTACAGGTGAAAGAAAATGACGGTGGAGAAACACCAGCCATCACAGGCGGGTCCTCACCATGCCGTGAGCAAGCTTCGTTTCGGCTCTTTCTGCTGGCACCCTCTCCCGCCTGGACCGACGCCTGCAGGCACTGGGAACCCCTCACCTCCCCAGGCAAGAGCAGCGACCCCGACGGCGGGTGCTGCGTTTCTGCCGGGCCTCCCCTGGCAGGGGACACGGAGACGAGTAGAGCACAGCGCGTGGCGGGTGCCAGCATCCCTCCTCTCCCCATCGCCGCGACAGCGCGCAGCATCTCTGCTTCTCTCGGACGAGGGAGGTAACAAACCTGCGCCCAGGGCGTGCTGAAGGCGCAGAGCTATTTTAGCGGGTTACAGAAACTCCATGCGCAGCCGCCAGACCGCCATTTATCTCAGCTGACGGAGCTGAAGTGCCTGAGATAACGGCTGTAACACTTCCCTTTCTGTAAAAAGATGAACAGCCCTGTGTGCATGGGGGAAAACCCCCAAGGAGCTGAGTATCATCACGGCTAGGTGCCCTTAGCAAAATGCACATCTTCTAAGAGAAGGAAAGGAAGTTAGAGGCGGGTGGGTGCAGGCTGGAATCCAACAAAAGCAACGCCAGTGTTTGGTCACTGCTTAGGGTTCCGTCGGTCCGTTCAGCCCCGGTGCAAGAAAGTCAACGGCAGAAATGCCAAAGGCGTGGAAATCAATCGGGCAGAAAACTCAGACTTAAAATCAAATTTATTTAGAGGAAAAATGACTTTACAAGAGGTTGATGCTGATAACTATAAAGGAAGATAAATAAAAGCCTGTTACAAAACCTAATGGTTTCTGGCAAGTTACAGAAAAACTGAAGAATTTTACAGTCAATAACCTGCTCACTTTTTACATAATTACAAATTAACATACAGCAATTAGGTTTTACCCTCTTTTTTAAAAATTCTTATTTTCAACTTCTTTTTTTTTAAAACTTTTTTTTTTTTTAATGGGTTCAACATGAAAATGCAAAGCATTTTTATTTTCTTTTTTTTTTTAAGAAACAAACCAAAAGCAGAGGTATATCAACGTCTCACAATACACCTCCTCAACGCTCTGGGAATTACTCAAGTGCATTCCGTATTAGTACAAAATAAACAGCAGGCTAAACTTTAACCATAGGCGAACCGAACTGGACATAGATTTTTTTGAGTCAGTGTTTAATATCAATAAAGAAAATAGTAAAAATACTTTAGAGCGTGGAAAGGATGGATACCTATAGACAGCTTAAATACATCTGAAGCTTGTAGCTGTATGCAAAGCAGTGAGTGTCCTCCTGTTTCCCCCTCCCCCCAAGCAACGGAAGCAGAATATATTTGGGCGAAGCATCAGTGTCAGGGAAACGTGCGTGGAAAGAAAGGGCACCGAGCCCTGAAACCGCAGGCGGGACGGGAGCTCGCGCTACGCTTCCCATCGCTCAAGAGCACGAGGTGTACGAGGTTAAGCCAGTTCAGCTCGCCTATCCTTAAAACTTAGCTGCGTCACCGGATCAAGAATCACCGACGGCTGCCCCTTCTGACACGTGAAGCAAGAGTTATGAGCAGCAGGGGAGGTTTTTCATTTAGAAGGGTGCCTTAAATTACGTTAAATTCCCAAACCTGGCCAGCAGGCAGAATAATTTCCAGAGTTCCGGTTAACAAGGAATGTTTTGTGGGATTTCAGCAGATACTGTCTCGTGCCCTTGCCCAGTCCTCCTGTGCCCCGTGCCTTGGGATCCTTGGGATTTGGCACCTGATGAACCTCTTCTGACATGGTGACATCTAGGAGGGCTGGATTTGGGTGTTTCGGCTCTGAGATATCCTGGTGCCTCAAGGAAGGTGCAAAGATGATCGGACTCTATGGGTGCTCTTGCCTTCGGAGGGCAGGACGAGCTAACGGCATTACTGTGCTTCTCAGCAGTGGTCAAACTTCAAGGGTGAAGAGAAGAGCCCACCCTCAGCGGTGGTGAGAGCTCCTGCCCCAGGGCTGGCACCTGGGAGGTCTCCCCATGGCTGGGACAGTAAATAACTTTGTGCACGGAAAGGGCCTCAGTTCACTCACTCGGCTGCACCCCCCCACTCCTCCTTTGCTCTCAGTTTCTCCAAGGCAAAGGGGGTGGAGGGCAATCTGCCGGTGGGACAGCTTCCCGGCCAGCAGCAGTACCGGCTGGGAGGAAGATGATGGTGATGCTGGCATGGGCTCTCCCAGGGGATGTACCTGAGCCATCAGAAGCCAGTTCCTCTGGTCCTGCCACTCACCCTGTCTGCAGTGGGGCTCTAGTCAGATTCACACCCACTTTGGCCTAAAACTATTGCAAAAAGCTTGGCCCTTCCTGCCCGCCCAGGGTAATGCCAAACCAAACCAGGAATACGCGTACTTGCCGCTCGGATTTTACTGGGGATGCAGAGGGGGGAGCAATGGCAAAGCTGATTGTCTCCATGTAACCAAAACGAAAAGGGACAAGACCAGTTCCATTTAAAGTGCTTTATGGCATCAAACTGACATCAAGTTACATGCTGAGATGATCTCTTCACTTGAAAGAAGCTAAGGCCAACCCCACACAACTCCATCGAGTCTCCCACCATTTGCTACAGCTACTCTCTGTTGCTGGGGTATCCTGGCATCCCCAGCTAACACTGACTGCTTCTGCACTTCGTCTGATCCCACGCTGCCACTTCCCCGGTCACTGAAACCCCTTCTGCTGGGCAGTGATAAAGACTGGGCTTAGAAAAGCCCAAGAAAAGAAAGTCTGATTTTTCCTCTCCATGAAACACCAGCAAAAGAAAAAAAATCTCTCAGAGCCCTTGCAGGGTCCTCTTCTCCCTCCAACCACACAGGCTCCGCACAGATGGTTTCGAACCTGCTCTGTGTCCCAGGAAACCAATGCAAAATGGGGTGGCTTTTGGTGCTCCGAATGGGATCAAGGGACCGGCTCTGGGAACCAGACACAGCATCAGGCCGGGCTGAAGAAACAACATGCTTTCAGCCACTGCAGGATGGACGCCAGGCGTGGAACTGGAGCAAATGCGATTTTAAGGCCAGGAAGAGGAATGGCTTCGGCGCTGTAAAGCTGGGACCCTACTCTAGCAGACAACCCTAGGCAACCTGCAGGGATCACAGCAGGAATCCAACCCTGGGAACCTATGCCAAGCCTTTCCGAACAAAACCTGAGAGGGGGAAAAACAAAAGGCTAAACAGATAAAAACAAGTGCTCACCTTCCTAAAGGTGAAAGAAGGAGGAAGCAGCGTGGGAGGAAAGACTTCATTCCAAAAAAGCGACTCATGCACTAACATACATCCTACGGGGACACAGGTCTGTCCTCCAGAACCTGAGACACAACACCTTTGACACACCGTGTTTCTAGTCAGTATATTTCTGATTCACATCCATGATTTCTTTGACAAGGAACCATGGGGACCTTAGGAGATCACAAACACCGTTTTCACTGAGGGCACTGAATGCTCTTTTTGATTTGCACAGGTCAGAAGAGATGGTCGAGCCCGGCAGAGACTCAGCGCTGCTGCCCTGGGTCACGCGTCTCCCTTCTGACGCCCTTCTCTGAGCCACGGGACATTCCCGTGTTGCGGATTCAGGATGTGTCAGGACTGGGAAAAAGACAGAGGGATGAAAAGAAAAGCTCTTACTGACAAAGGCTGTTACAGACCAAGGGGAACTTTCAGAAATAGCAGGGACCTGATCTCTGTTCACACAACAGCAAACGAGCCGTGCACTGCTTTGGTTTCCAAAACTTTCAGCTTGGCACATTCATTTTCACAGATGTACAAATAGCAAGGCAGAAGTACTCTTGTGAAATTGGTGTTTTTCCTATGAAAACAATAACACCACAAGAGCAGCACGTGCCTCCTCCAGCTCCTTTCACGTTCAGGAGCAGAGCTGCCTGGATCTCCCTGGACAAGTGACCAGACACATCACTGCAAGACAGACGCTCAATGTTTTGCTTTCTCCTTTGCCTTCAAGAGGTATGAGAAAACCTAAACAAAATATTTAAACAAAGAAACTAACTGATAGGAGGAGTCTTCTCTGAAGTCATTGCTGCTTCTTCCAGACTTTTTTTGGCCCAAAGGTGCTTTGCCTTAAAGAAAGCTCTCAGTTGAAATTGTGTGACTCTGGGCATGGCGTGGGCTGCTAAGCAGCACTGCCCAAACCCTGTTTTTTTATGAACTAGGGTGATAAGAGCATTTGGTTTACCAATCTCTTGGTAAGAAAAAGAAAAAAAGAAAAAAAACCAAACCACCCCTCAAACCCCCAAATGAAAGCAAAAGTAAAAAGAAATAAAAAAATAAAACCAAGTAAACTTCTTTTAAAAAAAGAACTCTTTCAAACAAACAGAAAGATAAATATTTTTTGCAAGCCCTGCTTGCAATTAATTACAAGCACCAAATAATATTAAAAAAAGCAAAATAAAAATAAATCTCAAACCTTTTTCTTTTCTTTCCCCCCTCCTTTTTTTTTTTGAGTCTTAATATTTTAGAGAGCTTCAAAAGCAAGCAGGCGATTTAGGATTCCTGCACTGACCAAGCCAGACCGGTCTCAGCATCCACCTCACCATCAACGCTGCTCATGCTCATCGGCACCGACCTCTGAAAACTGCTGTGGGTTACCAGCTTGTGAGAAGCCAGAGAGCAAACCGAAATCAAACAACAGTGCAAGCAGAGAATTTTTTTTTTTTAAAAGAAAAACTGGTAGGAAAGGAAACGCACTGGACAGCTTCAAACTCTGAGCAAACCCCTGAGCTGCTCTGAAGCTGACAGCGTCTCATAACCATTTACACATTGGCTCCGGCAATTCCCCCGAGAGGGTTTGGAAGAACAATAATTTTGGAAAAAAGTTTCGCTTGCTGCATTTTTCTTCCCCTGCTGAACACATCCTTGTATTCACCAGCTGTACAAACACCTCGCAGCCAGCACGGCAAGAGCCACCCTCAGACCTTCCCCTCCGCCGACGGCAACACGGGGGACACACGGACACTTCCACCCCAGAGCCCACGGCGACGGGAACGGACCTGCCACACTGGACCTTTGGACCTCTCCCACAGTGGTTTTCTCCGGGAGAACGTATTTTTCTCCCCAGAAACGGTTAGTAAGCGCGTGGTATTGTGTAGGCACAGGGAGCAGGAGCGGCCTCTGCTCGCTGCACTCGGTCCCCTGACCTGCGACACCTCAGCGAAGCGCTCTGAAACTGCGGTTGTCTCCTTCTGCCTTAGAAACGAGCAAGGGAAGCTGACAAAACCCAGAGAAACAAAGCCCAATCTTAACACAAAACGCAGGGGAAGAAAAACACAAATAACAGAACAAAGGTCCCTAAAAGCGGATTTTCAGCCATCTCTCCAGTAAGTCGTCAGGCTTGCAATGAAGGGATGCTAAATGCAACCAGAGAATCATATTCTGACAAAAAAAAAGATCTTTTCTTAGCGGATGGAAAGGAGTGAGGTGGAGTTCAAAGAGATTGGGTAAAAAAATGTTGCTTAGAGTTGTTCCCACATGAACAAATCTGTTCTAGCTCCCTGGGGTTGCCTTACAATTTCTCTTTTCTGCATCGTTTTAAATATACCCAAAGACAGTCTGCTTGATTCTGGAAACAGTTTGACATTTAAATTCTCTGCCCCATGGAAATCTTTCAGAATGACTTTCAATTCTATATTTTTCCTCTGATTTTTTGTTTTGAACACTGTTACTGCTTCCTGTTCGAAAGCAAACAGTCCCTACGCCATGAGCACAGCAGGGCCGTGCGAGTCCACGGTGTTACAACTGGAGCAGTAAGGGCAAGATATTTAATATCTACACGCTCCCTGACAGTCATCAGGTGTCGTCTATCCCCATGGGCCGAGCTAAGCTTGGCTGTACAGACTGTAAGCATATCCCAGTGGATACATAGATACATATATGTATATATACATTATATCTATATATGCCAGTGTGTACGCACCATTTGTAGAGTCCTAATCTTTTGCTAAATGCTTGGTTTTGGTTAAGTTCCCCAGAAAAGGGGAATTTGAAGGCACAGACCCCTTAAGGCTATGTTCTCTCATCCTTTAGCAGTAAGAGGAGACAGAAAACATCCATCCCAATCCGTTTAACCCAAGGTTTGCACAGAGCGATGGCATATTTGCCGTGCAGTCAGCCTCTGTGGCGAGAATTCATGGAAAACCACAGGAGAGAGGCCCCTTCCCACCACTTAACAGACTTCATAACATGTTTTATTTAAACCTCCAGATGCTTGTCAGATGCAGGCACCAGCAGCATGCTGTGGAGTGGGTAGGGAGATGTCCACTGTACCAATGCTGAGAGTGACCGATGGAACCGTCTGTGCTCAGCAGAAGATCTCCTCACCCTCTGGAGGTGCTTCTGATGAGTGAGAATCTGCAGAACAAAAAAAAAAATAGGTGGGAATCACTATGGGAATACAGGAATACGGCAGGGAGAGCAGGACTCGATGTGCCTGGAAACCCCACTGTCTGCCAAATCCACTGGGCACCTTAAAAGATGCCCAGTTCCCTGGTGAGCTACCACGAAATTACATCTCGTAATTGCTGAGCTTTCCTGTGCACAAGTTGGAAAACATCAGTCAGTTAATATGGATAAAGCCGGTCATCAGAGGGTGTGAGATCAAATTTCATGTGGGTCAGAGGTTTGAGGTGTAGAACAGAGTACTAAGGGGATGCAAACCAGAGAAAAAAACTGCATGTTTTTTTTTTCCCAGATCAAGAGACAAGACAGACTGGCTTGAGGGGAAGGGAGAGGCCACCAGAAGGGTTGCGGGTATCACTTCCAAACTACAACAGAGTTACGGCAGACAGCAATGCCGCAGGGGCTCCAACACCCAGGAGCATCCCAGCAGCAGCTCCTGAAAGCACATACTGAAGCACGACATAAAGGAAGAATCTGGCCTGTGGAGGCTGCTCAGGATGGGATGGGGAAGGGAAGGAGCAGGGAGCAGAGTGTATCCCTCTGACACAACCTGGGGGCTGCAGAACAGGCAGAAAAGCC
>Ga0181612_159887_pt1 | contig 14342 bp, 7 predicted proteins | sample HoacroProtozoa21_FD_119630 | JGI IMG/M metagenome (GOLD analysis project Ga0181612, IMG submission 119630) | Hoatzin crop microbial communities from Cojedes, Venezuel. Combined Assembly of Gp0051906, Gp0051904, Gp0051908 | reverse complement strand
TGTGGGGGGGTGATGGATCGGAGTCGACGTTTCCACCGAATGCCGCTGTACGCGGAGGGGGGGGTCGGCGGGGACTACGCTCCTCACACGCTGGCTGGCTGCTCTGGCGAGCGAATTATTAATATTAATTATTCTGTGTATTGTAACGGGTGGGGAGAAGGGGGAAGGTAGCAGGGGTGAGAGGCGAGGCGCCTGCCGCGGGAGAGGGAGTGTGGGGGCGAGCGGCCGGGAGAGACCCCCGGCGCCGGTCCGAGGAGGGCTCCCTTCTCCACCTCCTCCTCCTCCTCCTCCTTCTCCCCTCCTCCTCCTCCTTCTTCTCCTCCTCCACCTCCCCCTCCTCCTCCTCCTCCTCTCTCTCGGCGGAGCGGGGAGGCACGGAGATGCGAAGCCTTTCACAGGTTAGGCTTTTAATTTCTTTGTTTACTTTCCCCGAAACCTCTTGAAAGGAAGCACGTCGGGCTGGAAACTCCGCTTCCCGAGCGCCCGCGGAGGGGCTCTCCAGTTTGTTGGGCAAACTTGGCGGCTCCCTGCCCGCCGTCCACCCGTGCGAGCCGGTGCTCCCCGCTGCTGCGGCCGCGGGCTCCCAGGCTGGAGGGTGAAACAGTTATTTTCCTCCACCGAATTCCGTATTTTGACTGTTTTCTATCCCCTTCCCTCCCCGGCTGAACTACGGTGTTCCCTTTTTAAGCGGTTACTGCTCACCCTGGCGTGTGTGCGGCTTTTGAACGTCTGCTCCTCCTTGTTACTTCTCCAGACTGACAGCAGTCATGCGTGTTTTATGCTTTTGCCTGGCCTTTGTACAGTTGCTGCCTCGTGGAAGGATCGGCAGCATCTTTATCGTGCTTACCATGTCCACATTCTCGGTTTCGACTTCGGTAAAGGGTGATTTTGTTTAGGCAGAAGAGTTGGGGTTTGATACGTTCCTTCACTTGTCGCCTGAGACGGCGTTGCGTTGGAGATGGTCTGTAGATGGTGGTTTGTTTTGGAGTTTCCCGTTCGCAGGCGTGAGTGTTTTTGGTGAGCCATGTATTCTGTTAAACTTGGGATTAATGTGTGAAGTTGTGATTGTCTTCTCAGCCTCTCAGAGATCACTTCCAACATACTCTTTGTTCAGGCACAACCAACTTCTGTAATACTGGGACACTTACTGGGAATTTTGTTGCGGAGATGGAAAAATGTGTATGTACCATATTTTTCCTTCCTCTGGTATCTGCTAGTGGTTTACAGTGTCATAACGGCCAGTACTTTCTTTTCTTGCTGTAAAAGTGTGTAGTAAATGACATCATTTTCTGCTGGGCTGGGAGCACACAAGGCTCCTACAATTCTTGTTATTGCATGGAGCATCTCTGGAGAAAAAAAAAGATTCTTCTTTCATCTAAATACAATCCTATGTAGCTGTGTCTTACTTTAGATGGCAATTTTTTGATAGGTTCTTTAAATTCCATCTCATGGGGTCTGCTATTACTGCTTTTTTTGTGTGTGAAATTGACAAACTGGTCAGTTTAATAAATTCAGCTGTCAAATTTTGCCCAGTCAAAATTGCTAAAAGCTGTAAATGCACTGGCATGGGATTTTCAAGGCACCGAGCATTGCATAGAAAGGGAAAAGGATTTAATGAGAGACTTTTTACAGGAGCAGCTTTCCAATTTTAGTTTTGTCACTTGTGGTAATAACGGTGGAGTATATTTAGATTTTTCTCAATGCAGAAATGATGTATAGCTTTTTTGTATCCACTTGAAGCACCGAAAGCCTTGCCTAAGTAGAAGACTTCTACTCTGAGAAGGCACCAAGAAATTCATTACGGTTTGTGTGTGCTGTGGCAAGCTGTCAGGAATGGTGTGTGGAAAGAGAAATGGTACCTCGGTGTTCCTAGATGTCAGGAGTGGGTCTCAGGACCTGCGTTTAGACCCGCCAGTCATACTACTTTTAAAATGCGCGCTAAAGAATAATACGAATTAAGCGTTCTGCTTTGGCAGTTATGTAACCCAAACAGCAGCTCTGTCGGTGAACTCAGCGGGTGACAGTAAACTGGTGCTTAGTCTGAGGGGGGGGTTTGCGAGAGCAGGCTCAGGGCTGTGCGAAGGGACAAAACAGCTGGCAGTTGGAGCCTGGTCAGAGGGGTTCGCCGTTTCGGTTTTTCAAGACTGCCCTTCTCTCCTCCGTCCGCAGGGACCGAAGCTACGCGAGCCGGGGAGCGGGAATCCCCCATCTGTCTGCTGCGGTGTGCGGGACCACTAGGGGCCTGTGGAAACTGCTCCCGTGCTGTGGGCGCCGGGGCATGGCGGCTGCTTGCGCTCTCGCCAGGCGTTGGATGGGCACACAGGTGCCTGGTGTCGGAAGCGGAGTTGGCCCTTGTCTGCTCCTCTCTAAACAAGGAGGCCGCGCTCACTGAGGAGATGATGCGTACGAACTGCATACTGTTTTTAGGTTCTTTTGCTCTGCTTCATCCGTTTCCCCCAGTCCCGCACGGCGTCCAGCACAGTTCTTTCTCTCCCTGCTCTCCTGACTGCTGTGGAGGTTGGGGTTGAACATTGGCTCAGGAGGCGCAAATTTTGGGCAAAGTCGGATTTGCGTGTCTCTGTGCGCGTTTCATATTTTCTGTAAGCTGAGAAAATCAGATTTGTTGCCTGTGTATTTCTTCTATTAGATTAGTAATGGTACTGTTCCATGCGAGTGTAGGGTTAAAAGATGAACTAAACAGGATTACTTCAAGGCAGGAACAGACACAGATTGATGGTGTATTTAAACTAGCTTTGTAAGTGTTATGTAAGTTTGGGAGTGTGGCAGCTCCGAGGCTTTGGCTGGAGCATAGTCAGCATTTACGGGACCTGGGCTGAAGACGCACTGTACGTTTTTGAGTGTCAGTGTCAGAAATTTAAAATCCACCAGCCGCAGCATTCTTGATAGGCATTAAGCAATAAGGTCAAGTATACTTACACTGTTCCATTGTTGATTTTCAGTTTTTCAAACTGACAAGGCAGACGATTTGTAAAAGAGCACAGCTGAAATATTTGCATATTGGATTTCCTTCAAAATGAACTTCCGTTACTAAGCTCTTTGAAAATTCTCATTTAAAAGGATTTTCAAGCTGAATCACAGTAAGGTCATACAATCAAAACACAGTTTCCCTATGGTATGTTAATTTTTTAACAAGCTGCTTTCAAAACAGCGGAGTTTTATATATCGTGTGGTGTTGGGACAGTTACAGCAAGAGGCTCTTTGTCATGTTATAGACAACAATTGTGGAAATATTGACAGAGGTAAAGTTTCTGAAATGTGCGTGTGTGACTTAGGTAAAGTCGTGATGAAATGTAATGAAATCCACTGTAGAGGTCTTCTCAAATGATAGACGTCTGTTCAAATCTGTTCAAAACTGTGAGTCTTACTGAGTGTCTGTAAGACACCAAGGCGGTGTGTCCGAAATGCAGAAGATAGGTACTTCATTTGGACTTTGGATACCAAGAGGAGTAATACAGTACAGGTCTACAAATCTTTGTGTTCCGTATTTGTGTTAAGATCGTGGCAATTTTTGACCTGATGTCCTTTAACGAGATGAGAAAAGGGTATAGATATCTGCTGGTTTAAGCTCAGTGTCAGAGTCACATAATGCTGTCGAGTGTAACAGGAGCTTGCTTACATTGTAATTCTGTTTAAAAACAGTTGGCATAACACAGTCAACATACAATATTTTTATGAAAACTCCCAATTTCACATACTCTGCGAGTTGTTTACTTTATTTGCTTAATCCTTGTTTTCTTTGGAAAAAGGCCTTAAATAAAGCTAATTAATGAATGTACGCTGGCAACTTGGCAGCCTAAAGCAAGAATCCGTGTTTAAAAATACTCCTTTGTATACTATCAGTGATTTACCATGCAGGAGCAAAGACAAAGCATTACTTCTCTTGGTGATCCACTACAGTGAAAGCTACAGTACAACTGGAGAAATCTGATGATGTAGAAATAGATTGCATGAGAGTGCTTTGCCTGTAAATTCCTTTCCAACAAGCTTCACTTCACTTGTTGTTTAAGCCGCTGTGCGTTGATAGAACCATACGTCTAGTATTGCACAATTTTAACTTACATTTCATAAGCTCAGATGGCTTTTGGTTGGTGATTGATAATTATTAAAACATTGCATGGTCGTGTCGTCCTATACAAAGCGTGTAGCTCAGATACAGGGAAAATAGATACAAAATAATACAAATGGTTTTTTTGCACAAAATTCAGTTAAATTATTACATAAATACTGAAAGCATTACTTTGTCAAAACATCATTATTATTCAGGTTCTTTCAATTCATTCACAAAAGCGACAATTCACACTATATACTCTGTTCATCAGCTTATTTTTAACTGCTACCTATTTTTAACTACATCAGCAGGTATACACAGTCTGTACTTCCTTAACATAAAAAAGACTTACGGCTTTAAGTGTCTTACGCTTACATGCCATGACAGCCTTCTCCATAAGCTTAGTAGCATAGTAACCAAAAAAAAAAAAACAACCAAAAACCTTGATTGATCTTGCAGCAGAGTTCCAAAACAGATAGACGATTTTGCAAAATAAAACTCCCGTGTTTATACTTGTGTGTCTGATATCTGCTGGGGATTCTGTGTGTTCTTTCACATACAAAAATTGTGCAGAAAACCTCCTCCTTCTCAGCCAACTCAAAATGATGGAATTTTAGGCACTTTGATTTATTGTACCAGAGGATGTGCCCTAATATATCATCAAGCCCTGTGCTGTGCTTCGTCATAGTTAAACGTAGTGGAGTTATTTGAGTTTTTCAGTAATCTTCCAATTATTGGAGTCGCTCCACTGGTACAGAAATTAATTTGTTGTTTGCAGACAATCAAAATGGATGTCCTGGTTAGTGCCAGACAAACTGCTCACATATTGTTGTGGTCAGATAATGCGTACTTTTTCTCCAAGCAGTATATCAAATGTGGCATATGGAGTAATGCAAGCAAGTGTATTGCTCTTTCTTTTACAGTTTTTAGTGTTCTGGAAATTACGTATCTGTAAGTCGGAATTCAGTAAGTGGTGTGTAAAGTCTGGCTTTTTAGATGGCAGAATCAGCTGATTCTCATGAAGAATATAGTGTCAACCTGACTGAAACAAATGTGGCTTAGGTCCTAAATTTGTGAAGAAGTATACATTTCTCTTGCAAATTTGCCCAATCCCATTTCGATTTCGGTGTCTCACCTTGGCTCATTCACTGGTTGTACCGAAAAGTCTGGCTTTTTGTTACTTGTTTTGACTCACTGAGAGGAAATTCAAATACGTTCTGGTAACAATGTCATAGGCTTTCTGACCTTTAGAAAATAATTCTGTGTGAAGTTTGAACTCAGTAATTCCGCTTGCTTTACAATGCTGTTTGAATTTAAAAATTCTTAACTGCATTTTTGAACTCTGTAGGCCGAATTCCTTTATAAAGCTTTCCCAAAGAAAGCTGAAATTTGTGTATGAGGAATAAAGAAACTGCCATTTCTACTATCCTTCTTTTCATTTTCTTTTCTTTTTCTTTTTCTTTTTCTTTTTCTTTTCTTTTCTTTTTCTTTTTCTTTTTCTTTTCTTTTTCTTTTCTTTTCTTTTCTTTTCTTTTCTTTTCTTTTCTTTTCTTTTCTTTTCTTTTCTTTTCTTTTCAGATATTTTTTATTCTTGTTCTGTTATCTTCTTTGTTTACGCTAGCCTTTAAAATAGAACTGTTTTTATGAAGAAGTTCAACAACATTATAAATGCTAGTCTGTTTCTGATAAAAATAGATTTCAAGACAGTTTTTGAATTATACACTGTGCACTTAACACATATGTAGGAGTAAAACCAGTGTGTGATTGGCTCAGAAAATTGGAAAAAATTCATCACTTGACTTTCTAGCCAAATTGGCATTTGCAGATCATGCCAATTGACAGATCCCGTGTAGACTGTGCACAGTTACTTTCATTTCTGCATTATGACAGCTGGTGTTCATGTCTGAGATAAAAGCACTTCAGTTTGCCTTTACTACTGCTGTTGTCAGTATCAGCATTTGATATTCTGTGCTGGATGCAAAAGTTCTTCCAGTTTTATGACTACTTGCTATATAACAGTAATTCTGTTTGTTAAGCAAATTTTTACTGCTTAAAAAATATTTTGATGAATTCATAATGTCTCCAAATGTTATTTTCAAGTAATTGCTATACTTATTTTGAAACATTTCAACTGGTAAAAGTGTTTGTGATCTTTTAAAACTTACACATCTATTTTTCTATTGCTACATCATTAATAAAATGCAAATAAATATTTGTAAATCTTTAGCATTGTAATTATTTTTCATGCTGCCAATGTGCATTTCATATATATTTGTATGTGGTGAATTCCACTTAGCTGAACATAGTTATATTATAAGGTACACCCTTTAGGTAATGAACATCTTAATGTTTTTTTTTCACCTGTATATATTTAACACCCTTAGAATACAGAAACAAAGTCTAAATCCTATCAGTCTTTCTGGTATATCTAACACTTTCACATAGTTGCAATATTGTTTTCTTTATATTTATTGAAACTTAAACTATTAACTTACCTTTCATGCTGAGTTTGCAGTATAGCGTGTAATGCTCTTCAACACAGTTAGTTGCAGGAATGTAGGGTTTCCTTGAAATCTCAGTTGGCTTCTTAGCCCATTCTGTCACCTCGTTATTCATTCTACTAGAATTATCTCAATTTCAAATATTTAACATAGACTTTTACTACTTTCAAACATTTGTGACTATTTAGAAAGATCTTAACAAACATTACCATACTAGGCGTGATCCTAAAGATGGAGTAAAGTTTTTGTGGGTATTTATTTTTCCTTTAAGTTAGAAAATATACTGTCACTACTTTGTGCTTTTTGTTTACATATATAGTTTCATAATGAAGTCATAGTAATCACTTCACAGACCTAGAAAAAGAAAGATGTGTGTAGTCAAAGAACAAGCATTAGACCATATAAAAGCTGAGGTCTGTCACCATTTCTATCACAGTCTTCTGTGATTTGGGGCTGATCCATAACTCCATTGCAGTGGATTCTAATTTCTGAAGTAGTTTATGTGACACAAGCTGTTTCTTCCTCCTGCTTTTTTGGGGGGAGCTTAGAAATGCATTATTTCCTAACAAATAGAGTTATAAATAGCATTAGTGATTTCTTCAATTTTTTAGCAAACCTCTCTCTACAGCCTGATTTGTTTGCTCTCCTGAGAAAATAGAGGACAGCTGCCTAAGCAGCAAGTGCCAAACAGTCCCTACAACATCCAGGAGGTGGCTGTTGCTGCCAATGAAAACTGATGGAAAACTGGGAAGCAGCACCTGCTGCCAACACTCTGCTTCTTTCTGTTTCTCCCTCTTCCTTTCATCCTCCAGTTCATCTGCTAGTGACAGTAGCAGTAGTAGCAGCCTCTCATGTGGTATAATAGCACAGGAGTACTACTGAAGGAGGATGTTCAGCACTTGTTATAGGATCAAGCTGGAGATTGAAAACCTCTCTATAGACCCAAAACTAGGGAGTTTGCAACTCTCAAAAGTTCTTGTTGTCCAAAACCTCTGAATAACTGTGTTATCTATGTTACAGATTTTAATAACAAGGCAAAGATAGGAAGTAGATACATGAAAAAGTATACTCCAAATAGTCTGGAGATATATCCACTGTTGACAAGAAATTCTATTTGTCAGACGTAAAGGAGCACTGACACTTTGATAGTGTTTGATGGAAGAGAGACATGAGAGATTATCCAGTTGTCCAAAGAAAGGGCAGAGACAAAATAATTTAATCACAGATATTGGTTAGTATGTGCTCTAATATGGCAGAAGGAAGTAATCAATGAAGCAAGTATATAGACTATAATTAGAATGCCAGTAGGTTTTCTGATTTTTTGTTTTGTTTTATTTTTCTGGACTGAAAATTCAAGTAAAACCTAAAAATTGATCACAGCTAGAGTTCCTCTCAGAAGCTTTTTATCAATAATATCTTGTGCTAATATTCTGTAGGTGGACAAATGCATTTAGAACTTAAGAAAGCGTGTGTTCTTGCTAAAGTAAATTAAAATTTCAGCTTTAATGTTACTACCAAACTAACTTCTAAAGACAGATATGTCTACTTGTAACAATACAGACAGTTCTTTCTTCTTATTTTCTATATTCTTAAACTATCTTCATTTCAGAATTAATTCCACATCAATCTTTGAATTACCACAGTGTGTTCGATTCTTGAGTGATTTAAATAGTTTATAATACTTCAAAATGCTTCATTTAATCTTAATACTGTGGGGAAAAACATAGGCATGTGAAATACAAAAGTAGAGAAGCTTTAGCAAAAAAAAAAATTACTTTTCCCTAATCTAAGATGCTATTACAAATATAAATTTATTCACTTTGAATAGTATGTTTCCTTTAACACTCCTGTGTACATTCACAACACAATCCTTTGAAAAAAGGATGGAAAATTATAAATACAACAGAGGAAAGTACGTACAAGGCTAAAGGTAGTTTAGAAAACTGGTGGTTGAATGCAATCTAACATTTTTAGAAGTTGGAAGCAGACATCCAAAAGCAACCGAAGAAATTCAAGAAGTAAAAAATTTTTCAAAATTATACTCTAACAAGCATATAATTAACATCCACAAATTTTTCAAACGTTTAGCATGAAAAGTCTGTATCCATCCTAGTTTCAAAGGCACTTTGTGTTATGCCCCCACTAAAGAATCTCAAACTGGGTTTATGATAGTAATATTGCCTTATAAATTGAATTGACTTAATGAAATCTATAATAACTTTCACTTTTGAAAAAATTTACTTTGAAAACATGTTTAATTCTAAATTACTTTATACATTTCCCTGTGAAAAAATGTTTCTGAATGAGTTCTCACCTATCTTTTCAGAAACCTTTAAGGAAAAAAAAATCACTAAAGTGTAAAAACTGTTTGTAACAATAGATAAATATAAAAGAAAGGGACAGACAGATGAAGGAAGTGATTTTTGTATGTATTTATGGAACTTTGTGAATTGTTGTATCTGATAACAGTGAAATTTTGCAGCCTCACAAGAAAATTTCTGAAAAAAAGAGTCAAAGTTGGCTATGGAGAGAAAAAGATAATTTGGTGTCCATGGATCAATAAATTAAAACAATTTCATATTTAGCTTGTATAAATGTATACATAAAATCATAACTTAAAATGCTGGTAAATATAACAGTCAGCTAATGAAAGCAAGAGAACTATTGTAGTCGTGGCCAAGTAAAGAACCCCTTTATAGTTAAACCTGTAAATTTTCACACTTAAATCACATTCACATTTAAATAATTTTGTTGAAAAGGATGAAAGAGTAAATAATGACAGAAGAACAATCTATTCAGTTTACACTGAAGTTGGTAGTCATTAAAAAATTAAGTGTAGATATTTTTTTTCCTGGAAATATTTATTGTAGTTTAATCAATGTCACAGGGTGTTCATGTTTCAGACCTTGTATGTGTTTGGAAATATACTGAATATTTTGAATGGGGTAATGTTAAAAACAGTTTCAACTTTGCAGTTGTTTTATTTATATAATCAGAGTAACATATATTGCAGGGGGAGAAAGAAACCTTTCAGGGAAATAAAAAATACTGCATGTTGAAAGAACCAGATGCTTACCTGCCTTTATAAGTACTGGGAGGACATTGTTCCTTCTAGTTCATCCCCTTTCTGTCTTCAACTCCTTCACCTGTTTATGACAGGTAAAGAAAGCCCCTCACACTCAGGGTTTTAGAATTATCACTGCTAGTGGGATAGCTGTAAGGGACGTGGCAACCAATAATGTTTGTCATGAGAACAGAGCAATTAGCCCCAAAGATTATTTTATTCCTCTAAAAAGCTAAAGTAAATTTCCCTTTTTATTGTTTTCTTTTTATACCTATACTTGCTAGATACGTCATTGTCTGGGATCTCAGAGGCACACTGCTGCACTAAAAACTTCTAAAGGAATGAAGACAACTGTAGGCAATAAGGGAGTTAGGCACCTAAATTTAAGACAGCTACCCTCTAACGTGGACTCACAATGAATCTCAGAACAAAATCTTGAACCAGACATCTGTAGAAAGCAATGAACATAGCAATACACCTGAAATTCTGTTATTCTTTGCTGTGTTCCATTAGGGGATCTGACGTCCCCAAGCCTCTGCAGGTGGTCATACATATTCTTTAGTTCACAGAACATACCCTATAGATTACTCTATAATTAGCAAGTAATTGTTTCTCTTAGTTCTTATGATAACACTTTTTTGCCGGAAATGCATACCCAGTACTTTATGACTTGAAGAATAAAGCAGTCTTCAAAACGTTACAAAAATGAATATTTAATAATAATCATACATTCTTTAGAAGATTCTGCACATATATTTCTTATGGACGGAGTGAACTCCAGCCCAAGTAAACATATCTATCCTGCACATGAAAAATATAGTGCCGATACTCACAAATGGAAATTAATCATGTCTTATCATTTTAGTGACTCAACATAAAAATTAAGAATTTCAAAACCTCTGTTTCTGAAACTTCCTAGGGGGAAATCAGCTAAGTCCCGCAACTTGCTTTTAGAGAAGTCTTACAATGTCTTACAATCCATTGTCAGAAGAGACATTGATTAGAAGAAGTTAATATAAGACAGTTTGTAAAAATTGTTATAAAATGTATCCAAATGTTTCATATAAGAGTGGAAGTCTATAGCCAGGGACATTTCTCAGAGGTTTATCCTGGTACTGGAATTCAGTAATACCAGTATAGTTGGTATCATAATACTAGTATAGTTGTAATGCTAGTACTTTGCCAGGTGTTAGTATACATAGCCCTGACTGTAAAGAGCTCTGAATATGAAAGATTAAAATAGTGAATGGGTTTTACACACCCATGCAGTTGTCTAAAATATAAGGTCTACTGAAGAAGAAATAATGCAATTCCCTCTGCTGACAGAGGAAGAATAAACTGTTTAAGCAAAGATATGAAACCAAAGGTTACAGGGTACTTTTGTAGAAAAAGGTTTCAATATTAAAACTGAAAGAAAAGTCCAGAAGTGCATTAAGACTGCACTGTTTGAGAAGGCAACTTCATCATGGTTTATAAATGGGAGCATCGTCTCTAATTAATATGAAGTGAGATTCATAGGACCAAATGAAAGTATTTATACTGTAGACATCTGTAAGTGAGTAGTCATCTAGTATCCTTGTATAGTTAATTCAGATAAATAGTCACTTTCAGGGTGTGATTCATTGGAGCTATTTTAGATATTTGTTATAAAGACTTAAACTTTCCTTAAAAGGCACACATTTCTCCCCATTTAGATGAATGATTTAAGTGTTGCTGATTCTTGCTTTAAGTTGGAGGGACTAGCCTAATGTTCTGTTGTCCTGAATTTATTTGTATATGAACAAATCACTTAAATTTTTTTGCAGCCCTGAGTCTGTCTCACATCAGTCTTAATGGATTTCCGAATAAAGATATTTATCTTCCATTGCATAAACTTGCCCCCAAAGGGTGGATATCCTCAGAATATGTCTACTCAGCTCTCAAAAAGCAGTGAAGATGAGCCCTGTTTAGTTTTGCCCAGACTCCTGGAGTAAAATTTACATCCAGACTTTCTGTGGTGGGTTGTGTAGTGATGTTAGTCATCAGCCTAATGGGTATTTTAGAGTGTGAATTCCTCAAAAATCCCTTAAAACTGTATGAAATTCTTGGTATAATTAAATATTCATATTCCAGAGTAACAGTGAGTCCATACCTACATAGGATAATCAACAAGTTAGAGATCTGAGATTCAATATTTCCCTGAAAAAAATTACTTTCACAATTCAATTATTTTATAAAAATGAAGCAGCTCCAACAAGTTAGATATTATGTGTCCTGAAATGCCATGTCATCTCCTAGTTAGAGCCTTCAGGGTTTGTGAAATCTTACTCTACTGAGATTCTTACAGGTCTTGAAATTATTATTATATAATCATAAAATTTCAATAACTGATTCTCAACAGCTCCTCAATCACCTCTGTTAGGAAGTTGTCACCAAGGCACTCCAGAAACCCTCTGGGTTTTTTGCGCACTGGCTATGTTGTCCTTCCAGAAGATATGGAATTGATTCAAATCCTTCATGAGGACTAGAATCATAGCATCAACATAGAAGAATCTGGGTTTGAAGGGATCTTTAAAGGTCATCTAGTCCGACCCCCCTGCAATGAACCGGGACATCTTCAACTACATCAGGTTACTCAGAACCCCATTCAATCTGACTGTGATTGTTTCCAGGGATGATGCATCTACCACCTCTCTGGGCTACCTGTTCCAGTGTTTCACCACTCTCATTGTGAAAAAATGCTTTCCTTGCATCTAGTCTAAAGCTACACTTTTAGCTTAAAACCATTAGCCCTTGCCCTCTTACTACAGGCCCCAAATGATCTGTGAACCTCACGCTCATTTCGGTTTCCTGAAGAAGGCCTCGGCTGTTTCTTCTTCCTGATCATGTGGTCTGTAGCAGACACCCACCATAACATCACTTATGCTGATCTTCCCACTAATCCTGACTCAAACTCTGAGCTGGGTCCTCATTTGTCTTAACAGAACTCCATGCATTCCCACTGCTCTCTTGTGTAAAAGACAGCTCCCTCTATTCACTGTCCAAGACTGTACCTCTGAACGAGTCTGTATCTGTCCACTGCAACGTTCTGATAGTGTGAGTGATCCCATCATGTCTCTGTGATCCCAGTGAGATCATAACTCCACAACTGCATGCAGATCTGTAACTCTTCTCTTGTCGTGCCCAAGTCTGCATGTGTGTGTTGGCACTTCAGAGGGGTACCATATCATACTCATTTCCCAGAGAAGGTATGAAAACTTCCTCTCTTATGCTGTTGTATGGATACTTCCTTATCTGGGAACATACACTTGAGGGGAGCCCCCTTCAGCCCTCTTTTGCTGAATAGGAGATCGTTCTTGTGCACATGACCCTGTAGCCTTTGCTTGACAACTTGGTCCACCGCTTCCTCAGTTGATTTTATGCCACCATCCTCCACCTGCTTTTCTCCTAGTTTAAAGCTTTTTCTTACCAGTGTTCTGGTAATGCTTTTCCCCTGTTGAACAGATGGATCCTGTCTCTTCTGAGCCATCCTTGGTTCTCAAAGTCTTTCCCACGGCTGTAAAAGACCAATCTTATTTCTTGACACCAGCCGTGCAAACAGTTGTTCACCTTTAGGATACGTCTACTCCTCCTCAGACCCTTCCTTGCAGCATTAGGCTCTAGGGGAAAATCATCCTTGCCCCCAGAGCCATGTATCTTGATATGCTCCAAGTCTCGCTTGTTATTATTGTTGGTGCCCACAGGGAAGAGTACCAGGGTGTAAGAGTCCAAGGGCCAGAGAAGTTTCAGAAGCCTCCCCACAATGTCCTGGGTTTAAGCCTCTGACAGGCAGCAAACTTCCTAGACAGCAGGTAAAGTCGGCAGATATGGGCCTCCATCTTCTGCAGCAGGGAATCTCCCACTACTGTCACTCATGACTTTGTTCCAGTGCTGCTGTGTGGCTCAAGTTCAGCTGTCTCAAATGCTTTGTTGGACACAGCTCCCAGCCCATCGTGTGCAACCAGGGCTCTGAACCTTATTTATAGATGAAAAACTGCAGTTGATGTTTATTGTATTTTAGAGTGGGAAAAGAGATATGTTTTTTTTTAACTAATAATGGTTGGTCTAACTGAAAGATCTCTCACTTACTCAGAATTAGGAAACCATGTATCACATGTGGTCGTAGTCTATGTCTTACACCTCTTAGTCCAGGAATTTCCTACTGGCCAGTTTAGATTCCCCCTATTCTGCCCTTCAGCATCTCATTCATAGATGTACGTATTTCTCAGCATGTAGACAAGTAATGAAGAAACATAACATCAAGCTAAACAACCACTAAGTAACAGGATATTTAGACATTTCAATGTTTAACCTTAGAACTTCCTGCTTGCAGTTTTATGGCTTAATATGTAGTATTAATCAGACATGTTATTAAATTAATTTGCAATCATCAGCGATATTATTTTCAATCAACTATATCTTTGTACTTAGCATAAAATGCAGGGTTTAAGTAGCAGAGTGCTAGAGGGGTGACCTGTGTGGGAGAACACTATGAACTGCCAAATGACAATCACATCCAGTTCCAGACAGCTCTGAAACTGTTGTGAACATCCCATCATGCAGTAAAACTTCAGAGAAAAACATAATACTCCTACTCAGACATATTTGACAAAGGAAGCTGCTAGGGGCTGGAGACACACTGAACACTTCTGGAGGTGCTCCTGGAAAGACACTCAAGGATAAGACCTCT
>Ga0181612_126474_pt1 | contig 14342 bp, 20 predicted proteins | sample HoacroProtozoa21_FD_119630 | JGI IMG/M metagenome (GOLD analysis project Ga0181612, IMG submission 119630) | Hoatzin crop microbial communities from Cojedes, Venezuel. Combined Assembly of Gp0051906, Gp0051904, Gp0051908 | reverse complement strand
TATCATTTTCATTTTACATGTCTTCCATTTGCAAACTAAGGAGCTGATCTGGAGTCACTCCAGTGCAGGCAAAAGCGTAAAACCAAGACTGTCACTCTGCAAGGATCGCATGTTTCATGCACCATTTTTTGTGTGCTGTCCTAGAAGCTTCTTTCAGTGCACTGGACACTTTTTTTTCATTTAGCCATGGAAACTGTAGGCTGCTCTCACGGTAAGAAAATTCTCACTTCATATATATATGACTCCAAGCGCAATTTGCTAGCACTAGTTTATCAGGAAATGCTGACACAAGCACTTAGTGCAGTGAGCTGCTCTCAGGAAGAGAAACTCTTTTGGTCTTTAATGTGGTCTGACCCTGTCAAAGAGTTCTTCCTATTCCTCAGAGTAGACAACAGCGTCAGTCAAGTTATTCACAATGCACTCAAGCACTACAAACTCTCCACTACTGGAAAACAAACATGCTACCACTGAGTCAGTAGAAGTTAATAAAAAATAAAAGCTTGCATTAAGTAGACTAAGAACAGCTATTTTAGGTCATCAAAACTATTAGCACAGCAGAGTCCCAGTTCAGACTGAAACAGGGCCTGCCACACCTTGACGTGTCACTGTATAGCTGGACATCCTGCCATACACAAAGGTCACCCACCTGCCCAAGACTGCTGAGACCACGAATGCTCCTCACACGAGATACCCACTAGACCCTTTATTCACCTAGCAGCTAAGCCCTGCACCAACGTTTACTCTTGAAATATCTCGGCTTGGTCAGCTTTGTACTTAAACAGCACAAATACCATACAAAATGGCACCTCCCCCTGAAGTCCCCTTCAACACTGTAGGAGACAACTACACCCACCTGAGGTTTCTGCATCCACGCCGCTATCATCAGCCACTTTCAGGAAGATCTGAAAAGCAATGATAAATGTCAGCGAAAATTAGAAGGGGAGCAATACTGTGGGGACTGCTTCAGGAGATGCCAGGAGAAAGCACAAGACTGACAGATGTAGCACGAGAACAGAGGATACAGGGTTTATCCGCTGCGTGACGGGGACATGCACTTAGTGGCTTCTCTCCAGCTTCCAGGAGCCAGCCTGTAACCACTTATCAGCCATTCCCCCTTTCCAGTGTCAGTTCTCAGTGCATCTCAAACACAAGCTCTTTCCTATGTCTCAGATAAAGACATAGGTACTAAATTCGGGGAATCTCATCTTCCTCCTAGTCTGACAGTGCTTGCACTGCTGTTCATGCTTGAATAGGCACCTTTGTGGAGCTTGTCCCACGGACTTTCCTAAACCAGAAATTTGGAGATAGCAGTCAAGGCCTTCACAGCTATGGGAGGACATAGAGGGCAACCTCACTAAGTGACAACACCATGGTTTCAGCTTCCCTTGTCATTATTTTAACAAAAAAACAAAAACAAGACATCTCACATAAACACGATAAATTGCATCACACTTTGAGATAAGAGAGACTTGTCACTTGTAACACAGCCATGAGGAACAAATAATAAAAACATCCCTGATGATGGCATGCATCTAAGTGGTTTCTGTAAGTATGGTCTCCAGTACCAAAATGCATGTTCTCAGTGAAGCGCAGCACAAAACATCCCTATAAATAACTCAAAGGTGTTTACACAGTCTTTAGAAGCCAAATTGGGGGCCACTGTCCACATGACACCTCAGCAAACTGCAACTGAGTACAAAGGACTTGTCTTTGCTTGCCTGTACTGTGTTTCAGTTTTTAATGCCCGCTTGTATGAGCATACACTTAAACAGGGCAGAAGACGATCCATTTCGAAGACAACCACAAAGCTGCCTGTTTCACAACAAATGTTTACAGGAAGAGACAAAACTCGTCTCATTCTTATTTCTGTCATGATTCATTTTGCCTAGTTTAAGCCAAACAAGAATCTTCAGCTCTCTCACCTCCTCCAGGGTGGTTTCAGAGATCCCGTAGCTGGAAATGCCAAGATCAGAGAGACGGTCATCAATTTCATGGAACAGCTCCACGAAAGCTCCCTCTTTAGCAGCCTTGTACGGCAAGACATAGGTTAATTCATGGCCAATGTCCTCCACCAGCCTGGCCTCAGGCACGTGCTTTGTAATGAGATTTGAAATTGCAGAGACATCTAGAAGAACCAAAACGAAAAGATGGTGTTCACCTTGTTACTGCTCATTATGTGGAAAGAAGAGCTCAGTCTGAAAAACCTTGCTGGAAGGAAAGGAGGGAAAATGGGACATCCCTGGAAAGCAGCTTATTTACATGCAAAATCTGGCTTGTTTCTATATTTAACACAAGCTTGGAGGAAATCCTAGACTCAAGCCTGGCTATTCTTTCTATTTGCAGAATCTGGGAGAGCTTTTACATGCTACTGGCAGCCCTGCAAGTCACTGATGTACAGTTCACCAGCAAACATTACATATTGCTAACAGGCCCAGCAACTGTGTAATCTTTCGTCATTAAATCTCAGGACAGCTTGAATCCAAAATGGCTCACTGCAGAAAATCGTTCCAATATTTACAGATTTAAAACCACCACCTCTGTGAATTTAATAATTGTCCCAAGACTGTAGCTACAAAGGGGCACAAGGTTAAGGCAACTGTCCAAGGTCAAACACAGAACAATGTCCGCACCGGGACTGAATCTTACACTCTTCTCCAAGCCTCACCTATTGTCAGTGTGTCACTTTCATGGTCACTGCCAAGGCCAGCATCAGAGCTGCTCTGGGAGACACTGTCATCCTGGTGACAAAAGAGAAGACAATCATTGTTTCCTGCTGTTTAATCAAAAAAAGGCCCACTAAAAGCTACACTCCAGATAACTCCAACCGATGCTGCAACATGCTGGATGCTCCACAGAGGAGTCAGAAAGCAACAGTGACAAGCCACTGCAAAGGGATGAAATACAAGTAAGACGTCACAGTTACAGAAGTGAGTGTTACAAAAGCGTGCACGTCATCTATTCTGTATCGCTCCCACCAGCTTTGGACCACTGGCATTGAACGAAACTATAATGGAGATGTATGTCCCATGCAACACTTTAACCAGATGTAATCTGGCATAGTACCTACAAAAGCAAGCAACACTTCTTTCAAAGAGTAAGGGGTTTCTCTTCGAGACATTCTACCATGTAAAAACTTGTTGCTGCTTCCCATAAGCCTAAGATTTCACGAAGGAAAAATGAACACGAGCAGGAAGGGTCAGCTGCACCTTTTTCAGATAGGACACTGTGCTGCTGCTGTTTCGGCAGGAGCTCAGAGAGGAATCCACATCCTTCTTGACCAGGGTCAAATAATAGCCTGTTCCCAGCTGGTTCTTCAGGAACAGAGAAGAGCCAACACAGCAGAGCTTGCCATGAGAAATAATGGCAATCCGGTCCCCCAGAATGTCTGCCTCATCCATGTGGTGTGTGGAGAGGATGATAGTGCGGCCTGGAAGAAAGCAAGGGAAGACACTGCTTGTAAGTCAACCACACCCATGTTCCCAAGTCAAACCCACAATCATCTGGATCTAGCCATGAAGTTGGATGGGAGGTTGATGCCACAAGTCCAGTCTCCTTCGAACAAGGCTAGGACTATGGAAAAGGTTCACAGATGCTGCCATGGGTTTATTCTCCCCACTCTCTGCAGGCCCTTGTCATGCTCAGAAAAGGCAGGTTAATTTCATGTCAGCAAGGTTCCTTGCACAGAGTACAACAGCATACTGCTGCATACCAAGGGTGAACTTCTGACTTTAACTGCCTTCACAGTCCAGTGAGGAACTTTGTTCATGAGCCCTGACATGAACAGGATGAAACAGGAGGACAGATCAGAGATCAGAACATCCTTGTCCCACATGCTCTTTGTTCCTTCTTCAGTGCAGGCAACAATAGATTTGCAAAGACACATTGCTATTTTGCGAACAGTCATAAATCATATTGATTTTCTTTGGTTTCCATGACATGTTCATTAGGAGCAGAGAAAAAGATCACATACCTTGCCGATACTTCAGGAGCAATTCCCATATCCCTCTGCGAGAATATGGATCCACCCCAGCTGTAGGCTCATCCAGAATGACAACCCTGGAGCCACCAACAAAGGCTAAAGCAACTGAGAGCTTCCTCTGCATGCCACCTGACAGACACAAGAAGAAAGAGGTGTTCAAGCTGAGACAGAGATGAGCGGAACAGCAACAGCTGCAGCACTGTGGATAATGATAATAATCCAAGAGAAAGCAGAATTGCATACTGAGAAGACCAAGCATTGTTACTGTTTCAGGCCTTCAGTCCCATCACCTCCAGGACATAGGATAATTCATCTGGATATTCCTCCATCAGTGGAGTCTTATTTTCCTCCTACTGCAGAAAACCAGACCCTACAAGCCCTTTGCTCAAGTGAATCACACTATCTCATCACTGGTGGTAGCAAGTTGCCAGCATGGAGGCCTAACCATATTTGAGGATCTGGAGCACAGAGCTTGAGCTGCAGAAGTAGGTCTTCGAGCGACACCCCTCCTGTGGAAGTGTGCCAGAGGCAGCACGAAGGAATTGCATCACGCTCTTCAATACTAAAGCCAGCCTGTGGCCATCTGCTCTCCCTTCCCAAGATCAAATGCACAGTCTGTGCTGACAGCTGCATCAGAAACAAAGGAGTCTTTGTCCCTCAGCTATATGGTACAGGTGATACAGGAATCCTGCTGCTCCTGAACAAAGGGGAAGGGCACTCCAGGACAACCAACTGAAGAAAGGGAAGTCAGCGTAAGAAATGCACGTATGGTTTACAAACAGCATAGGACTTCAAGATTATGGTCTGAGCCACTCTCACCTAAACCCATAAAACCCAAACATACCAGTAAGCATTTGGAGTACACATGTAGCTTGACTAAGTCATGAAGGAAACACATACAAAACACTCAGAGAAAGCAAGTGACTTGTTATGGTCATCAGATAGCATAAGACAGTATAAGATCATTAAGTTTACTAAGATATACTGATTCGGTACTTAATAAAGAACTGATATGCTTAAGTGCTTAATCATGTGGTTGTCTATATTCAATTGGAGGATCCAGCCAAGGTCCATGATGCAGCCTCTGTGAAACCCAAGAGAGTTTTTCTGGGGCTGAGGAAACACATAAGAAATGTAGAAGCAGCTGTACCTACCAGAGAGTTTGCTTGTCCTAGCTTTCAGTTTGTGAGGCAAACCGACATCCATTGCCATTTGCTCCATCTCCTCTTTCACCTTCTTTTCCGGCAGCCCTTTGAGCCGAGCGTAGAACCAGATGTGCTCCTCCACAGTCAGCCTAGGGAACAGAAGCAGGCTCAGGGCACAGCCGAGAGCACCATGCTGGGATTCACCATTAGCATTACAGCAAGCATGTTTGTTTGCTCGGGAAAACAAGTTTTAGGGCCAAGGTTTCAGGAAGCAGCTACAAACTGGGTGTGCTCAGCTTGGGCCTGATGTAGGGCTGTGGCTATTCAGCACCAATGTAAATGATCCTCCTTTAAGGGTGCTTAACAGAGTATCCCAAACATCCCAAATCACTAGGCACTGGGCCAACATCTGGCCTAGTTAAATTTAATGGAGTAGATTTCTTTAAAGAGAGGCAAAAGATGAAAGTGAAGGCTCTTGCTGGTAATTCACAGGCATGTACGAACACGCTAATAAACAGAATGTCCATGCACCCATTTGACTCCACCCTCCTGTCTCACACTCTGAATGCAGATAAAGATAGGACTGCCCAACCTGAAAGCATACCACTGTCCCCTAAAGAACCCAAGCGTCTGTTGGGTAACACCAGCCCCGCGTCTCACAGATGCTACTCACAAGTCAAACAGCACATTGTGCTGCGGACAGACACCCAGGTTCTGCCTGATGACACTGAGCTCAGAGCGGATATCTTTGCCCAGGATGAAGGCTGTACCCGAGGTTGGGGGGAACAAGCCAGTCAAGATGGACCTGAAGGACAAACACAACAGATAAGCAAGTTCCACCACCAGGAAACGTCTGCTGCACACGCCATGATGGATGAACGCAGAGTGGGTAGCAGCCCTGGGGAACTCCCTCGTCAGGAAAGTACTGAGAAACATCTTGCTAAAAGATTAAAAAAATTAGCTCCAACAGTTTTAACAGTCATCAAAGCACACCCACAAGACTCTGCTAGAAGGAAATACTTTTTCCTCTGAAAGCTTCTTGTCCTCTCAGTCCCAACTCGTTTCCTTACACTGGTAAGTCAGAACCACAAACAGCATTACTAAAAAATGCTGCCTGCAGATTCATTCGGCACAGCATCAACTTGAAGTACCTCCAGTTTCAGTCCCCTGTATCTGTGCACCTTCTGAGGCAGCTGCACAACTAGGGTAAATCAGAAGAGCTGACATCAGTGGAGAAACTTGGGCTGCACCGGCATGCACACTGCAGTTGCACAGCTACCTCTACCATATTGATAGGAACTGCAGTATTCAGAGTCACTTCTCCCACTGTCTTGAAGCATTATTTTTTTCTTACATGGTAGTGGTTTTCCCTGCTCCATTATGTCCCAGAAAGGAGGTGATTTGTCCTTCATAGAAGTTCAGTGTCAGACCATCTACAGCAACTTTCTTGCCATCACGATAAACTTTGACCAGGTTCTGGATGGAAACACCAAGGCTCAGATGCACAGGCTCTTCCTCCTTACAGACTGGAATAAAACCGAGCAAAGTAGAGAGACATATGGTAGGTTTTAACAGCAACTATGTGGGAGTTCTAACAACACATTTCCCCAAGTCTGCGGAGATCCAAGGAGAAATGAACTACATTACACACATATACATATGTTTTTCTTCCTGAGGGGAAAGTAACCTTCCACAGAAGTTGCTCCTTAGCTCTACTAGGCTCATCTGGGAGCTGGGAGATCTCTAGTGTTGGCAGAAATGAGGGGAATTCTCAACTCCATGAGACTGGAGTACCCACCCACCCTACAGTGGGCAAAGTACCTTGGGTTTATCTGGATACAACCATCTGATCAGCATACCCAAACTGTGGTAACAAATGGATGACTATTTTCACCTCAGCTATGCCAACTCTGCTGTCCTTGGACTCTCCTTTCAAAAAGACAGACCATAACATTTCATTGCAGAAAGGCTCTGTGGCCAGCACATACCTTCTGAAGGCCCCTTCTGCTCAGGATGAGGGTGCTGCCTGTCCTGCGGTTCCTCGCCAAACCAGTAGGACTTTGTGAAAGGAAAGTACCAGGGCCTGGGAATCCCATACTGGCCTAAAGAGAAAAGCATTACATGAGCCTGACCGCATCTGTCTCTTTTCTCATATTGGCTTTCAAGATTAAGAAGGGAAGTACTCCACACCCCAGTAAGCCTCTAGGTTAGGCAGGACTAAGCAGAGATCTTTCATGATGAAGACACTGCCAGACTTCAGGAGTAAAAGACATCTCTTCCCCCAGACTTCACACAGTTAAAACTGCTGTGCTGGAAGGTGCTAAGCAGCCAGATGTGGTGCTGATACTCTCAACTCCTCCCCTGCGGCAGGGTCTGCAGACTTAGCCGTTCAGAGATGGCAACAGCTGAAGTGCTGCAAAGCTTCTGGGACCAGCTCAGCCATCGCCACAATGTGGCACAGCCTCTGTGCTGGGCAACAGCCACTGCTGCTCATGAGCAGCAACAACCTTACTGTGATGCTGGCCTGTGGTTTTCCTTCATGACCTTTCTGCAGCTCTGCTTAAAAATGGGCCAAATTTGCACCTTGGCAAATGAGTAGGTTGCAAGAATCCATTTAGAAGTGTTAAGACACGCTCCACTCTCAGAAGCAGACCTCACCTGGGAAGACGGACTCAATGTACCAGGTCATGACCCCATATAGGAAGGTGTCGAACAACATCATGACAGCAGATGTCGTGACGCTAAAGCCATCTTCTTCCAATGGGCTCTCAAAGAAGTTATCCCACTGAACACCAACTCCCTGCTCCTCAAACAGCGCAAAGTACTCACAACCAAAGCCAAAGGCTACTGGAGACAGCAGGCTCTGCAAACAGGAGGCATGAACATGCATTCAGTTTTTCACAACTAGTCTCCAACTGGGCAGCTCAGCTGTAGCGCAAGACTAAGGGACATCGTCCAGAAGCCTTACAGGAAAAGTCAAACATCCAAGGAGCATGACCATATTTGCAGAGAGGGAGTGGCAGATGCAGTCTGGGTTCCAGCAAGCAAGCAAGGCCTGAAGTCTCTGCTGGACCACCACGCAGAGTTGTTTGTTTCCCTATTTTCCTCCCCTTGCTCTTTGGACTTATATGTGAGGGAGGAGGAGATCACTAAATGGCCACCATCTCCAGACAGGTAAGAAGTGCTGTGCAGAGGAAAGGCAGCTGCTTCATGCAGCCTGCATATCTGGCAGTACAGCATCACAGCGTACAGAGATCAAGGCAGCTCAGTCGAGCTGAATTAATTCTTCTACCAAAGTGAACAAAACCGTCCCAGTAGCTCCTAGTAGGCTCAGCTAACCTTTCCACCAAGCCTAGCCCTGACAGCCTCTTACACTGGAAAATTTTCCTCCCATTGCCACCTCACCCTCTTGTTAGCAGTGCCCAGACAGAGAGCTGCTGAGTGCCATACAGGTGGAGGCCCAGTACCCAGGGTAGCTCCCTCAAGACTCACCGCAAAGATCTTGAGGGAGAAGCTGACATAGTCCTGCCAGGCAACACACAGCACATAAGGCAGGTACAGCGTGAAATAGACAATGCCCCCACAGGCAGCTGCCAGGTTGGCCCTGGAGAACACAGTACTGATGAGGAAGCACTGGAGGATGGTCACAACACCGAAGATCGAGAGGAAAACAAACACCACGCTAGGGTCGCTGTAAGGCAGCAGATTCCCCATCTGGAAAGAAAACAACAGGCGCGTCAGGCTTTGGAAGGGCTCTCCAAGGTGGCTCTGCTACAAGCAGGTCTGCAGAGCTGCTGCTCAGGGTAGGCTGGGCTTGCCACCATTTGCACAACAGCCTTCCCAGAAGTGGGGCACTACCACAGGCACCTTTGCAAGAGCACCGAATTCACCACAGCTCCTCCTGCTGTTTTCAGCCACTCAGACCTGTTTTGTTCCAAAACCCTGTTCCCAAAAAATCGCTGGTGAACCCACACTCGCTAACTCCTCCCCAGTGTGCCAGTGCAGACCATTGCTTAGAAAGCTCTCAAGGCTCTAGATTCTGCTGCCGCAGACCAAACCAGTCAACTCACCTTAAGGATCAACACCAGCAGGCCTGCACTCATCAGGAGAGGAATGAGGCTGCTAATGAACCAGCTTAGCCAAAGGATGCCGTTGTCAAGTCCCATAATCCTCATTGTCTCCTTCAGCCGGGCTTCCTTCTCATACACAATGCCCTTAATTATCACAGCCACTGAGTAGATCCAGGCTAGAGTCATGAAGAGAGGCATGGAGCGGCTCATGACACGCAGAAATCTGAGAGAAGGAAGGAAAGGAGCCAGGAGAACAGTGTAATAAACATCAGTGCAACTTCAGGTATCATTCGAGGGCTAGCAGTGCATGGTGATGGCTAAGGCTTCACTGCACAAAGCAGTCCACGTGAAGGGCACAGCACAGGATCAGGGTCTCACCATGAGGGGAGACTGATGGGTCTAGAGCACATCACCAGCCTGGAGTGGGAGCTGGAGCTGCAAATGCCACTCAGTGGAAGAGCGGGTAGAGAGACTTGCCTTTCCTGGGGATTGCTCTCAACTGTCCTCTTTCCACTCTCCTGTGCCTAGGGCTCTGCCTTTTCCCAGTGCTATTTTTGCCTGTATCAGGTTTGGGGATACGGGCACATCTCAGGAATGCACTCTGTACATGAAAGTCCTGTACAGTGTTCCTGGGAAGGACTCTGCAAGTCATTGCATACACTAAATCCTCCATGCAGGTGCCCCAGTTCCAAGGATTAGAAACACTAAGGAGATTGCTCCCCCACTGATAGTAGGGACATAAACGAGTGACAAGAGCCCATGCCTCCCAAGCCACAATCCTCCTGGGAACTTTCGAAGCAGCCTGCATACATACATGTCATCCACATAGCACGGATAGGGCATCTGCTGCACATAAACTCCTGTCTTCTTCTCTGTGCCCGTCTGCACTCTGATGATGGCCTGTTCCACCACATCCTGCAGGTAGGCAAAGCCTCCCCAAACATAGCGCATGTCCTCAAAGGGGTCAGCACGAGGACCAGGATCCCAGTACCTGTACCAAGGGAACAAGACACTTCCATTAGAAATCCTCACCACTGCACCCCCTACAAGAAATGGCTCATAAGGCAGCATGTCAGGACTCACCCGTCCTTGATCTTGTTGGTCCTTTCCACGTTATCAATGTCCATGCGTATCTTGTATTTCACATGCGGAGGGAGCTCTATGCTGTTAGGAGCTATTTCAGTGAAGACTATGCCAGCCCAGAACCTCCTTTCATCCAGAAGCTCCAAGGACTTGTTTATAAGACGGACTTCCGTGGCCACAGGCTCCAGTTTGTCTAAGTTGACACACTAGACAGGGACAGATTCAGAAGAGTTTACAAGATAAGATGGCAAACCAGAATGTACTTAGTTTACATTTGGGAGGGAGAACTCTGCAATGGTAATGCCATGTCCAAGAGAAGGCTGCAGCACTGCACCACTTTGCAATGGCTCTTGGTAGCCCAGCAAGTTGCTAGAGATGACATTTTTTCCTGCTTGATGGTCACTGGCCAGTCAAACACATATCACTGAGAAATACCCCACTAAAGGTATTTTCTGGACAAGAGGTTAGGTAGCATTGTAATACGAAATATAGGATCCCATCCAAGCATCAATTTGCATAGATTGTTTCATCTTCTCTGTTACCAATAAACTAGGTCTGATTTGAAGCCTCTAAAAGTCAGTGGAGAGACCCAAAGGCTTTGGACCAGGCCTCTGACAGGTCAAGGTCCGTTCCTGTTTGCACCCATCTGCCAATACGAACAGGTAACAAGTAGAACAAGTTTCGTTATTCTCTATGTCTTCTTCAGCTTAAAGCAGCTTCATCACAGTCCCCAGCTAAACCCCCAGACTGAAATATGACCTGTTACATTGCCTAAGCCAGCAGCAGCTCTCAAGTTGCCCAGTAACAACAACAGGGTGGGAAACCACATGCAGTGGCCAAAGTGAGAGTTTCAAGAACGAGGCCTACAGTTAGGTTCTTACATCTATATTTAGGCACCTGAACCAATGGTATTTTCTAACACGCCGTGCACTCAGCCCTACTAAAGCCTGGTCATTTACAGAAAATGGACTGAGGAACACCTATCTTTGCTTTCCAGGAACGCCCTGCCACGCGAGTGGAGACCAAGCTGCTGCCCACCCCCAGCTCCTTGCCTGCACTAGCAGGATCTCACCTCCATGAAGCGAGAGATGGTCTGAATAGCCCGGTCTGTCTCATTGAAGGCATCCACCCAGGTATATGCAGAGCCGTTTACTGTCTCAAAGTCCTCCAGATGGTTCGACAAGAAACGGGCAACGTCCTCCACCGTCCAGTTGGAAGCTGGCAAGTGCAGGTCCCAGAGCACTTTGCCTTTCAGCAGCGTCTGTAGATGTTTTGTTTTCAAAGGAGAAACAGTTGTTGAGAATTAATGTTAGATCTCCTCTCCCACCATGAAAACAAATACTATCAGGGAGAGTGCCTTTTAAAAAGGTGCAGAGAAGATCAGTGAGGTGGGTTCATTCCTCTTACCCTCCCATCGCAAAGGATGTATCCCCGGCGCCCACCCGTACAGCTACACCATCGGGCGTGCTTTGCAGGCTGGCTGGCTGCTGCTGTGTCCCGACACCCACCCTGTCCTGATGCCCACTGTGTCCCGACGCCCGCCATGTCCCGACACCCGCTGTGCCCCGACGCCCACCCTGTCCTGACACCCGTTTCCCAGGGAGAGGGCAGCAGAGAGCCACGCACAGCCCTGCACACGCAAACCAGAGCTTGCACCAGCAAAACCGGTAAGAGGGAGATGCGTGTTCAGGAGAAACGAGTTCGGTTGATGGTGGCTGCCAGCTCTGCTCGCTTCTCCCCAACAGAGCTCTGCTCCCGGCAGGGATGGAGAGGGGCTGCGGCACGGCTGGAGGCTGAGCCGTCACCGTGTGGAGTGGAAACACCAGCACCGGAGGCCAGATGGCTTTTCTCACATATTTTGCTGTTGCACCATCCGGGCTGGCTGAAGCAGCCCTGTACAGCCATGATGTTGTGCCACTCTGTTCTCCTATCTGGGACAGTGTTTTTTTTCACCTGGTTAATTGATAGCTTTCCGAGGACAGGCTATTGCCCCGCTATCTGTACGCACAATGCCCCACACAAGTGAAGTGCAGGTAGAAGCACCTGGCATTGAAACAGAAACCAGTCCTCTGGGCAGACAATATCAGGGTAGGCAGGAGGGGAGCATTAATTGTCAAGGACACAGTTGCACTGAAGTAGGCGAGAGGAAAAAACCACCCTGCATTAGAGAGAAAACTGTAGAAATCCTAATCAATAAAAACAGGAAATGGACTTTCTCTTGGAACAAAGAATGAAGTGGAGAGGTGAGGAGCTTCCCCATGCTCTGCTGTCACCAGCAAAGCAGAAAATAATGCGTCACACGGTTACAAAAACAGCACTGCGAACTGGGAAAACAGAATAGGCCAAGCTGGTAGAGGGGAACATACGAAAGGGAAATCTGAGCAAACAGCGACCGGCTGTGCTGCACTCTCTTCACATTCAGTCTCCCAAGGGTGGCTCACACCACTGTCCCCAGCGGGAAGGGCACCGTGCCTGCAGGGAAGGGGTCAGCCTCATCACGTTCAGGGGCAACATGACATCTCCGTAATTCCAGGGGCACGCTGTCCTCCCTGAAGTTAGCAGCTGCGAAGCAGTTGGAAGCTGGAAGTGCCAGAGACGGGCAAGCAAAGCCCGTTCCTCTCCTTCAGCAGAAAGCCATACGCCAAACAGACTGCACAACCCAGAGAGCTGGGAGGCGATGACCGGTTGACACCCAGCAGCATGGCAGCCTCAGTGCCTAGCAAACTGCACAGGACTGACCTCCTCCTTGAAATCAGCCACAAACAGGCAACTCAATGTTTCAGCCTATCCGTGCTGCGCCGCTAAGCTGAACGGGATGCTGCCCAGGAGCTGCCCAGGCATCGACAGTGAAGCACTCCTGCTTGTCTGAACTGCAAAGGGTGACAACAAATGAACCCCTGCTACTGCGCCAATACAGAGGAGGAGACCAGGCTGACTGGAAGATCAAGAGTTAACTACCAGAGCCAGCAGGGTTAGCAAGCAGCATAAAATACAAAACCAGAAAAGCCTGGGGTCATTTAAATAAAACTAAATGCAGCAACATTCTGTTTTCGAAGGGCACGACTGCAAACCGATATCCAAACCTTGATTTTCTGTCTGCACTCTGCAGCAAACGGTTCAATTCACAGCTGGTGGCCCTGATTCTCACCTCCCTGATGCCAACATCTACAGAATCAACTTTCATAAAGCCAACAGAGGCACAGGAGTGATGAAAATGATGTCTCTGACCCTCCAGCATGTGATGTTGATGAGGAAGTGCAACAGGGCAGGTCAGAGACTATACACTGGCAAACAAGCAATGTACTTTAAGGCTTAAAAGACCTATGCAGGTCTCTGTGTAATGGCTGCACTGCAACACCCAACCAGCTGCCTTGCAGAGACGTCAGAAAAAGCTTTTTGTGTTTCTCTGTTGCACGATGTCAGTTTTACATCACCGTACTTCCAAAGACATCAGCACAGGGTGCAAGGATCCACCCCTCAGAGTTGCACCTGAGGGAAGCAATGGTGAACTAAGCCATTTCAGCAGATAATGCCTCAGTAATGCAGGTCTAACACCTGGCACAAAACTCCAGGGAGCCAACACGCTAGCAGAAAGCGTGTCAAATCCACACAAGGCTCCCAGACCCTTCTTCGTGGTCTAGTATGCACAGCACGCTACGAAGCAGTCAGCTGCAGGGTGATGTTTGCTCTTCTCCCATGAGCACCCAAGTATTACTAAATTAAGTGCACCATGCAACTCCAAATTAAGCTTTTACAAGATTTGTGCCAGATTACTGCCAGGCATCTAGGGTCAGCTCCACCATAATAATAAACTTTCAATTCCTACTGTACCCAAAGAGGCCCGAGGCCACCTGGCACCTCCCAGGATCTGATCTAGGTACATGACCGCTTGCTTTGCTGCTGTCGTGAGAGCATTGTTGTGGAGAACTGCACAGCACAGAGAGCTGAACATGTCACCAACCCCACAGGTCCCCAGTTTACACAAATACCCCAAGTCAGATATTCATACCACTTTCGGGCAACACTGCGGAAGAAACAGCCCATTTCCCCACAGAGGCAGATTAG
>Ga0181612_107063_pt1 | contig 14342 bp, 17 predicted proteins | sample HoacroProtozoa21_FD_119630 | JGI IMG/M metagenome (GOLD analysis project Ga0181612, IMG submission 119630) | Hoatzin crop microbial communities from Cojedes, Venezuel. Combined Assembly of Gp0051906, Gp0051904, Gp0051908 | reverse complement strand
GGGGGTTTGTGTTAATGTGTAATCACCTTTGTCCGGCAAGGCTTCCGTGCCCTTTGGCCAGCCGGCCCTTTCCCTCTTTGAGGGAAGACACTGTTTTCCAGTGCCTTTGCAATTACTCTTGATCAGAACAACGAGCTCGGTCCTCCTTGAGTGAGCTGGGTTTTCCTGGCTCTCGCTGGCTGGGCTATAAACCCGATTTGGCATCTGTTGACTTGGGAAGTGTTAGGGTCTGGCATATAATTAATAGCACTATCCTCCTGGGGTGAAAACTGAAGCTGATGTGCTGTAATTAGGAACACACACAGGCTTGGAGGGTGATTTGGGCATGAAGTTAATGAACTGTAAGTCCCCGTAGCTGCAGAGGAATTTGAGCACAGTGACTCCAAAATCAGCTGCAGAGGGAGAGCTGGAAAGCTCTGGAGGGGGCAGCCGGGGAAGCAGTGCAAGTCAGACCCCAAAATGGGCTAAAGCAGGAAGGTAACATGCAAACTACTCCCAAGAGGCTGCGATAGTGCATGGTCGTCTGTCTTCTCGTCTGATGGTCGTTGCCTTCCCTTCCTCTGGGACCGAGGTCCTACTCCTGCTTGGAGAGCTATGAGCAGTGCTGGAGGGTGTATGTTCTTTGCAGACCGTGCTGCTCATTTTTGAGCTTTCTGAAGTGAGCGTTGCTGGAGAAGAGCTCTGCAGAGACCAGTGCGGAGAAGCGGAAACCAGTCTCTGATGGCAGCAACCTTGTGTTAGGGACCCACAGCAGCAGCAACACTGAGACTTTAAATGCCACCTGCCTGCAGGGGAGAGTTGGGGCCACCCCGGTTGTGCTGCCCCAGCTGTGTGCCACCACGGTGGAGCTGAGCACGCTGCCGGGAGGCCCGTGTCCACTAACCGCCTTTCTGTGTCTCCCCAGCTGTCTGCAACCCGCCGTGCCAGAATAAGGGCTCCTGCAGCCGCCCCCACGTCTGTACCTGTCGCTCGGGCTTCCAGGGCTCGCGGTGTGAAGAAGTCGTTCCTGAGCAGGAGTACCACCCGCCTGGTGCCGCCGCCGCCTTCCAGCCCCCTGCAAGCTCCCTCCGGAGGAGGACCAGCATGGCAGGACAGGATGCCTTCCCGCGAGGGGCTCAGGCACCCGTCCTGCGGCACACCCTGGCTGTGTAAGTCAAACCTGGTTCCTGGCGGGACGGTCCCCCAAACCCACAGGCAGCTAATGGCGTGCTGGGTCAGGCCACAGCTTCTGCTTCATGAGAGCGGGCACCTTGGCTCCCAGTAGAGGCTCCTTCCCAGCATGTGGGAGCTGATGGAAGGGTCGGGCCCTGCTGTCCCTCCAATGGACTTGGTTTGTCCCCAGCACTGTGTCGTGGTCCCCAAGCACACGCAGGAGTGGAACACACTAGTGGTGGTCCCACAGGGAAGGAGTACCATGAAGCTCCGCAGTTTGCCCTTGTCCAGTTGGTGAGCAGCCTTTGCAATAGCAGCAGGGTGGATGGAGGAGTGGGGGTTAAATCTCTTTCCCAAGAGGCTGTGTTTAGGGCAGTGTGTCCGGGTGGTTCCCACCGGAGGTGTATAGAGCTGAGGAGTGCTGTTAAAAGCCAGTATGTGTGAAGTGATGGTACTCGGAGGTGTCTCCCGGCAGACTCTAGCTGTTATTGAGCCAGCTATGCTGTATTTTTGTGTCACCCTGCCGTGGTGTGGGTCATTTTGGTACCCAGGAAGGAGCCTGCATATTGGGTGCAAAAGCAAAGATGCAGCTGTTGGAGCTCACAGAAGTCTGTGCAAGAGGGACTCTGTGAGGAGCGTGTTAAGCACAGGGTGACAACTGTGGCATCATCTGGTCCTTTTGAGTGAGAAAGAGCTTATGGCTTCAGCCTACCATCCTCAGGTCAGTTCTGAGGTGCTTTCATACCCGAGCTGCAACTCCTCCACACTTTGTGTTTTGTGAAGTCTGGCTGGAGCTGTGGGTTTTCTCCTGAAGGAGGCAGTAGAGGTGAGAAAGGTGTCTTTCCCTGACAAGCACCACTGCTGAGCTGGCAGCTTCGTGGGGATGGAGAGGTGGGAACGGTGCCTGCTGCTATACAACCACCCACATGTGTTGGTTTTTTTTCTTTTTTAAAAAATCACCTCTGCTTTTCTGTAAGAGTCCATGGGCACGGGACCAAAATGCAAGGCTGCACCACCCCTAAAGACCCATGTCATTCGTGCTGCTACTCACTCAGTTGCTGGGCCGGAAGGACTGGTTTTGTTGGTAGCCACCACAGGAGATAATTTGCTCGTGGCTTCCAGCAGAAGTCCCTCCGTCATAGTCAAGAAGACATTACAGCAAATTACAGGTGCCTAACTGGGAGGTAACTTCAGTGTCTCCTTTTCTTCTCTGAGGTGTTTTGACTTTCTCTGTCAGAATCAGTTAGAACTGCCCAAGGAGAGGGGAATTTGGCCTTTGTTCTACTGTATTTCTGCAGGTTGTTTTTAAAGTGTTTGTTGCACTTAAAGTAGCTGTTGTTGCCTTTCTGTCCCTTTTGAATCAGAGGCAACACATGGGCTGGAGACATTTCTAGACACTTACTCTTGGCCATCTGCAGTTTTGGAGGGGCTCAAATGACTGACGAGGAATTGGCTGACATGAAGTTGTTCACTGAAGCTGGCATATCTTGGTGCCCAAATGAAAGACTATCTGATGGGAACCAAATTCAGGCAAGGCAGAGGTGATGCTGGCAGGGAGAGGTGGCCAAGTCCCTGTCATCGCTGCCCCGAGAGTGGCTCGGTGTCCGAGCCAGCACACAGCCCTCGCACGTGCCTGCAATCCTGGTCATTGCTGACGAGTTTCCCTGCAGCGATGACCTCCTCCTTCCCCTCTGTGCCACCGCTCTGTGTGCAAGCACTGGAGAGGAGGGAGAGCGGTGCCCTTGGAGATACAGCACCTGTTGAAGGCTTTCCCAGTAAGGAACATGACCTCAGGCTCTGTGCAGAGGACAGGGGCTGTGCAGGCACTGGCAGAGCATTCCTGTCCCGGCAGTCAGACACAGCGTCTAGCGATCGCTGAGCTGGGATTGCTGAATGCCCAGCTGCCTGCCATACCTTAAATCCTCTGGCACTCTCCCAAGAAAACAGGACTCCATTAGGGACCGTGCCATGCCTTTGCTCCTTCCCTCCCTGCAGAGGCCATAGGACATCGCCTTATCCAACAGGATTCAGCAAGAGCATTTGGCATTCGTGCTTTGTGATGGCTGCATGTAGCACTCCTGGACACGGCCACCACTGGCTGCGTGCTGGAGCCATCCTCAGGGTTGTGCCTTGCCTACCCAGGCAATGCGTAGCCGTGCTGTGCAGGCAGACGTGGGCTGGTGCTGATCTGCATTGAGACACCTCACTTCAGTCCCTGGGCGTTTCCCCATGAATTCAGTTGCTTGGATTTTGTCTGTGGACCACATAACATACAGCATACAACTGGCATGACCTAGAAGTCTTGCTGCTGTTAGATGGGTTGTTTTACAAGTATTTTTTGGTGTCCCCTTCTGCCTACCAACTTCTGGGCTAGCTGTGGAGCACTGTAAGTGTCAGTGTTTGCAGCCGAAGGCTTGCCCCTGCTGGCGTTGCACCCAGCCGTGCTCTCCCACTGCTTCCCTTGCACGGGCGTTGGTGCTCATATGCCCCTGGGTGAGTTGACTCAGTTCAATAAACCAGCAAATAACTAACACAGCAAAATTAAGGATAGTTTTCTACGGAATATTTCTAATTATCTAAGGATAATTTTAGCCACTTCAGTGGACTAAATTGACTTACTGAAAGATTACATGAGGACGAGAAGTATTGGATGGAATTGCAAGGCTAGCATTTGGGGGATGAAAGAGGTGGACTCCCCTTTTGTGGGAAGCCACTTATTAGGTTGGTCATTTGTCTCATGAAACTGTGCTTTCAGACTTGTCTGAACTTGGAGACTGCTCCTTGTGGTTACATTATCTACTTCTGTGCTACCAATAAAGTACTTTCTGTGCTTCTGTGTCAGGCTTTCTCCCTATGGTTGGGCCATAGCAACAAAAGCAAGAAGCATATTGGCCTTCGCAGAACTATGTAGATCTTACTCAGATTTGCAAGTCCGAGGATCAGTTCTTAGGCACTGCAAACTCAGGGTCGCCTTCACTGAAGTTCAGTTCACTGTCAAGTCTAAGAGGAACAGTTTGGGTTTTCCAGTCCTTGGTCTCCTGCTGGATAAGGATGGGTTGTACTGGTAGGACACTGACTTTTTGTAGTGAGCCTGCCATGATCCCACAGCAGCTGGCTTGCTTGGCTGATTTATCATTAAGGAAGTGGTGGAAGAAGCTCTTGGGTGGCTCAGTGGACAAAGGACACTGGTGGTTCCAGGTCAGTGGTTGTGAGAAGACTATGAGATCCAGGACAAACGACCAGTCCCCAACCTCCCTGCATGTTCTCATTGCTAACAAGGAGGACTTGCCCAAGAGTAGGAGCTTGTAGACCTCTGAGCCTCATCTTGCTGTGCCAAGACAGGAAATCAATCCTCACATGAGTGAATTTGCTTTCTCCTTTAGTTTATTTGTGTGTATATTGGCTTCATTTGTGTTTGTTTGTACGGAGGTAGTAATCAGAAGCTCTGAAGTCATGCACTAAAACAATGCTGTATTAGATGCCGTATAAACATGCAACAAAACCCATGAATCCTCCCCGGAGACCTGCTTGCTAAGCAGAGATGGGGTTGGTTTTGGTTTCAGTGTGTTCTGAAATGTGTTTTCAGAGAGAGTTAGAAAAACAGCCTCCTGGGTTCTTCAGGAACTGCCTGGGCTGAAATGTTCCCTGCTTGCCTGAGTGGTGGGGCTCCTTTAAAATGATTTCCGAATCTCAACTAGTTGGACTTACTGCTTATGATGACTGGCACTTCACTGTGGAGGGTAGGCTGGTCTGGAGGTAGGAAGTCTTTGGGAGTCTGGAGTAGCTGTTAAAGCCTTCGTGAAAAGCATGACAAGGCACCTGCCTGTTTTCATGGCCCTGTTTCTGGCCAATGTGCTCAGGCTCTCCAGGTTCCTGCCTGGAAGCAGAAGCAGCGATGCCTGCTGTGGCTTCCCTGCCAGGAGAGCCCACAAAGCCCAACTGTGACAGCAGGAGATAAGTTACTGTCAGTGTTCTGCCCTCAGGCTTGGTGAGAAGTAGCAGCTCCTTCACCAGCAGTGTTGTACTGGTCATACACAACTGGTGGTACAGATTGGTTTGTATTTGTTCGCAAATGGATCTGTGGGCATTGCCAGTGTAGCTGTCATAGATCCATATCTGGGTGTGCTGGCAGTCCTGGGAAGAACGGGATGTGGACATCATCCTGAGTGTTGTGCGGAGCACAGGTGTCAGTGCTGCCATGTTACATGTAGCCATGGGTGCCTCTGTTTGGAGGAGTGCTGGGGAAGACTCACTGTGTCCTTGGCTTGCCCATACCGTGCAAGTTACTTCTTCCTGGGACTGTAGAAGATGACGTACCCAGCCTTATCTGAGCTCAGCACTTGCCCAGGGAAAGACAGGGCTAAGCGAAGGGCAGCTCTGTGTTTACTTTGCTGACACCAGAGCTGGTGATACTCAAGCTTTCATCCCTTAAAATAGAGGCTGAGCAATGAGTACCACTTCCCAAGTGCCCCCAGCAGGCTGTGGCTCAGTAGAGGTTTAGAGCCGGGCGTCTGAGGGAGCTTGCGGGGACTTGTTCGCTGCTGCAGAAGCTGGGCGGCCCTGGCACTGTGCTGCTTGGAACACGGAGTGCTCTGGAGAGCAAAATCCTGGGGGTGTTAGAGGCCCTCGCAGCATGGACTAGCTGCAAATCCTCCCTCTTCTTGATCTCAGCCTGAATCTCTGCCCGGAGAAGCAAAGCCTCGACGGATGATTGTGCGGGTGGAGCCGCACCTCAGCCCAGAAGCCGAGCTAAATGGAAACAGCTTTGTTTTCCTAAGTCTGGAGTATCAGCTGAATTCCTGTTTATTTAGCAGGGAGTGGAAAGGGCTTGCGCCCCTGCCCCTTGCTGTCAAGATGGATGGCCAGTTGCCTCTGACTCCGGGCAGCGTGCAAGGAGGGTCCTGCCACTGCCACTTGAGAAGGTCCCTGCTGTGGGAGTGCCGGCCATAAGTCTGTAACCAGCATCTACCCGAGGGAGCTTTGCTGCTCAGATGGGGTGTGTGTGCTGGATGAGGGCTGCCTGGGAAGCAAGGCATCCTTCCTCTTCACAGAAAACAAGGGATGACTGGGACCTGTAAAGTGTTTCCCAGCAACCCAGGCAAGGGAAAAGGACATAGCTGTGGTATAAGGTGCGGAGAGACTGTGCAGACAGCTTAATGCAGCTAAGCTCTTGAGGGCAGGGAGCTTCCTCTGAGGGCCCTGTTTAGGCAAGGCAGTTGCTGGGAGTTGCCTGGTGTTTTCAGGATGGAAAAGGAAGAAGGCTGAGTTGCGACATGCCCTCCCCACTGACTCCTGATCTGAGAGCCTCCTCGCCAGCACCCTGGAGGAGACATCTCCTCCCTTCCTGACGAGAGGAAGAACTACATGCAGCGCTTGAGGCGTTGTGACAAGCGCTTCTTGCCTGGGGACACTGAGAACCCGATGCCAGGTGAGGCTCTGCCAAAATCTCTGTTCTCTCTCCTGGAAGCAAAGGATGAGAACAGCCGGGAGCAAGCAGAAGACAGTATCTTAGGTGTGTGGCAAAGGTGGCTGGATGGAGAAAGTATATTTCCTCCCTTCTGAAAGCTGACTGAAACCAGCTCCCATTCTGGTGGCAGTCAAATGTCTAGCATGGCCCTTTGCAGAGGAGAGTGGAGCCCACGGGTGGACATAAAGCTCTCCACCCTAGGGTGGCCATTCAAAACATGACATTGACAACCATGGCTTGGCAATATCAGCTTGATTAGCTTATGGTCATTGAGGACTAGCAGATAAATCGGACGTTCATTGCAAGATCACTTGCTTTTTAAAGATGCTGCTCCAAACAGAGACAGGTTTGTCTTACTCATTAAAGCAGAATCTGGAGCCTCCTGTCTTACTGCCTTTGAACTTTGAACGTTCATGAGGACAAGGGGAGCTTTCTTACTGCCTTACTTGGGTTGTTACCCAGCTTCCAGGACTGTTTGTCCATGATACACAAAATGTTTGTCCACGATACATCTAGTGCTAGGAGGAGGTCTGTACTAGCCATGCATCTACCGATCACATCTCCTGCTCTTCTGCTCACTTATGACTGTCACTTGCTTTACTTTTACGAGGGTTAAAATTTATTAATACCTAAATAGCTGATAAAATAAAAGCTGACCCTGGCTGAGAAGGCCCTCTATGTGAGTGCATTCCCATGGCATGGGCTATGGCAGGTTTCCTACTTTGCGTGGGATGAGACCAGCCCAGAAGATCCATAGTGCATGACGTTGAATTCCTGGGGTGAAACACTGGTGCCAGCCTTGCCTTCTGCCACTGCAGCATGTTTATGTATATTTTCCCAGTACAGATAAGCCCTAATTGCATCTTTCTAAGAAGCTTCCCTTTGGCAATATAACTTTCACAAAGTGTCCGAGCATTTATGTTCCTTGATCCAGAGCCAACTTTAGTAGATATCTGAGACCTTGTTAAAAAATTGAAACTAAAAAGCCAGTGCCAGTCCCTGTGAGAATATATGTAAAGAGATTCCACTCGGGGCAATGAGATCTCCATAAGCTCCACATCTCAGCCGCTCTCCTGCTTTGACATAGTTGAAAGCCCTGGGCAAGGTGGCTGGGAAGCCTAAAGGAAAAACTCAAGCTACCCAAGAGGAGCATAAATGTCATTTTTCTTATATAAAAATACTTCTGTTTTTAAATTACATGATATACCTTCTCTAGCCTGGCACCAGATACAGCTGCTCTACTTTCTAGTGTTTTAAAGCTGTCAGCACCATTCTGGTTTATGTGTTTTATATATTTACTTTCTAGGGGGTTGCATACGCTTCAGAGCAGCAGGAGGATAGCTGGCTTTACAGGCTCCTTTAAAACTCCAAATATGGTCTTTATATTAGGCCTGGTTCTGCTGCACCTCCTTGGGAGCCATTCCTGTAGCTTAATTCAGCCTCTAGGCTTTGGGAGAAAAAGTTCAAATGCACTTTTACTTCTGACTGAAAGAAAAATGCTGCTACTGTCAGCTCAGTCTGAGACTACATGCAAGAAAGCAGGGTGCAGGGCAAATGCATTGTACATGTGGTAGGTGAAGCAGTACAGAAAATCCAATTTATAGCCTGTTTTACGTACTATACATACATCATTTGGGACATTTATGACAATACAATTTATACAGCAGTTGTATAGAAAAGAAAGATGTTAGAAGAGTGCTAAGGCCACATGATCAAACGCTGCAGAGTTTTTCAATAACGAGTGAATTAGGCTTGTCGTCCAGCTTGCTTTCAGCTCCCTTGTGCATATGGATTATGCTGCAGTTTCTCATACCTGATCACCTGCTGCCTTATTTGGTCTAAGCTGATACTTAAGCAAAATCAAAGCTGTTCTCTTTGGTTTCGAGTGTTTTCCATATATCACCAAGTGCTGGCAGGACACAAGGGACGAATTGAAGCTGATTTGGTACAAGGAGTAGTTGAAATGGAGATGTAGAGGTCTCCATATAAAATATACTCATTCTTTTCTCCTTTCTTCAGAAGCACCCTGAGAAGTGCTGCCCTGAGTGCCTGATGCTGGATGGGATTGGTATCCAGCTCTCCACACCAACCCATTTTTGTCTCAGTTGCGTGGAGGCTCTCTTCAGGGACATGCAGAAACTAAACATATAGGCAGGAACTAAGAAGAGATTCAAGCTGGAAAAACATCATCTGTTATAGCTGAAGGAAAAAAATCCTCCATGGGAGGAAGAAACTTGGAAGAAGGAGAGTCTGATATTTTGCAGAGTAGGAGTGAACAGCAAATGAGGCAGCAGAGAGTAATACAGTGTGGCTGCGTATGAGAGACCGCTGGTACTTAGGACTTTGGAGGCAAAAGACCCTAGTCGCATGGACTTTTTTCCTGCACACCCTGGGGTCCTGCACTGAGTCAAGGTATTCTTTATTGCCAGAAAAGTTCTTGACAAATTGGAAGGAATTCTGAGAACTACAAAAGCAGGGAGGGAGCTGAGCGGAATGGTTAACAGACCCGCATCTGCAAAACTGAGCCAAAAGCTGGACTTGGAGGTTGGGGAGCATACTCAGAGGCTGAGGCTGTCTGGAGGGGGCAGACAGGGTGTATTAGATTGCCTGTAGCCTTGGCAATGTGGCCATGCTAATTTTTCAGCTACGAGGCTTTCTACAACAGCAGAGTGCCAAACTCTTCCAGGGCTGTAATGACAGGTTGATAACGACACTGGAGCTCTGCCTTCTCCATCGCTTTGGAGCTGCACTGCTGAGGAGCCAGAGCCCAGGCGCTGCCAAGGCAGGCGCAGCCTTTCTGCTTGCTCTGGACCCCTTCCCACCAGGGGATGCCGTGAAACCTGCTCCTCCCTTGCTGGTCCTTGGTGTGGATACTGAGGGCCACGTGGGAGAGCTGTGAGAGCAGATTTGTGGTCATGGTACCCGTGGAAGCACTGGCTTTGCCACCAGGCATCATGCATACATGATCATGAGTGCTCCTGGTCCCCAGCCAGGCTCTAGTCTTCTGGCTGCTGAGCGACTGGAGGGATGGAGCCAGTGCAGAACAGTACAGAATAAAAATGGCCGGGATGCTTGTTCCCCGATCCCTGGCAGGGCCGAGACTTTGGGAGTGGGCAGCAAAGTGTCACACCCCAACACAGCTCTCATGGTTTGAGTGCTGCAGGTGAGGGAATCTTATATGTGGCAGAGGACAAAGAGATGTGAGGGACCTAACTACATTGAGCTAGTAGATCCAAAGGCCAAGGCGTCCTGCTGGGTGTTCAACCATTATTTTAGATTAAAATATGTCTTAGATCCATGACGTTCCCGGGATGAGTGGGAGGCTTCCCAGCTCCTCCTGCTGTAGATGAAAAGCCTCCCCTTCTCCAGATGAGAGGACTACACACATCTCCTCTCCACCCTGTTTCTCTCATGCCCTCTGTGTGTGTGCGCAGCTGCAAGCTCTTCACCCCACTCGTGCCTGGGATGAGAGAGGCTTTGCCTGCCCCCTCCATGTCCCGGGGAGCTGGCTCCCCCCACTCCCCGAGGTGTGTGTGGGTGCGAGGATGAATAGGCTAAAGTGTTTTTGCAGGGCTTTGAAGTTGGCAGCCCAGTGGAGGGGGTGAGTGTTGCTAGTCAACAAGATGGAAATGAAACTCAAGAGTGCTTGTTTTCTCCCTGCTGTACGGGGGAGACGAGTGCTCACCCCATGGCTGGCAGTGGGCTTTTCTCTGATGAACGCATCTGCAACAGGCTTCGTTAGACGGGGGCCAGGTCCACAGCGCGCAGTTATTGCGTCTTGTGGAGTCATTGGGCCCTTCGGGCAGGAGACCTCAGCGTGCTTGTGGGCACAAGGGCAGGTTGCTATGTTGTCCTCTCCTCTTGCATGCTTCTGCTCTAAACACAGGTCTTTCCTCTGCCATACAGGACCCTGCTGCTCACTGTACTGGGGGGCACAAGGAGGAGGAGGGGGGCAGTGGCCAGCAATGGTGGCCAAACCCACTGTGAGGTGGTCACGTTTCATGGAGGACAACCCAGCTCTCCAACTGTACCAGCATCTTGTGCCTGGTTTTGTAATGGTGCAAAAACTGTGGTCATGGGGTGATGTCTTCACCAAGGTGGTGGCCCTGGTGGAGACTTTCACGTGGTGGCAGCTGTTAGGACACTTTTGGATAGGTCACTTCTCACCAAGGCGTGAGAGTGGCTGTGCGACTGTGTCTGGTAGCAGTGCCGTGCCTGTTGATCATGCTACTGAACAGCTTGTGGTAACACACCAGGCCCTGCATGCAGGCAGGGGAGCCAACTGGAGCAGCTTTCTCACCACTTCAGCCCGAAGGAGCATGCGGCCTGGGCAGGTCTGCCAGTGGGCTGCTAGCTCGCCTGGCCTCCTTGTCCCTCTAGATCCCTGTTTTAGTCTATGGAGTGTGCAAGCTTTGGCCCAGATGTGGCATTTGTAATCGAGTAGCCTGGCCTGGTTCCTCTGCTGGCTCCACTTGAAGCTCAGAGCGGTTGCAGGCTGCATTTTGATTTGTCTGGGAGGCATTGGGCCGCACTTCAGCTCTGGAGACAAGCGGATTGCAAACAGCTCTTCATCACGCTTGGCGTTTGGAAATCATGGTTCTGGCTGCTTTATGGTTTCACTAAGGTCTGATGGATCCAACCAGGAGCATGATTCGGGTGACAGCCCAGTGCCGAGCTCTTGTGCAGGGCATGTTTCTGCAACCTCGCTGGGCCAAGCAGGTGCTATTCCCAGGCTTGGAGAGCTGGACTGCCTCCAGGGAGTCAGTTACTCACTCCCTAATAAGCGAGAGCAAAGAAGAGCACTCGCAGAGTGGCAGGTGGCATGTGTGGCAAGGGAAGGGCATTTAATGTCAGCAGAGAGCTGTGCGGAGACGTGTGGGCAGCCACTTTGGCTAAGGAGCAAATTAGACCCCCAGAGAATGGTTAAAGAGAACCTGTTCACTGTCTGAGTGCTTATAGAGGTTCACTTATGTGGTGTCTGGCAACTCCTGAGCAGATAAAAATAGTGTTCACATGTCCTTCTCCCTCTTTGTTCTCATGCTCTACATGGCGGACTAGGAGCCAGCTCAAGTGGCCCTACAGCACCGGCACTGCTTTGGGGGCCAGAGGAGGGAAGATGCCTGGGTGGTGGAGGGACTGAGCTTGGTGGCATGGGGCAGACGCCTGGTCCTTTTGCTGTCCCATGGACTTGCACATATGTTGCTGTGGTTTGTAGTGAGAGATCCAGAGAAATCTCAGCCAGCCACTGGCACATATGTCAAGCAAACCAGGGATCTGGAGTTACCACTGCAAGGTGGCACAGGAAGGGGCTGAAAATGAGAGCCACGTGGTCTCTGTGACAGCCCCTTGCTAGCCGTGGTGAGGGATAGTGGTGGCACCTGGGTGCTGGACTGATGTGGCACCTGGGTGCTGGACTGATGTGACTCCTGGGCATGTGCCAGCACATTGAGCATGCGTGTGGAGCAGGGAGCCTGACCCTTGTTCCTGCCTGTGCAGTCCTGCTTTGGCCATGCTCGTCGTGCCCCAGGCAGAGCGTGTTGTCAGCCCTCTGCCCACAGGAGCTCTCGAGGTGTCGCAGCAGAGGAAGGATTTGGTTGACTCCCTCCCTGCTTGCCCAGTGACGTGACTGTGTATGAGCTGTGCCTGTGGCACTACAAGGTGGCAGGTGAACGTAGGAGGGGACACCTGGATGGGCATTTCTGTGGCCTTCGTGGTACACAGGTCCTGCTTGGCTCAGCCAGGAAGGTCTCCTGCCTGGGGGAGGCTGGTGGCTGCATCTGCTGTCCAGGAGAACTTGCCTTCCTCCAAAACCTGGGGAGCAGGAGGATTCAGGCTTCAATGTCTCCTTCACTTGCATGGGGGGTACCAGGGCTGAAGACAGCCGCAGGAGGGACAGTGGGGAGCCTGAAGCAGGCAGGTTTCGGAGCTATCTCTGCTGCTAATGGGGATAATAAACTGAGCCAGAATTTAGGGATGTCATGTGGGTGGGCTTGAAGTCAGATGCCTTGTATGATGTGGTTTCCCCTCTCCTCCCCGAGTCCTAACAGAGCTGTCTTCCTTCTCAGCATTCTTGTGAGCTAACTGACAATAGACTCGAGTGCTCTCTAAGCAATGCCTCCCCTGTGCTCCAGGGCCCAGAGCCTGAGCCATGAATCCTGTCTGCCTGCTGAGGAACCTGTTCAGAGTCCAAGAAAGGGGAAGTTTCTGGTCTGTGGTCAATTTGCTGCTTTCCAAGGCTGGCTGCTTCTCTCTTCCCCTGTAGACACAGACGCTGGTGTTGAGGCTGCCCATTCTTCTGCGATGCTTTAGTGGAAAATCAGCAACTGCCGAGCATTACAAAGAGGGAAGTGAATCACTGATTTTGGTCCCTGTGGCCCCAAGTGGGGAGGGCATCTGGCCAAAGTGACAGGCGGATGGACAAGACAGACACCGAGTATATTGTTTGGCGTTTAAAAACAAGGGGAGAACCCGCCTGTTGTCCTGGCAGGTTATCACGGGCTGAGCATGACTCAGCCCCCGTCCTGGCTAGAGCGCTCTTGCCTTCGAGCGGCATGCTGGCTGCGGGCTGGGGCAGCTGGGGTGGGCTGTCCCACTCTGTTGTTGCCCTCCTGGGAACGGCTCCTTAGGTCTGTAGAGTCTCTGTTATCTCTTCCTGATGCTCAGCAGGGTGCACATTTGTTTCCGGCTGGAAGAGTGACCTTCCAGTCCTCATCTGGCCAGCTCTTGCCTTGTCTGAGGTCAGCACCCCTCCCCGCTGACCACACTGTCCAGGATTCATTCTCTCCACAGTGCCTTGGGCCATCCACCCTGCTATGGTCAGTCAGGCTTTGGCTGGGGACAGGGCGAGGCAGGCTGGATGAAAAACCAGTAATACTCCTGTGGCACTTGGCTCTGCATTTCCTTTACGCAAGATGCAAAAACCACCATTTCCCAGCTCACTAGTCATCTGGCCAAAGTCAACAGCTGGATGAAGAGCGGCCGACAGAAGCTAAATCCAGGAAAGACTGAGGTGTTGCTGCTGGGAAGAGGGAAGTGCTTTGAAGAGTTTGCCACCTTTGCCTCCAGCCGCAAGGAGGATGCCTGGCCTTAAGTCACTAAGAGAAGCCACAGCTGTATACCCACCTGGATTCACCGTGGCTTTTGCTTACCCAGAGAACCATGATCATCAAAAGTGATATTTGAAAAACGCTTTCTGTATACAGTGGGTTAGAAGAACAGTATTGTTTTCTGGACCCTGTGGTCTCGGTGATTTAGACTTGGTTATTATGATTCTGTATACCGAGTCTTGAAATTGCAGGCTTTTAAAAAATAATAACCAAACTGCAGTTGGTTCAGAAAACAGTGGTCCTAATGTTCATTGGTGTGGTTGCTGGAAACCTGCCAGCTCAGTCTTCTGCTTGCTGTCCTCAGCAGGGTGAGAGACACCACTCACAAACTCTGGGCAGGGAACAGGCACCTTGCAGGTTCATCTGGGACTGGGCAGGGGAGCCTTGGTATCGAGGAATACAACATTATTGTACCTTCTCTAGCCTGCTGTCTCTAAAGTAAACATAGAGCAGAGTGTAGCCGGTAACCAAACCTATTTAAAATAAAGCATTTATACACAGACAAAGGTGTAGTGGCAGGGGTGCAGGGCCCCTGATGGGGGTCATACTGGTGTCGTTTGGGTCCTGCAGGGGTGTGTAGCACTAGAATGTAAGGGCCCTCGGGTCTCCTGCCTTCT
>Ga0181612_100186_pt1 | contig 14342 bp, 5 predicted proteins | sample HoacroProtozoa21_FD_119630 | JGI IMG/M metagenome (GOLD analysis project Ga0181612, IMG submission 119630) | Hoatzin crop microbial communities from Cojedes, Venezuel. Combined Assembly of Gp0051906, Gp0051904, Gp0051908 | reverse complement strand
GCTACTCTTCTGAACTGCTCAAATAAGTTTTTTGGAACAAAATTCCACACTGTGTACTTGGACGATATGATTCTGTTGTCCGCAAACTTCTGAGGAACGTAATGGTCATGCTGGGGAAAACGATTTGCTATATAAATAGTTCTTGTATCACTTTGATGTGGTGGGTCAAAACCCTAAAACACAAAACATCAAGAAAGACTATTTTATTAACTGTAGTTTTGTAAAATTGTTATCTTTGTGCTTGCAAATTATATCCAGATATCAAGCAGCAGTCTTACAACAGCAGCTTTAGAATAGGAAACAAAATTAACCTGTAAATTAAGAGTCTGCTGCCTCCAGAGAATTTTGTAAAATTGGGGGGGAGGGGAGGAATAAAAATCTCAATTTTCAGGTTGTGTACTCATTCTGGAAAATGAAAGAAAAAATCCTAAGTCTCAGAAAGGACAGAGAATATTTTCTATTATGCAAACTTGAAGCCCTGTGAAACTTATAAAAGAAGAAACAGAAATGGAGATGAAAACATATAAATTACAAAACCTCACAGCTGTGCTCATGATAACTGTAATAAAACAGATGAGAGAAGTAAGAGATCAAATCAAACAAGTCATACTAGTACGGTGTGATAACTGGATTTTGAAAAGATTCTCATCAGCTTAAGAAGAAAAGCATATGCATCTGACTAGACAATAGTATTTTTCCAAACAAGTTCTATCTCCAAGAACTAACATTTTGTCTAATCTCAAATTTGATTTCCTGCCATTACCACCAATTCATACATGAGTGGTAGCAACACTGAAAGCAAACTCATAAAAAAAAAAAAACAACTCAGAAATACTTCTCAACCGCTCCCTCCCAAAACAGAAGATGTGACTGCGGGCCCTTGGAACCAAAGCCCCATCTCAGGTCTAATGGTCAGTATTTTCATCAACTGCCTCTGCAAGGGGAATGCAGGTATTAAATCTGGAGATGACCCCACCTCAGAACACCAAATGACAAGAAAAAATTAAAAATCATCTCGACCATCCAGAAGCATGGAAGACTGAAAAATACCACAGTTAGACACAATTAACTCCACCTACAAAAAGAGAATAAAAGCCCGTACAGGAGTTCTGTAGCAAAAGAACAAAAGGCTGACCACAGGCTGAATGTGAGTCAGTAACGTCATCCCACTGGGAAAAAGGGCCTCCATACTAAGGAGGCTGGAGGGAGGAGCAGCACCTACAGTTGAAGCACTGTGAACCAACTGGACAGCATCCAGGAGTGGAACATGAGCCACAAGAGATCCCAAAAACATGACATACAACGCAAGGCTGAACAACCTAAAAAGTAAAGAGCAAACAAATTAGGGTCATTTAGCCTAGAGGAGAGGAAACTTGGAATATACTAGCACATCTTCCGACATATGAAAGACTGTTCCACTAAGAAAAGGGGTAATCTGAAGGACAAAGAACAGAAGTAGGCCTAAATTGCACCTAGGACAACTTAGCTTGGATATTGGGAAAACAAACAAAAATTACTTTCTTATGGAAAGGAATAATTAAAAACCACAATAAGTCATGTGGGAAGGCTGCAATGTCTCTAACACAAGGGCTTATATATAGGTCATTCAAGTCTATCTTTAATTGAGCCTTTCCTGGGGCTACATGACTCACCTGAATCCTTCCTAGCTCTAATGTTCTGACCTAGAGAAGTAGGTGACAGCAAAAGACAGCAAGCAGGACGGTAAAACAGTAATAATTCAGGTAACTGGCCAAGAAAAATACTGAAATAATAACCAAAAGCTTTAAGACATGGAACAAACCAGTGAAATTAAATTTGGAACTGTTAAGTTGATTGATAGGGAATCAGTGTTTGGGAAGCAGTGAACTTCAGCACGAGCATCGCAAATTCCTAATCTTAGAACCGACTTCATGCTGTATACACAAATTCTCCTTGGTCTTTGATGCCAAGTGAAAGGACAACTAATGAAACAGGTCGAAAGAGCTTTACCAATTCCACTACCGGAGGTGAGGAAACTACCTTTGCAGTTGTGTTGCTCCACTTGTGAAACCGGGCTCAGACCTTGACTGCTGTCACATAAGAACTGACACTTCACAGAACTCTAACAGAAGACACTTCTGTAGCAGTTAACTACAAAGGGTGATGAACAGTAAGCACAATGAGCTACATAAAAAATGGCTGGTATAACAAACCAAGAATTTTCTTTAATCGATGAAGTTCTCTAACACAGGGTGTTAGGTATGTTCACATTCCGGATGCTGTTATTTTAAAGTAAAGGAAAAATTAAAAAACCTCTCAAACATACACATTTTTTTATTTGGCATCATTACCACAGAAACATTCTGCTTCAGAAAGAAAGAGGTCCAGATGAAAGAACGGAGAAAGAAAGGGAAGGGGGATTTTTTCAAAGAGATTTGAAGGAGAATAAACTTTAGATGACAAGCAGTGGAAGGCTGCACTAGTCACATGCACCGGTATAGAAGCTTGTTTAAATATAAGAATGCAGTAGGGAGATAAAAAGTAGATAGGGCAAATAACTGGAAGAAATATATAAGATGCCAAAGGCAAAAAGAAAGGAACTGCTCACAACTGAGAAAAGAAATACAAGCATGAAAGTAAGATTTAAAAAAATGTACCTGTTAAATGTTGACACAAAATTTAAAGAGAGAACAATGCTCATGGCAGAAGTATTTTGGATATCTGACATCAGTGACACATTATTTGTACATCAATCCAGAAGATGCCACAGTAAAAGTGTTTCACAAGCAAGAAAAAACATGCTTAATTAGTCAGACTAGGTACACAGCTCTTTTCTATCTCAGAAAATGTCTGGCACTCACAAAATGCCAGACATCCTCACTTTGGAAAGTCATATTCTACAGCCCGAAAAAATTCCACTCTAAATCAAACAGATGTAAAGCAGAGAAAAAACAGTAAAAGCAAAGAAAGCGACTGGCAGTCTTCTGATGGTGATAAATGCTAATCTCCATGCCACTCGATGAAAGTTATTCAAAGATAAATGAAAGATTTGAGAGTGACTAGGCTATCACTGAATTTTTTCCAAAGTATTTATGTAGTATTCTAGTATGGCCCCTTTAGGCCACTGTCTGAAAACCTGAAAGTTGATGAGGTTAATGATTTTTTTTTTTTTTTTTTTTTACTATGAAGAGTAAAGACCTCCATACAACTCAAGCCTAAATGCACAGGCACTTCTGTCAGAGAAGACCACCTCCGCTGAAGCAGACTCAACTGATCAAAGGCAAGGAATCTGCTTTCCACATCAGAATCTCAGGCCACACGAGTTTACAGCCATGGCTGCGCAGCTAAAAGCTTAAAATTGCAGTCCATACACACTTAACTCTGTTTTGTTGAAATTTATCACTGAGAAAGTGCAAAAGCCGTGCAGTCAGCAGATCTATGGAGATGGCAATGCACAAGCCAGGCAGGCTGGGGACAAGAACCTCTTCAGTTGTCAGAGCTACAGTTGGCAAAGGGACACATCCTTGACAACCTTCGTGACCTGACTGCAGCCACAGCAGGAAATAAGTGTCCAAGCTGGGAACAGAACCCAGATTTCCTAAGATTCATGTCTGTAACTATGAAAGATCACTTGAAATTACCCAATAACCCTGTCATCACTCAATTAGCTGGTGAGACCAAGCAGATCTTTCAGGGAAATTTTAATTACACGTCCCTCCAAGGAAAATTCTGCACAGACGCTGAACTTAATTTTCCAAGACCTTTAACTTTCCTGTAACTATGGGGCCGGTCACAGATCCTGCTCTTGACACAAAACTGATTTGTGGTCCAAATTTCTGCCCAGCAAAGGGATTTTGCGTAGTATCTACATGCAAGACAGTAAAGAGGTGCAGAAAGCACACTGTTTCCTAATTTCACTTATTAGACAGGTCTTTCTCTTTCTAATGTCATTATCAAACTCACCTGCACAACCAGGGTAACATGCCCTTGCCAAAGGATTTCTGCAGCTAAATAGCATGAGCAGAGAATCCCTAAACTAAATTTTGAGTCTTGCAAAAAGATTCTGTTGTCACCAATATCTTTCAGCAGAAGTTAGTTTTCCTGCGATTATCTAGTGATCAGATTTCTACCTAAGTGCATAGATCATTGACTTCGTAACAAATGAAGCTGAGTTTATTACAAAACCTGATACTTAAGGTTTCTTAATCAGGTGTATTACATGAATCAACTGTAAATAAAATAAAATTTGACCATGACAAAAAAAAAAAAAAAAAAAAACAACCCATGCTGCAAATTAAATCTAGCTTTATTGGCTGAAGTTCAGCCTCTCAGCTGATTCATCCACATAAACCAGGCATTATCTACTCCCTGAAATACAGCTTTCATTTTTAATCTTTGATACACATCTCCCCAGTAGTAATTCTGCACCCAAACTTGACATGTTTGCTTTTGAAAATAGTCTAAACGAACGCCATTTACATACAACACACAGATGTTCGAGTCAAGCTGATTTATAAAGCACAAACCAAAATAACTTTTTGGAAAAAAAAAAAAGAAGAAAAAAGTGATTTGCAGTTTTCCATTTTTATGAATTCATAATGACTCTAAAAAAAGTCAAAGTAATTTTTACTAAACCTCTTCAGCAGTGATTTCGTTAGAGTTCTAAAAGTTAGACAATGACATCCTCTGTGTAATAATTAGGATCCTTTAAAACAGCATAGAAAACATCCTGGAGAACTGAGGAGAAATTCATGACTGTGATTTTATGCTATTTCTTTCATTTCTTTCTTCCTACATTTTGTCTCCATCTCCACTACTGTGCTAGAACTGCCCATGCAGCCATACAGTAAAGTGGACTGGAAAACCGATCCAATCAAAACCCCACCATTTTCCCAGTTGTTTTTAATTTTTTTTAATGTGCAAGTTCCCTAAAAGCATTGCATAGCCATGCCAATAGGCTGGTGGTGTAACAAAAGGGTACAGTGTGGAAGAAAAATTTTATACTTCTGCCAAGGAAGCATTATTAGCACGAACAACAAATTTGGCAACTGGAGAAATAGGCAGAGTAAGCAAGGCAGAAGCACTATGAAAAAGAACCGTGCAAAGGAAGAGTCTGCCCTCTTAACACCTGCAAGCATAAACAAGTAAGAATAAAAACCTTTCTCAGCCAACTTGTTCATACAATATATACTCTCTATTGCAGACTCTCCTTTCTTAAATACCACCATTAAAAAGCTTAACTTCTGGCAGCACGCACGTATGCCCTCCCCACACACTCCACAGCACGAGGCAGCAGAAATCTGCAGATCTTTCAGCTAGGACACAACAAATCAATGGCTGCTTCAAGCTCTGCAATACATGAACCGATAATTACACATCATCTGACAACCAATTTTTGCTTATGATTTGCATAAAGCTAGTATACTTTAGCCTGATCTTCCAAGTGCTTCTGATTCATAATCCACAGCTTTTACCGGGGGAAGAAGCAAAACTGTATGTGTAAAAGAACTACTACGTGACCAGTTTTCAGTGAAAGGCATTTGAAAGCAGGATGTCTCAGTTAGACCCTCTTCCTCCTTTCAAAAACCACACTGAACCCTGCCAAGGAAAGCAGCAGTTCTCCCCAAAGCCCTACGGACACCATGCACTGGTTAATAAAACTAATAAACAGAGAAAACTCAGTCTCAGGAAGCCTTTTTCCCAGGGAGCTGACTGACTGACTGAGGCCACAGAAACAGACCACCCCATTTCCTGGCAGACAGCCCAAAAGCCTGCTCTTCTGCTGCTGCCAAGATATATTTTGATGAAAGGTGTTTTAAGGAAATGAATTTTCTTGCTTTGGATTTTTTTCTGAATATACACAGCATACCTTTCCCTTTGTCAGATAAGATGATCTACTCACGCCATGCACATTTTCAGAAGTCTGTGTAAACTGGTACTCAAAACAGTCAGCCAACAATTCTTTCAGTCATATAACTGGGCAATAGTCAAACTTAATTTGTTGTACCAAAGGTTAGCGTGAAGGAAGAAACAGCCTCTCACATCTGTTTTAAACACTGCTCTAACAACTAAAGTAGTGAATCAGCTGAAGCACCCTGAGTTTTATATAGTGCTGTGCAATTTGTTCCTCCTCTTTTAAATACCACTGCAATAAAGAAATAAAACAGTGTTCGAAGTCATGCACTATTCATGCAACTTCCTCTTCCTGCTTACTGTATCTACAGTTGTTTAAAAGATCTCTTAACGAATCACGTAACCTCTTCAAAGACCTCTAACCAGACTACACTATTTTGTGAACCAAACACTCTAGGAAACAAGGCCCGAGAAAATATGAAGCAATAACCCTTCCTTTCACAAAGCTAAAAAAAGGCCTAGTGCTGTATTTAGAGCAGTCATACCGGTGCGTGGAACAGTCCTGGTTACACACAGCTCAAGTTGTTCTTAATTTACCTTCTTTCGTCAAAATGCTCACAAAAATAACTTGGAAAAATCCTTATTAAAATTTTAAAATCCATCTATTTTCTCCTTATTTACCCTCGAAAATAACAATCAAGCTAAACTGGCCTCATTCGCTGCTAACACTAGTTCCCTGTGCCACCTTCTCCATTCAGGCGAGTGATTCCAAACATACTGGTCCTGTAACACCAATAAAATCAATGCATTTAACTAACCAAACGCCTATAATGCATTCCTCATTCGTTGCTTTATTTTAGGATGCTCCCTTTCATGCTCAGACACGGAGATTATGAAAATTATCAATAATGAACAGATCCAGTGACACTTTTGCTCAGAAGCTTTTTGACAGAAAACAGACTTTACAATAAATGTGTATTCAACTCTAATAAAGCAAGCAACTTAGTTAACATTCAGATACTAAGAAGCAAACCTCAGCCTCAGAAAAATGGCTAGTGGCTCCCAAATTACTTTGCAAGGCCATTCAGTGCTCTAAGTTGAAGAGGTCTAAGAGAAATTGAGGCTTGACAGTGTCTGTAGTCCAAAACATCTGGTCTTTTGCTGTGATTCCCAAAGCAGCCCATCGCTCTAAAGAAGTGGGAATGAAGATGTCTGAAGTTCCAACTACACGGTTTCATTTCAGAACTAAAAGTTTTCTTCTGTGGGCTCCAGCAATGAGTTATGCTTATCAGCAGTATCACCTCCCTGTCAGACACGTACAAACGGAGGGTAGGCAACATCTTCAAAAGTTGAAGGGTGACTTTATATACTATATCAGAAGGCAACTATACGGCATCATATTTAATAAAATAAGAATTGAGATATCAAAAACCAATAGCCACTTTAAAGAACGCTGCTCAAAATATATAAAGTACTTTGAACATGGAAACTGCTATAATTCTGCAATAATCAATCACACAGAAATAGCAGTTACTAAGCAAAGTCACACTAGAAAATACAGAACCAGTACAGTAAATGAAACATTCAACACACAAATCCTTCATATACCTTGAACAACCATAGTATCTCAAAAAAAAAAAAAAATTTTTTTAAATCTATCTGCCTGCACAGTCCCTGGCTTCATTTGAGTCATTTCACAGCAGAAATATTTTTCTTTGATTTTCAATATTAAATAAAGCATTCAAACGTGTGACAGGCTCTGAACTTTGTTTTCATTTCAGGTTAGAAAGCAGTTCCAATTTTGTGTTTTTGTATATGGTGAAATTGCTAGCTACATTTGTTGAGTCCATGACAGGACAAATACAGAAGAATCATACATTCCTATGTGAATCATTATAAAACGAAATGCTGTTTACCCACTGCTCTGAATAGTCATTTATAAAACTATTTTACACAAGCATGAAGGGCTCCTGTTCCAGGCTACTCATATGACCACTATTCCCATATGAATATTGAAAATCAATATTTATTTATTTCAATATTTAGCTTGGTTCTAGCAGTCAATAGCTACATGGGGCGATCAGCTCCTGCACTACAAATCTAATTCATGTATTCCTTCAGTACGAAAAACCTTCAGAGAATTCTTCCCCCAAAACTGCCCCTAGATAATAAATCTTAAGGCTTGTTCAAAACGTGTGCCAAAATTATACTGACAACTGCTCTGACGGTTATTGCTCAACAAATTTAATGGGAAGAGAATCTGGTTCATAGCTAGAACTGTCTAGCTCTTCCTTTTAACATGCTTTGATAAAGACTGCTCTGTAAAACTTAACATTACAGTTCTGAGTCTACCCCACTCATAGAACACCACATTAAGTTTTAATTCCATTTCAAACACAATTTACAATCTAAATATCAGTCTAATGTCCTGCTTTCAGACATGTCTGCAAACTAGTTTATCTCTAAAGCTTGCTACATCTTAAGCTCCCTTTCTATTTTGTTGCAAGTCTTTTTCCAAACAGGTATGTAAGTATCTGCCAAAATTCGCACAGCCACCCATAAAACCAGCATAAAAATGTGCAAAGGGGATAGCAAAACGCGTAACAAAATGTAACAACATATAACAAAATACACTTTTTGGTATAAACTATACAAAACTTCTTTCCCCGGTAAAATACTTCAGGATGAAAACAAACAGCTCGCCTTTTGTCTGCATCATTATCTCTCCTTCCCATTTACAGGAAATTTCTCCTTTCCCATGCTTATTTTTACTCAAAGTAAACAGGAAAAAAAAAATCCTCTTAAGTCACAGCATGTGGGAGGCCAAGAAATTGCAGGGGTTTGTTTTTTAAATCACAGTGTAGCTGTCAGTCCTACTGTCTCTCTTTTCTACCATGGTCTGTACTATTGCCAAGTGGTTCTTTTTCCAACAGGATTTGAAAAGAGGTTTGTATTAAAAAAAAAGTCTAGCTGCAAATATGTCACCTGTGTTTTGCTGGAAGATACGACCTTGCGTTTACAGAGACACTTTGTCAGATCTGTTTTGCTGCAGTTCTTATCATCTGGCTGACAAACAGATTTCACGCTAGAAATTAAAGGATTTTTTTAGAGGTATACTGTAGGTATCTTTTTCCCACCAAAATAGTTACAGAAGCAGTCATAACTACCAACCACAACACAATAAAGAAAAACAGATGGCAGATCACTAGCGAAAGGCACAAGTCACCATGCTTTTAATGAAATTTAAACCCAATATGTTATTTTTCCCTTGTAACTCCTATCTCTCCACCGCAGAAGAAAGCAACCAAGTTTTAATGAATTCAGCCAACCCACTCAAAACAACTTTATAATAATAATAAAATAATAAAATAAAACTTTTATTTCATTCACATAAAACATAAATCAACGTTAGCTATTAAGGGGGCAGGACCCTGTTAGTGCAGGAAAATCATACAGTCAATGAAATGGTCATATTATTGTGCAAAAAGTGGAACTTTGGCACTATAAAAATTTGCTGCTTAAAAGGCTTATGGCAAGAAAAAAAAAAAGCCTGGGACAAGATACAGGTCAACATCCAGCCTCACAGCAAGGCAGCACCTCACACAACCCTGATTTTACAGTGGTCTTTGAAAGAAACAGCATCAAGACTGGTTTGAGTAGGTTCTAGTAGGCAATCTTTAGATTTAGAGTTTAATTTTTAGAGGTAAGATTTTAAAACTATACACAGGACACAACAGATGTTTCCGTTTGGAACAGACAGCTGGCTGAAGACAGGGCCAGGTTCTGCACGCTTTGGAACACACTGTGCTGCAAACATATTAGCCTTCAGCAGTCGCAGAATATAAAAAGAAAATAAGGTTAAAAGATCCAAACACAATAGGAGGACTAGTTCAGCAGATCACAGAACAGCAAAAAAACAGGGCTGCATTTTATCCAGTGTGAAGTTACACGAGGGGAGCCGTTAACCCCCAGTTCTCAAACTACTCTACCCAAAGCAACGCAACCTTTAGGCTGTTCCAGCATGCATCTCACCGACCCTTCAGTGACAACACTGAAGGTATTAGCTGGGCAGTCTGAACCAGAGGAATCTTTTGAGCAAATATGCATTTATTTTTCTAATATACAATAACAAACACTCACATAATTTTAGCCAAAAAGGAGAACAGGCTTCAATGACAAGTAAGAGGAGGAAGAAATTGTACTCCAGAAAAGCAATGTGATTTCTGAAGCCAGGATTCTCAGTCACTGGATTAGTTCAAAGTACTTTCAGCATTCAAAAAATACAGGGCATTCTTTGGGGGGGGAAAAAGAAGCAACTGGATTGGTTCAATTCTATAAAATGATTAAGTGAAAATAATATGCACATGTCAGTGCAAACAAGAAGATCTAATGCTGTCCACCTTGTTCAGAATGCCAGTAACTCCACAGTATCACAGAATACCATCTGTCGTCTCAGAACACCTTAACAGATACGAATGCCTGGAAGAAAAATGAAGAACATCCCAAACATACAGTCCTCTAGTGATAAGCTATTCATGGACTTTTCCCTTCTTAGTACAAGAAACTTTTCATTACCTCGCATCCAAAGGATGAACAAGAACACTCCCACAGATACTGTCCTGGGGGCGGGGTGTGACAGGGACAACCAACACCAAAACAGTCAAAAACATTCCTTGTGAACTCCTGTCGTCCCTCCCAATCTGAACCTTCCTATAATCATGAAATGAAAGTCTGGTAACTAGGTTTTCCAGTTAAAAGACATCGATCCAAAGGAATTCATCTATACATTTTGTCTTTGACTTCCAGTTAAATATCAAAGCTGCATTCACCCAACTCCCTTGCTCTGCATAGTCTAAAAGCTGTTGTCCGTGCACAACAGCATTCAGGTTCTTAAATTGTAGGAAGATACTCTGCCAAATACAGCATAACTGTGCTTCTCTTGAACTGTCATTTATAAAAGCGAGACCAGGCAGGAAGTTCTTCGGTTTTCTCCATGCAGTATCTTTTGCACTTCATTGAACTGTTCGGTAAGAGATCAGAAGGCTCAAACTCCACATAAGAGCAACTAGAAGCGAAACCCAGAGATGCTTCTTCAATTGACAGGACTGGTAGTTCCAAATTATGCTGCTAAGATCACACACAGGGGTATCCCGTCACACTTTTGGAGACCCTCCTTGCCAGACAACTGAAGTCATCATTACTTTCTGTTCATATCACTCCAACAGCTCCTACACTCCAGGCACCATCAGAACACTAGCACAGTCCAAACACCCTCCTAAATCTATCAAACTAGAAGTGATACAGAAAGTCACTGAGCATTACACATGCCACTTTGTACTCATTTTGTGCAGCTACTGCTCAAACGTGACCATGAAAGCCACAGTAGCACTCCGCTGTACACAGATTAGCTACGTAGTCCAACCCATTGTATCTGGAAACGCAAATAAAACATATGGTACTGTTCCTGAATATTAATGATGCTTCCTATCAACTGCTGTTTACCCGGCTGATTTTTTCAAGCAGAGCTGGCTGTGCCTGTGGTGTTATGCAACCCCCAGCAAATCCACACGCCTGCCGTCCTTCCAAGATCTCAAGGCAGCAGAGCTAGAACTCAGGCATCTTTCCTGCTCAAAGCTTGTCTTTGAAATTCATCGGGACATTCTACTCAAAGCAATGAATTCATTTGCCTCTACATTTTTTTATTACTAAAACATAAGTACTTCCAACTATTAACTACATGATATTATAATAACATAAACTATAAAGTTGCACACTGGTAATGACTTACTATCCAGTTTATATAGTACGGGACAGCATTAGATGAAGAAAAACTGATAAAGCATAGGGTGGTGTTAATTGTTTCTGAGCAAGCAAAGCAAACTGAAGGACACGATACCAAACCAGACCGTTTGTAAGAGTCCCACATCGGCACTGAAGACTGAGCAACAGTATAACTGTCACCAATTTCTGTTCTACAACAAATCACTGAAAAGATAAGTTACACCTCAGTTCGAAAACTGTTTTGGACTTGTAAGACCATCACAAAGACAAAGAAAGTCTTACATTCTCAGCACATCTCCTGTTCTCAGAGGACTCGTCATCCCTTTATGTAGCTATACAGGTATGCATAGATCTTCCCAGACTAAAGCACAGCAAAGTCACCACCTAAAGAACTTAGCTGAAATAATTTGAATTCCATACCAGGTCCTCTCATTACTTACGTCTAAGACCACCTGCTTCATTTTCCCTGCCCCTTTCACAACTCTTGAGAACACCATATATGCTCAGGACAAGCTCATTTATCGGTATATGAAATACTATCCTAAACAAACAAGAAGTTGCAAAACATTCATTGGTTTCATACAGAGAGTACTTCATAACTACCTAAAAGCACCTTGCGCAAAGTACCAGTCCCTCCCCCCTTCCCCAGTCCCTTACTACTTCCTGACATTTCTCCACACCAACGTTTTTCTTTTGTACTACGACATTCCACTTAAATCATGCCCACGCACTTGCCTGGTTCCAACCCTCCTGGATGGAAGAGAACATTTTTTTCAAAACCTATTGCAACATCAAGCACAGGTACAAATACACGCTCTAAAGGCATCCAAACCCACACATTCTTCTCTTCTCCTGTCAGTAACAAATTAGACAGATTCTGTCATCCTTTGATGCAAATATTCTGCCACGCCACTCTTTCCACTCACTCTGTCTTCTCAGCATCTTTCTCCAGGTTCTCAGCCCTCTGACATTCTTTCAGAAACCTAAACATCACGGACATATGAAGAAGCGAAAGTATGGTGGGATCTATGTTAAACCAACGATTACACCCAGCAATGAGTCGTCGGAGTGTCTCTCTGAAGAAAGACACAGCGCAATACCTGTCTTAGGCCATTTTTCATCTTTATGAGCCGTGAAACACCAACCATTAAGGTCAAACAGTGAGGTTTATAAAAAAGCAAACACAAAACATGTATCGTTGCAGTAACTTTTCCTTAGTACCATATTTAAATGTCTCTTCAAGCATCTTGACTTTTTATTATCCCATTCTTCTATTATCCTGATTCTTTCCTGTCAAAACTAGTGCAAGTTTTAAACAGCTATTTTCCCATCAGACAGTTTCCTTTAGAAGAACAAAAACTGCTCAGTGCTAGGTTTCTTGTTCATCTTGTTACACTGAGTTTTCACTTTCTATTAAAGTCAAACATATTTCTGGAAAGCTGGTCAGTGTACTCACAGGGAGAAAAACAACCATGATTGATACGTGAACTCCTAGCACTGATACCATCCTAATCTAAACTCCACAGAAGACAACATACTGCCGCTTTAGAAACCACACACACAAACCTCACGCCACCTTCAAGGGGAAAAAACAGTAGCTATGCTACGCCAAACAGGCTTTGTTCTAAAAAACATGTGTACAACTGTAACAGAACAGAAAAGTGCAGTCAGGGCTCAGAATAATTAATTTCCAGGTCAGTAACTGTTGGTGTCAGACCAAACTAGTGAGCACTGTCAGGCTGGCACTGAGACCACCACCACAAGCTCCATGCTTCAGAGACAGATCTGGGAACATCTATGGGCTGTGGAAAAGGAGGTAGGGAAAGAAAAGGAAGAAAAAAGAATCTTTTTTTTTTTTTTTAAAGTGATGTAACAAATCGAACAAATCATTTGTGAGATAGAAGCTTGAACCACTGAAATCTAAAAACCTAAGTAATGTAGGTTCTTCTAACCTACCTGGGCAACACCTGTCCCTCAAGGTAACTCCTTGAATGAAAAATGGAACGAAAATTGGAACTCCAATGAATGGAAAGTTTGTAAACACATAATTTCAAAGGAATTTTTCCCTTTGAGAAAACGCGAGAAAAATACTGCTGGAAGGGACCGGAGGCCGGCCAACACTTCCAACCAAACCAGCCCAACTCCACGCGCTTCCCCGCTGCCGCGCCGCAGACGTTACCAGCGCAGCCAGCGTCGCAACGCCTGGCGAGAGCAAGATGCCCTCTCGGCACAGCCTTTCTCAAGTGGTTTCTCCCGCCGAGAGCATTTCACGGGTGTTTTCCTCCCACTTCTCCTCACTCGCCAGGCCCTGACGCGGGCGGCGGGGCTCCGGGGTGCAGCGGGGCGGCCGAGCCCAGCGCCCACCGAGCGACAGCAGCCCGGGGGGATTTCGCAACGGGCAGGCGAGAGGGGGAGAGCCCAGCCGAGCCCCGAGCCGCCGGTCCGCAGGAAAACGGCGCCGTCACTCCGCCGTGAGGAGAAGTTCGGGGAGCCCTCCCCACAGCGGCCACCGCGCTTTCATCCGTGGCAACGCGGTCTCAAGCAAAGGAACTCGAAACAGCCCCAAACCCTTCGGTACGTCTCAAAAAAGAAATTTTAAAGAGAGGCAACGATGACCCAAGCGAAGCCTGCAGGTCTCCCCAGCCTTCGCCCCTCCCGGCCCTACTCCCCCTCGCTTCCCCCGGGGCCACCGCGGCGGCAGCAGCCCGGGCAGAGGCGTCGGGACGGGG
>Ga0181612_102957_pt1 | contig 14344 bp, 8 predicted proteins | sample HoacroProtozoa21_FD_119630 | JGI IMG/M metagenome (GOLD analysis project Ga0181612, IMG submission 119630) | Hoatzin crop microbial communities from Cojedes, Venezuel. Combined Assembly of Gp0051906, Gp0051904, Gp0051908 | reverse complement strand
CTTTTTTTGCCTACTGGAGCCATTAGAGGTAGCTGAACTTGGTCAGGTAATGGACTGTGAAGGATCGAATATGTCGCGTAAACAAAAACATCTTTAGCAACTAACAGGTTAAGAGTTTTATTTCTCTATGGACTTTAGCTCTGAAAGCTCAAGGGCTGTTCCTTCATGGCTCTGAGGGCTCTACTTCAAAAGCAAAGGCATCAACTGCCCAAGTAAGTACCTAGGATGTTGGTAGTGCTAATACAGCCTGTGCCTCATCAGCTAGCGCAGGTATGCCTACCTGTGCAGCCATTGCATCTCCTTCCTGTGGTGGAACGATAACTAAAGAGTGCCTTTGCGTGGTTTAGTGTAATCCTCTTAACCACAAGAAGATGTTTGGACTGTGTAATGCACTATCTATTCAGGGAGTTAGCGGGAAATACCTACTGCAATTTAGATTTACATCCTGGATTACTGGACAATAATTTCCTCTTTGCAGGAAGTTCTAACTCACGCAGAGGTCAGATGGTGCAGGGATAGGAAGTTTAAACCAACTCCAAGAGGATGTCTGATGAGTGCTCTCTGCCTCAACTTTCCACTGTGAATGAGTACAAGAGTGTGCGTAATCTGTTTTGTTCATTGGGATCAGAAGTTCTTTCGGGATGAGAAGTTACTCTGTGGACAGCACCTTGTGCCGTGCCACTCGTGGAACCTCTGCCTGTCTCTGTAACACAAACAGCAGTGGGAATCTGTCTGAAATCCAAGCGCCTTGTGGTTTAAATTCTCTCTCCTTGTTTTCAGATAACAATCTCTTCAGCTCTTTGAGGCATTTAATGAAAATTGTTTTAGCAGGACTGCAGTATCTTAGGGAGCATTGTGTGTGTTTTTGTGTAGCTGGGAGTTGAAACCATACAGTACAGCTGGAGCCTTTAGCATTTTACTGCGCTGTGACAGGTAGCATTGATTTTACAGTTAGGTGAGACTGATTTCAAATGCTCCCTTATTGAGTTTATTGGCACCTACAACTAACCACGTTAAAAGGTTAAATGGTATGCACAGTGCACTGCACACAGCCCAAAAATTTGTTTAGAGAACTGAAACAATAGAGTCTCTTGTGACTGGTCCCTTCACCCTACAAAATTTCTGTATGTGGATGTCTAGCCTTGATGAGGTTGTTCAAGATCACTGGGCATGGTCATTCTACATCTTTTCTGTGCCTCTTGTGGTTAATATTTCTGGCTGAAAAATGAATTAAAGGAAGGGCAGAATGAGCTTTTGGGCTGAACATAGGTTGAAGACTTGGAGCATTGCTGAAACAACTAAGAGCGACCTGGCATCCATAACTAGCATGAAGTCCTGTTACAGGCATACTGTGTTAACATGAGCGTGTCCCATAAACACTCCACGCCTTGTTACTCAGCCCCCTTACAAAGCAAACAGTACTTCACAGAGATGTTGTGAGGCTTCGGTCACTGGGATTTGTAAAGCTCTGGGAACGCTTAGTCTGGGCCAGCTACAGAATTGCAAGTATTAATATCGCTTGGAGTCAAGTAATCCTGTATAAATGTCACCTGCTTTGGTCTGTGTTAACAGTTAGAAAGGGACATGAATTGACTGAGAGAGAGAGACATGTGCTGCGATTGCTTAAATACAAACTTGGGAATTGGTAAGTTGTAACTTCTAAACTCATCCCTACCAGCAGCTCATTCTTTGCCTTGGGCAAACACTGGGAAGTCAGCATCAGGTTTCTCAGCTGAAGTAATAATGCAGAAGAGAAAAAAAAAAAAAAAGAAGACAGACAGCATTTTCTAGAGTTTTAAGAATTAATCAGAGATTTTTTTAGAGGTTTGCTTGAAAAGTGCTATGTATTTTAAATCATTTTCCATCTTGGTATATGAGTTGTATGCATAGGAAAAAATCAGTCTGAAGCACAGCTCCCATTTAGTGATTTCTATCTGAAATGACCCTTTCTTTCATCAAAACAACACAAAGGACAGATGTGTGCTATTAAAAAACAAGATGTTCTTGTTCAAACTGGCAGCATTATCTCTGAAACCCACCCTGCTGGAGCAGTGCGTGCAGAACAACTAGATTCCCACCAGTCAGCTGCTGCTAACTCTTCCACTTTATTCCCCAAATTACTTGCAGAACAGCTGGCATTAGCCATCGTTATTTCCTTTGATGCTAGAAGCTTGCATTTCCCATTCTTAGATTCCTCTACACCTGTGCTCCCAGTAACAAGCAGTGATCAGCGGTGAGTCACTTGACACAGTGTGTGTCTGATACTGGCTTTGCTCCTAGTGACATGTGCCAGCCTGGGCAGAAAAAAAAGAAATTAAGAAAACATATACCCCAAAGGCATGGTAACTTGAATTATTTCCCTTCAGCCCTCCCCTTCCTGGAGTTGAAATGCAGCTTGCGCATGGAGTTCACGAACTGGAAACAAGCTGCTGATTTTGTGGCTGCTGTTGGCTACGGTCCTCCGAACCTCAGCGTTCAAATTGAAAGCCAGACCTCTCTGGTGCTTTAAGGCTCACACACTAGCTTTGATTGTTAAGCTTCCTTTCAGGACTAGAGATGACAAAAGAGTTGCCAAGGCTCTCTTATCAGTGGTCCATGTTCCCGTGATACCCTAGCTAACTTGACTTTGAAGTGGGCTGCAAATGAAGATGCTCTCCATTCTCTCCTCTACAAGTGCACATTGCAAGGGTCCAGCTGCCACTGAAGTCAACCTGATTAGTTGGCACCAGCTTTGATGTGGACTGAAATGCCAAGAGCAAACTGCTCTTTAGAACTACCCCTCTAAAGTTACTTCAAGAAGTTACTGTATTTGTTCCTCCTGAATTTAAAGCCTATGAATTGTCTGCGAGCCTGCTGCTATGGACTTGATCCAAAGACCGCTGAAGCAAAAGTGGGAGGGTGTATCTTAAAATTCCTGCCATCAGCTTTGGATCGGCTGTCTTTTAAAGATACTTGTCCTCTCTTCTAATCTGAACCAAGTATTCTTGAGGACTGTGCATATCTTTTCTCTTTCAGAATTTTTTGCATTTCACTCCTACTGGCATGCCCAGTTCACAGTTCCTCTCGTTTAGTACAAATCGTGGTCTGTAGAAGCAGGCTGGTTTTCATTACTGCATCAGACATGGATGGCTACCAAGATTGTATTTTAGCAGAAGGTGGAATGTATCAGTGTTGTACAACTGAAGTTGGAGCCAAGAGCATATTTTACCTTTAAACTCGTGAGTCTACCAAAGCCAGTATTTTTTTAAGCTGAATGGGGACTGTACATCTGGTGCGGTACAGCTGGAATACACGTCGTTAAGGGCAGGGTGCCCTCTCCTGGGGATGGGTGTAGTCCTTTATATGCTGTCCACCTGCAATGAACTGTTTTCACTTGGCTGCACTGAGCTGTGGTCATGGTTGAAAATAAGCAGATTTGTTATTTAATACTTTTGGCAGTCTTACAGGGACTTATAGTAAAAAATCTAGAGCGCGCTTGGTTGGCATCCTGTTCCCGTCAGGAAGGGCTCATGTAACAACAGATCCCTGTGCTTGTCCTCTCCTGCTAGGGCTGTTCTACCTGCTGGAGGGAGAAGGACCTCTAGGGTGTTGCTGTTTATTGACACCAGTCTGCAAAGGGTAATCATAGTACCACTGCTTCTCAGAATGAGCCTTTTGGCCTTGGCTGCCCTCTTTGGCGAGGGGGATGAAGACAGTGTTTTGTAACCTGGAGTTCACAGGCTCCTGATGCAGGGAAGTGCTGTTGTGTTAGATGGTCCTCAGAGGTCATGGATCTGCTCTGCTGGATGCAGGAGGGCAGGTCTCTTCTGTTTCTCTCTCAGAAATCCCCCCAAAGCCAAGAGCAAACTTCAGTCGAATTGCTTCTCTTACAGGCTGGTAAATTATGTGGCTCTTCTGGCTGGAAACGGGCTGAGCTCCAACCTTTCTTGTGCTGTTTGCCCTGTAACCTCCGTTCCTTTCCTGATTCCCATCCGCATTGTCAGAAATGGGCAAGCTCTCATCTGCTGTCGGCCGGGCTGCTGCCGACGGGGCTGCTGCCCTCCCAGTGGGACAGGGCTCTCCCTGGCCCCCCGGGACGAGCATGAGATGCTGGCAGCTCCCTTCCCTCCTTCTGCCCAGTCCCTGCAGGCTGCAGCGCTTGGACGTTGTCCTTTGCTTTCATCCTCATAACCGTACCTAATCCAGTGATTACAGCTGCTTGTGTTTCACCAGAAAACCGCTGCATCTGCCTGATGGGCTGGCTGGGGTGGTGGGGGAACGAGGAGCTTTCAGCCACTCCAACCTTGGGCTGAAACACACAGACTTTTAATGACATTTTCAACTGAATGCTAACGGTAGCTGTTTAGGAAGCCAAGAATGTGTCTCTTCATGCCACTTGAACACTTTACTGAGGGTGAGGGCACAATTAGTCATTCAGCAGGCAAACATCTGGTGCTTTTGCGTGCCCTGCAGCTCTTCCTAGTTAGCCGGCCTCACCTTGGCCTGGCTAAGCTGGGAATGTGTTAGCACAGGCATCTTAATTTTATGCTTTTCACCACTAGCGTAAATGGGCAGGGGGTAAAACTTGATTGCTTATATGTGGTCTTTTCCAGTTCTGTTTCTTTGTGTTTCTAGATCTCAGTTCATTCTGCAAAACAATTTATCTCTCCAGTGACGTGTGATAGATAACAGAAATAGTATTTTCAGAGGATTTATAACTCATTAACTCACTCCTTTCAGGCAGAATAGGAGTCAGAAAACCAGGAAGAATAAAAAATGCCCTTATGCAATCTGTGCTTCTTCCCTCCCCACACTTGGCTTCTCTTCTGAGTCCCAGCGTTTCTCCTTGAACATGGGCAATTCATGACTGATAGTTGAGTTCTTGCAAAACTTCTTCCTTTTGTTCCTTCTCCCTGCCCTCGTTTCCTTCATGCCTGGCAACCCACCTAGGCTTTTAATTCTAGAATGACGAGAGGTTTCTTTGTTTTCTACAACTGGGGAAATGCCCTTTTCCAAATGCCTCTCCTTGTAGCCCACTTGCAAGAAGTGGCTTCCTCCAACTCTTAGCACATCTTTTGTCCTGTCTGAATGTAAAGCTGCTCACTTGGTCTTTTGTTTGTCTCATGTCTTGTTCCAGAAGCGGTATGAGATGTGTGATGGGCTCCAAGTCGGCCTAGTCTATGGCTGTTGCAAGGTGTCTTGAAGTTTGGAGCTGGAGCTGGAAGTGCCTTACAGCTGCTAGGAATGCAAACAGTGTTTGCAGACAGAGCCCTGAATTACTCCAGGTATCTCAGTAGATCTGAATCACAACCTGTTTTCTTCATCCAAGCATAGCTTCCAGGCACATTCAGTCTCAGAGAAACTGGTGCAACTGCTCTGTTGCTTTGCAAAGTGCAAGGAGAAGTTCTGGTTAAAGTGACCCTCACCATCATTTAGAAAGTAAAATCCCTGTGGTGGAAAGGCTTTGCTGCACAATATTTCAGTAATTGCAACGTGACAGATACAGCGTATTGTACAGGGAGAATTTGTGCTCTCTCTCTGTTGTGTAATGTGTATTTATGGAGACTAGTAAGCAGAATGGTGGGGCTCTTTTGGCCTTTTGACTCAAAGAAGAATTATTAGTAAATCATAAGCTAATTAGAATTGGAAAAGAGCTGACAGCCTCTCCAGTTCATCCCTTGCTAATGTGGGATTGTTCCCTACAATGCATTTTCTCCTGTTTGCTTTAAATAACTAAACATCTATTGCTTCTCCTGGGAAAGCATACCCTTCACCAGTAGTGAACTCTGTCTAGCAGCCAGCCTCAACTTTCCTTAATTTCCTTCCCCTTCTCCTGACTAACTCTTTTTAGATTTTTACACTTTTCCGGTATTTGTAGATAGCTCTGTTGTTACTGTATGTCGTGTCAATGATCAATGATCGGTGTAAGCTTCATTCTTATAAATTGCTGTTTATCCTGCTTCAAGTTTCGCTCTGGAGATGTACATCTTCCAGTGTCACTAATTAATGCTCAGCTCGAACTCCAGCATGTCTTTGATAAAGCCACTTGTGCATCTTATGTGCTCTGAATAAAACTGTAGTTCGAGATACCTCTGAAAATGTGGCACCACAGTCTTGGAGCAAGATGAGTCCACGCAGTGGTAAGCCGTTCACCCCCTTTTTTAACGTGAATGTTAACACCTGTTCATGTGGTAGCCCTAGGAAAGTGATTTTGCTTGTCAGGATAAGTCAGGACAGCTTCTGAATGGAGGTGTGCAGGAGAAGTACAGATTGCTTTCCCCAAATTCTGTGTGGGGATGTGTGTGTGTGGGCTATATATGGTGCAAATGTGGCTGAGATACTGCAGTCTTCTCAGCTGTGAGTTAGGGGTAATGTCACTTGTAGATGCTGTTTTAAAAACTTCTGAAACCAAATACTAATCACTATAGTGTCAGATGGTGCCTTATCTTTAAAACAGGCTCATCTACCATCAAACCTCAGAGGAGCCCTTTCTTTTGACTGTGTCAGATCTGAATCTGGACATAAAGCAAAAGGATTTCAGAGGAGAATACTCCTATTTAGACTATCCTTGCCATCATTCAGTTTGATGATTAGGCTGCCATTTTCTTTTATTTCAGCTCAACGACCAAGCAGCAATCTGAAATTATACATCAACCCCTGTTTCATATATTTTACGATTCATTGTAAATTAGAAAGAATCTTCTTTGAAAGGCTGAAATTTTACTGGTGGTCGAAGATCCAGAGAATCCATTTAGAGAAAAAATACTAGTAAAAGTAAGAGAGGATAAAAAGCATCACTGGCTGTGTCTTCTGGTGTAAATCACATTCATTTCATAAAAGTCTTGAACACATCCCTTAAACTTTAATACCTGAATTTCAAGCCCAGCAGTCAGTGCAGTTTTTAGCACCAGCCAGAGAGTACTCATAGCTGGCAGGCAGATGGTCCTTTCTCCTCTTTTACATTCTTTTAACGCACTAGCACTGCCAGTTGGGCGTTTGAAAGCCTCATTAATTTTCCTCGCTGTTTGGCAATAAGACCTTGCTTGTTCCTTACTGTCTTCCATTACTGAAACCTGTGCAGTTTTCAGATTGCTCCCACTTGTTGCTTTGATGTGGGGCTGGATTATTTGCCTTGCTCGGGAACCAAATGGTGGAGATGTTGAGTGATGTAGAAACATGCTGGGATGTGATGTCAAAAGCACAAGTGGTTAGAGTGTGGAGAGGAGAAATTTGGTGTGTGTTGGTGCAAGGAGGGAGTTAGAAATGAGAGAGAAAGGGTCGTGTCAAGACAATATTGATGGTAGATCCAGCAAACTCAGAGGAGACTGTGACTTTCTCTGGTTAAATTATCTTTGTTTTGGTATTGTGGAGTAACCAGTGATGTTTCTCTATACTTTCTGGAGAGGTCTTGGTTTCTGTGGACCTCTGGAAGTATATGATGCATTGAAAAATACTGGTTTTGTGTAATTCTTTTTTTTTTTCTTTTTCCCCCAAAAAGAGAAATGCTTTACAATGTAGCCCTCCTTAATAAAGTGAATCTGCAGAAGTGGCAGTGCGGAGCTGCATGCTGAGTGGTTTTGAATGGCTCCATATCTCATTATCCAAGTTACGGGACGGATTTTTTGACTGCCTGCCCTGCAAAATCTTTTTGAGCCAGGTGTGTTAAAAATGCATGTGTCCTTGGTTACCTGGAGAGAGCAGAGGTGCTCTGTAGCTCTGAGTCAAGTTAAACGAACAAAGCCTGTATTATTCATCAAGACAAAATCATTTTCTGAATCTGAAAAAAAGAAACCCTCTTGTCTTTGAAAATCATTTATCTGGCCTTGATTTTCCTGAGGGCAGCAAGTAGAAGTCAAGTTTAAAGTAGAGACTAAAACTCTTTTTCTGCGAGATCAAGAAAAGTAAATTGCCAGCAGAACCACTTTTGATCAAATGAGTGTCTGCTGCAGGAATTGACTGTGCTGCCTGTGCAGCACCATGTTACAGTGTTCATCTGTTCTCCAGTCAGTTAGCGTTGCTTCGTGCTCTTCCTCTTGGTGTGCCTGGCAAATTGAGAAAGATGGATGTGTAAAAGGTTTTTTTGGCTTTCTCATGTGGCCTTCTTGAAGGTGAAGCGCTCACTGGTAGATCAACAGTAGTTGCATCTGTCAGCATGTGTACAGAGAAGCCACTGGCGCTAGGAATTCATGGTAACAGCACCTCTGCTGATGGTGTGCGAAGGCATTGCTTGTCGTGTTGTGGCTTAAAGAGGCTGTGACTAGCGTTCTGCAGATCTCAACCTGGGGCGTGATTGTCTGAGTTCTCACAAGTTAAGAAGAGTCAGATACGACCAGATTTTCAGCGTAGAATTGAGGGTATAATCATGATTCATGTGCTGAGTTCCTCTGCCAAAGGACAGGATGTTGCTGGAATGATTACCTTTAAGGCAAGCAGTAATTCTGACATCTGAACAGTCTTATCGTGGTCAGTATCCATCCATTTCATACCTCGGTGCTCTCTGCTTTTGAGCTCCGGAGTCTTGTACAGATTGCATATTGGAGCAATTTCTGTTCTTGCTGGCATGGTGAGTTACAAAGGAGAATAAATCTCCAGAGAAAGGCATGTTGGGCTTGTGTGTGAGTAGGCACTAAGCAATGTCACCAAGGGGACCAAGGCAGCCACAGCTGGTGTGTGTGTGTGGCAAATAACAAAAATAATATATTGGTTGATTTTCCTAAGCTTCTACACTAAGAGGGAGGGTCTGTGGAGAAATTTCTCCATACAATGATTTAGGATTGATGAGTTTGGAGAATATAGATCCATATTCACTTTTGGCCTATCAACCTACTCCTCTTTTCTAAATTACACTTCTCAGACTTGTAACAAGTAAGCTTACTAACCCCAGCCAGTAAGGCACAGCAAAAAAAAAAATTTTTTTTGCCCTAGAAATTCAGTTGATCCCTTTTAATCCTTGATGCCAATGGTATTGTTACTGTTTTTTCACTGATTCTCTCCTACCATAGTGGTAGGCAGTAAGGGAAAACCCAAACAAGATACAAGGAGTATTTAGCCTACTCTCCAGAAGGAAGAGTTCCAGATGTTCCCTGTACGAGCAGTGTTCAAGATATCCTGTATTTGTGTCTGCCTGCAATTCTCCATAGCATTTCAATTGATTGTAGTATTCCTTATCTTCTCTTCTAAAACATTTGTGCATCTGTATGCTATGCTGTTAAACAGGTACAGTTTTCCACTCCAGACCTGACTATATTGATGGACAGGGTGGAATGTCTCCTAAGCATAGTTCACAAAACACTTCATCACTCCGAGTGTGAGATAATTCTACCAGCAATAGTACATATCTTGCCTCCTTAAAAAATCTCAGACTTATTTTCTTTCAAAGGTTTTAAAAATATCTATCATTTTTCTTGCTCTTTTGTAAACTGTATTAGTTGTCACCCAGATTCTTGCAATACCATTTTGTCTGGCTGTTTTCTCCTCTTCATTATACAACCAAACTTAATTGAACTGAATGAACTATAGATGAACATGAAGTGGTGATTACTCAGCCCTGCTCGTGTTAATTCACAAATGTAATTTAACAGTTTTAAAAAAAATTGAACTTCACTCAGTAGTTTTAAAGCATTGATCGCAAAATTAATTAGAGCTTTCTAAATATGTCACACAAATTATGCATTATACCCCGAAATACATATACCATATAGAATTTATAAGTGTCAGGGAAACTTACTGCTGCAGCTGCATGCAGTGTGCTGGTGTGACTGCTTACATCGTGGGACCACAGCGTAATGAGTTACTCTTTGGTGGCCGATTCTCTGTGCAGTGGAGGCTGCCACCAAATGTGGTGCTGGAGCTGGAGTTGAGCTGGAGTAAGACATTATCAGTCCAGCTGCTCATCTCCAAAATCATGCTGGAGGTTGTTTTGTTGAGGTTAACATGCTTCACTTCCCATTTGCAATGGGATAGGAGCACTCATAGAGTCAATTTTTATGTTCATCTGACAAATGATAACAAACTACCACAAGGTTTATTGTTTTTTTTTTAATTGTCAAGGCATAGCTATTGCTTAGATTGTAGTTGTAGGTTTTTATTTGCCTCATATTAACACTCCCGTTTTGAAGTCTTTTCCTCCTCAGTTGCTACACCTCTCCAATCCTTCTCTCCTCAAATCTTGTAGTCTTCACTTAAATTTTGGCCAGAATGTTTTATTAATTTTTAAGTAAGATGCCCTTTGAATCCTATCAGGTAAGACAAGACATAGAAGAAGTACAGTATAGTAAGAGTCCATCATTTTGTGATAAGCCCATGTGTAGTGCCAGCACAGCGAGACCCTGGTTCCTCACCATGGTTCTGGAGTCTCAAGTACCCCACACAGATGCAGGACTGGGATGACATCTCCGGACTACTGACTCTGCTCCCTGCTCTTGAAAAATGGTATGTTGTGCAGTCCTTAATACATCTAGAAAGACCCATTTTTAAAGCATGTAGGTGTCTTGTCCCCACTATTCTCACTGAAAAACTGTTAAAGAAACTCAGTCCTTTGATAGTCAGAAATATTTTCAAAGGTGTATGCTAATTCTATTTAGAGGTAGCTTATATAATTTATTTTCTTGTATGAACACTTTCTTTCAGCCTAAATAGGTCTTTTATACCTGGTGTGTTTATAGTCAGTCATCATCTCCCCTCTCAGCTTTTGTTTTACTAGGCTAAACAGTCTAAGCTCATGAGATTCATAAAGTGTCTGATGGCACGAGTAGCTTTTCTCTGGACCTACTCAAGTTTGAATTCCTCTTCTTTGAGTACAGGGTAGAACTGTACTGTGCAGCTCCGTTAATGCTTTCCCACCTCTGCTAGAAGAAAGTGTTTTAATACCATGGTGTGGTTTTGCTTGTCTTTTTAACAACCGTGCCCTGCTAATGGCTCAGGTGCTCATGAATGCAGGTATAAACCCAGGTCTTTATCTTCCTCTTTCTAGCCAGTGATACCCACAATATTCTTGCTGGTTTTTAAATACACAGTCTTGCCCTTTGCATTATTAAACTTCTTGCTCCACACCTCTTATGTCATGTATGGTATCACCGTTCTCTTCTGTATCATTGATTCTTTTGAACTGTGAATCTGCATTACCTTTCATTAGAACATGTCAATGAATTAGAGATGTGTGAAATGTGAAACTTGGGCTGCAAGTTGATTTTGTAGCTCTTGCTGAGTGTGTGCTCGTCTGCAGGGACTTAGGCTGTAACGAAGCTACAGAAGTTGCAGTTGGAAAGTTTTCATCTTTCAGCTCGTGGTAGCAGACCATACATTTAACTCTGAATGTCTTTAGTTAAATCTCTAACGTTTCTGTCATGTTCGTTTCCACAGTGTTGCAGGATCTTGTGCTGTGGGGAACGATTTCAGTATGTGCACCCTTCAAGGTACTCAGTGTTTGCTAAGATAAAGCTGCTTTACTCAGGACAGCTTCTCAACAAATGTTTCGAAAGATACATTTCTACGTGTGCCCATGCAGAATTCTTTGCAGGACTGTAACCTTAATCACTTTCAATTTGATTATGATACAGATGCAGTCTATGTCAGGCTGCATATGGGTATTCACTCTACCCTGTGTGTGTAGGATTCAGAGGTCGGCTGCTGCGACCCACTGTCATTCCGTTAATGAAATTGGAGCAAGCATGATTTACTTCAAAGCGGTAGGACTCCATATGGACAAAATATATGCCTATGTGGAGCTCCTCACTGGAGCAGGATTTTATGCAACATTACTCATTTATGCAACATTACTCAATCTGCTAATCTAGACATAAATTGGAAATTCCAGTTACTGGCAAAACTTGAAGCTGGTCAAATTCCACATTAAAATTGTCTGTTTCAGGATCCCACTGACTTACTCAGTGATTCAAGTGAGGTCACACCAGGGGATGAGTCTGGCCAGTTAATTTACCCTTGATGACAGCAGTTGTGCTGCTGATCTGCACAATCGGATTGTGTTTTGGCAATGGAGGGACTCTGGGGAATCTCACGTGATCTGTGCTGTGAAATTAATTTTATAATGCACCATTGTTTTCCATGAGCTTGATCATTCATTCCCTGCTGAAGCTAAGGCCCTCAGGATCAGATTCATCACGTTTAGAAACCAGCTACAGCTTCCATTTACAGCATGTCAAAATCCTTGTGTGGTCTTTCTCTTAAAAAAAGACAAAACAAAGCACAACACTGTGTGCAAAAGGAGGCTTGATGGAGCTTTCTGCCAGTGAGGGGCACATGATCCTCCCTCAAGCTTTACAATTTACTAGGACCACTGTAATCCGTAATCACTGCCCCATGAAAAACTGGCATCAAGTTTCTTTAGAGCTGATCATGGGTGAATCTGCAGGTGCTCATTTATGAAGGAACTGATGCAATCCATTCCGATGAACACGAATCCCAACAGGTTCAGGGGGAAGCATCCACTCCCTCCAGGCCGAGGTCTTTCCGTATCATGCTGGCAGATTTTAGCTGTGCCGGCTAGAGGCATTGGGCCAACTCTAGCCCTGATGTAAGTCCGTTAGCATCGGTGGAGTTGCCTGCACCTACACAAGGCTAACTTTGGCCCACTGTGGCTAAACTTCTGTCAGTATTTCCGCTAAGTCCTTTTCTTTATTCACGGGTTTAGAAGCTGGCTGTAAAAATGTGCTCCATGCTGACATTTGGCATACAGCACCTCCTCATCCTGGGAGCACGGATTTTCTTCCTCTGTAAAACAAAACAAAACAAATAGAAAACCCAAACCCCATTGAGGAATTTTAGTCTGATTTCCTGAATTAGAAATAAGTAGGAGTTTGTTTCAGATTCTTTCTGATTCACCTGCGTCTCTGGGGTGGATTTGTGTTAAATATTATCATATGTATCTGTACATACATACAGAGAATCCCCGCTTATGTGTGATGTCCGCTCATATTGCCTGCTTTGGTAGTTGGAGCGCGATGACCCTTTTAGGAACTACAATGTATTGCTTAGGCCGCTGTGTCCATAAATCAGTGGCTTGTGCTGAAGAGGCAGCTTCTTTGTGCATCTAAACCAACTACCTTCAGCAAATACAGCTCTGATTTTCTCTTCACACAAGGACTTGAGTCTTGATAGATTGATTTGTTACACAAAGTAAGTGTACACATAGGCTTTTAAGGAGACAAATTTCAGATTAGCTTACTAATAATTCAATGCAGTTTTGCATGGCTGTTGTTCTGTTGGTGGCCGATGGCGTAGTGTAGGTAAGTCACATGTGAGTCAGTCGACTGAGTGAATGGCAGACGCGCTCACTAAACAAGGGGGGGGCTTGAATGAGTCAGTTGTGCAGACACTCATGCCAGAACATATTTACATGAGCATTCACGAAACTGCTAGGACTTCCTCCATGATATTTCTTTGCCTAAGTTTTTTTTGCAAATGCAGTCGCTTTATGGACAACAATAAAATCAGCCTCACAGCTGTTTGTAGACAAAAATGCACTTGCAGTGTTTGTCAAGAGGAACTTGCTGGGGGAAGCTGAGATAAAGAGGGAACCTGCTCGGTGCTACTGCCAACACCCAAGGGGTGAGATCGGCTGAGAAGTGGGTGCAGTAAGGAGAGACTCTGGTGTCTGTTTTCAGGTCTGTCCTGGATCGCATATGGCTACAGCACACCACACAAGGGTGATTAGGAAATCTAGGTGTGGGAGGGTCGTATCTATTAGCATATTTATCTGCTTCACAAGGATATGGCAAATTTTGAAAGATAGTCATGCCCATGCCTTTTAAACAGCTGTACTGATTTAGGTTGTTACTGTCTCTCAGCTGTTCATTATCTGCTGCTCAGCTGACTGATCATGTAAGTATTCCTAATTTGTTTCAGTACAAAGTGAAACGGTTCATTTAATGAAGCTTTTAATTAAGCTGATAGCAGGAAGGGATGGCCAGATCTTAAAGCACCGTTGTTTTCAGAAATGAAGATAGGATGAAGGCTGCAATATTTGCAAAAGCCTATGGAGGTGCAGAGGTAGAAGTGATGGTTCAGTTTGTATCTTTAAGATATGTCTTACCTTAAGGATATATTGTTTCTAAAACACTTTATGCACTGCTTGCTGTCCTCTGTATCAAAATACAAAGATCTGGAAAACAGAGCCAAATAAAACTGGGAAAAAAAAAAGTTCTTGTAAAGTGCAGGCTTACTGGAAATTAAATCCAGGCATCACAGGAAAGCTGTAGGTTCAGATTTAGCAGTATGTGTGTTCCTGTTTCGGTTTCGGCTGCCGCCGGCAACAAAAGCGCCACGCGGCCGCCCCTCCCCCCGCCGGCGTGCGGAGGAGAATGGAAAGAAAGAGGCAGAAACTGGTGGGTCGGGATAAGGGCAGTTT
>Ga0181612_163369_pt1 | contig 14345 bp, 4 predicted proteins | sample HoacroProtozoa21_FD_119630 | JGI IMG/M metagenome (GOLD analysis project Ga0181612, IMG submission 119630) | Hoatzin crop microbial communities from Cojedes, Venezuel. Combined Assembly of Gp0051906, Gp0051904, Gp0051908 | reverse complement strand
AGGAATTTCATCGTATGTAGGGTTAAATTTCAAAAGACTGCAGCTCTGTCCTTGCTTTTGAGATAACGGTGGAGGAGTAACAGCCGCTTCTAAGATAGTTTCTACAAGTTTTAGAGCATTTAAAGCTGTGTGCACTGATTTCCAAGTAATGATCTCCTCAGGGATTTTAAACTGCAAGACTTTATTCTTTCAAAATTCTCTGTAAAATCTTTCAATTGAGCTTTCGTTCCTTTCAGCTGATCGTGCTTTTGACAGCTCGAAAAACAGGGGCTAATAATATATATACACTTACTGTTTCACAGAATCGTAATGTCTCCTGTGCTTCACAGCACAACTTGTATGGAGTATTTGTATCCTGTAATATTTGGGGGTTTTAACATTGCCTTTACTAACCACAGAATGGTTGCACTGGGAAATGAGTAGCAATATTTGCCATAAAAGACTCTGATTCAGAGGTGTCTCTAAAATCCCAGACAAACCAAAGCAGTAGTATGTAGTTTTCTTTGCACTTAGCCTGTTAAATTCTTCAAGATTTGTGGGAGCAGAAAATATTCAGAGGCTGTGCATAAGCAAAACTCCCATATCATTTTAGTAACTAAATATAATAGAAGTCATTCAGGATTTCATGCCTTCAAGATACTCTGCAAATACAAACCTCTCTCAAATCCCTATAAGGCAAGTAGAATTCTAACATTGGAGATTAAAGTTAAATAATTTGCTAAAGACCTGCAGAAGATGTCAGCTTCAGAAACAGGAAAGTTGTGCAAGTTAACTGGAGCATTTTTCTATACCTGAATGTGTACTGTGTGATGACCTATTATATCCAAATGAGTATAATTTTTATTAAAAACCCAACTACTGACTGTGTTTTTAGTGTTTGCAGTCATTCCTGTGTTTTATGATTAAGAAGAATCACCACATGAATGAAGTAGTTTTGTTTTGTATTAAATTGTTTTTGCAAATAACTCTTCATATTGTTATTCTATACAGTAAGTAAAAGGAGTTTTTGAACAAAATCAAGCATAAAAATGTATTCATTTCAGGCAAGGGTGGCAAGAATTCAGCAAATAGAGAAGGATATTCTTCGTGTACGACAGCTCCTGCAATCACAAGCAGCTGAAGCAGAGGTTAGTGGGCAATTACTTGCCTTCTTCTGATTATAGTATGTATCTTTCTAAAAAAAAGTTATTTTAATTTTAAAGTGGTAGGCAGGATCGCTTCCATCAGGTAGTGATGTCACAGTTAATCAACTAGTCAATATACGTAGGCTGTTAATTGCTCTGTTACCGTTGAACTGAGGGTGGAATACTTGGATCAGTCTTCATGCTACTATTGAACTTTAGTCATTAATGATGTGTTAAATAGAAGGTTAACTTGAAATTTCAGTAAAAATTCAGTAAAAGTGCAATGTATTGCAAAGACTGAGTCTTCGTTTTAGTAAATAATTGTAACAATCAATTGTACATGCCTTTCTAAATATGAATCTCTGACAAGCACCTTCATGATTTGCTTATCCTTTGAGAGAGATAAGATTAAAAAAAGGGTGAGTACAGTTTCTGTCACACTTCATTATAGAACCCTGGCATATTTTTAGTGTTTAAATATTGGGTTCTATATTAAGAAGTACAAGATAATGTTTCCTGTAAATCAGAAAGTCTGTAGTAGTAATTGCCATTAGCAGAAACTGCTCTCGTAGTGGAATTTCACTTACAAAGTCAACTCCATTTCTTGTACAGGGAAATTAAATATAAAATGTATGTTGGACATGAATATTTTATGGTTTGTCTTCACCCAAAATGACTACTGTGAAAACTCAGAGCAGCATTTGGATTACTAAAGAATGTATATTTTTTCCATTTTGAAAAATAGTGGTTTCATAATTCCAAGAGTTGGGGAAAATCTGATTTTAGAAGTGAAGCAGACAGTAATATATATATAATTGAAGTCACCTGGTCTTTTGATACAGTAGCCAATCCAGGTGTTTATACACATTGATGAGATCACCCCCGAGTCTTCTCTTCTCCAGGCTGAATAGTCCCAATTCTCTCAGCCTGTGTATCAAAGATGCTCCAGTCCTTTAAGCACCATCATGGCCCTGCACACGACTTGTACCAGTAAGTCCGTATCTTTATTGTACTGGAAGGGCTGGAGTGGGACACAGTACTCCAGATGCAGCCTTACCAGCTGAGAAGAGAGGAAGGATCATCTCTCTTAAACTGCTGGCAACGCTTTCCTTAATGCAGCCTAGGATACTGTTGGACTTATTGCCACATGGGTCCATTGCTAGCATGTCCAGCTTGTCCATCAGGACCCCCCAGGTCCTTTTCTGCCCAGTTGCTTTCCAGTTGGGCAGCCCCCAGCCTGTGCAGGTGCCTGCGGTTGTTCCCCCCCAGATACAGGACTTTGCACTTCCCCTCGCTGAACTGCGTGAGGTTCCCATCAGCCCATTTCTCCAGCCTGTCCAGGTCCCTCTGGATGGCAGCTGAACCATCCAGTGTATCAGCTTCTCTTCCCAGTTTTCTGTCATCTGCAAACTTGGTGAGGGAGCATTGTGTCCCAGCATCCAGGTCATCAGTGAAGATGTTGGACAGTGTTGGTCCCACTATTGGCTCCTGGGGTACTTCACTATTGACGTGCCTCCAGCTGTACTTTGTGCTGCTGGTCACAACCCTCTGGTGCCCTGCTGTTGCGCCAGTTTTCAGTCCACATCACTGTCCACTTACCTAACCCATACATTGTTGGCTTGTCTGTGGTGATGTTATGGGAGACAGAGTCTGAAGGGTTACTAAAGCTGATATAAATAACATCAGCTCTCTTCCCTCACTCACCAAGCTAGTCACCTCACTGTAAAAGGGTCAAGCCTGTCTTGCCCTTTGTAAAACACTGCTGAGTGCTCCCAGTTACTTTCTTGTCTCTCGTGTCTTTGGGAATGCTTTCCAGGAGGATTTCCTCCACCACATCATGGGTAGTTGAATACTGGGGACAAAACAGGGGTTTATGCATGGAAGAGTCTTCTGTCCTACTAAATACAAGGGGCTGCTTTGGCAACTCATGTTGACAAAGTATTAGGTAAAATTATTTGTAATTGGTTGACTTAGCAAAAATTAATCACAGCCCATTATACTTGCAAATGTCATAAAATAGCTAGAGATTTATCATTTTTTCCTAGTGAATACAGGAAAATTAATAATTGACAAGTGGTGGTTATTGTTGATTTCAGAAGCACTTAGAAAATAGTGGCAAACAAGATGGAGGAAGCGGCTCTGTCTTCCTGTAATAGGCACGTGCACTCTTCCAGCATTTTTCTGGAAGAGCAGACAAGCATGCGCCATTAAAATGACTTTTGTAGTGTGGTGCCAGAATTCAGAAATGGCAGAGGGCTATAAACCCAGCTTAGGCATCTTGAAAAATCGTGTTTCAAAATAGGAGGTGCTCTTTAACCCAGGAGAGCTGTGTGCCATTGTCTAGCTGCTGTACCTCATGTAGAGGTTATAGAGCACAGAAGCAACAGCAGATTCTGGTTCTTTGCTGATGTGGCTGTTAGTTTATATATTTTCATCCACAGGTCCTACATTCAGTGTTAAAAGGTAATGCAAAGAGGGGGCATACTTGCAGTGGTTATACTGTTTTTATAACCACTAATCCACGGTCTGACAGATGAATATTTATTTATTTACAGTAATGCTGTAGCTATACAGAATATATATTTTCATCATCCACATGTGTGTCTGAATGCGTATTATTTTTATATTTTGTATAAAATGCATTTATAATATGTGTTGGTACTTTAATGTATTAATGCATCTATAATAAATACATACTTATATAAAGAATCAGTTTTCAGTAAATACCTACTATCTGCTGCCTGTGTTATTCTTAATTTCTTTGGGCCAGTCTGCAGGAAGAGCAGCTTCTGACTTCAGGTCACTTCAGTAGATGAAGTGGTAAAAACTCTTTGCTGTGAACATGCAGATTTGACATTCAAGCCCAGCTGATGACCTATGCAACAGTAGTGTTTGTGCATGTTGTGAGTGCGTACTGCAATTAAAGTTAGATAAGCCCTACTAGTAACTGTTAAAAATTGCCTTATAAATTAGTTTGGGTGTTGTGTTGACTACTCTTTGTAGTGGCATGTTTTTGGGAGCGCTTTAGGGGCACGGGAGGCCACTTCTTTCATAAATAGCATGTACCAAACAAAATGTGTGTGAATGGTAGGAGGACAGAGACTGCTGACGAGACCAGAAACTTTGCCTGTCAGAGAATGAAGTATCTGTGTTTGTGCTTTCTGTGCACCAAAACTGTTTAGTAGATACACCATCATCAGCACCCTAAAAAAGTTGCCCCAAACCCAGAGTGTTTTTGGAAGAGTAGCGTTATTCCCCCTCAGGTGACCCAGTGGGTCAGAACTTGTGTAACAAACCGTTCATCTTTTCACCTCTAGGTATGCTGAATACTACTTTCTTCGTAGGATTGAAAATTACTGTCACCTAATGAAAATTACTGTCACCTAATGACTGCAAAATTCTGTCCTGAGTTATACTGGAGACTTAGATCTGGAGTTAGTCAAACTCATCATTACACTTTATTTGACTGAAAGTACAGTGAGACAGGAATTCAGTGTGTAGTACATTATACTGTACTCAGCACACAGTACTGCAAGGTCTGACCTTGACTAGGTCCCCAGTTTTGTACTGGGAGTCAAAATTTCTTCAGTCATTGTATAAGCATCAGTCAGGGATGGTGACTTTTAAAGTTACAGATCAGATTTAAAAGAACAATAACACTGTGTCACCTACAATATTTTTTGTGTTTTGCTTTGTGGGTTACTTATTTTCCATAAGAAAAATGTTACTCATCATCTCTTTTCTCTCATGTCATTACTTTGTCTAATATTACTGTGTGCTTTGATATATCTTACTCCTTTAGTTAAACTGTATAGATTTCATTTTTTAAGTTTATCCCTAAATTATTACTTCACATGTATTTAGTTACTGAGTTCTGAAATTCTGTTCAATGTTCAATATTTTCTGGGTTTGAGACTCTAGTGTCTTTATATGAACAAAATAGAGCTAGCATGCCAGTGATACTGTATGAGTTTGATCACAACATAACTAAAGAAGTTTCAGTGTATGTACATTAAAGAGAAGTATGTTTCTGCTTAAAAATAAATTTCCATAAAGCAAAATGAGGCAGACTGTGCTGTTGTAGGCTGTACTGCTCAAGAACATTGCAGAGCCATGTAGAAGTTGTATTTAGTATACCAAGTGTAGTTAAAAAAGCTAAATGGGAGGGATACAAGAGTGTTGTCTGTTAAGATAGTAGCCTCAGAGTCTGAAAAATGGGATTTGGCATCACAGCTAGTACTATGAGAATAATCGTGCTTTGGAGGTAAGGTGACACCTTTTCAACTCCAGGCTTCAAGCCACTTCCAAGGACAGGATTATTTATGTCTTTCTGAAAATCTGAAACATTTTAAACACATTAATGGGTAATGCTGGAAACTTCACAGACTTCATAACTGTTCAGTTATTCTATTTGCCCGATTAAGAAACTGTATTTAAAGGCCTGATTTGCATGTTGATCTCATGTCTGTCAGTGGCAGGGGTACCAGTCTGATTTTCATGTAGTTCCATTGAAAACTGGGTCTCCTGCAGGAACTGAAACATGTCTGTACCAGCTTGCCAGATCAGTTGAATTTGTTTTGATAAAATATGATTGAGTGCATCAGTATCCTGTTATGTAAATTTTATTTGCATCAAAGTGGTTATTCCTGCCCTGTTTATCCTTAAAATTTAGAAGGAGTAGGGTATTTATCTGCAGTACAGATATCCTTCTGTTTCCGCAGAAATTATTGAAGCTTAATTGAAGTATGCTAGCCGTAGTCTCCAGTAAATGCACGGATCATGTGACAGTGCAGAGAAGACAGTTGTTTGCTCCAATTCTGTTACATTTCTGATAGCGATGTGAGCACAGCTGGTGGAAAATGGTGTTTCTGTGTCTCGCAGCAAATCCTTTGTCTTGCAGGGCTATAATCCTCAGAGGACATGCTTCGCTTTCATCTTCCAGTTTTTCGAAGATGCTTGGTCTCAGCTGTTAAATTGCTGAGGCTAAGGGTTATGAAATACAAAGTGCTGTTCAGTGGCTTTGTGAAGATGCAGTATTGATGCATTCACAGTCTAGAGAGCTTTGAATAGTAAGGAGTACTTCATTTCTGTACGTAATTTCATAAACTCTTACATTAACAGAGAGCACCTCAAAGCAAGCATGATGCAGGTTCCCATGATACAGAGAGGCAGAATGAAGGTCAAGGAGCAGCAGAAATCAGCATGGCAACTAGCAGTACTGGTCAGGTAAATTAATTTTTTTTTATAGTATAATTAAATACTGGAAATGTGCAGTGCTTATATTTTGTTATCTACTTTAAGGTGTTTGTATGTCTGCTCATTTTAAAAAGATAAATGTTTTTTCCTTCCATCTATATGCAAGAAATTTCTTGTATTTATTGGAAGGAGGAAATGTTTTAATAAAACGAAGTATAAATATTCGATAACACAGGGAGCATTATTCTTTTGTTTAAATGATGTATGAGCCTAATGCTGTGAAGGAAATAACAAGAAGGACTACCGAAAATTTGTTTTATTGTAGATGAACTGTAATATTAGAAGTATGATTTAATTATGGATAATTGTTCAACTATTCACTTTAGAAATTATCACTGAAATAGCAGTGATTTTAAAAAAAGAGGAGAACAAAATGGCAGGTTTATCATTAATGTTTCTTTAATACTGTTTTAGATAAAGCTTTGAAACAGTAGCATCAGTGAGGTAATCTGGAAGTGGGCTGAAGGGTTATTTAAATGCTTCTAAATAATCTTTCATTGCTGTTCCTTTTATTAGTGAAATACATTGGTGGAGTATTTTGAAGGGTACATTAAATTCTTCACTTGTCTTTTAAAAAAAGCGCTTATCAAAATTTGTGACTTCTCTCTTTGGCTAAAAATACTTTGATTTATTTATCATGTGCTAATGATCATTCCCTTCACGATTTCCAACTGTAGCTGAGACATTCCCACTAGTAATTTGCATTCTTAAAACTTCACACTACAATTTAATAGTTGAATTCATATGCAAAACATCTTTGCTGGTCCAGGGAAGTAGAATTGTTAAACCCTTCTGAAAATGTCTTGAACAAAAAGATTTGTCAGAAAGAATTGTTGTTTGGCTGGAATATTTCACTTGATTAAACGTTAAGCACAACCCATACTTTTGCTTTTCAGATACGTTTGATCACCATTTGAAATCAGATTCTATCAGCCATATCTGAGCAATTGCTTCAGGCTCTTAATTCTTACGACACTTTATTGTTGGGGAAGAATATGGTTCAGTGCTGCTTTGGAGCTGAAAGCATAATGTATTTAAATAATTGATGCACTGTGGCTGTATCATCTATCTTCAGTGTATGAATCAGGAGTTACCCTGGACAACAGCTATTTTACAGGGAAGGAAGGAAGAAGGGATTGTTGTATCTTGGCAGACTTAGGCAAATGGGAGATTTATTCATGCTAGATTTGAGGTCTTCTGTTGAGGATTTGTGCAATTTTGAACTTTGCCTTGTAAAAATGTATAAAACATACATATTCTTTTCTCCTGGAGGTGGATACATCCAGGGTGCTGAATGTGTGTTGAAAGAGACATCTGGGGATTATTTACTTTCAGTGCAAGTCCAGACAGAGGCGGTTTAGTGGATTGGGCATAACATTTATTTCTGATAACCAGCTCAATATGCTTTGAGCAATCACTGTTTTTTGTTGAATGCAAAAAAAGAAGTTTTGACCAAGTCATTTAATTCCAATTATTTTTGTAGTCATATCATCAACGGTAATTGAAACACTGCCAACTGAATCCCGGTTTTTTCAGGATTCAGTTATGTCTGTTTCTGCACCATCTTTCAGCTATCTGCTCTTTTCTATTACACCCACTATCCTGCTCCTGAAGTAAAATTTTTTTCATACTTTTGTTTTTGCAGGTTTTCTAAAGGTATTCAGGGAGATTGTCTATTTTGCTAAGAAAATGTGCCACAAAGTAGGAAAAATTACCTAATTGACAGAGTAAATAGCAAGTATAGTAAAACAAGGAGTGAAAGACAGTAAAGTATAAAAGGAGAAAGCAAGATGAAGTAGACAGAAGATTTTGAAAGAGAAGGTTCTGTGCAGGAAGGTGGCACGTAACACCTCCTTGTCGTTTCCCATTTTCTCAGATGAATGGCTACACACCTTACACTAGTTCTTTGACATCAGTCTTTAGGAGCCAGTAAGAAATGTGGTTTAACTTCATTTGGGCATCCTGGTATCCTCAAAGTGGCAAGGCCGCATGGTGGCTCTGAAGGAGATTGTTATCTGAATCAAAGTTAATACAGTTTTGGGAAAATGACAGGAACATTATGCTATTTCTGTCTACAGCATGGTAAATTTTAATAGGCAGTGCTCCAAACTTACGTCTCTTTTGCCATCTTGGATAAAGTGATCATACTGAAGTTAATATTGGAGAATTCTGGCATGTGCGTTATGTTGAACCTGTAATCCTCTGAATGTACTTTGAGGTCAAGACGATATGAAGGGATTGCTCAGTATAAAAATCTGGGAATTCATTCCCGTATTCCTAGCACTGCAGATAATTTAAGTGAATAATTGAAAAAATCCAGTATAATTCTCATTCTAAGCTGTAAGATTTTTAATTTTTCCCACACTCAATAGAGAAAATAAAAACTTATTTACATAAGAAATGTATATTAGAATAAATTGTGTGAATTTCAATCATTCCAGTTATACTGTTTAGCATGGTACTTATTCTGGAACATGCATGAAATGTTCTGGATTCAAATGGGAGAGTGAAAGAAGTATAATAGTGCATGTTTAAATATTCCAGTATAACTTGACTTTTTTTCTGTCTAGACAAAGACTACGTGAAGTTATTCCTACCTTTTACTTAGAGTCACTCTCGGCTTCACATTTAAGATGTTGAACTGTATGAAGAGCAAATACTCTTTATTTATGGTGCACCTAGAAAAAACAAATTATTTCAGAGTGTCTTTCATACAGTTTTCTTCAGTGTGTTAGATATTTTTACTGAAAAAAAATGATACTCAGTGATCCAGATAGCTTGAAAGTGTTGCTTTGCAAAATGAGCTAATAATTTAATGAACAGATTTTAGTTTTTTTCAGCAAAAGACTGGTGACTACCTCAGTAAAGCAGTGTTCTGCTACAAAAAGTGTTCACTCTTTAGGTGTATTTTTAAGTTCCCCAAAGTGAACTGGAAGGGAGAGACATAGTAAGGGAAACTTCACAGATAGGAAGCAGAGAAAAAGAAATAAAACAACAGCAAGGGGAATAATTAATGCTATTAATGCTAATGACTGGGTCATGCTATTGCAGGTAGAAACATGCCATTTACAAGAATTTCTAGGAAAATTACAGCAAGTAGCATCAGCATAATTTTATAAGTTTTCATTAAAAAAGAAATAGATTCATCCACTCGTAATTTGCTTCTGATATGGACAAATTCAAGTCAGGTTGCTCCTTGTCTAGTTGAATCTTTTTACTTGTCCGTTCTTGCATACCTGGTTGTGTTCCGAGGAAGTACAGACTTATTCCTGTGCACTACGTAATCTGACATAAAAGTTGAGGCTGGCTTTTTCTCTCTAAAAATTGTAAATTGGTTTGTGACAAAGTCCACTTCTCATCCTTTTTGGTGAAAATAGTAATTATGAAATAATTCCATTGAAAATACAAGTCTATTGAGACTTAATTTCAGGAAAAGAGGTTAGTAAAACCCCCTTTAACAGTGACCTCTGTTTTGTGTCAGGACAGAGAGGACCTAACTTAACCAAAGTTAGTTGACAGTTCATTACTATCTATACGATTTCATGATCCAGTGCTGAGACTGAATTAGGCAATAGTTTTTTTTTTTCACTGAGACTTTCTTTCATACTGAATTGTTATTTAAATTTGTAGGGTTCTGCTGCTCGAATGGACCACGAGACAGCCAGTGTTATGAGCTCTAGTAATAACTATTCTGTGCCTCGCAGACTGACAAGTCATCTGGGTACCAAGGTAACCGAAGATTACAAACCACAGGTCGCTAATGCTACATTTTTACTAATACAATAACCTCATTGTTTCTGACAATAGTACTAATACTACCTGAAATATCTATCCACACATAGTATTTTATGGAGTTATAATTTTATAGTATTTTTATCAACTTTCAATATATATGCACTTGTTGATGATCAGTTAAGTTGTTACAGTAAGGGAAAAGTGATTCCTAGAAGTTAATAGAATATCTAAAAAGTTGTGATGTTGATTTATAATCCATGATGAAAGCTAACCCTTTTAGGAGCAATTCTTCAAATATTTTTCCAAAGTTCGAATCCACAAAACAGGTGCAATTGATAAGAAATTAAACTGACAAAAAAAATAGAAAAAGAAGAAAATTATCTAAGCCCTTCGCAGTGATAAGTGTCGGTTCACAAAAGACTGTGCTCAAGGTATATGTGCAGTATGAAGAGAGAGGGGAAGACAAGGGCAGATGTGTAGCACGAAACTGAGTTAATGAACCACTGGAGTTTATCCTGCCTCTGGAATCAGCAGCAGTGTAGGTACTACTGGCGCAGTGCTGAGTGCAGTCTTCTGGGAAGCCCAGCCTGTTAGCTTGACATAGTATAATTACTTTGGGCCTTAAAACAGCATTACAGTGTTGTAATTTCGGTCCTGCACTGTGTGGATGTGCTGAATGGGGGTGAGATCAGCTAGCCCGTCTGCGAGATTTCGTTGCAAGTTACAGAATTCCCAAAAGCTGCAGACAGCAGGAGAGCCTTGAAGGCAGAAAAAGGGACTGAGCATGCAAGGATGCAGGCAAAGAATTTGGCTGAACTCAGTGTGCTGTGGGATAGGAAAAGCTTAACATAAGTGCATGAGAAGAAGGGAGAGTGGTGGAGATTCTAAATAGAGAAATGCACTTACAGATGCAGGAAGAGGTGTGTCTGTGAGCAGTGTGTGTACAGATTGAGAGAGAAGTACCTTTTTAGTTCTTCCTGTACTGTATTTGCTACAGCCTGAAGGCCAGATTTTGGTGGTTGCTTTGGTTTTATTCTCTGACAAAAACTTTGCCTTCCAAATGTAAATAACACTGGATTAAAGCTTCCACTTGAAATATCTGTCAAGAGGCGTGCGTAAAGCAGATTAAATTCACTCTCCTTTAAGACCCAAGTTGTTTGTTTTAATGCTATACTTGATATTTCCCAGACCAAAAAGACGGGATCTTCAAACCAGGATGCGAGGCTGTCATAAAATTGGCTCCAAGACGACTTTTTCAGTGGATTTTGCATGTGATCAGATAGACAGTTTCACAGATTCTAAGATTTCCATTGCGTTGGCAATCGTACAGTATTTAGAGAAGTACATGTTAACAGACTTGCTGCCTAGTCTACTCACTGCTAGCCAACATTTTTTATAACTTGGTATTTGTACTCTTCTTCAGGCACATCAGAATTGTCTCTGAAGAAACCAAATAAAATCATTCATCGGTGTGGTAACCAGTGCAAATATCTGGTTATCAGTAGAAGACTTTGTCTAACAGTTCTAGTGTCTCATTTCCTCCTTAATTGATGTATTCTAAAGAAACACACATGCTGCTTCTTCACAATTCCCTTTGACAGCTTCTTTATGCTTTGAATGTTCCTGTTTATCTTGGCTTTAGGAGTTTGGAGTTTCTAGATAGTATCTAAAATCATCCGCTACATCCTGTTACTCTGCTAATAAAGTTCACTAGACAAACCAAATGCATTTCTTGATCTGAAGCTATTATTGAAGAAAACAGAATGGGAAAGACAAACCAAATAATGTGTTAACCACTATATTACACAGCAGCCAAGGGATTCCCTCAAAAATTGCTTTTTTTTAATGGAAGATTTGGTTACTACAAATTATATGTGTAATGCTGGGTTTTCATGGCTTCATTTAATTTGACAAATGCTTGATAAGGTATATGTATTAAATGAGCATTTGTTTGCTCTACTGGTTTTATCCCTGTAAACGTGGAAAAGTGTTAATTTAACTCTTCCGTTCTGCATTCGCTATAGATAATCCGGTCTATATGCAAGTCAGGCATCATCACAGAAATGATTAGTTAATTTGAAGTCGTTTTAAAGGAAAACTTTAAAATACATGGATATCAGGGGTTTTTTAGCACAATGTAAATTAAAAATCCATGTAATCGTTCTTGTCCTTTGTCTAGAGTAATTTTATTTAATGCCATATAACAGATAGTTTTTTACTGAAAGGCATGTTTACATGAAAGTGTGATTCATAAAGAACACATTTTTTGAGACCATTTTAAATATATTTTAGATTTTTTAAACTGGAGCACTTTCATTAGTTTGTTTATATCATCATTTTATACAATGGAAAGTTAGAAGTCTTTGCCATTGGTGTTGTAGACTAATACATACAGCTACCACCCACTACTTCTAGTCATTTGACCACTAAGTGACATTTATTGAGATTATGAATGCTGAAGGAGTGATGGTACGTATAAGTTTCTAAATAACAGAATTTTTTGCGCCATTAAATAAGTTTTTTTTGCTTATGTATACTGTTCAAATTTCATTTTAATTTAATTTAATGTGTATTTTTTAAATGTAACTGTATTTTTAAAATCATTTGACCTGCAGGTGGAAATGGTGTATTCGTTATTATCAATGCTTGGTACTCATGATAAAGATGACATGTCAAGAACACTGCTAGCAATGTCTAGCTCCCAAGACAGCTGCATAGCCATGCGTCAGTCTGGATGTCTCCCTCTCCTCATCCAGCTTTTACATGGCAACGATAAAGACTCTGTCTTGTTAGGAAACTCTCGTGGTAGTAAAGAGGCCCGTGCCAGAGCCAGCGCAGCACTGCATAACATCATTCACTCCCAGCCTGATGATAAGCGAGGCAGACGGGAAATCCGCGTGCTCCATCTTTTGGAGCAGATCCGTGCTTACTGTGAAACATGTTGGGAATGGCAGGAAGCCCATGAACAAGGCATGGACCAAGATAAAAACCCAAGTAGGTTCTGCAAGCCATATAAAAATGTTTCAAGGATACATTGAAAACAGTGAATTTACAGAAAGTACAGGTTTAATCTGACTTCTTTTTGAATGTGTGTGAGTTTTGTTGTACATATGTGTGTTTGTATGTGTGAATGTGTATTTTTTTTTTTTAAGTTGAGGTAGTGTGAGGAAATAGTATCTGTTACAGATATGATATCCTATTCATAAACATTGTTATTTAAATCATAGAGCTTGGTGTGCTTTCCAGATAATAATTCTAGTGTTTCATATTTATAATCTGTAACTTAATGTTGAATATGTACTCATTGTATTTTACATTTTAATGGATAACGAAATATATCTAAATAAATAATCCCAAATTGCTTTTCATGTAGAGGTATGCAGGAGAGACCATATTTCATTTAGGAGAGGGACAGAGAGCACAAATTAAATAATCTCGATCTATTCAATATATGAACTGTTATTTATAATGTTGTCTGTAAGAACTGTTTTAGTATTAAATACAAGAGAGGTGACAATACAAGTGAATAGGAGTTTTCTCAGGGAACAGATAGAAAAAAGATTTAACCTTCTGGATTGCTTAGCTGCTTTTCTGAACTGAGGGTGTTTCGTAAGTACAGGCTGTAGGTGTCTATGACAGAAGTACTGCTGAGATCTGTGGGCTGTGTCATGGATATTGGAGTTTACCACAAGAGCCATCTAGCAGGAGCGGGGCTCTGAACAAGATGTACCAGTACCATCTGTGCAGTAGCCAGAATCTAGCTCACAAAATTACGAACTTAAAAACATCTCGTTTATGAAGCAAATGGTTTAATTAACCATTCATAAGGACACAACGCCCAAAGACACAGCTTCACGTTAGGTGGCGTATTATTTAATCCCACCAGTATATTTAACCTTACTGATGCATTTCACTAAGATTATTAATTTTTAAAATTTAGAAGGTAATAGTTTTTCTACTGGAAGTCTTATTTCTTCCTTAATACATACAATTTAGCATAGTCCCTATTTTCTTTTTCAGCGTGAAATATATTTCTAGTACAGTAACATTCTTAACAGAGTGTTTGTTCCTGGATTACTGGGAAGATACAAACCTTCAACAAAACTGCATTGATTTATCTTAAGATCACAGGATCACGGAATGTTTGGGGGTGGAAGGGACCTCTGTGGGTCATCTAGTCCAACCCCCCCGCCGAAGCAGGGTCACCTACAGCAGGCTGCACAGGACCTT
>Ga0181612_119467_pt1 | contig 14345 bp, 13 predicted proteins | sample HoacroProtozoa21_FD_119630 | JGI IMG/M metagenome (GOLD analysis project Ga0181612, IMG submission 119630) | Hoatzin crop microbial communities from Cojedes, Venezuel. Combined Assembly of Gp0051906, Gp0051904, Gp0051908 | reverse complement strand
GCTCTCTTCGGGTAAATGTTCCCAGTTCTTTTGCAATCGTAGATGGTGAAATTGGCCCGGATAATGTTTTTGCTGTTGACCCGGAGAGCAGTTTCGACGACCACGTGGTCTGAGAGAACCAAGCCAAAGAATATTGGGTTGCAAGAGCCTCTCGCTTGCGCTCACGCTTACGAGACAAGACAGACCCTTGGGAAAATAAGGACTAAATCTGATTTGTTTCCTCTAGGGCTTCCTCCAAGCTGCATTTCAGAGCTTGGACCGTTCATCTTTTGCCCTCTGACTTTCAGCTCTTCCCTCTTAAATCAACACTTTACATCACCCTCACCAGAAAAGAACATTGCGACTTTCAGCAGAAAATTCCAGCATGTTGTGCAAGTGTTAATTGAGAGAGTTAATTATTGTCTTTGCTTACAGTTGGTGTTAAATGATATTTTTTTAAAAAATGTGGTAATTAAAACGTGTTAGTTATCATGTTTTAAAACCCCGCTCGCTTTCCCCATGACAACAAACCCACAGAGAAAAGTGGAAATCCCTTTTTTGGCCACTTAACATGCTACGCTAACTCCCCCTCCCCCCAAAATTGCTTAATTTTTTTTTCTTTGCAATTTTGTCATATAAGCACCAGGGACAAGAGACAATGCCTCTTTCAGAATATGTACAATAAATCAGCGTGTTGGATTCCAGAAATTCATTTGGACATTGCCGTAACCAACAATACAGAACAGTTAATGATCTCCCATTCTTTGGATAGCTAGGGAGAAAAACAATGCAGCTTTATAAACTTGCTATGAAAAGTGGGATTTTCAAAAGGACTGGCTAATACTTCTCCTTACTGAAGTCAGCCATCTTCAATAGCGCATTCACCCCAGGCTTGAAAGACGAAGATTTAAGAAGCACTCAAGTCTGGAATGAAGCACCCAACTTTGCAGAAGGAGTTATAAAATGGGGCTGTCTCCTTGCTACGTGGCCAGTACCAGATCCAGACAACTCAGCCGCCACGGCTCAGTTGAATTCAGCCAGATCTGCAGCTGCTCGTCCTCTCCCTCCAGAAGGCAGCTCCACGGAGCCTCAAGGCGGGCATCCCCTTCGGGGCCATCCGAAAACGGGGGGACACCAGCCTCAGCCTGGCTCTTGATTGCATAAATGGGATTAAGAGGCTCCGAGCTGCCTTTAGGTACGCACTTGCTCTTCTTCCAGAGCCTCTCCTGAAAGGCAGCGCATGTTCGGGAGGGAACTTTAACAAAAGCAATTGAAAATATCAATACAAGTAGCAACGCTATTTCCCCAGGGCTAAAACATTTTCATTTTAGTACTTATTAAATCTAAAACAGAAGCTCTAACCAGATAAATCTTAATAAAATAAGTACATGAACTGGCTTTCAAATTCTGATGTTTAAAACAAAAATTGATAGATTTGAAACACTGTCAATTCATGTTGAGATGGTGGAACTCCCACGCTTTAAAGTCATATGCTCTATAAAACAGAAGCAGCTTGGGTTTTTTCCCCTGTGTGCATTATCTGCACACACAACTGGAAAAAGAAAAAAAGCCTATGAAAAATGATGTCCACAAAAGTGGTTAGAATGAACTGAGCTTGTTCTCCTCTACATACCTTGGTCGTCTGGAAACGCTGGATATTTCTCGCGTGGAAGTAAAGTGCAGTAAATAAATTGGTTTACATAATCCCCAGCAACTCTGGCTACTGTGTGGATATTATTTCCATAGTCACATGAAATATTTGTTCCATTCAGGTTCGGGATAGTCCCATTTATTTGTATAATCAGGGCCTGTATTTGGACAAAAAACCCCCAGTTATTATCACAGCAAACTACATTTAGAACTTGTCAATGATTTACAAGCTTTTCGTAGGCCAGCGACTCCAAAACAAGTCTACAGGTAGCGGTTTTCCTTCATTTTATGCACTTTGAAGTCTAAAAGCCACCCACATACAAAACCTTGCTTCAGCAGTAAGAGCTGTGACCACCGCCTCCAACAGCCACTGCTCGTGGGCTACCAGCAGGCGTGAAAACCCAGCCCGGGGCTTCCCTGCGAGAAGCAGGACGCGAAGGCTGAGCCCTCCCCGGCTGCCTGAGCTGCCCCCGACCCACGCTGCCTGCGTGAGTGGAAGACATTCACCCCCGCCTCTGAGTGCCCGACCTCCCAGCTTACACCCGTCCCGACCAGGGACCAGGGACCAGTGCCGGGAGGTGCCGGGAGCCTGCCGGCAGGGCCACGAGCCAGCGTCCTCCCCGGCACACGAGGGCAGAGCGGGCTGGCTCAGGGCTTTCGCTTTGCCATTGGCCTCTGAGGGGAAGGGCTGGGAAGTTTTGCAGAAAGGCAGTGCTTTTGAGGAGAGGGTGGCTCCGGAAAACGCGCTCGGTGGGCTCCCCCGCTGTCAGCGGGGTGACTCCCTGGGACCCCCCCTCACTGCTCCTGCGTGGCAGAAGGGGAGCCGGGCCGGTGATAGGGTCCCACGGGCTCCCTTGCCCCGGCTCTGGTCTGGGCTCGCTGCCTGTGTGCAAGCGATTTCCCCATGTTAGGGCTGGTCAAGAACTTTGGCACAAAGAGATTTTTGCCATTGGGAGAGGGTCTGTCTTTAAACGAAAAATATTTTGATGAAAACATTTAAAATATAATTAAAATATCATTAAAAATAGCAACAATACAAAACCAGAAAATAGATGATTCAGCTGTCTGCAGCCTGTCTTCCGCATTTCGAAACTGCAGATGTCTCCAGCGCATTCAGTGCAGCAGCTCTGCAAGCCCCGTGTGCCTGCAGGCTCGGCAGCCAACGTGCTGCCGGCTTCCAGCGTGCCAAGGTGTGGGGGGGACCTTGGCCTGACTCGGTAACGTGCCTCAGAGCTCAGCACCCCCACGACCCACATCCGAGCCGTGCAGAGCTGGGCTGCTGCGCTAGGGGAGCACGGGTATTTATCAGCCCCGAGAGCAGGTAACGACTCTGTGGGACGCAGCGCACAATTAATTTGGCATTCACACCAAACGCACCGGGTTCTCTTTGTCGACACTAATCTCGGGTTCCAAGATGGTCATGGAAGGGCACTGCTGCACTCCCTCACTTGCGCTCGCCCAGAAGTTGGCCCCTGTGAAGTTCGCGCACTCGTGCTGCAGAGAACACCTGCAACAAACAGGAGAATAATTCGTGGTCGACTGTTTTTAAAGCAGGTGATAAAAATGTCATCTTCATTGTGAGGGAAGATCCTGAGAAAGTCCTGTGCCCAGACCTTTTTCCTCTATCCTTGCAGCTAAGCCTAAAGCTTTGCTGCTGTATTTGAGCTGTCTGGTTGCCACGATGAGTGTGTGCTCCCACCAGCACCAACGGAGCATCGGGATTCAGGGTAAGCGAGGGCAGGCAGGCTGAGCCCGGAACTGAAGAGAAGGTGACATTTTGTCCAACTTCTTCAGTTTGTAAACGCAGAGTCTAATTTTATAAATCCCTTTTTGAGTGTTGATTATCTCCTATACATAAATAATAACTGCGAGGGCAAAAGACGGTCTTTAAGAGGGTGTTGGCGCTCTCCGTCCCGCGGCTGGATGCCTGCAAGATACGCTTAGCACTGGCAGCTGACCGCAGCACAACAATGCAGCTACAGTTAAATCCTGGCTCTGAAGAGCATCCCAACCCTTCTGAGACCAGATGCAAGTGTTTTTAAAAGCATGTGTTTCATAAGGAATAGACAAAGACTAACAGTAGTGTGACTGGAAATATAAAAGGCACCAGCAATTCTTGCCCGGGCTTGAGGGCCAAAGGACACACCGAAGCACACCAGGACACACCCGGTCCTACCTGGTCTCCATCGTGCACCACCCGCAGTAGGCGTCAGCGGCAGCCAGGCACTCCGTGCATGTCGAGTACTGGTTGCAAGCAGCCACCTTCACCCGCGTCATCTGCACGACAACAGCACAACTGCTCCGAACGGTGTACGACCCACAGAGACGCCCACCCTGACAGGGCTGCGCCAGAACGGCCACACGTAGCGAGCGACGAGACACCAGCGTCTCGGGCAGCTTCACCCGTTAGCCTGGACGGTGATGAGCAGACCCCAGCACGGCAGCCCTCCATCCCGCGCCGCTCCGAGGCGGGTGGTCCCTGTACAGGCAGCCCGCATGGGGACCGGCACAGGCTGCTGCCCGCTGCCCTGCCCGTGTCCCCAGCAGCGCCCAGCACAGCCTGGGGCAGGTAAGGATGCCAAGGGATGGTGCCTGCCGCCGGCGCAGCCGCCCCATGTGCCAAGCTGAGCTGCTCCATTTCAGCCGGCACCTCGGCAACAAGCGTGTGACGGTCAGGCTACGGAGGGCAACACCACACCTTTCTGACGCGCCAGACGGAGATGGTTTCACAGCTTGGCCCTCCCTGCGAAAAGCTCTCACTCAGACCTGCAGAAAGCTCCCTTCTAGACAGAGGTCAGAGCTATCCGACTATTTATAAAGTGACCAGAAAGCAAAACCACTCTGGAAACCTTAATTTGTAAAGAAATCAAAGTACCTCTGGGGACTTGCTCAGCAGGAGCAGCTGGAGGGAAAGCATGGGTTGGTTTCTGCTTTTCCCTCCCTCAATTTCTAAGCATTTAGGAAGGAAAACTGGTCATTTGGTACAGTGAGGACTGACAACGTGAGGTGCTGAGAGCCCCGAGCTTCGTCCAGGTGAGCACACCTGGGACCATGGGCTCCTCGGCCCGACCCCGCTTCACCCGCAGCACTTTGCTGCGGAGCTCAGCACTCCCCCCGACCCCACCGAGCTCTCGGGGAACTTCCCAGGGTGCTAATTCCTCCAAAGAACAATCAGCTCATCAGGTTTATTGGAAAGCAGCAGGCAGAGGAGAGCATCACGAGTGCTGCACTGGGTGTTTGACGAAGCTCGAATAAAGCGCACAGCCCAGCCTGGGAGCCGAGCTGAGCCCGCCTGAAACATCGGCTAAAGAGGCATCCCAGGAGGGCTCTGCGAAATGATAATGACCAATCTGCAGGGAATTAGGGCTTGGAAAACATAAACGCAACAGACAACATTTGTGGCTGTGCATCTGTTTTGACAGATTAAAACGTAATTCAGGACAAACCAGCAGTGCCTGGAGCGCTCAGCTCTAGTCTTCCCCCTCTGCTCACTTGACGGAGATGAGACCGTCTGTTTCTACCTGCTGCGGCGTTCTGGGCTCCGCAGAGAGGCCTCCTCCCACCCAGCCCTCCTGCCAGCCACGCTGGGCAGAAACCTTCCCCAGAGATCGGTTCTGACAGACAGACTTTTTGTCTGCAGGATCTCCTAAAAGCCTCCTTAAACACCATGCACCGTAATTTTCTGGTTTCTGTGCAGGAACAACCTCTGCTTATATCTGCACTCCCATAAGTGGGATTGCTTTCAATATCTTTTACTCTTGTTTTCACCTTGCTACCACAAAGACGAGAAAGCCTGACAAGCCAGTCTGCTCGGCCTGACGCCCACCCCACGCAGGAGAATGGACAGGCACAGGTACCCCCCTGGAAAGCCCTTTGATACCCCAGGCAAAGCTCTGAATTTCTTGGCTCTGCCTGTTATGGTTAAAAGTAAATTTTACTGTCCCTTCCGGCTCCCAGCTTAGCACTGAATGCGAAATCAAATGCATGATGCTCAGAGGACCATTTTGCTGGAGATTAAAGATCTCACCTGATAGGAGGTCATCAGATAGAGGTAGGTGGAATCAGAAGGGTCGAACTGCATGATGGGGTGCACGGGCTCTCCGTAAGCCACCAAAATGGATCTCCTGCTAATAACCTTCATGGTACTGTCCAGATTAATCTGCAGTGAGAAGAAGCCACTCATTGAGACCATTTTTCAAACACTATGGGGAGCAGATACTTTTTCCTCGGTTATAAACAAGAATCAAAATAGTATCAGTGTTCCACATTTTCAAGTGCTGTAAATCCCTACAGGCTTCGCAAGCTGCACACGCAGAGCTTCACTGAACGGCCAGCTCTGTGCTACAGGGCAGGCACTAAGTGGTCCAGAAAGCCCGAGCCATGGCCAGGAGCCCTGCGCAACGATGACCGACCCTCGTAGCCCTTGGTCCCCCTGTTCAAAGCTCTCTGTTTGAGGGGCTGCCTGCAGAACTTCTGCTCGAGGGCTCTACCCCCTGCACAGCTCGACTGCACGGCTGTTTCCAGCAGGCCACAGCAGAGTTACTCTCCCTCATTGCAGGTGGCACCAGCCTTCAGCCCTCATTACACACACACCTGCATTGCTGCTGCAAGAACACCGCATTTCCAAAGCTTAATTAAAAACAGTAAAAACTCAGCGACAGGGCTGTACAACATGGCAGCCCCTGCTCCCTGCATATTTGAAAAATAAGTGTTGTCATTCTTGGCCGAAAGAAGCTTTTATCCCTGCTCACTCCAGAAGACCACGGCAGCTGCCGCAAGAGAGCCGAATCCTACCTTGCCTCATGAATCACCAGCTGAAGCGCTGGCAGTGATGGAAGAGGCTGCAAAGCATCAGCCTGCCTTTCAGATCCCAGAATGTCTTGGCATTTGACTTGAAAACTCAGCAAATTAAATGTGGCATTGCTGAGAGGAAATAACAACGGGGCTACACAATTTCGCGTGACAGTCACTTTTCAGCTTAAAACAGAGAGGGAGCGAGGAAAATTCCTACCTCCTTGCTAGCAAGGGAAGACAATAATTGTAAGGACCAAGCATGCCTCTGCTCTCTCAAGTCTGCATTAATTAATTAACATAGGATTAATTAATTCTCACACTAGAGCAGTACCAACATGTCCTAGTAAGATAGCACAAGCTCAAAGCAGAGGGCTTCCCTCTGCTAAGAACCGCATGCAAGCACTGCAAGCTACTAGGCAGAAAAAGAAGGGAACTATCATTATCCCCACTTTAAAAGCTGGTTATCCAGAAGCTAAATAATTTGTCTGGGATCACCCAAGCTGTCCACAAACCGAGTCCTGACGCCCTCCACTTTAGCTTTGCGATCATCCTCTCTCCCTTCTTTTTGTGATGTGCTCTACACTTGGCTGTTTCCAGGCGCCTGTCCCCAGGTCCCCCTGCCTCCTGGGAGCGTTCACCCTGCACTTGCACCACGCAGACCCTTTTCCTGGACCCCCGTGAGCCGCGGGCATGGCGAGAGCCGCCGCAGCGGTGCAGAGCCCACCAGTCCTCTCGCCAGCACAGGGCCAGGGCGTGCTGGAGGACATGCACTGCACCAGCTCTGGCGTGAGCAGAGCGGGCTGAGCTGCTGCGTAACCCCAGCACAGCACCTCGTCCACAGACCGCCGGACCTGGACACGCGGGGACTCGCCATGACAGACCCTCCCCAGCCCCTAGCTCCTTCGGGGGCATTGCACCCTGGCACTCCCTGCCCTGACCACTGCTCCCCACACGCTGTTTTGCCTTTAATGGCTGCTGGACGTGGCACTGTTAACGGCCCTCACAAAATGCCCGTCCGCAGCCTATCTGATTAATTCCCTGTACATACCCCCAGCAGCCATAACTGCTGCTGGCAGGAGCTGGTCGAGCACTACTTCTGCCCCTTTGCTGTCTTCTCTCAGGCAGCAAGTCTGAATGATAACTCACGCAAAGTATCTTGTATCCCGTGCCAAACAACAAGGAGCCCCGAAGGTAAAAGGGCTTCTGGTTGTGCAGCTGTGTTGTAGAATTAGATTAGCGCTATCTGAGCAAATTATCCCAGCAAAGGGTAGCCAGGAGCCTCTCCCTAATGGAGGCTCAGCAGATAAGGCTGCTTTCTCTGAGACGATAATGGGAGCAGAGCTGTTAATACTGTGTGAACATGGGCTGCGCTGCGTGTGGCATGTGCCCCCCCAGCCCGGTGCGCCTGGCCGGGGTGCCAGCTCCCTCACACCCCCACTAATTGGGCAAAAATCAAAGCAGAGAGTTTCTTTATGATCGTTCCCACATTTCTGCCAGGAGCACTTGGACACCAGAGAAGAGGCTGGATCAGTTTTCTTCTCTCCAAGCATTTTGATCCAGCATTCCACACTATGCACCACTCACTCCATGCTGAGACAAAGCAGGTATCAGACGCATCTCTGCTCCGGGGCTTTTTTCCCCTCTCCTCTATGGACTTTTGACACTGAGAGTGCACCAAACTGTTGTGGCTGGCTGGAATCAAAACTTCTGTTGGTAAACTTTTAGTGCTAAAGTTGCTGAAGCCTTGGCCTCGAATTGTGGCTCTGGAACCAGGGTATCGCATTGTTTTACATTGCCTTTGGCACGTTATTTAAAACAGACATTCCATCGGATGCGTGGACTCACACCTGCTTTGGACTCGGCTGTGATGAAGCATCTCTCAGCGATTCCCCTGTCTACTTCAAGCCTTCAGGAGCCATCAGCTCAGAGGGAGAATTTATTAGAAGAGCTGTTAATAATTAAATGCTGCACAATAACATTTCCAGCATCGGGTTCAGCAAGAACATCCCGCTCGCGTGGCAGCCTCGACCAGTAATTACCGGCCACCAGTCACCAGGCAGCATCTGTCACCATACAGCTTACGGCAGCATCCAGCTACTTCCCCACTGCCAAAGGAAACCAGGTGCTCCGACACAGCCGGCAGCAGAGCAGGGCTGCCGGAGGGGGACGCCCCGCCGCGCTCCCCGTGCCCCCCGCCACTTGCCTTCAGGAGTCCTCCGCCGGCCGTACCCAGGAACACATCAGTGGAGTTGTTGACGCTGGCAACCGCCACCGCCGTCAGGCCGCTGTAGGTGAAGACGGGCGTCGCGGTGACGGGGTTGACGATGGCCAGCGGGTGCTGCAGGTGCGCGGCGCCGCAGTCCAGCTGCTCCGGCTGCAGCTGCGGAGAGACACGGGGGTCAGCGGGACGCAGCCAACAGCAGCGGGCCCCCCGCCTCAGCCCCGCGGGGCAGAACGGCTGCGCCCCGGGAACGCTCCTCGCCACCGAGTCACGGAACAGGAAAACATAACTAGCAAACATGGGAGCAAAGAGCTGTCCTGCAGCCTCCTCTGCGCTTGCCAGGTCCTCTCAGAGCCAAACCCAGAGCAGACTGCACTAGAGACGAGCTGCCGGAGCAGCTCTGCCCTTGCCCACGCTACGGGCAGGACCAGGGCAGCACCGGGATTGCGGCAGGAGCCGTCCGGGCGCAGGGCACCCAGGAGGGCCTCTGCCAGCCAAAGGCCCCTTCACCGTAGCAGCACCCTCACCTCAAGACAAAAGTCGGGTGCAACAGTGAAAGAGGACCAGCAGGCTCCTTGCAAGCCCAGCAGCCATCTCCAGCTCCTTCCCTCTCAAACAAAAGGTGAAGCAAAAAGTTTCCCCGATAAAAGAACTCAAAACATTATTTCCCTGCAAGTAAGTGAGGAAGTGAGAACACAGTGGGGTGTGGGGGAAGCTTGTTGGCAAATCTCAGGACTGTAAATCCTGGCTCTGATCTTGCTGCTGCAGTCAACAGCAGAATTTCCACTGGTCTTCCACTGGGACAGGATGGGACGGAGGAGCTGCCGGGTGGGAGGAGGCTCTGTGCTGCGGGACGCGGAGGGAAGAGCAGCGGCTGCAAAACTCTGCCCAGAAACGCCGGAGCCACCGAGCCCGTCCAGCCTCAGCCCGCGACCGCTTCCCGTGCCCCGAGGAGCAAGCACAGCTGCGCCCAGCGACCAGGCCTCAGGATGTTCATCGTGCACATTGGGCTTTTGCTTTCAAGCTGCTCCTTGAAGCACTGGGCAAGCAGGAGCTGTCTTTCCTACAGAAAAGTTAAATTCCAGACAGAAGAATGGCAGGCGCTGCCGCTCGAGCGGGCACCCGGCTCCCACAGGAACCGCAGCGGCGAGCGGCACTGCCGGGGCCGGCACCAAGGCTCCCATGTCCATCTGCCGTCAGGTGCCAAGGGGTGAAGACAGAGGACAGTTGTTAAGGACTCCTCATCCGTGAGCCTTGTCTGTGAGAAGGCATTTGGCTCATTTGGCCCAAAGCAAGACAAAAGGCTTTACTGTCCCGTGCTAAATTAATTAGCACAGTTACTGCATGGCAGAAGCATCTGAGAATGGGCCTGATGCTTCATATTCTTCCTACCCTGCCGAGACGCACCCAAGATTTATGGCCACTCTCACCCTGAATCCTCAGACTCTCCGTATAATTTCTGCTCAGACAATGTGGATGGATTCGATATCGTCTGAACATCACAACAGTCTCCCTGCCGACAATTTACCTGCTGTCACTCCTGCAGCAGCTTTTATGAAGTGCTGTGGGTGCAGCGGCCGCCGTTCAATGATGAGTGTGTTTCAAGGGCCATTACCGCACCATCTACAGTGTCATTTCAGGCTCATCTTCAGAGAAGCCGCAATCGTGCTGTCACCTTCCCGGGTGCGGGTGTGCAGCTGCAGGGCTGGCGTGCAGCGGCGGGTGTTCGCAGGCTGCCAAAAGCACGCCAAACCGCGGCCCCGACTGCGGGAAGTGCTTACACAAAGCTCTAGACACGGGACCGCTGGTGGACTGCAACCCACACCCCTAAAACCGAGCCCTACTGAACTCAGCCATAACATGGATATTTCTTCCAAAATAATCATCAGGAGTGCTAATTTAAGCAGAACAAACACAAGGATTTGGGGCTGCATCTGTTAAGAAGCTGGACCACGTGCTTCCACCAGGCAGGAGAAGTTGACGACGAGCCTGTTCAGCATAGTCCCTCCTCCCTCGCACCAGGGCCTGTACTTTAATTCCCTCATTATCATCATTCTTTCATTAATGGAACCAGGCTAAATCTTCAGCTCTCCCCTCTCTCCAGAAGGTTTAGAAGATTAGGCATATCTTCAGGCTTGGCAGTGAGAGCGTGAGACCCGGGCAGGACCAGCCCTTCGCTCTGCCCCCGGTTTGGGGTGCAGCTCCTGCCTTCTGCCTGTCCCCCCTGCCGGCCACGGCCACGTGCCTTGGGCTGGGGCCACACCACAGCAACACAACCCTGACAAAACGGGGAAGAAACTTGCTAAACCCCAAAATGTAGGTGAAGCAACTGGGCTGTGCCTGCAGGAGCGAGGGGTTGGGAGGAAAGCAGCCCCCCCAGAGCACCTCAGGGTCTGGGGCTGGTCCCTGGGGTCGGTCGGCATGGGGACCGCAGGTTGCAGCACCGCGTCTCCTGCTCTTAGAATGGGAGAAGGCAGCAGCAAACCAGGCTGGGTGCGAACGGTGGGTGCCAGCCAGCTCTCAGCCAGGTGGCAGCTGGTGAGCGAACAGCACCGGCTTCCCGAGCACCCCGTGACGGCACTGGGAGCAGACAGCTCGCTGCCCCGCGGAGCAGCCCGCTGCCTGCCCGGAGGGAGCGTGTCGGGGCGCATCTGCCGCTGCCGGACCAGCGCAGGCGTGCTGCAAATGGCAGGCTGGGTCCTCTCCACCAGGCCACCCCGGTATCGGTGCCCTGCGCCCAGCAGACACCAGACCCCGCGACCACCGCCGGCTGCGTCAGAGGCGAAGCAACGGAGACTGATCTGAAAAACTTCCCCTGCCGAAGAGAGCACCAGGCAGGAGGCAACACCCTCGGAGCTGCAGCTCGGCTCACACGGGACCAAGGCAAACGGATCGTGTTGCGGATGCAAGCGGCTTTGCTAAATGCGTTTTGCAGTTTTACAGCATGTTATTCTATTGAAAATCAAAATCGCAGCCCAAATTCGTGTGTATGTTTCCCCCGGTAACTGGGCAACACAACTTTTTTATACCTTACAGAGGCTAGAGCAAGCCATTCATGTTTCTGCGCTAATGATCCCTTCCGCTCACAGCCGGCCCTCTAGAAATGGGCTGGTGTTTATTTATTTGTCTTGGAGATGATCATCTCTAGCCCCTCTTCAGTACTCTTTACCAGTATTAACCCCCTGAAGCTCACCAGCTCCCCTCCTTCTGGGAAACTGAGGCAGGGAGGCACCTCGGTCCTCCCGGGAGCCCGAGGGATGCTCAGCACCTCCCTGCGCAGCCGGCACCGACCCTCCTCCCAGCCCCAGGGACGCAGCCCTTTCTTCTCACAGGTGGCCGAAATCGCGGGAAGTTCCTTATCTGCTGCGCCCGCCTGCGCATTAATCACACATTTCAGAGCTAATATCAGCACAGCGTGCTTTCCACAGTAAACAGGACGTAACCATTCTAACACAGGCCAGGCTTTATTTTGGCCGCAAACATCCTTCCTCCGAAACACCTTTCTTTGGATGACATCAGCTCTCCCGACGGACAGGCCGGAGGAGACACGTGGTGCTTCCCCCCCTCGGGTCCCAGGGTGGGTGACACACCTTGCTGCTGCTGTCTGCGAACCACAGCACCGCGGGGACATCTGCACTCTGCCACGCCGCGGTAAACAGGACACGGCCAAGTCACATCCTTCCGCAGGCACCAGGCAATCACCGCAGCTCGGGAAATCACACTTCAGGCTCGTGCTAAAAGGCTTTCTCCATGTGGAATGGGCTAAATCTTGCTCTGTCTTAAATCAAACCGCCCTACCCTGAAGTGGGGAAAGCACAAATGTTTTCTTCCAAAACCAATCTCTTTCTATCATCTGCATTTTAAAACAACCCTACGGGCATTCACCGTATTGCCACTATTTTTCTGCCACACACCCTGGATGCTCAGTAACTCGCGGAAATACTGGGTGGGTCTAGATTCGGATCCCTCTGCACCCAAAACATTTGCCTCTGCCACTTTGACACCTCGGGCGCACACCGCAGACAGCCCACGACCAGCACCGGCCCAGCAGCATTGCTGTCACCCCGCGTGCTTGCAGCGAGGGCACGCTCGGCATTTCTGCAAAACTTCACAAGTGATGCAAATTAATTCAAACCAAGGAGCCACATCTAAGAGGAGGGTTAGTCAGATTAACCCCTGAGCGTGGTTGCAAAAACAAAGCAGGAGAGAGATAAAAGATTTCCAGCCACATCAGAGCACGAGAGTTCAGCTGTTTTCACGGTGCGAGTCCAGTTCTTTATCCCAGGCCTAAAAGGAGCAGAAACAGCAATTTCCCAGAATTTCCATTACAGCTCCCCAGCCCAAGAGGCAGGCGCGCAGGATGTCCCCTCGGGAAGGAAGTCTGCTGGAAACAGAAGGAGGAAGAGGAGTGGTGAGGCAGCACTCAGGAAAACCATGAAACGTACTGATTTCTGCATCCTGTCTTTGTGACCTTAAAAATAGTTCTTAAGCAAAGGTGAAGTTTATTTCTGAATCAAAACCAGGCTGCAGTTCAGAAAAAAGCCCTGCAGCTTTTGCTTTCTGGAAGGCTTTTCCGACTCTGCTGCAGCGGGTCTGAAAGCTTCGCAGGGCAGCACTAAGTGGAAAGGGAGTCCGGCCCCTTTCATGCATCGTATCAGAGCAGATTAAAGTGTTGGCTTCTAGCATGCCTGGAGTCCTGGGAAAATGACACAGCCAGCATCCGATAATCCGCTCCAAACTTGTTGATTTGTGGGACTTAGCCATCGTCTTCATAGGCTCAAAATTTGGCAGCTGCCTCTGCACAACTGACATTTTCAGGCCATTAAAGTCTGTGATAAAAGGGCTCTAGTTTTATCTCTTGCCTTCCTTAACATAAACCATTAGGCTTTTATTCACATTTAGGTATGACTCAGGGAAATCTCTGATTGCAGAGAGAATATTCAAAATAATTCAGATACTGTCTGAAGAGGAGCGCAGGACATGGACTCAAAGTTGAACAGTAGAGAGAGGCTAAACAACAACGCGCAAATATCACACAGACACCTTAGGAAGACAGGCAGGGCGAGAGCTGGTGGCAAGCCGGCCTGGCCGTATTACGAAAACACGCAGTACAAGCCCTCCTCTGTGTGGGACAGCACCCAGACTGGCCACGAAACCCCTCCTGGGCAGAGCCCATTCATCCCGCAGCCCCCCCGGCGCTGCCAGCAGTTTGTACACACAATCACGCGTTTATCTGCCGGAGTGTCGCAACCAGAGCTGTCAAAACCAGGCTTTTTGGGATGCCTGGAGGAAAATGTCATCCTCAGATGAGGACTCTACTGTTGAGGCACTTGAGACGTAAGCAGTCTCTAATTGTAGCGCTGCTGCAAAGGCAGGCATTATCACAGAGCTCCTCTAACTTCCCATCACATTTTTTAAGCAATGCGAGGCAAATCAACGTGCACTCTGCCAGCCGAGGCACTCGGGGCTGAGAACCTCTGATAAAACGAATCTTGCTGAATTTTTCTCGAGAATCATCCACACTAAGCAATCAGCATCCCCACAGCATGGCAGACGTCCTTACAAAAAAAAAAAAAAAAAAGGGTTTAAAATAAATTTCCACCCCGGGTTTAGTGCTTACTTAAACCACACGTTTCGTGAGCGAGGAAGCAGGGGGTTTTCTGGGGTCTGGACATCCGCACGGTGGCAGCCCCGCCCACGG
>Ga0181612_179074_pt1 | contig 14346 bp, 19 predicted proteins | sample HoacroProtozoa21_FD_119630 | JGI IMG/M metagenome (GOLD analysis project Ga0181612, IMG submission 119630) | Hoatzin crop microbial communities from Cojedes, Venezuel. Combined Assembly of Gp0051906, Gp0051904, Gp0051908 | reverse complement strand
CTGGACAAGGTCCTGTGCAGCCTGCTCTGGGTGACCCTGCTTCGGCAGGGGGGTTGGACTGGGTGACCCACAGAGGTCCCTTCCAACCCCTACTATTCTGTGATTCTGTGATTCTGTGAAGGGATCTCAGTGAAACCGCTTCCCCACTTCTTGGGCTCTCGTGGGACACAGTCACCTCCACAAACATGTTGAGCTCCGTCTCAGAAACAAACAGGTTTTTGCCCAGAGGCTTTGCATTAGAAAGTCCTGGCTGTGGAGCTCTTGGGCTTTGACCAAAAGAAGATGTATGGGGGGGCACTTGCTCTGTGGAAATGCAACCTCTTGTAGTTACGGTAGTGTTTCTGGTGACATCTGACACTTCATGAAGGTTCAGGGGAGCCAGCTGATGGGCCTGAGGTAGGAGCCAGAGAGACCTGGATGGGTGCCAGGCTCTGCGCTGGGCTGCCCGTGGGGCAGGCATCGGGCGTTAAAACGCCTCCAGGGAGCTGCCTTTTGCCAGTCTTCCTCTGGGAGGTTTGCTGCCAGCATTCACTTTGGTTTGTTCCCATTAGCATCCGTCTTTTTCTCACCCCAAGAGCTGACCATCCTGGATGTTCACTGTTCTGGAGGACAGAGAAAGGAAAAACCAGAGGGGTGGTTTGCTTTGCCGGGAGGCGTCTTCTCAGGGCTTAATTCTGAAGAACTTCATGCCAAAGGAGAGAGATCCTGAAATCCCAGAGCAAAAAAAAAATTGGCTGCATTCGTCCTGAGCATAAGCGAGGGGCGGAGGGTGGGGGGGAATCTGTAGAGGCGGCAGTTTTTGTAAAGCGCTGAAGTGCCCCACACATCACGCCCTGACAGGCCCTGATGTTAGATCCCGGAATGGATCACAGGAGACTCATTAGAAAAAACAAATATTATCACACGCTGAAATGATTTATGGAGAAAAATGAAAAATTTTGTGTTGTTGCGTCCTCGCTCTCCCGCTCTCCTCTGCTTTCGCTCAGGGAAGTTATTTATGGCAGCGGGCCCTTAACAAGAGAAAAGCGAAGCGCCGAGCCGCTCGCTCCTGCAAACTGCCTGCATTTGATTTTTATTAGCGAGTTAAAACTTCCTTCTTTTCACCTCCCCCCTTCCCCTCGCACGCCTTTATTATCCTGGACTAACTGAAATGCATTTTAATGCCTACTACTTGTGCTTTTAATAGTGATCCTATCGCCACCCCAGCAGCAAATAAAGTGACATTGACGGGGGGAAGGCCTGATGGACAGCCAGGCGGACAGGAAGGAGTTACAGCCCCGCGTGTGCTCCCTGCTCGGCTGCTCGGTGCCGCTGCCTCCCCAGTAACCCCAGAGCCGTTTTATTGCCAGCGGAGCACACGAAGCTCGGCCGCCCATGGCTGTGCAGCATGCTGCCTGGATGGACGACAGGCCGCCATCTCCGCAGGGACACCAGGCACCCCGTCTCGCGTCCCTGCAGAGGTGGTGGCCCTCAGCCTCTTGTGTGTGGCAAGGGGCCATGACATGGAGTTTCCCCCAGGCTTGCATGCCTGGGCAGGGGGCTCCGTACCCTTGGCTCTGCTACACAGCCCTGCAGCTTCCCAAGCAGGGCCCTCAGCGCCAGGCCTTGCCCAGGAAGCTCCTCACCACGGCCTGGGTGGGAGAGGGAAGCAGGGCCGGGTGCTCTTCCCCTCCCGGACGCAGCCTGGCCTCCTCTGAGGGATTTTTTCCTGCCCTCAAGCTGGCCACACCGCCACCGGGCAGGATGACCCGGGTGGGGGGCAGAGCCACTGAGCACCCCCAGCCCACAGGCTGGCATCCCTCCGCCCCGTTGCTAAGTGTCCCTGTGGCCGCAGTGGCTATGCCAGGCCTGGGGCCCCCCTGAATCTCTCTGGGTGGCTGGATGGCCCTGTTCTCCCCCTCAGCTTTCCGGAGCGATGGTTATCGGCTGGCCTTTCCCTCCGCTCCCTCTTTGTGGGGGGCTTTCCACGGCAGCCCGGCCCCGGGGACCTTTCATGGAGCCGGGAGCCCCGCACGGGTTAATGCCCGCTGACACCTGCAGCTCCTCGGCTGGGGCTGCTGGCTGGGGGGAGGCGGCGGGCAGGGGGGATCGTTGGTGGCGTTATTATGAAGAGCTCAGCAGGCCTGGGGCCTTCCATTGTCCGAGTGGCAAATAAATAAATAGAAGAAAGCAAGTCTTCCCTACGGCTCTGCGACGGGAGGTTAACAGCTGGACATGACATGACAAATTGGGAGGGTTTTTTTCATGCGGGGGCCGATCGCAGAGGCTTGGTGTGAGGGGGAGGGATGGGGGAGAGTGGTTGAAGGAGGGGAGGGAGGGAGAAATCGGCCTGGGCAGGGTCCCATCAGCTTGTGGAGGGGCTTTGTCCCGGGCCGGCCACCTCCCTCCCCACCAAGCCAGCTTCCCAGGATGAGCCAGTCTCTAAAAAACGTGTTTGGGGCAGACCATCCTCGAGGAGGGAATCCACAGTGCCAAAATGTTCGCCCTAACCCTGTGCACCTGATTTTGGTGCCGGCAGGTCCCTGCAGCCAGCCCCCGTGACATGTCCCCCCCACCCCGGTGCTGCTCAGCTCTGAAATCAGGCAGCGCGGTGCCTTTTAACAGCCAATAAAACCCGGAATTCTCCAGCAGGAAAAGCAGGGAAATTAATCAAATCGTGGATCTGCTGTGAATTACGCGCTCACCTCCCATCTGCCCGTTCAGCTGGCTCACCTTCTCCTCCCTGCCTGCAGCCCCTTCGGTTTGCTGCGGGAGGGAGCCTTTATGGCTACGCCTGGAGCCCTCGCCATTTGTCGTGGGCTTAATAGAAAATGTGTTAAACATACAGGAAACTGCCCAAATGTTACCAACATGTCTAGTTTGCTTGATTTGTTTCTCCTTTTCGGGGGTGGTTGTTTTCGTTTGGAAATTGTGGGATGTAATGGCAGCCGGCCTTGTCCCCAAGACGCTCCTTCAAGCTAGCCTTTGCTCGGGCGGTGCCCCTGGCTGAGCGTGCTGCTGGTGGCAATGGCACTGGTCACACCGAGCGCCAGCCGCAGCACTGCCGTGGGAGCTGGGCATCTCTTCAAGGCTTATCCTCAGGCCTTTCCACTAAATTCTGTCTCCTTCCATGCTGAATGGCTGCCCCACGGCATGTCCCGTGCTGGGGTCCGTCACCCCTCCCTGCACTCTGCTGCCTGCTCCTTGTCTCTCCTTGAGCCTCGCCTACTCCATCACATTTATTCCCACCCTCGTGCCTCCCAGGGGCTGCCAGGGCCTTGGTGCGCCCAGGAGGGACTGCTGCAGCTCTTTGGAGGGCCCCCGTGTGCAAGCACTATGCAGTCTGGAATTGCTCTGCAGCCATTTCTATACAGTCTCTCTTTGCCGTACGTTGGCTTGCTGAAGCCTTTGGGAGGGCTGGAGTTTGCTCTGTGCAGCCTGTGAAAGCCCAGTGTGGTTCAGGGATCCAATCTCACTGAGATTCAGGTTGCATCAAGTCCCTGTTGCTGCATGCATGTGGCCGGGGAGGAGCTGCTTGCTCTCTCCCATCTCAGCTGATGTGCCTGGAACCAAAGGAAGGTCCTCTAAAGCAGCAAGCATGACCCAGGCTACCTGGCAGACGTAGCTAGGCTGTTTCTTTCTTCTTGTGGTGGATACCAGTGGAGCCATCGCCATGATTGTAGTGTGGACAGGCCCGAGGGAGCTGGAGCCGTGGTGGGTGGTCAGGAGGGAGACTCTATAAACCCCATCAATCTCCTCCTCTGGCTCCCATACATCTGCTTGCAAAAGGAGGGGGAGGCAATAACCTGGCTGTCCGCTCACCATTGGCGCTTTGGGAGGTGGAAGGGGGAGGAAGGGGGGAAACGCCAGCCCCGATCCCTTGGCAACTGCGGGCTGAAATATTAACTGGAAGAATGTGCCCAAGAATTGGCCCCCGCGCTGGCCTGCTCCAGTGCTGCCTCCTGGGGGGGGGCAGGGAAGGGGCAGCCTGTTTGCACAGCCCAAGTGTCAACTAATTAATAGGAGTTTATAGGAACATTTCCAGGGCAGCTGGCTGAGGAGAGGTTCGGGAAGCACCCCACATTTCCTGAATCCCAACCATGACCCAGCATTCTTCTCCACATCTTGGAGGGAAGGTAGCTGCTTTGATTAGCTCTGGGGTCTGTGCAGCCGAAGTAGCCTCAGCTGATCACTGCATTGCTCCTGCCTGCACTGCCACCATGAAGAGCACTACCTGTGGCACATTCCTGAGACCTCTTCATTGCGTGGACACACTCCTCTTCCCAGGGCTTCGAAGTGGCTGTTGAACAACCCAGGTGGGTGGACTTGGTGGTGTGTGTCCTACAGCGGTTCCCTAAAGCACCTGTGCTTGGTTGAAGAGCAGCAAGTTTCACACCCTGCTCTCAGTCCTTCAACGTGCATGTGTGGATGAGTCCATTCCAGCCCATAATTTCTCATCTTACCTCAAATAACAGGAAAGGTGCTTCCTGGGGAGTGAATACACTCCCAACAGTGTGTCTGCTGGATGGTCCCCTTGGAGTGCCGGCGCTTCTTTCTCTTGCACTGACGTCAGGCTGTGTAGACATCAGTGAAAGCTCTTGCTTGTACATCTCTCCCAGTGCAGAGCACGTTCCTCGGGGTCAGCTCCCCTCCTGTGCTTCACCTGGTCATTGTGGAGGGATCTTACAGAGGCAGCCAGGATGGAGCTGTCCTGGGGTAGGGAAGGGCACGAGCTGGGGGAGCACCCAGGGTGCAGGGCAGCCCTGCGGACCCCACCACAGAGAGCGGGACTGGAGACCCCTGCGCTGAGCATCCCTGAATTTAGGGCCTACCTGGCTGTGATCTTTGAACAAACCAATAAATGAAGTGTAATAACCAAAACGGTGATTGTTTTCTTCGCGGTAGCTGTGGAAATCTCTCCTGGGGGAGCACAGAGCTGCCAGCCTTGGGTTTTAGATCACAATCCCACTAACCTTCCTGTCCCCTGGGCAATAGTCTACCACTGCTGCCCTCAGAGCTAGGCTCTATTTATTATATATACTGGCCTCTGTGTGTGCCGGTGTGTTCGTAAAGCCTGATTGAGCTGTAAGGAAAAGTGCACTCGAGGGGAAGGAGGAGACAAATGCCTGATTTGGCCTGCCCTAAATATGGGCTTATAACCTCTGTGGGTGCTGCCAGAGGGTTTAAGGCAGTCATCCAGACACAGCCCCAGCCATCCAAAGCTGTCCCTTGACAGCTGTCCTCCACAGGGGACCGTGGTTGTCCTGCCCTTATCGCTGCCCCTGAGGGGCCCAAAGGACAGCAGGAGTGCGGCAGGACCAGAGCAGCTCTCGCTGAGCTGGTGGCTTGCCTGTTGCAAAGTCCAGCTCGGAGAAATCAAGACCCCTGACCATGCAGAAGCAGCTTGGAGCAGCCAGCAGATGGGACCTCAGTGTGGCTGGGGATGCTGAGTCCAGAGCCCACAAGGTGTTGTAGTGGGCTAACAAAGCCTTTTGGATTTGTGTGAAATGATAGTTACCTGTAGCCTGGACCGAAATCACATGCAGGTGTCTGCCTTCAGGTGATGGCTGGACAATCAGGTCACTGTGGGGAGGACAGCGCTCTGATCTCCTGCCAGTGCAAGTCTTTGGCACTGGGCTTGAGAAAACCTAGTCAAGGCGGCAGAGATTAGCAGGCACCGTTGTCACATGCTGTCCAATATCACTTTCATGAGCTGGAGACCTTTACAGTTGCTGTGCTGCAGGGAGGGGATCCACACCTCTCCGCAGAGGGGTTAGCTGGTTGTCTGTACGAAACCTTGGCCAGAGGGGGAAGAGGGGTTTCTGCTGGGGTGCTGTGCTGGCTTATGTGCGTGTGTATCTGTGCACAAGTGTACACAAATCTGCCCAGCAGCACTTAGCTGTGTGTGTCATGAGTCCTGTATTGCTCAACACTGGGAGCAGATCTGTTCCAGTGTCAGTGCCCACCTGGTATGGATGGCTATGGGTCACGGCACTGCTGCTGCTCAGTGTGGTGAGTGGCCGTGGCGCCCAACAGAGCCTTGACTGGACATTTCCTGTTTTACTTTGCCCGGTTTAGCTGGTTTGATACAAGTGTGAACTGAGGCTGTGATAGAACAGGACGAGAGACAAGATAGATGTGGCCCCATCACCTGCTAGGAGATAGCATGGCCCAGGAAAGCCCCAAAGGACAAGCAAAGCACCATCCTCCACTCCCAAACCCCACTCCGAGTTGAGCATTGGCTGTAAACACCTCCGGGCTCTGAAAGCAGTTCCCTTGGATTGGGGCTTGGTGCTTCAGACCCATCTTCAGACCCACATCCTGAAAGCCGCCGTCCTGGTGCGGCTGGCAGCAGGGATGCGCTCCGGCACGCGGGGTGGCTGGCAGTCGCTGGAGCCATCGGTATTGTTCTGCATGCAGCCAGTCTCGCCACAGTTTTTACTGGGATGCCTGTACAAGGTGAGAGCCCGGTGCAGACTGATGTGGGAGCTAGCAGACTGGGAACGGCAAGGCTGCCCCAGCCACTCAAGAAGGGGCATGGTGGTACAGCACAGACATAGTTATTCTTCACTAGGGTAACAGAGAGCTATAAGATCCTTCATTTTCCAGGAATCTGCCCCCTCCCCCTACTTTTAGCTTTCCTATATAATATTCCATGCTGTAGCCTATAAATGCTGCTCTGAGCCCACAGCCTGATTGAATTTGGAAGCCTTTGTTTACAGATGTCTGGCTGTACAGGGGTATTTATTGAATTTTCCATGAAATGTTGCTCCTCTAATGCTGTAAAGCACAAGCTGCCCACATCAGAGGAGCTGCGTGTTAAGGGATCGGGTTACGCGGAGAGGCGTCGCTCTCCCTCGCCATCCTCTGCCTTCCAGAGGAGGAAGGTGGGTGCTGGAGTCCGTGCACAGCCGGGCTTCTCGGGGGATTCTTGCACTTGAGGAGGGCTGGCTGGTCTGCACCTTGGGGCTGGAAGGTGAGTGTGGTCCTGCAAGGCGGCAACTCCAGCTGCATGCGATACAGCCCGGACCGTGCTCAGGGCAGAGCAACTCTGCAGGTCACAGCAGCAGCCAGGTCTGCTGGTGGGACTGGAGATGGGTCTGACTTTGGGCTGTTATGACTACTGCACTGGCTATTGGTGGCTCAGAAGATACCTTGATGGCCGGCAGACATCCTCAGGGCTTTTTTGTACCTCCCTTTGAGACTTGCAGTGTTGGGGTACAGTCAAAATAGTGGATAAACTTGTAAGATGCCCCCTTGGTTGCTGTGTAACCAGGGTCCATCTTTCCTTGCTCATCTGATCTATCCATCTGATCTGCTGGGACCTCGCAACCAGAAGACTGTTATCAGCAAAAGAAACAGGGTTTTTTTCCTCGGAGACCTTTAAGGAGCCACTCGGAGCATCCTCTGACCTCTGTGTGTATTTTTTAACCTCTGGCTGGAGAGGGAAATGAGGGAGAGCCTGGTCTGTGAAGGACACATCCGGGACCTGCCGTTCTTGCAGTGGTAGCTGAAGGAATGTGTCTTCCTTCCTCATGGGGGAAAGTACAAAACCATCTTGCAAAACTCTGGGTCAGGAGCCCCAGGATCTCTGATGTAAAATAAATGATTCTCCGGAGAGAGCATGTGTTCACCATGTTAGAAAAACAAGCCCCCTGCAAACAGCACATACCAAACTCTGCCCAGAGAAAGGGACTTCAAGGGTGGACGGAGAGAGCAGTCCAAGCATCAGAGCACAGCCTGCCCCCCTCTCCCAAGCTGGGTCTTCACACTGGTCCGAGGAGGAGGCAGGAGGGATGGGGGCTTGTTTTCCCAGATTTGATTGGTTTATTTATCCTTGGTCCAGGCTCCCATCTGGTCCAACTTCAAACAGGGGCTGCAGCGAAGTGTGGAAGCCACCAAGAGAGATTCTGCAAACAACGGTTGTGCAAAGCATATAAATATTTCTGGACATAAAAATGACTGTGTCTGAGGAGGGATCAGTTTGGGCTGGGATGGAGGGTCACCCGTCCTGCTTGAGATAAGTCTGGGAGAGTGGCTGGGGCAAGGAGAAATATGTGCTTATCTACAGTTTACACGTGCATGTGCAAGGGCAGAACCAGGCCTGCCGGATGCCGCTACCGCCAGAGGCTGGAAGGCAAAGAGACGACAATGAGAAAGTCTGTCTCTCTGCTCCTGATGTAATAGCCTGCAAAAATGTCCACTGATCTGGGGGGCCAGAGTTGGATTCGGAGTTTGGAACTCATTGGAAAGTCCAGCATGGTCTGTCTCGACCTCCAAAACACAGCGGCTGCATTTGAAATGTTTGGTGCAGCTGCTGGATGCGAACTTCTAATTGAAGATAAGGGGGAAATGCATTTCTGTTAGCAACGGCCTTTTGTGCTGTTTAAACAGCAATGAGTGCCTGGGCCAGGATCCTTGTGCATCCTGGAGCGATGCAGCCAGTGGCTTCAGAACTGGCTGATGGGTTGTAAATCAGATCAGCTCACAGATTACAGCTTGGATGGCACCCCTTCAGGAAAAAAGGCAGTGGCTGGCATTCTGCCTGGCCGAAGCCAGCGTCTGCGTTGGTGATGCTGAAGAGGACATGAAGGCCACGCGGGGGGATTCGTAGCCGATGCTACAACTAAGGGAACTGCAAACACCACTGAGGGCAAAGAAATAATGTCAGGGTAGGGAGGGCAAAGCATGCTAGGCAGGAGACACTCGGGTGTAGGAATGGCACGTGGCATTCCCAGATGTGCTTCTAGGTATTCACCTAACGGTCCTTCGTTGTGCGAGGCAATGTGTATTTCTGGCTGGGATGAGGAGAGGGACAAAGAGGACACAGCCACCGTCATGGGCTCATTGCTGCCTTTGGAAACGTCTGGGGGTGCTGGGTCTTGTGGGGTTCACCAGGAGTGTGGCAGCCCCAGACAAGGCATGCTCCATGCTGCTTCTCCCCTGGGCTCAGCTTCCCATTGGCCTCTGGCTGCAGGGGCTGGAGCCAAACCACATGGGAGAAGTCCCGCCAGGCTAGTTGTTCTCAGATCAGACAAAGGACCCATAAGTAGGTGTTTCTTGAGTTGGGTCCCGGTCAGGCTTAAGCCCATGCGAACAGAGCAGTTCCAGATCAGTGGATTTAAATCCAAGTGGTTTACATTCCCAGGATTCAAAGGTTTTAACCTCCAAGTTTGAGGTATCTCTTAGCACCAGCACGCTCAGATGTGCTGTAGGCAGCAGCATGTGTTTGCCCCTCCTTCAGAGAGCCAGGTACTCTTGGCTGCGTGTGGTAGGACCCGGCTGCTAACCACAGACAGAAATGGCCCCATACCCGAGTGGCAGGATGGTCAAGAGCTGTCCCTTCCTCTGCTGCGGAGCTGCCTGGTTGGTGTCCCCAGCCTTGCTTCAGGAGGAACACAGCGTCCAGAGCCTGGTGGCATGGTCTCAGCCAAGGGAAGAAAAGCAGCTCCACTCAGACTTAATTTTTATCACAAACTGCATCAGGCAACAGAGTCAGCAGCAAAGCAAAGCTAGAAGACCCCTTAGGAGCAGAGGCAGGACGCTGAGATTCCCCCTTTGGCTCTTTCGCTCTCGGCAGGGACCAGGATCAGCCCCAAGTGAGCTCCAAAACCCACCATCCCGTGGCACAGGGCTGCCTCTCCGAGAGCCACGGCTCTCCTGCCCTGCAGTCACTGCTGGCTTCCCAGGCTGGGGCTCCCCAAAACTGGGTGCTGACCCAGAGGGCACTGACAAAGCCCTGGTGAAATTCACTGGGAAGATCTCAGCATCGAACTCAGCAATCTGGGATGGAGAGTGTCTAAAAAAGTCCTGCCCACGTGAAGCCCAGCCTGAGCCCTGGCCCAGGCTCCAGCAGCCGCTCTCTGCAGTGGCCCTCAGTTAAACCTGATCCCTTCCTTTAAGGGCCAGCCTGGCACTTAGTGGAGACTGTAAATAGCGATTTATAAATGATCTTCACGCCGATTCCTCCGCCGCTGCTCAGACATCAAAGTCTATAATTCACGCCCTCCCGCGTCCCGAGCCTCGCAAAACCGGAGCCTTTGATGTGAGCCTCCCCCTTCGCTACCTGCGCGCGGCAGCCGAGCCCGGCTGGGCTGCGGGCATGTGTGCTGCTTGGAGCCAGGCGCCAGGCCCGCTCGGCGAGGCGTTTTATAAGGTGTCTGCTGTCATGCAGCCTGTTCCCGAGCCTGTTATCCCCTTCGGCGGGGCCGCGTGGGACGGCTGCGGAACAATGGGAACAGACCGGGGGGAGCTCGCTGGGGGCAGCGTCCAGAAAGCACCTGGCCTCTCCTGCTCCCCCTTCCCCCCAGCACCTGCAAATTAATGGAAACTTCTCCTTCCAACAGCGCTGCCTGTGCCGTTTAACAAGTCCGGCTGCGTGCTCTGAGGGCTAGAAAACCAGCCTCGCTTCTCGGGGTGGAGACAGATCCCGGGATCCTTGCACCAGCCCTGCTGGTCTTAGGGCAGGGGCGAATGCTGGTGCAAGAGCTCTGTGGTGTAAACGGACCATCATTATCTCTAAGGTGAAGCTAAGAAGGAGTTTCCTGGCTCTGCAAGCAGGGACTCTCTGAAACAGCCTCCCAGGACTGAATGAGGAGAACAAAAATGACTGGCTAGTTGTAAGATGAGCTGGATCCATTGCAGGAGGTGGTGCTGGTGCTGGCCCCTCGGGGCTCCTCCGTGTGCCTAAACTCACCATGAGCCACTCCTGGTTTGCAGCCATCCTCCAGGTTGACTTGACAGTCCCAGTGGCCTCTCTAGACAGAGTTCAGCTTCGTAATTTTTATGAGCTTGCTTGGGATGCTCTCCCCATTTTCCCTGACCTCTGTCTCACATCTCCTGAGCCAGCATTACCCCGTGCGGATGCAGGAGCCCTTCTCCAGCACTGCAGTCAGGCCTATTCGGGTCCCCTTCCAGCTCCTCCATTACCTTCTGAAACGTTGAGCTGGATGTTTCACCTCTTTTCTGTAAGATGGACAGTTTTCTCTTCCTCATACATACAAAACTGCAAAATGAAGACTCCATGCTGTGATCAAGCGGAGGTTTGGGCAAGCTTTGTGGGACAGGTGTCCCTGGGCACAGCTCACCAGCTTGGCAATCTCTTCCCCTTTCTTCTGCCTCTTTCTGCCTCCGTTTTTTAGCCCCTGGGGCTATGGAGAGTACTTTCAAGATGTGAAACCAGTGCAGGCTCTGGGGAAGGCACACACCCCTGGTCACGTCCCTCTTAAACCGAATGGTGGTTCAGCCGCAATGTGTGACCATGGTACCAAAGCATTGCAAGAGAGGAGAGGGCAGTTTGGGACCGGACCCCTGCTCACCTTCATGTCTGCCAGTTCAGCCCCTTGCTCCCCACACAAGGGTCTGCAGGGTCAGGCACCAGAGCTGACTAGAAGTTGCATGTAGAGCACAAATTAAACTCTGTCCATAAAAAAGCTGCCTGGTGTGGTGCGAAATACTATGTCTCACAAACCAGACACTGCAAAGTGGATAGAGGCACTTGGGGTGTTGGGAGGACTTCAATGTATTTTGCAGCTGGGATGGTTGTAGAATTAATTATTTTATTTTCTTTTAAGTGAAAGTCTGCAAAAATGTATTGAGAGAGTCTTGCATGTGCTACAGGCTGGCAAGTGGTCAAGAAAGGGCATGAATCACGTCACTCGGCTCTGTATTTAATCATATCAAACTGGTTTGGTTCTCCAACAAGTCAACATATATTATCTGTGTAAAAAAGGCATTTTACAGGGCTGGGAGTCTAAATATCATTTATAAATATTTAATTCTACAACTGATCTTTGCAAAAGAAGGATAGCTCTTCATTATCATACCTGTGTCTATTGAAATATCACCATTATTTATCATCCACTGTTGGTGCAGTGTCCCGCCTGGGACTGGAAGAGTTATTTTGTACTGGAGGCCACCGCGGTGGGGCTGGTCCCATACTTCTCCCCATGCAAGGCACTGTATGAAATGGGACCCATGGCCCTGGCATGGGTCCCCACTGTCCTGGCCTCTGACCGCACCAGGCCGGCAGCAGGAGGGTCACACCGCAGAGGTGCTTGGGGACCCCTTGCCAAGCTCAAAGGAGCCTCATGCCACCAGACTCCTCCCCAGCCTAAGCAACCAGAGCTGCCAAATCCTGTCTGTCTGTTGGAGGGCTTTTGTGGAGCACTCATCACCCATCTTGCTGTGAAAGTGCCCTGCTCTGCAGTAAGCCAGCTCCTCTTGCAGCTGCTGAAAGTGAACCATAAAAAGCCATGGCTGCCCCGCTCATCCTGTCCCCGTCCCCATCCCTGTGGCTTTCTGCCTGTTTAATCTCTCTGACATTCAGCCCAGCTTTGCCCTGCTCTGTTTTGACTCCTGACAAGCCTTTCAATTTGCTCTCCTCTCTGAAGAGCTGAGAAGCTGTTGATAGCTCTCTCCCTGAATTATTGAACCTCGGCGTTGGGTTTCGGGCCCCGGGGAGCAGCCCCGCACGCATGGGGCTCTGAGGCATGCCATTGATCGGCAGGGCTCAGGTTCAGCCCGCTGCTGGCACACGCCTGTCCCCGTGTCCCCAGGTGCCCATGCCTCCCTGCGTGCATAGGTTCTTGCTCTGCCATGGGAGGACACCCCATCTTTTAGGGCTGGGACTCGAGGGGCAGCGTGCTGCCTCCGGGGTTCTCATCCCGCATTGTCCTCCCCATATTTGACAGGGATGGGAGGAGATGGGCTTGTTCCTGGCCAGGTTCCCGTTCCTGACCGGCCTGCCAGCTCAGGAGCCTTCTCCCCTCCTGTGAAACAGAGGTGTGCTGGTGGGTTAGTGGAGGTGCGCAAAGCACTGAGATCTTCTGTTGGTGCAGGGAGCCAGAAAGGGACAAAGGATTGTGCTGGTTAGAGAGTGGAACACTCTGACTTTGCTCTTCTTGGAGAAACAAACCTCCCTGGAGAAGACACAGTGACAGGGAGTATCTCATTTAAACCCCGCTGGCATCTTGCCCCAACTAGCTAGGACTTTCCTCTTGTGACTGCTGCATGGGCTGATTGGAAAACAGATGCCCATTCGCACAACAAATACCCTTGGTGTTTTCATACGCTGTTGTGAATTGTTTTCCAAAGACCATGGGAATGTGTGTTGACAGGCTACAGAAAACCAATAGCATTTTTCACCATGTTTTCAAGAGGAACATTTTTCATCGTCTTTTTTCACTGCCACCCTTACAGCCACTGCACCGTGAAAGGGAGCAGGGAGCGGGTATCCCTCACACACCAGCCCATGTCACCATGCACGTCTCCTGCACCACTGGGCAGTGCTGATTACCCAGGAGAGGTCAGATATCTTCTCCACCCCTCCCTTACCCACTGAGGGCATTTTTAGCCCCCGGCCGCTCTGTGGTCCTCTTCCCAGGGGCCTGGCAGGAGCTGGCCTGGGAGCCGGAGTGCAAATGCATTTCAGCAGGGGGGGAAGAGGAAGGGCAAGTGTGGATTTTATTAAGTGATAACACATCTTCAAATCAGATTATGGGATATTTTCGGGGGCACCACATCATTGATTGGCTGGGCCAGAGTTGGCGAGGCTGTGTGGGAGCACGTCAGAGCATGTGCAATCGGATCCCTTCCATTAGCCTGATCAATAGCCACCGTGTGGGGGGAGTGGATGGAGTGTGGACAAAACTGCATAAATATATACGCAAGAGCCAAGAAATCACATTAGAGCCAAAGAATCCGAGCACAACACGGGTAACCCTTTCACCCCAGTGCCCAGGGCAGGGGGAGCATTAACCCTGTCAGGGCAGCCCTCTGACTCCAGCGCTGGGACGGGGGGTTGACCGGGTGGTGGCTTGGCATGGCAGTAGGAAGAAGTGAGGCACCACTTCCCCAAGCCCGGCTTTCTGGAGGCCAGGTGTGATTCTTTGGCTGCGAGGGATGTGGTAGCACACGGGCTCATGTGCATGAGATGTGGTTGGGCAGCGGGAGTGTGAGCAGCATATGCATGGCATTGCCTCCAGCAGTGTCCCCACCGCCCTTTGCACCAGGGTGCTTGTGGCACACCGTGTGGGTGGGTTAGTGTCAGAAGTGGCAGCCGTGTGATGCACAAGCAGAAGGAACTGGCAAAAGGCTGGAGAGTCAACGCAGAGCTGAGTCAAGCCCAGCCTGCAGGCCAGGTCGTCCTCCATCACTTCTCCACTAGTTCTTTGCTGTGCAGCCGCAGGAGACTAGGAGCTATGGGCTTCTCTTCTGCACCGTCGCATGCAGCATCCCCAGGCGCTCAAAAGCGGGCAGAGCTGGGTGCACCCAGTTTGTGGCAGCCTGAAGCCAGGGTGGGAGATGCACGAAAGGTGAACGAACACTTCCAGTGGGGCAGAGAGCAAAACTGGCGGAGGTTGTCTG
>Ga0181612_141922_pt1 | contig 14346 bp, 3 predicted proteins | sample HoacroProtozoa21_FD_119630 | JGI IMG/M metagenome (GOLD analysis project Ga0181612, IMG submission 119630) | Hoatzin crop microbial communities from Cojedes, Venezuel. Combined Assembly of Gp0051906, Gp0051904, Gp0051908 | reverse complement strand
TAAATGTTTACAATTAAAAAATAGAAATTGTGCTTATTGAAAATTATCTTGCAACAGTACTACATATATTCCAGTCTGAAACTGAAAAAAACCTAAAAATTCAATATGGTAAGTCCCACATTCTTCCATCTGTATCACTAGTGAGGAAGGTGAAGAACGAACTGGGAAAGCTACATATTGGTTTAACAAAAATACCATCTAACTTTGAATTAAAACTGTCCTATAATTGAATGTTACTGTAGAAATGGAAGTCACTACCATTTTTCACATAGTTAATAAAAGCTGCTCACAAATTGAAGTTGGGGATACAAAAAAAAAATGACTTTTGATGCAGCTTTGGTTGGAAGACAGATTTATTTATTAATGGTATCTCTCGTAGCTTTCCCTCTCATGAGGTGTGGAGAGTGCAATTTCAGTGACTCTGTTGTAATTCTTCTATAACTCTTCCACAGATGAGCTAATGTCAATCAGTCCCATCTCTCTGTAGTAACTGACTGTCCCCCTAGCACTGCAATTCTTTTCATTCATTTCATATTGAATTCTCTTTCTTTATTAAAGGGACAGTTGGCTGCCATGGGGAGGACAGGGTTGATTGACTAGGCTTCTGTGCAAGTATTACAGTAGAATTGCAGCACAGATGAAGAAATTGTGGCCCGCTGCTCCATGGAGGAATTTGAATGAAAATGCTGCTGCGAGAGAGGAATTGCTCCTATCAGAGGAATTGCTAACAGTAAGAAAGTGTCCCTTCAATTAATTCTTATTTAAAACAATTTGGGAAAAAAATTGTGAAACCTAAACCTCACTTTGAAGTACAGTGGTTTTGCAAAAGAACACAAGATCATTAAAATATACAGTATTTTTTAAAGTACTGTTTGAAAAACTGTTTTGCTAAGGATTGTAGTAACGTTACACTGTTCTGACAGCAGTACTACTTTATAGCATTGATCACCTCAATATCAGGGATATATTAAAAGCTAAATAGCCCGTTTTGTGAGGAGAAGCAGTTAAACTGTACTCACTAAAAGATAGTTTGATGTTTCCATTCTGATTCTTCATTCCAATGACAATTTAAAAAACACACATACATAGTTTCCTTAAACTGGTATTGCTGAATTTAAGTGTGGAATAAGTAGATATTTTAGGGGAATTTCAGATACGTTATTAACATCCACAGACCAAAATCACTTACTTTAAACCCAGACATATCTTGATTTGTTTTTCTAAATGGCTTTTTGAAGTGATTTAACAGAATTTTAATGCTTATGAGTTACTAAATATGTTTTATCATAGTTATATTTTAAGATAGTAAGATACTAATTCGAAAACCTCACTATCATCTTGCTTTAATTTGCTGTGTTATGAAATTCACAAAGATATTGCCTATGTTATGTGAGATACATTTAGTAAAAGATTTATATTATCTCCCTATATCAGTATCTTCAAAGTATTTTTGCTGTATGTCATAGCTTTCAACTGCTTCCTTTTCATTTTGTAACACGGTAGTGATCATGTACAATGTTATACAAAACATATGCTAACTCAGTAGATTCTTCCACCCAAAGCTTCTAGTCTAGAATACCTGATTCTTCAACTTGCAGTTTATTACTGTTACTGGGTTTAATTCTTTGGTCCCAATTCCGTGTTTGTTCTAACTATTTAACTTTTTTTCTGTCAGTTTCAGACAGTTGTGATCCCAGAAATAAATAAGGTGTACTATGCATTCACATCAATACATAAGAAAATTTAGGAGGATTTATTCTTGATACAGAATAACTGCCCCAGAACAGACTACATATACAGTGTTACAGAAAGAGATGTAAGGCTTTGATTAAGTGCTCCCCGAAGTAATAATACTGATAGCAGTTCTCTGGTATCTTGGCTTATAGTTTTTAGTATGGGTATGGATAATGTTACTCAAACCAGCCTTTGGAATATCTAGAAACCTTTGATCTCCCTTGTCATAGTTACAACATGCATAGTTATGTGATTGCCAAATAGTTATGACTGAGTAGAATAATGCTCTGCTTCTGGCAAGGAACAAAATCTTGAGAACCTGAAATGCAAAGGTTTTTGACATGCAGACAGAGAGGATCCAGCGCTTATTTGTTCTGGTGCTTATTTACATTCACTGCTAAATTATTAACTCCTACATTCTGGAAAGTCCATTGGCATTTCTTCATTCTATACATATCACTTGTGTTTGGTTGTTTGAACAAGAAGATCATTCACCAGGTGACACTACGTCACACACTATTTTTCTAGTCTGAACTTTTATCATTAAGCTTCACTGTGCAGAGTGATTTGACAGAAATAGTGCCAATGCAAATGGTGATCTAAATAATTTCCACACTTAAATTTCAGTCACGTTTCAGGCACACAAGAAGGATCAAGTCAGCTCTTTTGATGAGGTAGGTCTGCAGTATGTGGCTGAAGACTGGGAGTAGCACAGACATGGCTTTCCAAATGATGGCAGTTCTGTCTGTGCTTCTTCCGCCTTCTTCAGCCCTCCATTTGCCTTACTCCCACACACCTCAGCTTCTTGCCACATCATTGTTATCTCTGTTGACCTGGTATAGCTATGGACTTGAAAAGGAATACTGCACCACCTACTGAGAAGGGCCTGACTATAGAAAGAAGGCTACATTTTTAACACAAGGAGTTTTCCCGTGCAGTTCATCACACATCCACAGAAGGACCTGGACCGACAAAGAACAGAGAGTGTAGCACAGGGGCAGCATCAGCCAGATAAAGGCAACCTAAACTAATATTTCTTCTAAAAAATTGCTTTTGCTTTCTAGCAACCTATTGCCAGCATGTTGGGCTGAGATGGAAAGAAGGTGTCATGATCTTCTTGGGAAATTTAAGGTCCAAGAGTGACAACAGGGAAGTAGGAGACAAAGTTTTTCCTGGGAAGTGACATTTTTACCATGACTGGCTTCTACCTTATCCGATAACTCTCAGTGGAATCATCAACACATCACAAATCATATGAGGCTATATTTTTTTTCTTGGTTGAATGAGGAAGTCTAGGAATGAAGGTCTAGTATGTTTCTCACATGAAATGCTGGTAGAAACATCTTCATTATTTCTAAAGTTCCTTACTTTTCAGTTCTAGCTATTAGTATGTGGTTTCTTCAGACTGTTTAGTGTCTTATAAAGTATCTGGAAACCAAGCATGGCACCAAGAATTACTCTCTGCCACAATAATTTCATGGAAGGGGAACAATTATTATTAATCTGCTCAAGATTTCTCTAGAAGAAAACAAAGCCAGAGAAAAGCACTTATCTTTATGAAATTTTATAACCAGATGTAGGAACTGCTCTGACAATGAAATAAAGACTGTTCTATAAACATTGACTGGTATTGCTGATAGTTTATTATTTCCTTCTTTATTGACTGAGTACTGGACTGGTTCTTGCTTGGTTAGTGTTTTTTTCTTTTGTCCAATACTGTTGTCAGACTACATTTACAGTTTTATGGAAGAGTGGAGGACGCAGGCTGCTAAAGTTAATTTCCTTGGCCTGCTTTTCCATAAGGCTAAGAAGGAAAGAAATAACAGGCATTAAGAAAAAAAGAAACAGATAAAAAGAAAAAAGAAATAAAAGCATTACCTAGGTAGTCAAAATCCTTTAGTATTATCCAACAATTAGTTTATGATATAAAGTCAGCCCCTGTTTCTTTTCAGAATTTCCAACAGAAATACTTGTTGAAGAGATTTAATCATCTTTGTCTACTAACACACCTATAGCTCTAGAAAGATTTTGTTCTTTGCTAGGGTTTTTGGTTAGGTATTTTTCCCCAGAAGACAGACCTTATTTTTCTTAGTCCTGGAACCCAAGGTTGTCGTGTACTGTCTTCAGTTTCTTGCATCAGTTCTGTGCTTTTAATAATTTCCTGGCTTTACTGCTTGCTTAATTATTTCCCATTTTATTTCTATTTTCTACCTTCACTTGATGTAAGTGAACTTTCACCAAATTTGTCCTGTTTCTTGAGAGACAATGTTTTCTTATCTGCAGGCCTTGCTTGAACTCCATAGCAGTTCTTTTCTCTCATTCTCTCAAAGATATCTCAAAGCACAGGTGTAAGAAATTCTTGCTTTCTCATTTGGTTTCTCAGGGGAAGTTATGTTAGTAATTATTCTGTTACTTGAACTCTTTAAGTAAGGTCATTCAGAAGTCTAATGACAAAGCATATGACATTATGCTTTCTATATGCATTTTAACCTTTATTAGAATGATTTATTTGTATGCAAGTTACACTGCCTTTGCCAGTTGAGCAAAGCTAAAGCTGTGTAAACTTTCTAGTGTGGATGCAACTATATCATTTGAAAATAACACTTACTTGTACAGATTAGGCTTTATCCATTCAGAAAAGGTTTCACAGTGTAGCTTTCTCCATTTTGACTACGCAGGTACAATTAAAAAACAAAAGTCATCAATTTGCTCCGCTTTAGGCTGAGTCACTTCTGAGCTGTACAATATAATACTGCCCTTTATCAGAATTAGGCGGGAAGGTGTTTTATGTTGTCAGGTTTATGCACGGAACTCTGAATTTTTTGAATGCATACAGTCGGATCTGTATCAGGTTTTAAGATGTATAGTCCAAGATTTAACAAAATTCTGGAACAGACTACTAAAGCAAATAATTTATAAAAAATTATGATGTTTAGTTTTTTCTTTACAATCTTAAAATAAAAACGATCAGTGGTATAATACAAAAAAGACAATAGAGTGAGCATATTAAGTGTGATGTTGCAATAGTTTCCACAAAAGACTGTGAATAAGCAATATAAGCATATAGCAGAATTTGTGTGACTGTTTTAATGAGTAATGATTTTTATATGCCTCACTGATACCTGCACAAAACCTCTGTGTGCATGTGAGTGTGTGTGTGTGTGTGACTAGTCTAGATACTGTTATTAATGCCTTCACCCAACGTGAGATGCAGACTGGGACGTGGACAGGAGCTCTCTGGTTTATACTTTTCACAACAATGATCAGAGGTGCTTTCTTTTCTGCTACCTGCTTCGAAAGTTGCAACCCTTTCTGCCAGATATGGATATTATAGCTATCCATACCTTTACAATCTCTTAATTGGACTACTGAGGGGACTATCTGCAAAAATATTCCTCTTGAGTCTATTCAGTGACTGAAGCTGGATTTGGATGTGCTGCTTTTGTGACATCTGTAACAGGTTAAAATGTTATGTGCCATGTGCCCCTCTCACTCTTCTATGATTTGTTGGTTTTCTTTTCCTCCCTTCAGAAGTTACCACTTTGACAACCCTCCTTTATGTGACATTCTAATCAAGTTCTACCAAAATGAGGAGAAACTCCTTGTTATTTAATATGTAAGAATATTTATATTGTCTAGACAGAATCTTTTTAGAGAGCCACGATACATGTACATCTGCCAGCGAAGAAGAGGAAGTCACGTTAGGAATCAGTGAGCCTCCATGTGCAACCTGGGAAAGATAACCTGTTTGCTGCAGCCAGAGTAGTTTGCCTGATCAAGCTGATAATGATCTATAGCAGCCTTCAGTACTTTGGGTTCTGCACTGACTGTCTTCCACATGCTGCTTAATATGTGTGTTTTGACTTTAAATTACTAATTGAGCTACACCTTTCCTTACCTGAAAAATTTCCTCACTTTTTCATAGATTAAATGGAAATAAGTTTATCTACCCTTTGCTTTTTTTTTAAGAATCTAGAGGTGAAAGTTCTCTACAGCACGTTACGATGATTTATCTGTTAGTACACCACTAAAAAGCATTCTCTGATATGCAGCTTGAACTTTTCCATTCTTATATTAATCCCAATGCTGCTGTTTAAATCCCTGTTTATCACCCTGAGTGATTCTTCTCCTGACTTGTATTTACACTTCCAAGATATTTGGAGGCTGTTATCAAGACGCCCCATTTCAGCAAAGAGTAAGCCAAGGTATATTATACATATTTCCTAACACTAATTCAATATTCCTCTACAGTTTTGTGACAGTTTGTCTTGTCCAAAACATTTTTACTTTGTGGGTATGGGTTTGGTAATAAGAAACCTTCAAAAGAGCATGCGTTTGAGCTCTGTTTTTTCTTGTGTGACACAAAACCCAATGGAAGTTAAATAGCCAGTTCTATACTGGATACAAAGAGAAGGACTACTAGGCTATTCTATAATGTTTCTCTTTTCTGAAAAAACAACCAGAACCAATGAAGCCTTTATCATTTGTGTCTATAATGTTAATTAAGTTCTAATGCAAATACTTGTCCAATTCACCACTGTGATCAGTCCAATAATTGTTACCATTTAACGAGTGTATTATCATAGGATGTAGAAACCCAACTCGGCAACTGAGATTCATTTGTGCCAGGCACTAGACGAAGAGAACAAGAAGACAGTTTTTTCGGAAAGGTGCCCACAGTCTCCTGAGAACAAGAAATGAACTAAGAACAAGATAGGATTTAGAAGGAAACAAGGACACAGAGCGGTCAACATGGTGGGAGGTGGTTTGATATATAAAGAAACCTGGGGCTCTCAAGACGGTAGCTTTCTTTCATTAAGTATAAGTTTCAAGGAATTTCCTTTCAAATGATTGTCTTTTAAAAACTTTTTCATGTTTCATTTTCTATATTTCTGATCTCTCCAGATGACATTGTACTAACTCCATCCTAACTGATCCTTACTTTGTTGCTTTTCTCTACTTACTTATTTGATTTATATTTGGTCTTCTGTCTGCAGTATTCTCCAATCTTTGCAGATAACAGAATAACATATCGATAACATTGTACATATTATGGAAATTCCATAATACATTTTAGAAACACTAGAATCCGGACAGCATCTATACCAGAGTACAGATGAATAAAGATTTTTGTTTTTTTTCATTTTACGGAGGAACAAATCAAAGCAGACAGTTGTTGCTTACAAAGGATGCACATAGGTAACCCTGAATTTCAGCAGCCTTTTGTTTCATAAAGGAAGTTACACAGTGCTACATCCAGTCACTGTGGCCTAACTGTACATCTGCTGATAGAAGAAGGCATTACCTCAGGTTAGGACTTCTGTGTTACAAACTGATGTAGCTCTTTTATTAAAGAAAACAGAAACAAGCCAATGACAAACACATGGAACAAACAAGTGGTTACTCTAGATTGCTAGGGCTATAACATCATCTCTACATACTTAGATTCCTAAAAAAATCACTGTTGTGAAAAAATCACTGTCCATATTTCAGAAGAACTGAACAGTAGAAGGTGGGATAGTGGCATTTTTAACGGTGGAGGATATTCATTTGAAAATGCCTTGTTGTTGTGCAAGATGAGAGAACAAGAAGTGAGGTGATTAGCTTTGTTGCTTATGTCAAAAAATGAGAAATTTTCCTTTTCAGAAAACTTTCACTATCAGTGAATGTAATGAGGGAAATATTTGTATGTTATTCATTAGAATTCTGACTTGGAAGGCTCTCTCATCACTTCATTAATTTGCAAATGATACTCCTGCTATTTTCCCTTTAAGAAGAATGAAATGGTGGCTATTGTAATATTTACCAAGAAGTTGCTGTAGGATTCCTCTTGGAAACATAAGTTGCACTACAGTTTTGTAATATAAATGATATTTTACACATTTTTTCCCTCATTCTTATGCACCTTATACACCTTCATGGGTTGGTTGGCTGTGTATGTGCTTTAATGTAGCAGAATTTCAGTCTGTTGGATTTTCAGCTGCACAATGAAGACACATATATCTTCATTTGAATGTTTTGTACATGGGGCTTTTTTGTTGTGTTTTACCCAAATAGCTTTTAGTATTCCTGTAAAACTGCATTATAACAATGCTGATCTTTTCTATAAGTACAAGATTTTATTAATCTCTCTGTATTATAGGGCGTGTGCTTTGCTGAAAACTAGATCAAAGCAATATATTTCTATTAAATAGACATTTCAACTAAAGGTAAGTCAGCATCTGTTCCTAGGAGAATTTCTGGCCATAATTTAGAAAGAAAATTTTGAAATGTTGCTCTGTTTGAACTAGATTAAAAACGCATCTTGTATAAACACAATAGGAATTTTCTCGTGTTTCTTAGAATTGCAATGTGGGTTTTGTAGAGTGATAGGTAGAGCTCTCTGCATGGTGTTGTAATTGAAACATTGTTGTATGTTACAAGATTCAGTTTTTGATCTCTTCTTCATAATAGTCACTCTTTAATCTTTTTCTCTCTGTTGCCTCATTTTGCCTTGTCAGTGTATTACGCATCCTGAATACCATTATTGCTTTTGGTTATTAACTAGTGATGGATTTGGAAAAAGTAATTTTGTGCTAGCTTGATGTAGCAGAATAAGCTGTCAAACATCATACCAGGTGACAGTGTGATGTCCTTCTGTGGAGCTGCAGCACAGTATGTGTTACAGCTGGAAGGTTATAGGTAATCAGAGAGGATTACCAACGGCAGCTTTATTAAATATCGATGGAGGTCTACTGTGGCTGTGCCCAGATAATATGAGCTTCCAGTATGAAAACAGGAAATTATTAATAAACTGGATTGTCTGTTCTGAATGCCCTTGCAAAAGTTTATTTAATTTTATTTTCTAGGGAGATTAATGTCAAGTATTAGATTCATTATTACTTAAGGTTGTAGGCCTTTTATGCTTTGAAGAGATTCCCTTTTAATTTGTTATATTTCCCTGGATATTTGATAATATTAACATTGTTTAAACCAGAATGTTTCTGTTCTCATTTTCTGGTAAGTAAATTTTGACAGTTCAGAGCACACTGTTTTATGTTGCGTTTTGTTTTTTCTCTGTTTTAATGTACAATAACAGTTCAGTGGAGATAGAAGCCAGCTTTAATGTTCTTCACATTCTTTCTGTCCAATACAATGTTTTATGTGCTAAAAACTTGCTTTTATTTTGTCTTTTCTTATAACTTCTATTGTACTTATTTTTTTAAATACTGAAAATTTATAAATGGTTTAATCCAACACTTTCATCCAAAAGTAACATTTCTTAAAGAGAAATTTCAGATTTACTTGTGATAAATTACTGAAACTGTTTTGCACAAAACTGTAAATTAAACTTCAGAGTGTGAAGAAATCATATCATCAATTTAGATAAACCTTTATCTCTTCAGAATGATTAAAAATGTAACACCTTAGGTTTAGCACTGTGAAGTTTGACAAGCATTGAAACAAAAAAGGAAGTGTAAATTTTACTAATCAAAACATCTGTACTATGCAGCCATTTACATTTTCTTATCAAGACATGAGAGAAATGTTAATTTCAGACGACTCTTTTTATGACCTATAATTACTGTCATTAACAAAGCTCTGGAGACTTACAGGGAGCTTTGACTGAAATACAGTTTGACATGTTCTATAATTAATGCTGAATTAACGTGCTACAATATATGCCTCAGAAGAAAAAGGTTTCTTTTTACTGAAAGAAAAGTAAAAGAAATTGTATTACAGTAATGCCTGCTAACATCACTATATCTAAAGTTATGTCACTGGTTCTCCAACGCAAACCCCATTTTTCAGTAGCTAATCAAGTGGCTATTAAATAATCTCTGGATTCAGGCACTAGCTGTACGTGATTTTGACCCATATGTCTTTTTTGTATTCTTTTTGCCTTTTTTATTTTTTACTATTCATATGCACATTTCATTGAATGTTGATTTGACAACATTAAAAGTTCTTATCTATATAAGGTATACCTATGATCTTTACAAATTTGAGTTACCCTTTTGAACTTGCTTTAAACAAAATTGATATCCCTTGCACTAATTAAAGTTTTCATTTGTACTCACATTGTGAGCCTGAGAGTCAATAAAAAGTTTTTAAAATACCATGTTATATATTTCTTTTAAAATATACAGTTTAATGCATTATTATTGAATTATCCCTTTCACCATTATCTGCTTTACTTTGAGCTTTCTGGAAACACTATGGACATTCCTGTAATTTAAGAACAATTTTGATTTTACTAAAAAAATCTAAAAATTCCACTTTAAAACAAGTAAAAGGAATATCAAAACAATCCCATGAATTCAAGGGACCACACAACAAATTCTTAAACCACATAAACAAGACTGATTGAATGATTGTCATACTTTACATATAGTTCAACATATAATTAACAAAATAATTTTTAATGACCTCCTTTACAGATAAATCATCACATGTATTACTCATTAACAGGTATAGAAGTTTTTTAAATACTGGAAGGTGAATCTATAGTACTATTACCAACACCATGAACAGACAGAAATCTATAAAGACCAAGTATCTTCATATGGCAGTTGATAAAACAATCCCAGTCTTCTACCTTGGATTAAAGTCCCAAAACATCAAGATTTTTATATTTCCTATCTTTTGTCCTAAATAATACAAGTGAGGTAACATTCTTAACACTAACAAAACTTAATCTGCCTGTCTTTAGTAGCTATTAAATTACCTTTCAGAGACAGAATTTATTTGTCTTTTAAGTTATATGTTGGTCACTTGTACACCAAAGCATTAAGTTCCACTGTTTATAATCTACAGGAAAAAGACCTTGCATCACAGTAAATAAGTGGACCCTTCTTTTCAAAATATTAATATTGTAAAGAATTCCAGTGGAGTTCATTAGGCCAAACATTATTCACACACTTCTTTCACATTTCCTTTAATTTGCTTTTTCACAAAATTAAGAAAACCGCTTGTTTTACTTTTCATATTGACAGTTTTCATGTTTTTGATCACTTTATATTATGTAGTCCTTTTATTAACTTGTGTGTATTTTAAAGACAGAATGAGCAAGATTCATTCTACATAACATATATATAAAATTGATTATAACATTGCTGGTGTAGTATTTTCAATACTCGTTTATACATCATGTAAACAAAGTTAACTTTTTGAAATAAATTCTAAAGTGTTGTAGATCAGTGTAGGTCTACTGAAGTTAGTGGAGTTTACTGATTAGTACCCATTGAGGAGCTCATTATTTGTGTGATGCCTTGAATGTAACTTCATGCTAAAAACCAAAAATTTATGCATTGTGCAGAATAAAGTCAATTACTCTATTTGAAAGGGTATAATTTATTTAGAAATTCAGAATTAAAAGCAAGTCAAAAACATTTGCCTACCATGAATTTTAGCAGCCCTTTTTTACCATTCACCTGCCTAGATTTTCTGGGGACTTGCCGGATCTTGTCTCTCACATCTATGTCATCTCACAGATCCTTTTTTCCTATGTATGAATACATATATTAGATAACATTTCTGTTGTAGGTTCTTGGATATCCCACTAAAGCTATCTTCCTTGTTGAAAATTTAAGATTTTTTCCAACTTTTGTTTCCTGCTTCCTAGATAGTATCAGATCCTTAAACACTTCCTCTCACTAGTAACGATTAGTTTTCTTTATAGCTTTTGGTGAGGAGCTTATCAGGGCTATTTTGGAAGCTCTAGTAACTCATGTCAGATAGTTTCTCTTATTTAACATATGTTTACTTTTAGTAAAGGCTACTAATCAGTTGGTTAGGAACAATGCCATTGCTTGTTCTTACTGTATCATACTCATCTAGAAGTTTATAGCTCTCATTATTTTTTTCAACTAAGATGCAAGTAACTCTCACTGGTTAGGATTATTCCTAAAGTTTCTTTTCAGCATTCCAGTGCTCTTAGTAGATTGAGATGGTAACTCTTCTAACAAAGTAGAAGAAAATGAAGGTGTTAAACAAATATTTATTTTGTATTTAGAAAGAACTAATATGATGGCTCACAATACATGAGGATGATGAATTGTTCTCAAAAACTGCAGAGTTTGTTAAACAACATCTACTAGAGATAAACCTTTTCAATCAGCTGGCTGGAGTAACTTGCATCAAAGAGTAGTAAAAGAGCTGGCAGACCTCTCAAAGCTATTAATGTCTATTTTTTTCAAGTTCTGGAATACTGATTAAAAAAAATCTATGAACATAGAACAGCATTTACTTTGCTCCAACATTAAAAATTGGCAACCAGATTGACTTAGATATCTGGTTTGGCATTAGCCTTAGGTAACTTTAGGAAAGTCTTGGTAACATTTATAATATGGAATTACAAGTAATGCTAATTAAAGTGCTCTTAAAAGAACCATCCTTTTGGTCAAATAAACTCATTAGAATTTTTTTCCCAAAGAATGAGTGAAGAATAATATTTTAAATCTTTGAGCATCACGTCACCTGGTAACAGATGATATTTCAACTTAAAAAAGGGAGCATTAAGAACATATACAAACGGACTTAATTGTTGGATTTAAAAAGTTCTCACCATTGATTACCAGTGGTTCTAACAGGGATCTGTAGGGGTACAATATTAGTCAGCTGCCTTATCAGTGATTTGAAAGTAATACAAAGTCACTGCAAATAAAAAAAAGTAGTGCTGTAAGAAGTGATGTCTGCTATATCTAAAGAACAGCTGACTAAGTCCTGAAAAACAGTGATATGGACAGTAATCTAGTGGTTATATGGACAAGCAACTCAATGTCAACACCTAATGCAACATCATAATCTCACAGTAAAGTGACACATTACTTTTGGAGTACATTACATTTTGGATTCAGAAGTAAAGAAGTTGTGGAAAAGGAGACAGTTATTTTGTTGTCATATAAAATACTGGTGGGATTGCTAGAAAGATCGGGAAGGGTTTAGCAATAAGGTGGAAAATAATTCAAAGACTGCAGAAAGCATCTTACATTGGTAGACAACTATAATTCAATTCGCTTTCTTTTTCAAAAAGTCGATTGTGAGGTGACTTCTGCAGAAACACACGTAGTAGAAGGAGATGCCAGCAAATAAAAGTTTCTTTAATCCAGTTGAAAAAGGCATAAAAAGCTTTACATTGAAGATAATTTTAAAAGAAGAGAGGCACACTTCTAAAAAGTAAGCATGACTCTTGCTACAAAAGGGCAGTGGGGCTCTCGTTTTACTGATTGTTTACAGGGAGCAAGCATCAGTCATTTCTTGTCTTTCAAGGTTTTGCACTTTTCTCTCCTTGAAAGAATTCAATTTTTGCCTTCAGTGTCAACTACCATCCCCCAGACCAGGCACACCCCGTTTTGCTTGCTATCATTATTATTTTTTTATTTTTATTCTGAATATGGAACATCAAGGATCACTACAGCATATTACAGAAAAAAATGGATGTACAAAAATGTTGTAACCATATTGTTGCCAGTAATGTCTATTATTCAAGTTCCTCATTAATTTTTTTGATGTATGGCAAATTTCTATGTGTTTTTAGTCAAAAACAAATGGGTTAATAGAAGTATGCCATCAAGTAAACGATCAGTTTTTCCACCCTTTTAAACTGACACAATTAGTGTTAATAATTCCACCTGTTCTCTAGTAGAATTTTTCAGTGTTCCTTTTAAAAGGCAAAGTAGCTTTCACAAAAAAGATAAAAGGTTGACTGTGGTCAGAAGAAAGATGATGAAAATATATGTGTCAGTCAGTTTCATTCAGACTATGTAGCATGACAGAAGCGGATATGGCAACCGGTAAGAATCTTGTAAATAGGCAGGACAAAATTGTGGCCTACTAAGAGAAACATTGATCTTGGCATCAGGAAAGGGGTAGAGAACATACGTAATCTGGTAAGGAAATTTTCAGTATTTCATTTTTATCCGGTATTCTAAGCCTAATACGGAAGAGAATTACAAAAATTGATTCAGTAAAAAAATAAAAAATCTTTTAAAAAATAACTTTCCTTCAGTATGTTTGCTTCAGGTAACCAATTCCATTGAATTAATAAATTAGTATCTTTGCCTTTCTGTCTGTATCAATTAATTCTGCTGCCTTTTGTTCAGCTTACTTGGTAGAAGGTAGTTAGGAGTCAAACAGAAGGTAGCAAAACAGTAATAAGGATGGGATAGGCTAGAAAGGGATGAGTTATTTACAGATAAAGAGAGAATGTATCTTTTGATTCAAGAAGACTGCTGACACTACTGAACTGAGAGCATCATTAAAATGTTTAGAGTTTTAATTTCATCTTGAATTCAGAGTTTGCAGTAAGATATGACAAGTTCTTGGACTGAGGACCACAGATAGTCTGTGAACCAAATACGTGTCAAGATGACAGTAGATATCTCACTTCTGCATTTTATATAAAGAAATTAATGTATATTTTGGTCTGTATAACATTATCTATACTTTAACTCTATGTCTGTCCCAGAAATTCGAAATAAGAAATTGGGAATTTAAATATGTGCATGAAAAGACCAGAAGAAAGTAGGAACTAGAAACAATATTTTATTTTAAATCAAATGGAAATTCTCTAGGTAAATGTAGGGATGATAATGACGCAACTTCCTTTCCAAAAAACAGGGTCTGAAACTT
>Ga0181612_134232_pt1 | contig 14347 bp, 8 predicted proteins | sample HoacroProtozoa21_FD_119630 | JGI IMG/M metagenome (GOLD analysis project Ga0181612, IMG submission 119630) | Hoatzin crop microbial communities from Cojedes, Venezuel. Combined Assembly of Gp0051906, Gp0051904, Gp0051908 | reverse complement strand
TATATATATAAAAGAATATATATAAGAATATGTTTACCTTCTCATTTTTCAAGAAATTAGCAATAAAAGATAGTTCTGTAACAGAAGAGTATATGAAGTAAGGAAGTTTAAAATACACATTATGCGCATCATCTTCGTAATACCCTGCTTACAAAGTCATTAAATCTCTCAATTTATTATCTAAATAAATATTTTATTGTATTTTAATGTGTTTTATTATATTCTGCAGTGCCCTGAGCACCTTAACTTCATAAATAAAAGAATTATTTTGTAGAGTCTTTGCAATATGAAAATTAGTGCTTAAATGCTTGGAGACTTATAAAAATTTCAGCAGGTTTTTTAAGGTCTAATGATGAGAGTTCATAAACACACTAATTTTTCCACTCTCTAACATTTCAGGTCAATAGAGTACAAGTGGAGATGTTAACAAAACCGGTGCTCTTTTAATAAGAGACTGGAGTGTTTGGAGGGCAGCGTACCCAACTGTTATACTGCAGCACTCTCTAATAACATCTCCAGACACTGCAATGGCAATAAAGCATGACAGGATTGTGTAATAACTCTATTAATCACTTTTTCTGGTAATATGAAGAGCATGTTGTAGCAACCATCTAATCCTGCCCCCTTTCAGTGCCTCGGGAAATTCGGGGCAGTTACGGCAGAGGACTGCTATCCGTTGGTTTAGGCTCTGAAGTCGCTTCAGCTCTTTTTTTGGGGTGGTGCGTGTAGTGTGTTTTGCTTCTTGGAAGGAACTCGGAGCAGGACATGCACGTGTGTCTGTCCCACCTGCCTGCCAGGAGAGGCTTTGGGAAGGGGACAAATCCACTTTGATGCAAAGGCACATTAAACGTGCTCACCCCAGCTGCCCTCCTGATCTGATCTTCAGTTCTTACTTGCATTATTTATGTGTTTTTTTCCCCTAGCTTTGCAACCTGGGGAAAGGGGCAGGAAGAAAACTCTGGGGTGGGAGCGCCTTTGTGCTGGGTTTATGGTAGGAGCCTTTTGCAGCATGGTGTTGATGCCTTCTCCAGCCTGGGGCTGGGTCTTCTGAGCCCTGGGCAGGGTTGGTGGTGGCATCCCTCCTGCCAGTGCAGCTCTACATTGCTGATGCAGCTCTGCATCACGCACAGGAGGATCCGCACATCACCACAGCATGTTCCCCGGCAGGGGAACGGCTCCAAAGTCCTCAGTGGCCAAGGGTTCATCATTGGATTACGCTGCAGGCAGTCTCTGGGTTGGCAGCCCATTGCTGATTAAGCACATAATGGGGAATCTGTGGATTCTTTTCCCCGTTGTGTAACTTTGCACATCTGATGGCCGATTGGGTAGGAGACACGTAAAATCAGGTTGGATGGAGAGGTTTCCAAAAGGATGCTACTTGCCCTTTCCAAAGCTCCTCAGTAGCCAGGAGGTGTCCCAGAAGCAGATAATTAGGCTTGTGCTATTTCACCCTCCTCTAATCCCTAAGAAAGAGTTAATTACAGTCTTTTCCCTCTTGCTCAAAGGTGGCTGAGTATTACCATCAGAGCTGTAATTATTCATGCTAATTGCTTATTTGGAGAGGGAGAGGGAATGAGAGAGAGAAGCCCCAGACTCCACATCAGTGATCAGCAGAGCAGACCAGGTGCACTTCGTGAAGGCTGGACCGAGGTAGTGCTGGGGCGTGGAAGGAGGCTGGGGATGCCTGAGTGTTTTTGACGAGTGGTGGAGCAGACCTGGTCCTGCTCATGCTGCCGCCGCCGCCTCCGGGACTGAGAAAAAAGAGCATGCACTTCTTGCAGACCTTCCTCCGGTGGAGGGCCCTCCGAGGTAATTGTACTGCTGGCTAGAGTCTTCATTTGTTTTGTGGCTTAATTAACCTTTCGTCATTTTTTTGTTTTGTTCTAAATCTCTCTACAAGGGAGCAGGGTGGGTTGCGAGATGCTTGTCTGAGGTTTGTGTTTAAGCTCCTCTGCAGATCTCGCAGCTGATATTTCATTAACTGAACAAAAACTTCTACAATCCTGTGACTCTCTCGGTGTTGGTAGTTTTGAGTTGGGAAGGGGAAAAGGAGGTGGTGTGTCTGTCCTCTTCCCTAGTTATGGGCTTTTAAGAAGAAGGCTGATTTTCTTTGAGGCTTATTCCTGTAAACAGATCTGGGAATCGCCTGTTAAAAGCAATGGATTTAAGCTGTATTTATTGATGGCTGAGGGTATCTGAAGTGTGGTGGTCTTGATTAGATACTTTGAAGGCAGCAACATGGTAAATTTAGCATGCTGCAGAAGCTGGGACTTGGTGGAAAAACGCTGTGAGAAGCTGCCTCCTTGGGTGTACCTGGAGCGGTTTGGGGATGGTGGTGTGCTGTGAGTGTGATGGCACATGCTGGCTGCTTCTGGAGTGATCGAATTGTTGGTGAGGTGGGAGCTTGTTGTGAGGACTTGAGGACTTGAGTCATCCCTAAAAAGTAATTATTTTACCTTCTCCTGCCCCCCAGAACTACTCCTGGTATCTAATCTTTGTATGAGTCAGTGCAGTGATGAGCGGGTCCACTGTGGCATCGGTTATTTTCTGTTGATCTTTCTGTTCTTCCGTTAAGCCTTTGATTCCCGCTGGTCTTACAGCTGAGAAAAATAACCTTAAGAATCACTCCTGTAGGTGACATGAACTATGCGGATTTTAACAAAATAACTGGAAGGAGCAGCTCCCTGCCAAATCCCGCTGAATGTTCCTCTACCCTCTTTATAAAGGTGTCTCTGCTTTTATCCTTATGGACAGCAGCCACATGCTGTGCTGAAAGCCAAACCAGGCTGCTTTCACTTCTGGAGATCTAAAATTATTATCCTCATGCTTTAACTTCCTAACTGGCCATAATTATGTTTTAATGTACTGAATAATCTTTTCATCTGGATGTTTTACTACTTACTTAAATTACACAGGCTTTCCATGCTCGTATCCTCTTCCTGACGGAGGAATTTGCTCAAGTGCAGCAAGGCAGGGACCAAGGACTTCTGCTGCAGGGACTGTAGTCATCCCCATCCCCTGGGGTGGGAGGCAGGAACAGGGATGGGGAGATGTTTCCTTGTATCGGGCAAGTTTGGATTTACAAAGAGGTCAGAGGCTTGGGTCACTATTCTAACGGGTATTGTGTTGCCGAACCTGAGCTGAAGGCTTATTTGTAGTTTTCTAAGTCTTTTGCATGCTGATTATCGGGAACCCTAGACACCTCAAAGAAGTCAAGGAACCCAAATCTACAGATGTGGTACAATAGAAATAGCCCTTAGTAAACCTCATCCATCCGAATCTGGATACCATAAAGACAGCAAATTTTTTACTTCTCTTGACATCTGTAGGAATTAAGAGCCTTTTTACTTCCTAAGATATTTGGCCAAAGTGCAGTGTTTATTTTTTTTTCTTTTTTTATCCTTTGCGGTTCTGTTCTCAAGCTATGTGTAAGCGCATGTTATCCAGCTAATTACTGCTTCCTGCTTTCCTGTGCACCTTAGATCTCCCAAACACCTCCTAAATAACGCTGTTGTAGAACACCAATATACCTTTGTGTGCTCCTGTAGGAAGCTTCCCATGCGCTACCAAGTGCTTGCTTCCTCTCTGCCTGCAGTTTATTCTTCATGGTGGGGCTGCGGGATTATAAATGAGTGCTGACCTTCTTGTACCCGTGTCACTCAGTAATTCAACTCCAAGTGCAAACTGCCTGGGGAGGCAGGCAGAAATCTTTGGGCTGTAGACCTGACCTTTGCTTTACGTGGGTCAAAATATGATGTGCTGCTGCCATCGAGGAGAGCAGTGCCCCAGAGGAATGTACTCTGGAGGCTACCAAAGCCCATGGAGACTGTGATCTCTCTAATACAGGAAACGCATCCTGTCATGGAGGAACTGCATATGGCACACAGTGCGTGGCTCTCACTAAGATCTCCTGATTGTAGGGCTTTGCAGGAGCAGAATTTACTTCGAAAATCTCTACAGTTCGTGTCCTTTTCAAGTCATAAAGGGATTCCTTGATGGATTTGTGTGTCCCCTATTTCTACTCGCATATCAGAGTTAGGGTACGTAGGTAGGGGAGAACTCTTATTAACTACTGGAGTTTTTTTTCCATTGAGCTGTTGCTGGTAGGGAAACAATTAAAAAGACTGTCAGATGCTGTGCTCAGAATGTCTGTGTTGGCATGGGTTAATGGTGGCTCTGGACAGACTGAGGCTAAGTTATCGCACTGCCCATGGTGTTCGTTCCTGTCCTCCAGGAAGGGAAACGGCAAGGCTGCCAAGAGCAACTTGTCCACTTGGTGCCTGGTGTTGGGAGCTGATGCTGGTGTTCAACGTGCATCCTAGGAATGTTAACCACTATTTTAGTAATAATAATAATAAATTAACTAAAAAAATAATATATCCTGTCTAAGTGACCTTGTGTGCCTTAGGAAAAAGTATGTAGGCTGTCTAACACCAGAGAGTCTCAACCAGAGATAACACAGTTGCCCTTGACCTGTTGACATCCAAATTTTTGGGATGTGAGTAAAGAGGCTTGGAGCAAGGCAGCTGCAAGTACAGTACTGAGTAAGAAGCTGGGCAGTGAAGACTCGTAGCAGTTTGGTGTGTTTGCTAAATGCCTGCCTTTCATCTGCTGTTGACCCGTGTTGGACTCGGAGCTAATCGGGAGATACACAGACAAGCCTTTCGGAAAGCAGGCATGTCTGAGCAGACTTGGTGTGCTTTGATCTGAAAGGCTCTCCTGTAAGCGTTAGCCAGCCTTTCAATTGATTGCTGTGGGAGAGAGGTTTTGATGGAGTGGGAGGGCACAGTTGGGTTTACTGGATTTTTTTTTTTAACGCCAGTAGTTGAAATCGGAAAATGTAGAGGAAAGGCTTTGTAAGAGGCTGGCTTTGGGAGTGGGGGAATTGGGGGAGCTGACTCTTCAGTCTACATCAACTATTGCAGTAGTTTGGGCAGTGTTATAATTTTCCTTCTTTTTCCTGACAAAAACAATTAATTAAAAGGCTACATCAATCAGCACTCATTGAGTTTGACAGACCTGAGATTCGATGCTAATTCATGGAGCTGCTCTGTATGGTGTGTGTGTGTGAGTGTCTTTAGGGGCTAGGGCAGCCACTAAGTAACCATCTGTCAGTTTGAGTTCTTGCTTCGTCTGCCCCCAGTATATCTGGGTAGGGGGAAATGAGGGAGGGAGACTTCACAAAACTCAGATAAATTAGTGACTATCCCAGAAAAAAACCCCAAACTTCTATGCATTAGCTATCAGAACAGTAGGGCAGAGAAAAGGTGTTTGGCCAATCACCAAATTGCGCTTCCCGAAGAGCACCCTTCCCTATGGCAAGCCCTAGCAGGTTAGACCCAGGAAATATCCCAGCTAGACATCCTTGTCTGCACTGAAGTGTAACCCCTGCAGCAGGTGATGTCCTTTTGGGTTGGGTTTTTCAGACAGCTTCCACAAATGCAGATTTTTTTATTTATTTTTTTTTTTCCCTTGAGATCTTGCTGTTTCTTTGCTTTGCCCTCACAACACTGGTGAGGACATCCCCTATTGTGCTCATCCCCAGCAGAACTTTTAAATCCTCACTCAAATCTTTCTTTGTCATGTTGTCCAAACAGTGACATGCAGTGGAGACATAATGTGACAGAAACGTATGTAACAAGCTGCTGTGGAGAGACGTGTGTAGGTATATATGCGTGTATATATATTTTACTAGCACTTAAGTGTATTACCGGTTTCTCTCATATTCCTTTGCTGGTGCAGCAACCTATGGCGGGGGTTTTGTGAGCTGTTCCCAAGCTCACAGGCAGGAATGTTGCAGCTTTCTTTTATAATCCTCTTTCTATGTTCAGCTAGAGTTACAAAGTCCTTTACAAGGCAGCAGTCATTTTTCATTTTCCAGCATATACCAATGAAATATTATTGATATTTGTTGATTTTATCTTGACAACGGTTAACCTGTGCTGCTCTTGCTTTGCACTGTGTTACTCTCTTACCCCCCGTTGCACCACACACATGCACACATCCATATGCACAAGCCCACTATCATGTTTTCTGCTGAGGTCCTCGCCAGCTGTAGAGCTTTGCTGCTGCCACTGCATGAGGGCCTTTTTTGTGTCCATCATCAGAAAATGAATGGACAGTGATCTAGAAGGGATTTGGTTGAGCGGTCCTGGGTGTGAGGCTCAGCTGGAAGTAATGCTGTGTAATCTTAATCCTAACATAATCAATAATACCATGGTGCAGGAAGCTCTTGTGTGAACTGTCTTAACTCCCTCCCCATCGCCTTCTAGTTGGCTGCTCGGTGCCTTCAAAAAGGTCTGACTTCAGGGGCTGATGTATAGTAATTTTTTTTCTTTCTTTATTCTTTGTGAGACTTAATTCAAGTTAGCACATGAATTTTGTTACTTGCTGAGTTTACACAACGGGAGCAGCAAAGGCAAATGTCAAAACAGGATCTCAGTTCCTGTCGAAAGGCTGGGAAAGAATAAGAGAAGGGGTATCCAGTGCTGCTATTGGACTCGTTTGGAGTATCAACAAATTATTACGATGGCCAAGTCAGGCCCTCCTGGCTTCAATACCTGACTTGTGACTGCTGGGGCAACTGGGTTGAAATCAGCTCTGAAATGAATTCTCCCTGACACCTGGGTTGCTTGGGGGTTCGGTTTGGTTTCGGGGTGGTGTGAGTTTTATTTGTTTCAGTGTTTTGTTTTGTGTGGTGGTGGGTGTTTTTTGTTCGTATGGTGGTTTTTTTTGTGGTTGTTTTTTTTTTAGACTGTCCAGCAGCTATTTGCTCTGGCAGGTCTAAATGGACCTATATGGACACCAAAGCAAGAAATAATCAACCGTGCATCGCAGCAGCAACTTCTTTCTAGCAGGGTGATGTTGTGACCCTGTATATGTGCGTGTGAGAATAAAAATCTTAAACTGCATCCCCTTCGGTCCCTGTTCTCCTCCCCCAGCTCTGCATTTGCCATTTTAAAAGTAGTGGAGTCCAACGCTCCGAACTGCAAGGACGTGCTGCTCTCTCGTGGAGCAGCCCGCGTTGCAGGCGAGGCCAGGAGCTCAGCGCTGCTGTGCCTCGCAGCCTTAGGCAGGCGGCTGCGTCTGAAGAAGCTGGCCTAGCAGCCTCTGAAGCAAGCGATGCTCCTTTTGGGAAGGGAAAACGGGATTTTGCAGGTGATGAAATGAGGTGTTTTGCTATCTTTGCTAGCCAGCCAGCCCCTGTGTTGGCATGGAACGTATGGGAATAGCTTGTGGAGCCAGCTTGGCTTTGGAGGGTGGATGAGCAAGGAAGGATGGGGACAGTGGGGAGAGGTTTCTCCAACCTTTTGTAGAGATGGATTGGCCCAAGAGGCCGATGTTATGTGTATGGACAGCTGGAATGTCTGGGATGTTAGAGGCTTGCCTGCATGTCCAAGGTGCTCCCCGTGGGCAGCCCCATGTGTGCAGTGCTGCAGCCCAGGGCAAAGGCGAGAACCTGGGCATTGCTGAACACGGGGATGAATCACCCTCGCAAGAGATGGAGCAAACCTGAGGTCTGGGCTGTTCCCAGAGCGGAGCAGGAATTGCCCCGAATGCCTCCTGCTCTGCTGGGGAATCTGCTAAATCCCACTGTTATCCAGCAGCTTCCGACTGTTGGAGAGCTCATTAAATAAACTGTTCTTATGTCTGCCAGAAGTAGGTACCTTTTTGGAGAAAAGCCCTGCTGCCGTCTGATGCACAGGGAGGGGGGAGAGGTTGGAAGCCTGGTAGTTATCACAAGAGGGCAGGGTTGGCTTCTCCAGCTTCTGGACCCACCAAGGGGCAGCAGGAGCTGGCCTTGCCCTTGGCGCTGGTGGCAGCCGGAGCTGTGGCGGTTGCTGGGCTGTCAGTACAAATGTGACTCTATCCCTCTGACTGTGCCCTGCAGCACCAATGTCACCTGGGGGGACTATAAAAAGAAGAAAAGAATATCTCTTGTGACCCTTCTCTAGTTGCTTTGGAAGGTCGACTGTACCTGTGCTATACTTGTGGGCGTCTTGCTATGGTATTAATAAAAGCTTCATATTAATATTGATGTTAGAATTGAAAACATAAATTGATTGTTAATTAGCAGCTGAACAGTGGCTCAAGCAGTGCTGGTAATGATGCATGGGGGTTGGCTTCCCAAGCAGTGTCTGCTTGAAACTGCACAAATGGCATAAACACAGATCACAGGTCCTGTTTGCATTTAAAATAGCAGAGGTGTCATTGCTAATGAACACATTTTGCTAGCAGATGCTCAGCAGGCTACTAGCACTGGCACGTTTTGAGTGTATCTTTTGTGACATTGCCTGGAAGGAGCTGGAATGATCACAGTGGGAGACTGCCTCCTGGTCACCTGTTGGTGGTTGCTCTTGGCACTTTCAGGTAATGCAGAAATGTTTGAGGCTTTTAAACAAATTTTATATTTAGATCATAGGAGGAGACAGTCTTGCATCAACTCTTTCAATTCCAGGGGAAAACAATTACCTGGATTAATTCAGCCACTACCTCTGGGAACCTGTCTGGAGACCAAAGTGTAATGCAGCGCAGGTACTTTTTGGAAGTCCTCCTTGCTGAGGAATGAGCTTCTTGTCTGCCTCTGAGGCACTCTGGCTCTCTGCAGAGTATCTTGGGTTGGGGAAAACTTGTGCTCTAACTTCGTCAGATCAAGAGCAGATTTGCCAGTACGCGAGTGCCCGCACATGAAACGCTGAGGTCCCTGAGTCATGGCTGCTTGGATCCTAGGCTGGAGATGAAGCCAGTGCTGGGTATCTGGGCTGCAAACACAGCCTAGATGCTGAAAGCAGTTCTTCAGAAAGATGAAATAATTTGAAATTAAAAATTTGAAATAGCCTGAGGCTATGTCTCATCTCTGAGCATGGATAGTGTTTGGCTGAGGAAAACCCACAGGTCATCCCCCCTGCCTGTGCTGCTGACTCTCTCAGCCTGTGTGTACAGGCATCTGTCCCGTGGAGCGGCATCCCAGGGTGCCGGGCTCCGAAGTGCTTCCCAGGAGGGATCTGTGAAGGTAAGAGATACCATACCAGCTGTCTGCTGCTATCAACCTCAAGATGAGGGAATCTGTAGACTGTCCCCAGGACAAATGAAGTAGTGCTGCTCAGTTCTGCTGGTTTTCACTTTACTTATGGAAACCTGTTATGGGGAGAGGTACAGCCAGCCGGTGGTCCTGGGGCTGTGCAGTGCCACGGTGGAAGGTCGTCGCTGTCTCCCACACCGTGAGTCCAATTAGATCAAAGCTTTTAAAGATGGCTCATGCACAGCAGACACATCTTGTCCCTTGGAGCTCAGTGACTGAGTTCATGATGCCTGTGCCCCTGTCTAACTTGGGAGCTTCTCTTCCTTGGAGGCCTTTTTTTTTTTTTGTTCTTTAAACTTGGAGGATTTTTGCAGCTATATGGCAGAGAAACAACTGGCAGGGCTGGATTGCTGTACTTCAGCTCTCCACCCAGCTGCAAGGTACAATCCAGAGATCATTTGCTTGTTGTCAATAGCTTTTCCTGAGTCTCCATGCTAAAGAAACACAGGTTTCTCAGTTGCGGATTTAGGAAGTGGACTAGTCTACTGAGAAACAACAACTAGTCAGGCTTAGTCAGGGTTGGAGGCTTTCCTTCACTTTTTCTGCCTAATTAGAGAATCTTGAACATAGTGGACTGACAGGAAGTAATGTTATCTTCCTAAAATGTAACTGAACACGAAAGAGGTGTTTGCTGCGTTGTGGGAGGGTGTTGTGCTTGATGTTCTGGATAAGGAGTTATCGGGAAGAAATCTTTAATGTGTGTTGTTGAGGCTGGTTTGCGTTAAAATAGAAATCCATTGCACAACTCTGTTGAAACAGTCTGAAATGCGAAAATCAATAGAAGTGTGACCTGTGTGATTTTTAGGTAAGACCATGTGTAACCTTCACTAGAGCTTTATGGGTCTTATTGATGCTGTCAAGCTCAGCAGTGAAGTTATCTTGAATGGACAACTCATTCTGTGGGATTCCTCCTGAGATGGGGGAGTAGGGTAGCATTTTTGGCCCCCTCCTCCAGTTCAATTTCCTGGAAAGAAAAACTGGAGTTGTAAAGCTGAAGACAGCAATGCCACCATCCAAGGCATGCTGGCACCTCCCATGGCCCCCGTCCTGCTGAGGATGGGATTGAAGAGTCGCTCTCCTGTGCAGCTTCTTTAGGGTTCGTAGTTAGGTCTGCAATCTGTCAATCTATCGAGCATCTCTAGTGTGAGTCTGAGCTCATCAGGTGCAATAGTGGTGTCCGTATTACGGATCCTCCTCTAATAAGGTGATAGTAGATGGTGCATACCATTAACCTTCCAGGCTACTCCAATTACTGTTTCTGATCAGACACAGCCTATGTACTAGTACATGACAGTAGAGTGTTGTTGGAGCTGCATAGGCTCTGATCTCCAGCAGACTCTTCTCTTCCCTTCCCTCATTCCCCTACTCCATGCAAGAGCAAAGTAAGACTGAAGCACAGTCTTATCTTAGAAAAGGGGTTCAGGGAAGGAATCTGGGCCAAAAATAACTAATAAAGCAAAAGCAAACTGCAAGAACGTCCCAAGTTTTGTGTGTGTTTGCACTCAGTCATTTTCTAGATCTTTCTTCTCAAACTTTGTTTTTCCCTCAAATCTTTATCTCATCAGTCTTAGGAGTTGCTTTGAAATGTCACTTCCCTAATTTACATTCCTCCCACCGTCCCTCACTTATTTAATTCGAACACTGCTTTAATCCTCTTCTGGCCCTACCCAAGGCCCAGGATTTTGCCAGGAAAAAAACTTATTTCACTGGTTAGTTGCGTTAGCTCTCTAACTCTTTGGATTTTGTAATCCATAAAGAGGTGGTGTCTGGTCACACACAAAAGCGGTGCTTAGGGTAGGCTGTGCTAGCACAGGCATGCAAATGTGTCTCAATAGCTCCTGGAGCAAAGCCAGCTCTTAGCAGCACCGACTAGGGCCAAGGGTGATGGGGTGTGCTTGTCTAAACAAGCACACACTCTTTTCCAGGGCCAATGGGTACATATAGTGATGTAGGAGGGACCGGTGGTGGGGCTGCCAGCTGTGGACTCCAAGCTGGAGCAGCGCGAGAAGGATCCCAAACCCTGGGCACTGGGGCAGCTCTTCAGGACACTGTGCAGAAGCGAGAAGTGATGTTAACTTCTCCCATCAATTCAAGTTTTGTTGTAAAGCATGAAGAGAGATTTCCCAGGGTACCACAGATGAGGTGACTGGGAAGTCTTTTTCCTTCTGTGTCTTCTCAAGTGAAGTAGGCACAGTAGGATGTATTCAGTTGGCAAGGGAGCTGGGGGTAAACATTGCTGTTGTCTTGATGGGAGCATATAGGGAACGTGTGTTAGCACACTTGGCTTGGCTTAATGTGACTGAAGAGCCTTGTCTAAGATGTAGAGTAATGCATCTGAAGTTGCTTAGATCTGAACTTGTCCCTAGACAACGGCGTTTGTCTCGGCGAATACTCATCTTGTACTTTATGTTCATTACAGCTGAATTCAGTTTAAGGATGCTCATAGTAGAGCATCTCATGAAATAAAATTCATTATGCTTCAGCTATCTTATCTCTACTAAATGTAAAATGGGGACTGATTGTGCCTCTGAGAAGAAAATGCCATGTAACACATCTCATCTATGTCTAAATGTGTTCCTGGTAGACCAAAGCCACTCAGAAACAGCGGTGGCAAGAGTAAGATGCTGGCACTGGATGGGAGCTGGTGCTGTCTTGTCCTGTCCTCAAAGGTGATATGGGAAGAGCCCTATATTGCCTTAATGCAGCATCCTTTTTTTAAATGCACTTGAACAACAATCTTGGGAACAGCCCCAAACATAATACCTGATCAAATTGTGCTCTTGGTGTGTCAGATTAGCTGCAGGTGCAGTGCTAAAGCAGTCTTGTTTAATAGATTTATATCTTCTGTACCAGTGAATTCAAAGGGATGAAAAAGATTCGGAGTGCTGGGCCACGGCGTGTGGGAAGAAAGCAGCCTGTGAGTCACTGGTGGTTATTAAATGGCAGCAGAACTGAAATGCCTCGAAAGCCCCAACCTTGCACTCATGTAGGCCGCTAATTGTTGATGATCTGCAAAGACAAAGCCCTGACTGAACTTCCCAAGAGAGCCTTGTTTCCCTAAAGAAAAAGAGGATTAAAACGACCTTTTAGCCAGCCTCTCAGCTGAGCTATGAGGGCAGGTATGATGTAGAAGGCATGGCCTCCCCTCGGGTTGCTGGCTGAGATGGGGCGGCATCACTGCCCTGGGACCCCTGGGCATCTTCCCCCTGCCTCTCCTGTGGCACTGAGCATCGCCCAGTGTGCTGCAGCCTGGTCGTCATTCATAGTGCCTCTATAGATGCAAGAACTAAAGTGCAAAGGATAGTTGTCCCCCTTTTATTTGGGGAGGAAATGAGTCCTGGGGATTGATACTGGAGGGGTGGATGACTGCTGGACACAGAACTGCTCCTGCTTGTGCTGAGATGCTCTTTGAGGGTGTAAAGCTCCAGGCTCAATTGAGAGCGGTCTTCTCCATTCTGTGGTTCCATCATTCACCAGGTCTCTTGCTTGCACCTAGTTTGTCTTTGGTTCACTCCAGGCTGTGCAGGAGAGCTTTCTGGTCAGGACTGAGGAATGTCTGGGTTAACTGGAACGACATATTTCCATCAGATAATGGCTGTCCCTGGAGGATTTTGTTGGAAAAATGTCTTAACCTGTTCAATTCTCCTACGACCCTGATGCCATGTGTTGCAGCTTTGTGAATTGCTCCTGGTCTGGCACTGGTGGCCTTAGGGACCCGATGGACAGGAGCTGAGCTATGGAGGTGGCATGCAGGGCACTCCTTCACTGCAGTGTGCTGTCACCAGGCTCCCTCAGTAAAACCAGCTGTGTGTGCCTTGGGTTGAGGCACTGCATCATGCAAGCTTTGCACAATGAGAACATATGAATTAGGAGCTTACCGCTCACTTTAAAGGCAGTGAGAAGGACCAACTTGATCCTCCCTGCTGACAACCCCGAGAGATCGTGACTCTCATATCTGTGGTTTAACATGACTTTTTGCCCCTAAAACTGGTGCTGACTAATTCTACAAAAAGACACATTGGAGCTGTAGCTTGGTGCCTGGGGAGATGTTGGAGGTATTAGTAGGTCACCGGTTAAAGCTATGTAAAACTCACCAGGGCTTAGTTTGAGGCCAGAGCCTTGTCCCCAGATGTAAGACCTGCTCGCGGCATGGAGGGCCTCAGACGCAAATATGTACCTGCCCCCCGGCTCCTTCGGGCTTGCAGTAATGCTGGCTCCTTCCTTGCTGTCCTCATCGATCTGTTAATCTATAAGCAAACACAATGCTTATCTAAATTTAGCTGCGTAAGTACTGTAGGCGTTGTCTCTTCTCCCCCCCTTCTCCTGTTTCGAAAGCCATCTTAAAAACTGTGCAGCGATTTAAATGGCAGCTTGATGGGAATCCATAGCAAATGACTCTGCAATTAGTAAATCTCTCCTATTGTGACAGCTCTATTATTAAACTGCCATAAATGCCAGGCTATTAATCTGCTGTCTCCTCAATCCCTATGCTTCCCCTTACTTGCCCATACTTTTCATGATTTGATTTTTTTTTTTTTTTAAAGTTTCAACTGTCTTCCAGCAAGTGTTTCCAGGGAGGGGGTGCAAGGTGGCATGTGGAGGGGCAGGAAGACTTTGTGGTACCGTCCCTTAGGAGCTGCTGTCTCTAAGACAGGCAAGTGATAGCCCTGAATGGTCGCCTCTCACTTGGTTTGAAACTTTTGCTGCTTCAAAACTGAGGAATGTGAGACTCCTAATTTGGAAAATCCAAAGTTTAGCCCTTTTTGCAGGAAGACAAAGGGGTAGGGAGGGAAGCTGTGACAGCAAACAGGTAGCAATGTCTTAGCAGAGAGGAGAGCCTGGAAAAGTCACAGCTGTCCCGATGACAGGGTGAGCTTTTCCTCTGTCCCGTGGTAGAGGTTTGCATCTCATTTCTTAGCCCATAGAACTGCTCTGTCACCCCAGGGCTCGGGACAGGCGGTGCTGCAGGCAATGCGATGGGGTGGGAGCATGCAGGACTGCAAACAGCAATGAAAGCAGAGCCTCAACTTGAACCCCAGATGGTGCCTCTGGCACGCAGGCGTGTTGTGTGTTGGCAGCACACCCTTGCAGGCACTCATCCCTCCCGAAATAGCAGAGGCTGCCTAGCTGGGGGCAGAGGGAGCAGTGGCGTGCGGAGGAGTGGCTGCTGTAGCATAGGGCTGGGGTGAGAGGATGGTTTTACCCTTAATCTGAGCATTGAGATTGGCCTATTGAGGAAGTCAGAGCTGGCACCTCTGTCCTGGG
>Ga0181612_123750_pt1 | contig 14347 bp, 11 predicted proteins | sample HoacroProtozoa21_FD_119630 | JGI IMG/M metagenome (GOLD analysis project Ga0181612, IMG submission 119630) | Hoatzin crop microbial communities from Cojedes, Venezuel. Combined Assembly of Gp0051906, Gp0051904, Gp0051908 | reverse complement strand
CCGAGTCAGATTCATCCTCCTCTTAGCCACTAATTGTGTACCAATGTACAGGTCAGATTACATCTGTATTGGGTCTCATATGCGTGGCCACAGATCAGTCAATGGGAGGTCTGTAGAGAATTAAATCAGCACATAACTAATGAGCCATGAGCTGGGCCTCATCGCTGCCATCTTAAGGAATTACCTGGATTAACAGGCTGACAAAATATGACTATTCCAGTGCTCTTCTGTAGCAGCAAACCAGCACTGCCCCGCTGACCTGCGTACCTTCCCGAGATTGCTCACTGGCTTGGTTCCCAAGTACGCATTAGGTTTAGATCTGGCTGTTGATGACGACTTCTTGACCTTAAAAACTTCTATACGCTTCAGTCGATTTTTTTTTTGGCCTGTTCCAACATGGACCAGTTTCACTGAGTCCCTGGAACTGATTTCCAGGGGAAGTGGTTTCTTTCTTTGCAGTTTAGGCACTGGAGGAAGAAACAATGATAAAAACACATGGAAGCTCTGCAGATGCATGTTAACTAAACACCAGTGCTTTAGGCTGAATTATCTTTCACTGGGATATTATTGTTGGGACAAGCTAATAAATCTCATAGACGGTGACCCACTAACCCTGCTCTGTGGGATTTGATAGCATATATGCTAGTATCTAATTTAAGATGCCAATAACTGCGTGTTATTGGTGACAGAGCCAGGATCCCCACATTAACCAGAAATCTTTTAACCAGTGGGTGACCATTGTCCCTCCTGAACAGACAGAAACAAAACCCTCTTAAAACGTTCCACTGGATAGGGGCATTGGGTTTAAAGCTGTGTGGAGAAAGCTAACTGCATTTCACAGACCGCTTAAACATTTGGTTCTGTTCAGATGAGGAACAAGAGCTGAACATCACCACAGTCATCTGCAAACTCCAGCTGTGCTCGGATCTGGGGGAAGACCACCAAGAGGGTCTATCTGGTGGATGTAGGGACGCAGCAACCAACAGCCTGGGCAGCTGACAGCGACGCTGGCTCTTTCTGAGCCTTTCCCACCATCCGCTGCGATCTCACTCAGCATCTCTGCAGCACTAAAACCCAACCACCACCGAGAGTTTCACTGGCATTTCTCCAGCCAGCTCCAACACTCCCCATTCAGTTATCTGTGTGTGGCTTCTATTTACGGCTGTACTTTCTCTCCCCTCCTCCACTGCTGTTACAAGGGTCCAAGTAGAAACACACTGGAGGGCTGATGGCGATGCCAACAGTTTTAGCTTCTTTTGCACGCATTTCATCAGTGATCTCTGCAATGCAGAATCAGGATTTTTCAGGCAAATGTCTCCATTTTGCCAAATACTGTTCTAAACAGACAACTGCCCTGAGAAGAGACTCATTTTTCTCTGAAATTACACTGTGGACCATTTATTCCTCTTGACCATCGCCATTTTCCAAGGCACCATGGCTACCGCACATCTCAGTCCTATACAGGGCTACCATCAGCCTCCACCAGCAGTGGTATCGGAGCTCGGCCAGTTTTTATCTGTTGAAGGTGCCAGCCACGCTATGCAGTTACACAGAACACGTATCACCTTGAGACACAGATGCACCTAGTGAAACAACAACATTTTGTCTTTATTAGGAGTTCCCATGGTAATATAACACAGAGTTCTTAAGGAATAAAACACAAGACTTGGGGTTGGGGTGGGGTTTTTTGCCATTGAGACAATGGTCAAATATCAGTACTTCTTTTTGTCTACACACAGGATCAGCTTTAGCACTTACAGCTCCTCCACTCATGGTTCACAATCACAAATCCAAGGGTTAAATCCAGCTAGTATTAAATCCTACTTTTTTTTTTTTTATTTTTAGAGCTTCAAGTCACTGCGGTTAATTAATTAAGTCATCGTCTTTTTTTTTTTTCCTTTAAGCATTTACATATGACATTCATTAAACAGACACAAAGCAGACGAGCTCTCACAGGAAAAAACATGCTTACATAGCCTGCAAAACTTTTTTTGTGATTTTTTTTTTTTCCTTTTGAAGAACAAATTAAAACTAAAAAGTCATCATGAGTCAGTGAAGGAAAAAAAAAAGGAAGACTTAAGTGAATACTGAAGAGCCGCAAGTGTTTCGTAGAATTGAAACAGATCTGCAATTCTTTTTTTTTCTCCCCAACTCGTTCAAATTGATTTTAACATACAGGTGAAAAAAAATAGCTGCAATATATATTAAGTTCACGGATTACTTAACAAACAAAGTGCAAACTCTTTTATGCAAAACTAAAAGACCCAAGAGTTAAACCTAAATGCAAAATGCATGGATGAATATGGCAATGTTTTTCTTAACTTTTGTGTTCAAAGGGGCCTAAAGGAATCAGGTGCTGAAGCTGGGAGGGTTTGGGTACCTGTGTCGCTTCCAGATCCTTTGCAAATCCCAGCATTGATAATTCATAGCAACAAATTTGGTACTTTTTTCTTAGAAGCCTTCATATATTTAGTTTTTTTCACTACAGGAACCTGTAAACACCATTTAAGAAAATACTCACAAATATGGAAAAACAAGATCAATGTACGTGGCAAAGTACAAACAGAAGAGAAAGCAGAAGATGCAGCCAAGTGCCAGGGCATACAGACAGTGGAAGTAACGCTGGGTTTACTGCGTGTGGAAAAACTCTCTGTGCTAAGAGACAGGCCAAGTCCTTGGGACCGCCTAGCCCTCCAGCTAAGTGGGAATCTAATGGAGCAGATTTGTTCTCCGTGTCCTGAAAATAGTAAGCCTCCAATACCTGGGCTAAAAGACTTTCAATCCCAGAAGGTACTTCAATTCCTAGATCCTGCTGACTGTCACAGAAGCTCGGACTCCTAAATTCATTCAAAGACCACTCATGGCATCTGGTTTCTCAAATCTGAGGCAGCAGGCGTCTGAGGAAGGGTGGGAAACCATCAGGCTCTCTCTCGACTATTTGCACAAAGGCAGATTCCTGAAGGAGTGAGTGACTGTGAAATCCGCACTGTCTGAGAGATTCTCAGCTGCTGTTGACCCATCGAGCTGCTCTGAGGGCTCCCAGCTGCAACAGCTGGGCATCTGGACTCGAACAGCAACTGCCACAGATGCTCGGGCACACGCTCAAGTGGCCGGCCTTTCGATGAGAGCTAAAGATAAGCTCTCATAAAGTTTTAAATAACCACTCACCGATGGCCAGGAAGAGGGAATGTGGCTGCTACAGAAACCTTCCAGGCAACACGTCGCTCTTTGCCCTTGGCCCCCTGCTTATCGATTTCCACCTCCAGGAACAGAAGACAAACTTAACTGCTAAAAACTTCTCAAGAGACCCCGTCCCAGCTCCTCAGCTGGTATCCAGCCCGTCTGTTCGCACCAGCTCAAGGCCTAGTACACTGAAGAGAAGATCATAGCTTATGAACCTGCTCCACGACCTCCTAGTGCAGCTAAACGGCAAGCGTTGGCTGGAATGATGCAACCTAAAGATACCTGAAGTAGCAGGGTGGAAGTGGCAGCAACACTGGCGGGAGACTGGAACTTGAATGAGGTTCGAAAAGGACTGGGAAGAACAGGGAGACTCCCAGTTCTCAGATAAGGCTTTGTAAACACAATGATACAAACATATTAAAAACACACACACAAACATTAAAAATAAAGTTTCCTCAAGGACCTAATTTGCAGCAAAATCCAGAAGGAAAAAAAGAAAGCAAAAACAAACCAACAGAACCGAAGTGCCCAAAGATTCTACCTCACCCGATGGCTGTGTGCGATGTGCTTTGTCAATTCCTAGTGCTGGGTCCTGTTTCTCTCTCTTGGCAGCAGACAGCTATTTCCTGACCTCAGAGGCAGTGGTGGGGAATGGTTACAGACAGGCTGGGATTCGTGTCCCTCCATGCTTGCCTAGCTATTCTGCTGGAACACAGAACCCTACAGAATATCCAGTTTAAAACCCTTCAACTACTCTTCTGCTTGACATTTAAAAAAAAAAAAAGAAAGCTATTTTTTACATTTATTATTTGTTTATTCCTTTTTTTGTGTGTGTCTTAAAGGCAGCTCCCGGGAAATTCACTTTGTCCTTCCTTTATTAAAAGAAAGATGCTGAATGGGACAGAGGCCACATATCTCAAACATCCTCTTTACATTTACTTTTGCATGTCAGAGGTGTCAAAACAGGGTTTATTTCTTTAAATGTGTAGGGGCTGATGGGAGAAGTGAGAGGGGTTGGTGAAGATGAGGAGGGAATCTGAGGGGACTGAAAGAGGCGCCTTACTTCAGCCCCCCCCCCCACTGGTTGCACACAGTACCCGTCACAGGCTCTAAAAGAATCCAAAAGGGTCTCCAGGTGCCCCCGTCCCCTGGTCCGCAGGGCGGGCTGGGAAGGGCTCGGTCCTTAGCCCAAGCTGGTGATGTTGGCGCGTCCGCCGGGCGGTGCCACGATGCGCTGAGTCGTGCGGCGCGGGATGTTGTCGTCGATCTGTGCCCCTGTGGGAGAGAGAAGTAACATCAGGTCCCCCCGGCCAGCCAGAGTCTGAGATGAGCGAGTCGCAGGGCGAGGGGAGTCAGCAGAGCACGGCTACACCAAAGCCCATCGAGTCCTCTTAGGCCAGGCTCCAACGACGTGCACCAAAATGCACCATCTTTGGAGGAAAAGCCCTCACTGGCCTCCAGTGCCTTAATTCTGCTGAAGCTTGTTCTGCATTAACATCTCCGCACCAAACACCTGAGCCACCCAGCCCTGCACAGAACAGAGCTGACTAAATGGTTTTCCCTCAGCGAGCCTTTTTATAGTTTTCCCTTCTTGCGCTGAAACAGCACGCTGAGAAATCAAATCTGCCACATACCAGACCCACAGCTGGTCTCAGCTGGCAAAGCTCCGCTGACGTTGGTGCCATCTGCCCTCTTCAGACACCCAGCTGAGGACTGAGCCCAGAACGCAATGGGGTACTCGGCGCTCGTGCCAGGCATGAAAGTAAGTAGGACTTTATAATCACTCCTACACTGCTCTTCTTCCTTCCTGAGGGGTAACCTCCAAGCTAAAAACACATCACAGTCTCTCATTGCCTTCCAATTTCAGCCAAACTAATTCAGAGTATAAACAAGCCGTGATTTCAAAGCAATAAATAGTTTCGCCCTGTAAGATTATGTACCAGACAAGCTGAATCCAGACTGGTGCAGGTTCCTCACGGGTGGGGCCTGCTGTTTGGCAGGAGACGTCTTAGCTGAAGATGCTGGCGTGACGGTCTTCGGCGTCACTGACACTTCACAGACAGGTCCATCGTAGAGGCCTCGAGGCACACCCCGCAGCTCAGCCAGCTGAAAAACACAGAAGCAGGCAGCCTTCAGGGTCAAAACAGCCTTCCAAATAGACCTCAACAGCTGGCCAGATGCTGCTAAGCCAAAGACACACATTTCAAGATTTGTCTTTTATAATAAGAGGATTTGAAATCATACAAAATCTCCTCGGGTGGTCGCTGCTCTCGGAGGCAACATGGATAAAACAAAAAGTGCTCTGGGCTGCTGCGGCTCCAGCTCGCTGCTAGCTGGTGGGAGCAGCCTGCAGAAGGCAGCCAGTCTGTCCCCTGCATCCCAAGTTCTGTCCTTTAATGATCCCAACCTAACTGCCGTCGTATTAAAGGCTCCTGACAACTCTCAAATGAAACCGATTACTCATCCCCAAAAAGCAAAACAATGCTGAGACAGAGGCAGGTCTGCATAAAGAGGAGCCAGGCCAGCTTCACGTCGCCAGCTCGGGAGCTTCAGATTGGGTTAAATGCAATTATTCCAGTTGAGATGCTGCCCAATTGCATTTACAGGTCAGATGCATATTTCTGCGGGAGATCAGCACGCAACAGAAACCACAGATCTGCTCTCCACAGTGCTAAATTATTTGAGGTTGTCATTTTGGTAACTTGCAATTTCTTCAAAAGAACAATTAAGGAAAGATCATTTGCAAGGAATGTGAAGATTACCTATGATCAGCAGAACTAACACAGCTCTGGTTTTGTCCAGGAGAGGGCAACACTTCAAACATCAAAATACTTTTCTCCTCAGAAATCTGACTTCATCTAGAAATAACCTTCTTAAATTCTCTGCATTTAAGTTGCTGAGCTCAGTGTCATCCTCTCTGTCAGTTTTTACCAACTAAAGGCATATCAAAAGGCAGCTTCTGTTTTGAATGGGCGTGATTTACAAAAACACTTTTCCAACAATTTTAGCATCTCAAAAATAGAAAATTCTCACTTTTAAACAGCCAGTAGGCTGCGCCTGTGACTCACCAGTCACCAGACAAGAGCATCTGATCGTATCTGACAGAAGGGATAGCAGCATAATGTCTCTATTAACAATAAACCAGAAATCTAAATTGTTGCTGAAAGGTTTGATATATAAATGCTATCAATAACTTCTCTTGGTAATCCTGTGGCAGGAGAAGCCTGCCGGGTTATCTGCAGTTTCACTCGTGTCCAAACTGGACAGTTCCTGAACATGTTCTCTGTCTAGGTGTCCCAAGACAGAGAAGAAATAAAGGGCAGAAAAAAAAATTTGCAGAAAATCCAAGCTCACGCCAAAGCATATTCCTGTGATGACTCAAGTGAATAGCAAAAATGAAAGAGGTATGAGATAAATATGGCTCCTATCCAGGGAACATTTTCTGTTGCAGAAGCGTGTGTCCGCCAGCCAGGGGACAGCATCTGTTTTCCACCCACTTTAACTCAGGAGTTTCAGTGAGAGAACAAATGTGTACCCAACTGTTTACACTCACCCTGCTCCTGGCTTTGATGCGCTTGTAAACGAAGTCAGGGAACGGTTTCCTGGGGATATACCGTCCCGATCCCTCGGTGACGTGGAGATTCCCATCCTCCAGTACGATCTTCCCCTGGCTGATAACCACCAGGGGAGAGCCGCGGCACTCCATGCCTTCAAAGATGTTGTACTCCACAGACTAGAACACACAAAAAGGCAACATGAGGCAAACATGTTCATCCCAGCAAAGCCTGCTGTGCTTTAATTAGCAATCACCAGTCATGCTAATCACCCAAATTTTAAGGACAGATGGAAGCAAACTCAACAGCATTTACCTGAGTTGTGTATGCTGTGGTTTAATAGAAAGGCTGGTCTTTATTACCAATCTAAATTTATTGAGGATTTACTCATGCAAAATCTCCATTGCAATGAGAAGAAATACAGTTTCAAATGAGAATACCTCAAACTCCAGCTGTTCAAATGCCTTTAGGCACCCATATCTTCTGAACTGCAGGGGATTAGAGGCCAAATCAAGTTTTATCTGAGTTTCATACCAAAAATAGTGGCAATTTTGAAAAGCTGTATTTCAAAACAGTGTTTTGGTTGATGGGTCAGGGACCAGGACAATCTTGTTTCACTCTAATGGGATTGCTCATCCTCAATTAACAGGATTGGAAACGTTACACCGTGCAAAAAAAGACAAGTTTTAAAGGAATCACTGGTAGATGTCCCACCCGTGAAGCACCTTGGAATGAGCTGTACTACAACCATGTTATTTGGGGACTGTTACTCTAGCGACCATCTCTTGAGACAAATCCAGGTCTTTTTTACTGAGTTAATAACAGAGTTTGCTCTTGAAGTGTGTTATCAGTATGGGTAGGCTTGACTGCAGATTTACAATTAGCTAGAATGGCGGTTAAACCGACACTGAACTGGGTCCAGTCTGAAAAAAAGTTGTGGTGGCAAAGGAGGAGGCCTGGTTAGCAGCTTACGAATTAGGCTGGTTCCAAGAACAACACTACCTCCCTCTCTAGCTCCTAATGTTTCCATGCCAGACAGTGGCAACAGCAGTGGGAACTCTTGGAAAATGTCCGTATGTTGCTCTAGCATTTAAAAATGTAATGATCATCTGATGCCACATAATCACTACATCTCCTTGTGTCGCAGCAACTGCTCTGCCTGACTTTCACAGGGGCCTTTTGTTTTATACTTGACCAAATTAGCATGCCTTGCTTCTAAAGAGACCACACCTATCAACTTTTTCTCAAACACAAGGCACACGTGCAGTGTGAGACACAAAACACCCCAGCAGGTGCAACGCCAGGTATAACAGGCAATGTCCTGAGAGAGGGGAAGAGGTCAGAGCTGTAAGGAAAAACGCTGCTGTCTCTTAGACAGCCCTTCAAGCTCTAATCAAACAACTTGAAAACGAGAGCCCTTCAGCCTCCATAGTCTTGGCACCCTGCTCGAACTTAAAAGATGCTGCCTTTGGCAACAGCTGATCACCGAGTGCCGAGGCCTCTTCGACGGTGCCTAGACTAAGACTAGACTTTTCGGAGGAACTGCAGTCCTTAGCCTATAAAACATTTCTGAATGGTTGCTCCATGGTGGATCTGGCTCTCCTTCAGCCTAGCCCAGATCTATGGCAAAATCATGGAGTCAACTTTGATTGTACTGGAGCATATCCACAAAAGATAAAGTCTCCAAGTTTTGTGTCAGGAAATTTAAAGAGTCCAATTCATTTCCTAAAGACAACAGCTATAAAATGGCCATGATTTTCAAATACTCCTTCCAGCTCTCCAAGCCATTCGTAAGCACAAACCCAGGTTCACACTGCTAAATTTGGCACCTAATAGCGGGATGTCCCTGGGCTCCCTCCTCTTGTTCCTCTCCAGACTGGAGGCGTGAGGAGTCTGGAAGCACCTCTAAGGTGACCGAAGTGATCAGACTTCCGAGTCTGGATGCCTCTGTTAGATGTCTCAGCACAGGCAGGATGAATCCAGGCCATCTGTGACCAATTCTGACACAGAGTTCAGTCACAGGGAAGTGAACCAAACCTTTAAAAAGAAGTTTCTTTGTGAATGTGCCCAGGGATCCAAGTGTGGAAGAAAATTTTGCTCCTTCAGCTCCAGAGTGAATGAAAGCATTCACGGAAAAAAGAACAAGGAGTTTTTTCCAGGGAAACATTCCATAGGTTCATCGCCAGCAGTGAAACAAGTTGTCAACAAATGCAAACAGTGGTTGCTTTCTCCGAGACAGCGCTCGAATGTCACAGGGAAACTCCAACCAGCCCTTTGCACTGGGACCATTCTGCAGCTTCCCACAGGGCAGGACAGCTTTTTCACTGCCAGGTATAAGATACAGGACAAGGCTGCAGGTCACAAGCAAACAGTGCCTCTAACAGTGCACCGCAACAGAAACGGGGAGAAGGTCTGGTTAGTCTGGGCGCTGCCTTGTGCCTCCCTGTGCCAGCTAACATTGCTATGATCACCAGTAAAATCATGTCTAAACTTCACACACATGGGCCAGATCAGTACGTGGTGTAAATCCACTCGGACACATTGATCTGGATCAGGTCTCCAGCTAAGGTGTCCACAAGCTGACAAGCCTCACCAACCCCAACAAGAAAAGTGGCCGTTCACATTCCCACTGCTAGCGAGTCAGAGGGTCAGAAACGACACACTGTGATAAGAAGCCTTTTGATATTTCAGAAGATTTGAAGAGCTTTCTGTGTGCTCAGATCTAAGCATCCCACACTCAGACAGAGCAGACAATCTCTTTGCTCCGAGGGGAATCTCTGGGTATTCATGTGATTTCAGATTTGGACTCAATCGTCTTCTCTTCTGCTCACACAACTGAGCTGTACTGGATATAAGACCAGAGAAGGCTTGGGGCATGGGGAAAACAAAGCCCCGAGTTGTCATGAGCTTTAGCTCTTGGCGGCACAGTCTGGCATTGAAGGAAGAGAGGAGGAAATGAGCAGCAGAGCTCACATCATAGAAAATACCCTTACTATGTTATGAGTCTTGGCAGAGATTGTCTTGACGCTGTCAGGATCCCAGATAACCAGATCAGCATCCGAGCCCACTGCAATACGGCCCTTCCGCGGGTACAGGTTGAAGACTTTAGCTGCATTTGTGCTGGTCACAGCGACAAACTGGTTCTCGTCCATCTTGCCAGTCACCTAGGGAAAGCCAAACGGAGTCACTGCATTAGCCAGGTGGGGACCACTGCTAAAAGCAAACAGCTGACAGCACAACATATTCCCAGTGATCTCTATAGGGGCAAAAACCTCAAGCGCAAGAACCGTAACAAGCGCCTGGGAGGAGATAACACCACCCTGCTGCAGCTCTTTCAGCTCTGAATGCCTATGACACACGCGACATACCACCGCCTTATCCCAGATGATGGACATCCTCTCTTCAGTCCCATTGGTTCCTTCAGGGATCAGGGTGAAGTTGTCCTTCCCAACAGCTTTCTGAGCAGTGTTGAAGGTGCAGTGGGCACTGCCAGTAACTTGGAGGTCTCCACTGGAAAAGACAACGATAAGTATTTAAGATATTTTATTGTCATAAGTTTACTCCTAAAGGTAAAACAGTCTTTTGCTTGCTGGCAAAAACAGCTATTATTTTTATCGCCCGCTTGTCTCATGACAAGCACATGTGGTATGAACACAAAGAGCTCTACTCACCAGGACAGTAGCGAGTTGAGAAAATCAGGAGTAGTTGGGTCAGGACTCAGTGGTGGGGAAGTAACAAAAGCTGCTGCCTTAGCCCAATTCTTGCTCCAGTAATGAGATCCATCGGTACCCAAGCTGGCTGTGATGGGCTCTCCATACACCACAGTGCCTACAGGACAGGAATACAGACAAATCCACTGTGAGCACCAAGCAGTACGCATCTCCAGCCTGGCTTCCAGGCACAAAGCATCCTTCTGAAACAGGACACATTGGGTCAGTTATGCCAGCATTGCACACTGCAGGGTTTCCTGGTACTTCCTCTGAAGTATGTTATCACACAGTGTCTTTATTATCAACTTGGATACCTGGATGTTTGGATGCTTATTCTGAGGGACTGATTTTTGGAAAATGCTCAGTTTTTCTTTAGAGACCTCGAGGTAGGCATGTAAAATTAAGAGCTTGCCCTAAGTAACATACTATAGTTTCAGAGAAGCCTTGAACAGGCCAGGAGTTTAACGATGTCTGATCATCTGGTTATGCAGGCCAGTGAATTCAGTCCAATGGTTTCTCTGAGCAGGCTCTGTGCTTAGATCAGGTAACAAAAAACTCCTAACAGGAAAGTTTCCTGCCTACACAGAAGGCCCATCACAGAGGAAAAATCAGTGTTTCTGGTTCACAAACTCAGCTCAGGGAAACTGCTTCCCCCAGGGGTACACGGTAAACTTGTGGCAGATCTAGGAAATGAAACTGGATCTTCTGAGTCTCTGTCCAGTGCGCTAACCACCAGTGCATCCTTCCTCTTCATTAACATTTTTGGAACCACATGAAGGAACAGTGGATCTTTAAGGCCACGATACTTTGCAAGCTGGAATGCACCAGAAACATCTGCCCACCAAGCAGATGCAAGATGGTGCAACTTCAAAAGCTGTGAAAGCTAGCAGCCTGACAGATCTGCTCACCAAATGAAACCTTCCTGAAATCTTGAAGTGTCTGTCCATCTGGCTTCTGAGCCCAGACACTTCATGTACCCGTGTCTGCCTGCAAAAGATGTGGGCAGTTAAAATATTAACCCTAAGTACTTTAATCAGAAAAGACCGGCAAAGGCAACCTCAGAACTGGTCAGCAGGGTCTTACACACCTCACCACACAGAGTGAAAAAATATGATCCTTCTTTAACCATATTGTCTGAGCTACTGTTACATCTATAGGCTCTCAAGCTAGCTGGGAAAGAGCGCATTAGCTGAGGCAGAACAACACATTAACTGGCTTCATGCTGCTTCCAGGACCACACTGCAACAGGAGGTGTAGGAACAGCCTCTGTCAGAGGGGATCCACCAGCTGAGGAAGCCGCCGTCTGACATCACTTGCCACAAATAGGGTTACAAAATCAGAACAAGGCAAAACACACGCTGGCTATTAATGGGAGGCCTGTTGTGGGCCAACACATTGGGAGGATTGTTCTGCAGGGAGCGATGTTTTGAGCTCCCAGATCCGCCAATGATAGAGTCTGCAGGGAATCTCCTCCATGCAAATGCCATTGGGAACATCTGGCTTTAAATAACATTCGTTCTTCTCCATTTAGCAAATCAATTCTGTTTTGTTTTTGCCTTGGATAGTCTTCAGTTCTGTTTCCTCTGTTGCTTGGGAGGGCAAGGCTAGTGTGTGTGGCCCTCCTGGGTTACCCAGTTGGTAACCGCACAGCTTTTAATTTGAATTATTTAAATAAAAGAACAGAGAATGGTGTGCCATTTATACCCCAAATTCTCCTTACAAGGAGAAAATGCATTCTGAATGAAAACTGTGTACACTAGTTCACTCAGGAGGCTAAGTAAAGTGAGTTCTGGGGATCATTCATCTGGGACAATCCCAGCACCTTTCACAGGCAGGGTAACATCTAGTCAAGTCAGATTGTGTTTTATGGCTTCTGCAATGTAAGCCTATGGTCCTCATCCCAACGTTCCTATCTACTCAGCAGCTAGTGGTCTCAGGGGACGGCGAGCACAGCACGGTGTTTTTGTTGACACTCCATCTCTGTGGTGCATGTGTCTCCCGTACTTTACCTCGAAAAAGGAATGGATGCTTCCCTGGCTTACAGGATTGAGTTGCACAACCACATCAAGTTGTTTTCTGGGGTAATGTAACACGCAGCCACTTTGCTGTGTCAACACATCTTCTCATTTCAGCATGATCTCCACTAATGGAACTAGGAGAGAAAGGTTGATCCCAAACAGCTTGAGCCCCTTACACACCACAAACTGAAAGAGATGCCTCAGAAATCTGTCCTCCTCACCAACTCTGAACTCATTTAACAGGAATCATGGGACCAAAATACTTCTGAGCCAATACACAAACACAAATCTGTTTGCTGTGGTAGGAAATGAGCTCTTCTCACACCAAACACCCAGATGGAAAGTGATGTCATTTGTATAGCCATTCAGGCTTATTTAGACGGCATAAAATTAAATCCAACCCTTCTGAGGAAAGAAGGGGCAAAATCATCCCTCCTGCTTACTCACCCACCCAGAGCCACTTTAAATAGAAACGAAGGGTTTAGCCACAGAATAAAGCAGGGAGACAGGCACTCACTGTGCTTTGTAACCCTTGCTCCTTGGGGGCAAGACAGCAGGGTCAGGACTCGGGAGAAGCTGCTGCATCACTCAGAGCAGCGCAGCTCCCTCGCAGACCTCGGTCAGCAAGAGGAGACACGAGGCAGCAGCATCCACAGCAGGTCTGAGTCTTGCTTCTTCCAGCATCCTCAGGCAGAGTGGTCAGAGGCGATGGCAATTCCCAGTGTAACCCAGACCCAAATTCCTGTTCAGATGCCAGGCTGTGAGTTACAGCACATGAGGAGTATCTATACACAAGCAAGCAGCACAGTGGATAGCTGGCATCTGTAACCTCTTTGGCTACTGCAACTAAATCCAACCAGGCTCAGGAGTCAGAGACCTCCGCCACGACTCTGGGAATCACTTCTGACCCCAGGAAGCAGTTCAGCAGAAAGCACCAAGGAAAGACCACAGCAGCTGGAAGGAGGACACAGCCTGCAATCTCCAAAGGGAATTCATTAAATGGAGACAGCACAGAATTATTCTGCGAGAACATGAAGGCGCACGGCTTGATGTGGTCGGATAAGCGTCAAGAGAGACGTTCTAGGCTGAAGAGAAGAAAGAGCTTGTGGCACTGATATGACCACTGAATACTTGTCTGTGGGAGATGAGACAGAAGTAGTTGCTTGGGACCTTTCAAAAAACAGCCTGGATAATAACACTGGAAAAAGAAACCTTTCCTGTAGGGATGAAGTTTACGTTGGCAAGAAGTTGAACTGCATGAGCTAATAGGATGCTTCCATCCAAGGGAAATAACTTACCCTTTTTCCTGGCTTGAGCAATGACATCAGCGGCACTTTTGCTCATCACCTTGGTGATATAAAGGGGGCAGTTGGTTTGGTTGGCGATGGTTATTGCCCGGTTCACAGCCTCTGCCTCCACCTGAGAAACAAAGTCAGCAGCAAGTGAGTAATATCCCCACATGTTAGCATCTCCCATTCACCTTCAGAGGGTCACAGCCTCTGCTTTCACGAGAAAACAGGGTATGCAGGTCCGAGATGAGACACTTTCCACCTCTTCGATTCTGAGACAGAAAAATATACAGTGTAATCACGATAATTAAAATGACATTAAGCCGCAGTCCCCTCTCCTTACTACCTTTTCTCCCAGGCTGCTTCAAAGTTTCTCTGCAATCAGACCAAGTCCTAAAATAACACCCCAGGTGCTCAAGGTCAGAATGATTAAGCCCCTTCTTTAACCTAGACAAAAATACGCAACTAAATGTTGACTCAACAAAACTATTCATGTTCCAGCCTACGCGGAAGAGAGATGCTGTAGCCACATACTCTGGTAAGCCACGTTTGCAAACCAGCCTCCTAAATTGTGCCCTCCACTGCAGTATCTG
>Ga0181612_103538_pt1 | contig 14347 bp, 11 predicted proteins | sample HoacroProtozoa21_FD_119630 | JGI IMG/M metagenome (GOLD analysis project Ga0181612, IMG submission 119630) | Hoatzin crop microbial communities from Cojedes, Venezuel. Combined Assembly of Gp0051906, Gp0051904, Gp0051908 | reverse complement strand
TCATTACTTCTGGAGCCGCGAAGAGGCCGGTCGCTGCTCGGCCCGCTCCCTCCCCGGGCGTTCGGCGAGATATTATTTATTGGTATCTATTTATTATTAGGAATATTTTTTTCTAAAACACTGCTCTGAAGGAAGATTAGTACCTCTTTAAACACACCTAATTTCCCTTTTCTCTGGTAATTTTTAAAACTTTTTCGTGGCTGTTTTCTGAAAAGCAGAACAAGAACACCTTATTTCCCAACGCACCGGGAGCGCACGCGTTGTCCTGGCCAGAGGCGCCAAGCGACCCGCCAAGCCCGTCTCGGACAGCCGCCTTCGCCTCCCGCTCGGCCGCCGGAACCAGCCCGCTGTGGAGGGGCTGCTGGGACTCTCCAGCCTTCTCTGACCGCCAGCCCCTGACTCGGGGCTAGAACGAGCTTGCTCCTTCTGGGAAGCAAAGAAAAAGGAGCCGAGAAGAGAGAAAGGGAAGAGGAGAAAGCATTTCCCACCTTCTTGAAGACTTAATGCTTTTCCCTTGGTCCAGGAGTGACATGATCCTCTGTGTTCAGGGGTAAGACACTTTGCAGCCTTCTTTTAAAAGCTGTGCTCTGATAATTGTCATTAGTGAGATTCTCTGGGCCAGAGTTCCGGCTGGTGTGAGTTGCCGTGTGTGATGGTCACGGACCGGCAATGACCCGGCGTCATGGGACCACGAAGTATTCCTCATTTCCATGCTTTCTATTGCTGAAAAATTATCTGGAATTCGAGGTCTCGGGGGGGGGGAGTAAGAATTAGTACAAACTTGGTATGTGTTGCTCAGTGGGGTGTGTGCCGCACACGCCCGAGACCGGAGGTGTTCTCTAACGTCCGGTGGAAACGAACCGCTCACAGGGGGAAACTTCAAAAAAAACCCCATCAGATGGTTTTGTCTATTTCTAAGCAAATACCTATGCTAAACAGTAAGTTTGCTTTTCTGTTGCTTTTCTGTGTAAGATTAGATGTATGTAGGTACGTACAGATGTACCCATGCACAGCATTCTGTAGGATGAAAGCCATAGGTGCACATACGTAGTTGCACCTTTTTGGTCCAGTAACACAGGTGACATCCAGGTCCCTTCTCCAGAACCGGTGTCTGGTACCGGTGTGTTGGCTCCTCAGCGCCTGTATGATCAGCTCAGGTCATCAGCATGTGTAAATACCCGGTCTGCAGGAATCACCCAGCATTTTTACACATGCTGCATATTTGGAAAGTGTCAGCATTTGCTTCAGCCCCAGCCGTAATGTCAGTATTACCCATCCCTCCTGCCCTCAGTGGATTTTCCTCAGAAGCAATGCATTTGCCTTGTCTGCTTTAAATGACTAAAGCATGGGGATTTTTCTGCCGTTTCCCCCCCCCAAATCTGTTCCACAGGCAAGCAGAGCTCGTGCTTACAAATACTTTCCTACTACTCAAGTGGGTTTGTTCTCGCACTCATTTTCAGTCTACAGCTGCAGTGCCTATAGCCACGGCAAAGGGAATTCATTTTCCAGCTTAGGCTTTGTGAAACCCTTATCTGAAGCTTTTCTCCAGGGTTGACATGCCAGAGCTATTGCTTCCCTTCACCCACTAAGAACTTGTTATGTAGCCAGACGTGTAGATGGTTGTCTCTTAATATCTTTTTTAATGACCATTTATTGCTCAGTTTTCATTATCCTCTAGGATCTCATACGTCCTGGACTCCATACTCTGCCTCCTATTCGGACCAAGCTCCCATGGGAGTCATGGGACGTGGCTGGTGGAAGGGAGAGCAGCTCAATACACTTTTTCTTGTACTGTTTGTACTGTGTTACAAAGTTTTAGCTTATCAGCGAAGTAACTGCAAAGCTAACACTAAGTGATACCAGACATAGCGGATTGTCTTGAACTTTCTTGGCTTTCCAAGGCTTTCTGAAACACCAATTGCAAAAGCGCAGGGAAGTTCATTCGCTGCTTCTCTCGGGACTCCACACAGACTACCAGCTAGGCATGCCAAATTTTATGTATTTGTTTTCTTTCTCATCACAGCTGTTGTACTAACACTTTACTCTGTTCAGTCTTGATCCTCCACATGTTTCTCCTCTACGTTCTTTCTTACACACACTAACTGTTTTCAAATTCTTTGCCCCATTCAAGGCCCGACTTTTTCATATCGGCATACCTTTCTCAACATGTCCTTATCCCAGCAAATTCTTCTTGTCCCCCTTGCAAATGTACTTGCATTAAAAGTTGTAGTCTGCCATTACTCGCTGATCCCTCTGCTCTCTCCTTCCTGTGCTTGGAGCTGCTCTGGCCACAGCAGCAGCTCTTTTTTTTTTTTTCTTCAACCTATGTACAAAGTGGTTCAGGACACCAGCACCTCCCGGTCCATAGGAATTTCTAACCCCACCGTGCTCCTCTGAGACTACAGCTGCACTAGGACATTTCATCGGGGGCGAGAGGGGCATAAAGCAGGCACATAGAAGGAAAATGGGAAGAGTGCAAGCACGGCCCTTCTCCGGCTGCAGTGGAAGGATCTCCACGGTGCTTGCATGGCGTTTGGGCTCCTTCAGCTTTAGGTGGCAGAAAGCGTAAGGCAACATAGAGCGAGTGCAGTGGGAGACCTCATCTCAAGCACATGGGCTCTGCTTCAGAGGACCCACAGTGGTTCTGTAAAGGAAACTTATTGGCAAATTCACACAGTTGATGTATCTTTTGGAGGACCAAACTGTGAACTGGTACAGCCCTTGAAATGAACAACGTTCTGCAATGAAACGGCCATACATTTCCCCACGTAGCTTTGCTATCTGTCCCTTCCCAGTCTCTTAGCCAATTCCTAATTTCCTCTCCAAAGTAAGTATATAAAATCAAAAAAAGTAGCTCTATGCTAGGAATGAGAAGTTTTCTTCATGTTCAAAACCTTTCCCAAAGGGTAGGCCAGAAAAATTTTCCAGGAGAAAATAAGTTCAGAGAGATTTGGAATTTGGACTGTGGTATTCAAGCTCTGGGGAGCGAGTGGGCCGTGAGCGGTGCACAACAGATTTTACTTAACATTGGTCACAGTCATTTTCCGCTCAGGGAGCAGTCAATATAAGAACACACCTGAGAGCAAATGTTCTGCCAACAGTCCTGTGTAACACCCCCTTGGCACAGCGCAAACTCTATCATATTAGGTGAAGGATCTGGTTTATAGTCCTCCTCGCTCAAAAAAGGGGGAAATGGAGAATGAGGAATCTCCTTTCCCCAGGAAGGCAGGTAGCTAGACATTCGTGAAGACCATAACATTAAGAGGGAGACATCCAAATATCTTCAAAAATGCAGCCTTCAACACCTACAGATGTAGCTCAGGTGGGACTTAGAAGAGAACTCAGGTTTCCCAACAGCCATCTCCGTTCCGTGAAAGCCACTGAAAACGCAGTCCCTGTGATCAAGGGTGCCTGGTGAAGATAAGGGCCAGCAATCACTGTTATTAGGTTTGGCTTCCTACCCATGAATAGAAATCAAGAAATGAGGATCAAATGCCACAAATGCCAAGTAGATATCCTGCTTCTGAAATGTGATTTGACATCTGGAAAAAGGAAGAATGTTCTTCTCTAAATACCAACACAGTAGTGGGGTTTTGCCATATATTGCACGGGCAAGAAGTATCTCTCTATAGATTCAATTTTACCAGTGGTTTTGCAAAAACCTTACTCCAAGTCTATGTGGTTTTATGAGAAATGCAGAGTCATGAAACTGATTGTGGCTCTCACTCACAAGTCACTGTGAAGTTCTTTTCAGGTTATCTCTAACCTACTTTTCCCTCCGAGTCCCTTCCTCCTGCTCCCTGTCCCATACCTGAGAGTCGGCAGTTTGAGAAGGTGGAGTGCAGCTATGAGCAGGTGCAGATCAGTTTACAACACATTTATGTATGTACCTAAAGTGCCACTGTCCACATAAAGCTCAGAGAACGCTGAAGATCAGAAGGGAAGTGCCTATGACTTGAGAGCCTCCTTCCGCTTCTCTCTTCAGTGATGTGGGAGGAGGTGGCTGCTGCCTTTGCAATCACCACCAGCTCCAGTGGTGCTGGGACGGTTTCACGCTGCGGACTGTGTTGTATTTCGCTGGAAACTCAGCCGTCTTTTATGTTAAGTGTCTGAAAGAACATCTCAAGCAAGCGAGTGTGCGGGATACAACACAGGACATGCAACAATACAGAGCACACAAAGGCAAAGAGAGTACAAGAAAAGACAGATACTAATGTTTTTGCTTGGGAGATTGCCTGGGAATGAAGACTTCCCCAGCCCCAACATCCACCCTCCCGCTGGAGCTCTGCCTTCCTGTGGGAATCTCCATGCTGCAGAGAAGGAGCACCCATGGCCCGTGAGAGCTCCAGGCTTCGTGAAATTGTCCTTAGAAGCTGAATAGCTACACTAACGCTCTCCTTCGGCCCCAGAGGGATTCATGTTCCTAGCAGCCCACTCGTGGCAGAACCTCCCGCTGCTGTAATCCTGCAAGGATTACAGTCGCACTGAGATGGCCGTTGAACGCTGGGGTTTGTGTAGTGTACAGGCTTGGCTAAAACAAGAATTACTATTATTCTACTATGAGATCACCTCACCCTGAGGTCTAACAGACACATTTAGGATCAAGTCAACCTTGAGCAGAAAGCGGGTAGGACAAAACCCAAGCTATTCCCCATTCTGCTTTTAATTATATTACAGTAAATGACTAACAAACCCACTGACAGAAAAATAAATGCTCCAACGTTGTAACAATGTAGGTGAAGCTGTAACACTGCTGTGAACCTTACTGAATCCGAAACTACATATTAAAAAGCAGCATCTAAAAATATCAGGTTTCAAATCACCCTAAATTGCAAGATAGACCACCTTTTACAAGGTGAAAGGGGCCAACTCTCTCTCCCTGTTTCTAAGGGCTCATCTTTAGCTGTGTAATTTTTCCCACCTTGCCTTTCTCTGTTGGAAGCATAATTATATTGAGGATCTGTTTATAAAACATAACACGTTGTAGTACAAGGTAGCATGCATTGAACAGACACTGCAACCTATTTCAAGGCAAGGAAAAATAGCAGAGTGTGCCCTTCATTTCAGACCTCATCCTTTGCTGGCGGAGGAGATCAGGAGACTGTCGCTCAGGGGCATTGCGGTGGATTTGCCGGAGCCGATCATGCAGCCTCTCCCGGTTACGGCCTTCCAGGAGGAGTCCGTGCCTGCCTTTGCAGCCCCAGTTCCAGACAGCAACCCACCTCAGACACGAGACCCCGAAGAAGATCTTCTCTGCATTGCAAAAACCTTCTCCTATCTGCGAGAATCTGGTAAGGCTCAGCTCACAAAGTCAAGGGGTCAGCAGGCTACAGGGAGGAGGGAGCCAACTCTGCAACCTGAGCTCCAGGAGGAATCTCCTGATCCCGCTTCAGACAGGAACCTGGTTCTGTCACAGCCATGGCTGACTCTTGGAGATGCAGCAAGCGTATTTTCAGTCCCTGCAAACTTGCACCATGAAGTAATTTATTACTAGTGTAGGCAAAAGCTTTGACTTTTATAACTGAATCGGGAGAAAGAAATGCAAACAGGCCCCTCTTTCTCTGTAAACTGGAGTAGCTGCAAAAGTAGTCATCCCCATCCCAAGCCCCAGCACAACAGTGGCAAGCAGAGGTAGGAAACCCTTAGAACCTGACATGGTCTTAATTTCTGAAGGTCTCACCAAGCCTAGGCTTGGTTACTTCCCAGACCCAACTCAGTAGGCTTCAAGGCTTCCCTAAATACACTGCTGGTCCTTTATTATGTTTTTTCCCTAACAAGTTCTTTCCGGGATGCTTTTCCAGGTTGGTACTGGGGATCTATCACTGCCAGTGAGGCCAAGCAGCATCTCCAAAAGATGCCTGAGGGCACCTTCCTGGTGCGGGACAGCACCCACCCCAGCTACCTGTTCACACTCTCTGTCAAGACAAATCGAGGTCCCACCAACGTCCGCATCGAATACACTGACAGCAAGTTCCGGCTAGACTCAAACTACTTGTCCAAACCTCGCATCCTGGCCTTCCCAGATGTGGTCAGTCTCATCCAGCATTATGTCATGTCCTGCACAATGGAAAGCAAGCATGAGGCTCCTTACCCTCCTCCGTCTCCTCTACCTCCCATGCAAAAAGAGATGGCAGCAGCTGCAGTACACTTGAAACTCATCCGGCCGCTCAGCCGCAAAGACAACATCCCCAGCCTACAGCACCTGTGCCGGCTACGGATTAACAAGTCTACAGCTGACGTGGACCAGCTCCCTCTCCCTAGGCGGATGGGGGACTATTTGAAGCAATACCCTTTCCAACTCTGAAGCACGGCCGTTGTATCTCAGGCGTGACAGACAGGGACAGAAATAAGAGAACTTTGTGTCTTCGTCCCACTAAAGCGTGGCATCAGGTGGGCACAGGAAAAACCTGATTATCAGCAGAGACTGCATCCATCTTTCCTCTCCCCTTCTCTCTACATCCATTCCAGCGCCAGGGAGGAGTTGGTTGTTTCAGTGAAGAGTGGGACACAATCTGAGCTCTGAACCTCATGCCGCGCCGACAGTGGCTGTGAGAAAGTTCTGTAGGCATGTGCACACTACTTGAATTTCAGAGTTGCTGTGACACCAGAAATGTTAACATTGTTATTTTCGCTATTTATTTCCATGGCAGTTTCTCTCCTCATGGTATTTTAAATGCACCTTTTACTTTATTGTTTTGTTTTTTTTTTTTATTTTGTGGAATTAGAAATAGGTTAAAGGCTTCAGCCAACTGGCAGCCAAAAATCTGTGGGAATTTGGATTTGGATTCACACCCACACAGTACCTGTTTGAGCCTGTCCCTGTAACAGGTCACAGCAGTCCACATCCAAGCTCCCCCAGACTTCTGGGGTATGGGGGACTCAGATGGCTGTATCTAGACCCACCTCGACAGAGGTAAAGAATACTTTTTTTTCTTCCTTAGCTACAGGGGGCTGGGTGTCATAACCTCAAAGCACATTGGCAGCAGCTTGTACATCTCAGAGATGCAAGCTGCATCACAGGTTGTGGACAGGAGACTTCTTTGAGGAAGTCTTTCTTGAGAGCTCTAAGTAGCGATTCTGGATGTTGAGCTTGGGCCAAGGAGCATCCATCCCGTGTTTTTTCATCTTCTCCATCTCCAAAGGAAGTTGGTGACAAAACATTTAGAAACAAGCAACCAGAAACCCAACTTTCTTATTTGCAGGCAGAGGGATTTGGTTTCAGAGCACTCTGCAGTTGGCTTGCATTTTGAAATGCTGTTCCCTGACCTTGGCCTTGCCTTGCGAGACGTGGGGCAAGAACGGGGTCTCCTTGACCAAGGGTTCAGAGGCAGCTCTCCTGAGCTGCACCAGTGACACATACAGCTTCAGGATATTTATTTATTTATTTCAGGGTGGGGTAACAAGTTAGAAGCACCTCAGTAGAAAGAGCTGCCCTTCCTCTCTGCTAACACAATGCCAAACTGCCAGTGGCTCTGCTTCTGTCAGGAATATTCACAAGCCAGGTGGCTGCAATCAGAGCTAGGCTCTAGCACACACTGGAAACCACAATTCAACTTTGCTGTTTGCCAAGGTCCAGACCTCTCCTCTTCTCCCATCTGCATGTTTGTTATCCTTATTTAGTTTTTCTCTGGGTTTACTTCTTGCACCCCGTCCCTTTCACAGCCCTGCAAATGAAGCACAATGGCTCTCCCTTGCTCTCTTCCAGACAGGAGGGACACAGAGCAGATGGGATCTGCCCAAAACCAAGCATAGTCAGAGAAGTTGCCCCTTTCTCCTTATTTGCTTGATGCCATCACCTTCCCAGCTTGCAGGAGCCAGTCCATGCCGTTGTGTGAGAGTAGAGAAGGGGACAGGCAGGTCTAGAGAAATTTTCTTTTGGCTTCTTTTGCCTGCAAGACCCCATAACTTGCTCAAGCATGAACAATGTTAAGGATTCCTCGTTCATCCCTCTCTGGGACTGTCTCTCCAAGGCTCTGTAAATTAGAATAGACGAATCCCAGCTATACCTGAGGGTTGGGAGAGGAGGTGGAAAAGGATGGGATGGTGCCCCAGGAGACAAGCTCAAAAAATGGGTGGAGTTTCTTCCACCCTATCTTAAAGCTGCCCAAAGGGACAAGATGGCCTGATGTGCTTAGTCAGTGTCCTTTTTTTTTCTTTTCTCCACATTTATACAAGTTTGTGCTCTTGCAAGTTTTGTTTTTGATACTTTAATGATTGACAGCGTGCATGTGTGATGTCAGGTTTGCTTTTTATGATACCCTTTCCCCTTGCTCCACATGGCAGCAACCGTGGGAAGGTACTGAATGAGAATGAAAACTTAGAAGGCAAAACAAAAAACTTTTTTTTTTTTTAAATAACATAAACCATAAACCACTGAAAAGGCTTCCTTTTATCCAAACACCTCTATCTGCCTGAGGACACTGGGAACAAGGAAACCACAGCTCTTCAAGGAGCAGCAGTGATCTCAGGAAGCCCATGTGACTCAGCCACAGGCTTGGTAACTACAGCAGGTGAAAAATCAGTTTGAGGAATGTACAGCGGGAAAGGGCGAGTTGTTCAGCTCTCTGAAACTTGCCTTCTACTCGATCTTTACTCTGTTGGGGGTAATGAGGGAATCAAGCTTGCAGGTTTGACCTCATTGCCCCAAGAGAGCCCAGCTAAAACGGCAGAAGCATGTAACGAGAATGAATGCCTGGTTACTCGCCCAGCAGGACGACGCACAGGCTAAGCTGAAGGCTGTAAGCTCATCTGGGCAGGGACCATCTCTGTTATATGTTTGTTCCGCATCTAGCACAATAGGGTTCTCTAGGTGCTACTGCAATACAAAGAATAAACAATACAGTTACTCCAAAAAGTCAGTTTCTTCTATCTTGAGACAGTTTGTTAAAAATCATTTGACTTGGATTTTAAATAAACATTTTAAATATATTTTAAAGCCACTTGATGTAGAAGTCTTTGGTAGAATCTAAATGGCTTAATTCATTTCCAATTCACAGAAATTCTCCCCAGGAAGACCAGACAAACTCTTGACCATTTTTTTCAAACCAGACACAAAAACCTTTAACAAAAAGAAAAGCCCTTCAGATACTGGGAGAGTCAACACCAAGATCAGTGTGGGCCTGGTTTCCACTGCACGCAGATGAGCAGCAGCAGACTCCAAGTCCCAGGTTACCAAGGGCTTAAGGAACATTCTTTAATGATGTAGAAAAACACAGGAATCATTTTTGTATTGCTTCTGTGTGCACAGGAAACCATTACAATCTAGGGGAAAGGAGATGGAATGTAAGTGGAAGTTTGGCAACTTGTTTGCAGCAGGCTTCAAGTTGACCCCAAAGAAAAATTTTGCTCATGGTAGTGTTGAAAGATGAGTTCATGAAAGGCAGACCATGCTTGGGACATGAGACTCACGGCATCAGCTTTTCCCCCAAGTCCTGCTGCAGCGGGGCCTCAGTCTCCTCACGTCTGCAGTCTGGCCCAACATTCTTTCTCCTTCTCATCACCTCATGTGCCAGACACAGCCGATGGGGAGACTGCTGGGGAGCTGGATCTGCCCTACTGTGTCAGAGGGAGACGGAGGCCACCCCCTCTGTCCTGCCTGTGAGATGCAGGGAACACACTGAGGGAACCCCACTGTGGTCCCTTCGCACTCGCTTCCCAGGAGAGATGCTCATGCCACAGTCCCCCCATCCTGCCCGAAGCAAGGCACGGCGTGCTCTCAACCCCTGGAAACAATAACATATACTCAGAAAGAAACAGAAGCTCAACCAGTTCCTCTCTGTCATTCTCCCTTTCTGAATCCACTGGCTTCAACGTTCAAAATACTGCTTTGAAGTATTCCTAAAGCACGTGCTGTCCTTTCTATGCCAGTCTGGCTGGCATTGACCACCAAGCACTGTTTCCACAGCCTCATCAATGTGAGTCCATGGGTAGGTTTCCATTGCACACCAACCAGGAAACGTTGGCAACGCAATAATCTGCTCAGCTTTAAGCTGTTCAACAGAAACAATCACGTCCCTCTTGGTTTTACGGGAAATGTGAAAGCAAGCTAGACAGGGTAGAAACAAAACAATCAAAGTACACGGAAAAATCAAAACAAAAGGAAGGAAAAGCTGCATCCATCTTTAAAAGGGAACTTTGAAAACCCTGTAAAACACTGAAGAGAAAGATGCAGCATTTCTGACACATTATTAAGTAATTTCTTAATTTCTTAGCTGGGCTAAACTCTTTCCCGAGCTACCTATATGAAACCCTGCTGCTCCCTTTCCACAGACTGAAGGCAGAAACGATTGGCACGAGTCAAGCCAATATGCAACTGCAGTCACAGATGGTTTTACTGCATCGGCTGTTATCTTAACGACTCCCACTCCTGCATCTTCAGCACATTTTGTAAAAGCAAACAGGTTCGTGTTCTCAGAACTCCTGCGCCAAACCTCTGCGCAGACTGAACTGATTTTTACAGTTGAGTTCCACTTCTCTGGAAACAGGAGCATTCGTGGAAACGCAGACTGACCTTTACAATCACTGAAGTATGGCTGCCACACCTCTCCCAGAGACACCTGTACAGTTTGCTGAGCCAGTGCAGGACAGTTTGGTTGGATTCCCTCTTGCTTTGCAGTTTCTGGCTACAGGTAGACACACAGATGTGGAGCCCTCACTGAGAGTCTGAAAAGCAGGTTGATAAGGTTGGGAATAGAAGTCCCAGCCTGTGACTGAAGCCATGCTACCGTGGCTCACTGCCACTGCAGAAATACGCTGCAGTTTGTCAGGCACATGTGGTATCACTTTCTGTCTTAAATAATCAGCCTTCTGAAAGAGCAACACATGCAAAGGAAAAATAACCCCTTTATGTACACATGTTCCTATCCTCTCAAACTTACAGAAATCCTGTTCCCCTCCCCAGATCCTCTCAAGCACACAACTTCCCTTAGCCCAGGCCAGATGAACCAGCATGCAGTGAAGTGAATCAGCAGGGTGTATTTAACTCTCTTACGACAGACACAGTCAGGTGTTTCCAGCATCAACCTATCACATGGCATTTCTAGACCAAATTCCACTAGCAGTCTTACCTACTATCTATGAAATCAAGAAAATTAAAATCAAAATTAACTGGACACTGTATATACGGCTCTTCCGCCCTGCCAAATCACGTTCTCACGTTCAAATCTGTCCAAAGCCAATTATCACAGTCCTTTCCTGCCTCGCCCTAATGACTGCTGAAACACTTGCAATCCTCACGGAAATGCACTATCCTCTTCCCCAGCCCTGAACTCATCAGCAGTCCAAAGGTCTGGAGCATGGGGTAAAGCAATATCCAGTAAAGATCTGGCAAAGAGCAACTCTGGATGCCAAGTAACACCTTCCAACTCACCCAGTTCCTAGCAGCATTGTCACAACATCTGTGTCTCATTTTCAGTGGACTCCAGCTATCATTCACAGGAGAAAATGGAAGAAAAAACCACCAGACTAGGCCGCTTCTTATGAAACAAACCAGCCAAAGGTAAAAATGAGATATTATTTAAAGATATCTGTCCTGTTCTTGGGTGGAAACTTTCATCCTTTTGCCATTCTCTGGTCACAGCAACCTAGCATTGAATTCTGAAGAGGGAGTACAAGGGAGCCCAGTCCTACCAGTCTTGCCTAACAGCATGATAGCAAAAAGAGGGCTACGCAGTTGCTAAGTGCGTTGATAACACATTCAGACTCAGACTCATTTATTTTGAGACATGCCTATTTTCTGCCCACATCCAGTCCTGCCCATTTATTTATTTTTTTTTTAATAATCATGGGTGCCAGAGTGTCAGGGAACAGGAACACGTGGAGGCATGGTTGTATCTGGAGGCTAATGCTGCCTCATGTGAACCCCATTTTGATCTTCCACTTACGCTTCCTGAGAAGCGCAGCGACCATGTGGTTTCTGCTACACACTGCACAACCACGTAAGGCAAGTGGCCTTCGGGAGCAGGAATAATGCTGCAACATCAATCAGACATCCATCATCGTCTCTGCTATACATCAAAAGATAAGTTTAAGGAAAAATGACAAAGTGCTCCTAGGAATAAAATTAGATTAGAGGTTTTCAGTATTCACATCGCGTAGACAGATGAGCGTACACCAACATACTCTTCCAGATTTTAGCAAGAACATGTTTGGGTTTTTTTTTACTTGAAAAAAGAGTATAATGTGCAAAAGAAAATGCTACTGGTAGGCAAAACGTAGACCAGACAGAAGAAAAATCATTCTAATGGCTTCACTGTTAGCCTGAGCAATAAACTTCAAAAGGAAACTATGAAAAGGATTCATGTAAGTAAAATACAATTTGGGTTTTACATAATAACATAACAGTCTTAACGTAATAATTTAGAGGGCTTTTGGATTGGGAAAGGGGAGGGAATACAACAAAGCTTCAGAGCTTCAGCTAATATTCATTAAAGATGAGATTCAATGAAAAAGGAAATTGTACCACAAACCATTAGTGGCTCAGTCCTTGCAATTTCCCTTTAATCAGCTGTGGTAGTGGCCATAGCTAGAGACACGGTGTTGGGCTAGATGGCCACAGGTCAGCTCCACATACAGTCTTGCCTTCTTGCAAAATCACCATTTGAATAATCGAAATACAGAAAAGACCAGGTCCCGGGGAAAGCAGCCTGCCCCAGCAGAGGAAAGGATCCAGCCAGAACTGCTCCCGGTCTGACATGCCAACCTAGATTTGGAGAAAAGGGTTTCCTTTTGTGAACTGGAGCTACTCTCACCCTTTCGCTCCTCTTTCTCAGACCTTACTGGCAAGGGTTTTCACCTGAATGCCATTACTTCCTAAACACCGGGTAACTGCACTTTGCATCAGCTCAGATTCAAATTGCAGAAATTAATACAATGTCCATTTTTGTAAAAATAGCTATTTGAAGAGAGCACTCTACCTGCGCAGAAAAGGCATTTTCACTAACGTACCCCCACACAACTACAGTGACAATAAGAACTTGAAATAATACCGGCTACTGCAGCATTAGATTGTCCAAGCATATAATCAGAGACTTGGTATTTCTCAAAAACCCATGATATAAATATGCCAGATGGAAGGACAAAGGAAGACCTGGTCAACCAAAAATCAGTGGCAGGGCTCAGCCAGGACTCGAGTTTCCTGGACTCCAGCCTGGCAGTCTGCATAACTCCACCATGTGATTGCCTTCATCTAGAAGATATGCTGCAACTTTTCCAATTGGGGCCGTTGGAGAAGTGCTACTCTTACTGAAACAGCCCTGCCTGTGAAACCTGTAAAACAAAACGGGCTAAATCCAGGTTCGTTTCCCATTGAGCATGATGGGAATTCACTTACTTCGGGGCTGAATTTGGTCCACTTGATATTCCAGGTTTTACAGACGAGGATTTTATCCCTAGTGCAATTCTGACGTGAATTTGGCTTTGGGGAAAACCATAACACTGAAGTGCAGCTTACTTCATACAAGGAAAACCTTCCTTCACACACTGCCCCACCAGCATGCACAAACCCTAACCTGGACATGTCTTTATTAAAAGCAACAAGAAAGCTCACCATGCATTGTACAGTTAAGTTCTGGCTGCACTTCAGTTCACCTACAGATATGCCAGTCAGAACACTTGCAATGCCGCTTTTGGATGGGAACATTAGTCCGTGGAAAACTGAGCCGACAAATCTGGATTGTTCTCAGCAAACTCATTTCACATTGGCTAAGACGGAGCTTTCAGTGATGACAACTCCTAAAAACAACAGATCTGGGTTATACTTGTGGCAAAGAGACAGCAAGGCCCAGCGCTGAGCTCTCGCGATGCCTGTCCCATCCAGCTGTCCCTTGCTGCTTGTTCTTTCCAGGCTCACCCACTGCAAACCGGCTGAGAGGTTTCATAGCTGATCAGAGAGACTGCACAGTCTTCAATGTCAGGACTGCCGCTTCCTTAGAACAGCGATCTGGTTTGAAATGTATTTTACAGAAGGCAGAGCTGTTGATACTTGTCAGAAGTTACCCAACTGGGCAACAATGTTTCCCATCATGCAAGTGTCATCACAGACACTGCCAAACACTGCAGAGGCAGAGTTCAAAACACTACCGCCAAGCCTGTAAATACGCTGAAGAAACGCTGTAGAGTGCACATGCTATATGATATTTGAAAAGTCATGGCAGTCAGGGGAAGTCCCCAGTGACTGGAAAAAGGGAAACATTGTGCCCCTTTTCAAAAAGGGTAGAAAGGAAGACCCTGGGAACTACCAACCTGTCAGCCTCACCTCTGTGCCTGGGAAGATCATGGAACAGATCCTCCTAGAAGATATGCTAAGGCACATGGAGGCCAGGGACATGATTCGAGACAGCCAGCATGG
>Ga0181612_102710_pt1 | contig 14347 bp, 12 predicted proteins | sample HoacroProtozoa21_FD_119630 | JGI IMG/M metagenome (GOLD analysis project Ga0181612, IMG submission 119630) | Hoatzin crop microbial communities from Cojedes, Venezuel. Combined Assembly of Gp0051906, Gp0051904, Gp0051908 | reverse complement strand
TACATGTTTTCTTGAAAATTAAGACAGAAAATACTCCGTGGCAGCTCTCAACACTACAGTTCAACACACAGAAAAAGAAAGGACCATCTGTTGGGTCTCGCAGCTACAAGAGACATGAAAGGGAAAAGGTGAAATGGGAACACTGCATCTATTTTGTAGTTGTGTATCCACCCAGACATAGGGATATATTAACTATGCTTTGGCAGCATTAAATTTCTGACAGGGACAAGTTATTTACTACTAATAGTCCACAAAAGCAAACTGGGACAGCAAATCCCCTTCACACAGTCATACACAGTTAAGAAAACAGTAATCATTATCAAAAGACTATTATGTACATTTAACTATTTCCCAATAAATTGCCATCAGCCTGCTTTGCAAATATAGCTGATAAATACAGTAAATGCTGTTAAAGCACAAGACTGAAATCCCCGCACGCCAGTGACCACCACCTCTTCTTCTGCTCTGCCTTTCAAACACCATGGTGCTGCAATCACTGCCCAGGTAAAATGCTATATTTTTAGTATATCCCCTACTAATTACACATTCGAGTGACAGAAGTGATTTTATTGAGCAGCAGTGCAGGTTTCAGCTTCTGTAGCTCTGAGGGAATATTACCTTTGGCTGTTTGTGGGATCACGTTGCCTTCTAGTGGCTGGCCCCAGCTCCCTCCTACCAGAAAGGTTTCAGGATACTCTTCCACAAATATATTCAAGGTGCAGGGTATTTTCTTAGTTCCTTCTAGGGCAGAAACAACCGTCCAACAAGACTGTATTGATTAGGAGGCAAGAAAGAACAGTCACAAGAAAAGTCCCCTTTCTTGTGACATATTGCTGTTTGTTTTGAGTGTCTTCTAGGAGAAATTCTGAATAAGTTTTAAGCTCTCCACAACTTGCAGCAAGCCAAAGCAATGGAAGTTTATTAACTCCTGGTGCTGAACAGGCCTGTCTCTCCTGCATGAGCACAGAGAAATAAAGGAAGTTTAAAAAATCAAGAAAAGTGAAGTAATTTCTTTCAAAATACTGACTGCACAACACCCATGAGAACTGGAGCTGAAGGAGAGCTCTGCGATGAGGTTTGCTTACTGGACTCTGGGAACTCAGAGTACTCTCAGGTACTGCTGGAAAGCATAAACGGGTTGGGAAAATATTTAAGTCAGTAGATTCAGGAATACGGAAAGCAGGAGAGAAAGAGAGATGACAAAGCCAGATGGAGCAGTCTGCCCTCCCAGATTTGCTAGAGGAAGAATTCACTAGCGAGGCAGTTAACCAAAGCTCTTTTTATCCGCATGTAAAAACAATTTCGTCTGAAACGGCTGCATTTGAAAAGTGTTGGCTTCTTCAACAAAATGCTTACTATGGGCTTGATGTTGGTGGTCCATATTACCTTCAGGATCATCTGCAGGGCTGGATCCTAAAATGCTTCTCTGCAAATGCAAGAAAAGTCATTACAAGAAGAGGAATTAGAAATGACTGCAAGAAAACAGTGACTAAGCCACATCACTGAAAGAAGGAGCCATGAAAATGGTCAAAGCTGTTGACCATTTAAAGAGACACAGGTATGGAAGACTATTTTTTCCTCCTTTGATGTACAAAACTAAGGTGGGAGGGAAGTTGGAAGCAGAGGTTGGACACAAAGAAGAGAGGGAGAAGAAACAGAATTACAGCTGAAAATTAGAAGCAGAAGCCAAATCACTGGACGAACAAAGACTTGATTGTCAGCTCAGAGGGTGAAAGAAAATGTGACAGTAAGTAAAATGTAAGGGGCCTGTTACAAGAGAGGTGAAGAAAGTTAAAACAAAATGGCAATAAATTTGAAGGAAAGACTTTCATTTGCACAGACTACAAGGAGGAAGTGGTCAAGGACAGATGCATGGGCCTGGAGCAGAATCCAGTCTTTGATAGGGTGGGCATTTTTTAAAATTCAACAGTCCATCACTACCCTCCTGCAGTTTCTTATCACAGAAGAAATAAGGTACTTGGTATGGAGGACTACTGATTAACATATCTAAGGAAATAAATGTTTGAATTGAAACAGGATGTTTCCCCTCAAACTATTTTACGCACGTGCAGAACAGCATTATATAAGAAGTCAGATTAGACTGTTGCAGTCCTCCCTCTTGGCTCCATAATCTATGAATATACTTGCAACACATGGCTGTGTCATTCCCACCTGTTCTCCAAAAGTCTGCTCATGCACACATTGCATACATAATGAGGAAAAAGAGCGACGCATGCGTGAGCAGCAAATGCCTCCAACACAATCTGCATGAGATAAACATGTCAGAGATGAGTTAAACACATGAATACACCATGCAAAATTCAAGACTTTCTTCTATTCAGAACGACTCTTGGGAAATTGCCAGCTTGAAGAACGTAGCTCATCTTCCTTGAATATCCAAGCAGCAGGACTAGTGTAAGTACAGATTTCCTCTCCTCTAATCTACTCATGCTATAACTGCAACTCCAAATCTCCTGAAAAGTATAGGAACACTAACTGGTATACATTGGTATACCTCTTTTTTAGCCAAATAACCAAAAATAAGAGGCTCCTCATAACTGTGGATGTATACATAGTAAGATCACATGACTTATTATGATCCCTTTTCCAAAGAGACTGCCACCCAAGTTAGTTTATGTGCTTTGTTGAATATTCCTTTCTGTTTGTCCAGTGAAGGAACAGATGCATAGCAGACTGAATTTAACCTACTAACTGAAATCTTTTTTTACACCAAAGGCCATCAGCCACCTTGTTTTCTGTCTTCTTAGATTACTGGGTAACATCACACTCCATGATAAATGCAGAATACACAAAAAATAGTCTTCCAAATTGTCACCTGCAAACTCAGGTCACAAAAAGAGAAAGAGAAGGAGAAGGAGAAGAGGGAGAAAGAAGTGTTAGAAAAATGTTACTAGCAACTTTGTTATCATTTTGGTGCTTTAAGGAAATCGTGGCTCAAAACTTGACACCATTTTTCTAGTGAAATGTCACCTGAAGTATTCAGAGGGCCACCTCGTGGAAAGAGAAAATACCCCAGACTACTGTAATCACTGTGGGCTGTCTAATGAGATGATCCTAAAGGTAATATGGACCATCAACATCTAGCCCATAGGAAGTATTTTTTTGAAGCAGTCAATGCCTTTCAAGTGAAGCCACTTCAGATTAAATTGTTTTTACATGCAGATAAAGAGTTTGGTTGTGGTAAACAAAGGAATGCATTTGGTATAGGGTAACTACTCACTGTAACAGTCTGCCACTAACTGGAATACCACCTCACTCTGATAACAATAAACTCACCCCTAAACTTGAGAAAATTATCCAACTTTAAAAGAAGCAATTCCTTTTTCTTCAAGAAAGATCAAAAACTCCCCCTCCAATATGTTGATAAGCCTGATAAGGCAATGGTATTTATATTTAATAACAGTACAATACAATCTTTCTAGAAAGTCATAGTGTAGGTCAAATGAACTGCATTCATGAGTCAGGTTGAAAGTAGAAAAGAAAGTGGAGTTCAGATTTTAGATATAAAATCACTGGGATTCAGTTAGATGAAGTAGTGCCAGGGAAGATTTCAATATTTCTTCAGTACTCTTCAGGTTCATCATAGCACATCGAATAAAAATCAAAATGTCTGTTCCTTAATCCTCCAGAAAGGATTAATAACCAAGACAGGCAACATGGAATGATATTAGTGTTGGTGTCCATGAATTTAGATATTCACACCACCATTCTGCATTTCTAACTTCATTTATTTAAGGAGAGACAAAAATAAAGGCTGGTAGCCTGTACATCAGCATCCACAGCTATGCTTCGCAGAGGCAAGGTATCTTTCCCTTGTGGATGCAGGCAAAAGCTTTTTATTCCCAAGCAGTTATTTCTTATTTTCAGTGTAAACAGAACTACAGCCACTATGTAACTTAGTGTGTATATAACATTTTGTTATAATTCTTTCCATATTGCCACCAAGACAAAAAAATCAGTCTCCTGGTACCCTGTGCCTGGAACCGTATTAGCCTCTGTATTTGCAGGCAATGGGAAGTTCATCTCAAGAACATAAAATGTCACCTTAGATTCAGAAAAAAAAGACAGCATGTGGATGACTGATTTCATATGAGGAATGCTAAAACATAAACCAAGCAGCTTTTCTAGGAGAAATCCCATTCTAAACAGGGAGAGTTGTTGATTCATCAGTTTGCTTCCTTTTAACTTAAATCACTCACTGTCAAATTACAGTGTTAAAAAAACATCACATTTTTAAAAACCATGAGGAACTCATTAGTTATGTCTACATGGCATTTTCAGTACTGTCATTATCTTATTCTGCCCACACTTGGAGTCATCTAGAAGCAAGCACACTCTGAATGAAAGCTAGACAGCCATGCTTGCATAAAGCTGGGCCCAAGCTAATGAGCCTTGCTGAGAACCAAACTTTTTTTGTTGCTTTCCATGGGCAACACATTAACATGGCTATGTAGCTTCCAGTGCGGCCATGGCATCAGTGAGGTAAGCTCATGTCTGCTCGGGGCATGCATAAACATATTCACAGGCTGGGGGAATAGAGAAGCAAACCAGAGGTTTTATTGATCACGCACAGCAGACTTGGTGCCTGTGCTGCAGTCAGCCCCAGCATGCTGGTCAGCACTGTCAATCTGCTGTTGGTAAGGAAGCACCAACTAATCCTTCCACGTCACGTCTCGGGGCACATGGAGCCATCTGACAGCTTCCGGAGCCACAGCTCCATCCCCGGTCTGCTCATTTAGTCTTCGTTTTCCCCTACCAGCCATAGATTTGGTCTCTTCTTTTACAAATATTGTAATTAAGGTGATGTGAATGCTTAGTAATCCTGATTTACAATAATGACATATTATCCATTCCTAATTGCTATTCAATCCTAGTTGTCTCCTTGGAACATGTACCTGATTAGAACAGGGCAAGAACCAGCGCAACCACTTGGGATCTCAGACCACTGAGGAGAGGGCAGGAGAAGGTCCCCCGAAGCTGGAGGAGGTAGCAGTGCCAGGCAGCAGAGTACAGCTAGAAAAGAGACTCCACCGTGCCTCTGCTTCTGCCTGGAAACTCCATAGCTGTAACACCAGCTCTGCATCCGATGTTAAAAAAAAAAAGTCACTCTGGAGTGTGAGACAGCACATGTCAGAAGTGTACTGTGAAACATATGGTCATGTTTTCCCTGTAAAACAGAGTATTTCACATTTCGTTTTTTATATATACTTCAGATTACAGATGACTCTATTGTACCAAAATATTGGCAGCTGCTTTCCAACATGGGAGACTGCCTTCCATGTTCAGCGAACTCTCCGTGCTTTTGACTATAAAACATTTGAGCAGACTCTTGTATGTTGATATTCATTACCTGTACGGTTTGCATAACAGAGATGCAAACAGCCCAATCAATACTATCAGCTCATATTGACTAGCTATTTCTACCCTGTAATAGCAATGTCAAGCTTCAAGTGATTCACATTCATGCGCTGTGTAAACATAATTTAAAATTAACACGTACGGGATAGAGCACATGCTGTTATTACAACCACGTGGAGTAACCTGGGGGACGCACCACAGCACAAAGCTGGTGTACTAGACAGAACTAGCCCATAAAACGTGAGGTATAATCTGCTGCCTAAATATCCCACAGACCCCAACTGCTGCTGGTTACAAAGCCGTCGCAATAGTCCGCTCTGGTGCTAGCACTGCTAAGTTGCAGGAGGGGCAGTGAGAGGGTGTGAGACACAACTAACCAGGCCAGGGCTGCCCGGGAAGGGGAGCGGTAGCTGCAGTTAGAAGCAGTTTGAGAAGGGACAGTGCCTGGGATGAAGGGGTGCTCCTGGGTACCAAAATATCTCTCTCGTACTTTGCTCTACATCACACCGAAGAAAGAGGTTCCCACCCACCTTGCACAACTGATTAGAACGAAAAAGTTAGCTCACATGACATGTCTAAATATTTGTTCAACTTTATGTTATAACTGGCTTCTCGCGCTGCACTTGCTGGTTTTTGCGCGCACAGTCCAGAGGATTGCCTCTCAGTTTGGGCAAGTACCAGGTTCCAGTTCTCACACCCACCCCCCTATACACACACCCCCAAACACCCCAAAAAAGATGTTGTTCCCCCAGCTTATGTCCTCTCCTGTTACACTGGCAGCCTGGAGTCAGCTGTCCTGGCCTCTGCATTGCCTCATCCTTTCTCTGCTGCCCTGGCACTGAGCTCCCCAACCGCCATTCACAAAGAGGCCCAAGGCGGGATGTGCAGAACAAACAGCCAATGTTTAGTTATATGTAGAGGTAAAAAGATCCAACATAATTCTCTTTTAACTAAGCTACTATGAATTAACTGTGGGGAGAGGAAGGAGGGGGCAAAAATCTCAAGCTCTGGAGATAATAACATCGATAAAATTAAATCTTTTCTACAGGGGGTCACTGAAACCTATTTGGTGGTGAAACACATTGTGAATCACCAGACACTCACCAAGAGCTGTAGGAAGAATAGCTTTTTTCCTAGACCTGGGCAACAACAACAACAAATAATTAAAAATACAAGACAGTATTCACAAACTTCTCTAGAATTTTCTGCCTCTCTTCGATACCACCACAAAACCCCTGACAAGATTTTCTAGCTATTTTCTGAAAAAAAAAAATCCATAAAAAAAAAAAAGCAAACTGCTCAGCACAAACACTACCTACATTGCTATTAAAATGACAGCCTGAATGAAAGCAATTAAAAAAAAAAAAACAAAGAACTAAATAGTTTGTTTTACCAAAAAGAAAAAAAAGAAAAAAAGAAAAAGGAGTTCCTTCGGCAGAAGAAAAAGGCACTTCAGCTCTCTTCTTGTCAAGTCAGGACCAGACCCTGGTCCTGCAGCTCTCCAGCTCCACATACAAGTTTCACAGACACTATCTGCTGGTGATGAGAGGGACCATATTTCACCCAGCAATACTCTGATGCTGTAAGATCTCTGTGCCCTACATTTTCATCTAGTGAGGGCTCATCATTTAGTGTTTTCAAGGAAAAAAAATGAAGCTTGATGATGAGAAGAAAAAGATACCATAGAGCAGCTGCAGCTGTAATTGGCTGAAGGGCTAACAAATGACCTAATATTCTTCCAGCTAGGATTTATCCAGCTGCTCACTGTTCTGATTAAATAGGACTAATCCATCAGACACAAATTGCTTCGCTGGTTCAAGAAATAAACTTACCTGTTTCTTAATTTTTCTTTAATTTTATTACTAGAAGATAAAGCTCCACTTCTCTAAATCTAATGTTCGTTCTAAATTATTCATGGATAATTTCATAAATTAACACATAAACCTACTCCCATACAGCTCTCTTCCAAAGCTGCTGCATCTGATCTTTATTTAAAGCTGTGAATTAAAAAAAAAGCACAAGATGAACAACTAAAACTCCCAGATTTCTCTATCAGTGAATGTATTTCATACAAGCTATAGAGTTTTTATCTAGTATTTGACCTCTGAAATAGGAAGCTACCACAGTTATAATGAGCATTTGATTGATCACAATATATACATTGTTCCACTTCTGATAAATGCTTTGCATTCCAAGATAAATATGCCCAATTAAATTTGAATCAATATTTTTTAAAGTCATTTGGTCCCCATAATCAGAAATAATATAAAAGGAATGTTCTAAATGATTGAATGAAATGCCTGAATGCCCCAGCCACACACCACCATCTTCTGGTATTCTGCTACCACAATAATGGAGAATTTTCCATCCATCACCAACTTTGTCTTAGCCTTCTTTGTACTGAGGATAATAATGATTCAAGGCCCTCAGCGTGCTGGTATCAAAAGAAATGAAACTTCTAGTATCAGATAGTGTACTACAGTGTATTATACACCTTTGACTAATGTAACTGTGCTTCAGCAAACATTATGTGTCTAGCACAATAAACATCATTTGATCTGCTACTAAGTCCTGACAGCAGAATACATACTGAAAGAAAAGGAAAAAAAAAGGAGAGGGAGAAAGGGAGAAAGCAGGAAAACAGAACAGTACAGGAGCTTCCACTTAGAAGAGAAACTCGTTACGAATCCCCTTAATGAGCAGAATGTTCCTTTTCCAGTGACGTTTGTAAAAGCCAATTTCCAACACTGCATGTCTTTTTTTGCACTGAAATACATGACAAATCGTCCTTATAAAGTCATTCAAGAGCTTAGCATGCATACAAACCAACAAAAAGTATTCACTGTGGCAGCATTTTCTTCTCCCCATTGCTCAAACGACCTCCATCAATACCATGTCTCACTTCTGCTCCACGTGGCTGAGGTTATGTTTCAGGATCTTGCTCCCCATCAGTGCAGAGATTGCTACGGCTTCAGTTCTGGGACAGCTTCACTATTGAAATAAGGGAAGAAAACGGAAATGCTGGAAGGTTCTTCAGATGTGACTGCTAGTAGGGACCCTTAAAAGAAGTAAAAGACAAAAGACTGAAGAGTTTATGAATGAAAAATCCAACTTCCAAGTCTCTTCATTTACAGTAGACAATGTAGTTTAGCTACCAGAGAAATGGCACAGCAATCAAAACTGTAACGCAACTTGTATTTCACCAGATGGCAATGTCAGAAATAACCTTTACAAGATCTCACTGGCCAGATAAAAGATCAGGTTTTGGTGGAGTGCTGTTTGCTGGATCTGACCGAGTACCTTTACAAGGTGCACATCTCAGCATTAGAAGAGTTCACTGTTTGTTCAAATCAATAATTGCAAACTTACAAGAAACTGATTGTTTGTAAGTACACAAATAATCAAAAGAATCAAACAAAAGAGTATCAAAATGTTTACTGTTAAATTTAATTTATATTCTTGTTAATGAAACAAGAGTGTGCATTTTGGAAATAAAACCCGCAATCTTGCTTGGTCTGATTTCCCATCTGCTCAAAAACGAAGGTAAAAAATAGAAGATAGCATTAACAAAAAGTGCTATGAACATTATTACTGAACGAGCTGTGTATAGATATGTTCCTTCAGCAAGAAACTTCCAACTTCAGCAACCTACCGTCTTGCCTGAGGGACCCAGTCACCAGCCACGGATTCATTCCAACATTTCTGACGTGTGGTCCTTAACTCTCTCCGACATCTGGGAGCCCCTTGGGACTGAGCCCTCCCGGTAGAACAGGAGAGATGGCAGTGGTTCCAGGGAACATGCTTCTCCTGGGGAGAGCGAGCATTTTCTAGTGCTAAAATTGGTGGCAGTCAGCTCCCTGCTAAGATCGCTCCCTGCTAAGATCTCTCCCCACTTCCCATTTTCACCTTGCAGCTTACATGAAACCTGTGCTCTGTATCAGGCTCTGAAAAGATGATCTAGAAAGAAATGTCAAGGCTTTTACTGTCATGAGAAACAGAGGCTCATAAAATTGTGATGGTTAAGCCTCCTCAGTCAAGTGAAGCAGGAAAAAAAATATATATCTAAAGGTTTTAGTAAACACTTCTGAATTTGCCATCTTGGATAACTGAGTACTGCAATAAAGTGCCAAGTAGAGACTAATACGTACTTACATGCTACTGATTTCCTGGTTTCAATAAATCCAATATAATAAAACTGACAGATGCTGTTTTACCTACTCAAGTGATTCATGAAGGGCCTAAAACTGTAATGCTGCAGCAAGATATGCCATCTGTGCTAGGGTTTGGGTTTTTTTTAAATAAAAAGAACTGACTGGCCAAAGAGTGGTGACAGCACTATTTGCCTAGCACAGAATGAGAAGCTTGCCACCTTTACCTGTAGAGGTAAGAGAACTATTTGACATAGCTACTATTTTCCTATCCATTGACTACCCAGACTGCTATTTTGCAAATGCTGAAAAGAAAGAAAAATAAATCAGGGAAATAACTGAAATTTAAAGCAAAATTAGGTATTTTTTCATGTCTCCTTTAAAAATTATGCTAATTGGTATGCATTTTTAATGACAACATTAGCAGCGAGTAATAAAAAGTCAGCAGGATCTACACATGGATAAATAACAACACACTAATGATAATTACATAAACCTTCTGTGTAGTGACATGTGGGTCAGAAATTGAATTTGCACTCTGAAATTAAATCATCTGTCAGGTCTCCACATCATCAGTAACAAATGTCACTGGTAGGTTTCATTTTCCCATATTCAGACTACTCTCATAGTTCTGTTTGTTAACATCCAATAAAGACAATGTTTTAAGGCCAAGTCTTGACACCTAATGGTACTCCACAGGAGTGTTGATTGCAAAAGGGTAGCAGCATCTGAGTTTTAAAAAGAGCTTATTGCAGAACCTTAGAGAATATAGTTTCTACTTTATATTTAAGCATTTTAAAGGGTCTTTCTGATAAAAAAGGATCAACTTAAATACATGTGTTTGTAGTTATATAGTGGCATAACTGCCTTGCTGAAATGGCACCTTTTTTAGGCAGGTGACTTTAATAGTGAAGATTTAAAGACTGAGCAAAGAGTTTCTGAACTACTGAGATCAGGCCAAATAGGGAATGATTGAAGTCAAATGGAAAGGTAGCCTTTAGCTTCAGAGAAAACACACATTTTTACATCCTTTTATTTTTGACATAATGGGATATGTTTTCTTGTCATTATGGAACAAGCTGACAAAGTAGCAGAAAATAATTCTTGTAAGATCAGAAGAACACAGTGCTTCCAAACAGGACTTTATTCTGTGGTACCAGCAAACATCTGGCAGAATAAGTCGCATAACACAGGCTGTTTGGGAACCTGAAAATGGCATCTGCTCTGCCTCCCTTTAGGCACAGGTAGGACAAGTTTGCTTACAAAGCCTGTGGTCCTGAGCTACGCTGACACACAAAAAATAAAAGCTAGTCTAATACCTGTTATACTCAGCATAACTGGCAGCATTTGGGTGGCTAGGGGCTGCGTGGGAGAAGGACATGAGTTGCCCTAAGCACATAACAGCTATGTCCAGCCAGCTCTGAAACCGATGCAAGCAACTCATGGCCTGCCAAAGCTTCAGCATCGAAGGAGCCCGTGGTGCCTCTGCTCAAATGCATTTCAGAAAAAGCAGCAGCCGCAAAGAGCAAGGGACACATGGGGAGAAGCTCTTGGGTGGATGCATGGAGGAGCCACAGGGAAGGAGTCATTCTGGGGCACAGAGGTGACCCATGTCAGAGTGCGGACAACCTCAAGGGACTGCAGCCTGGGGTGACCCACGCCAGGGCAGGTGCAGCCCTGAGGGACTGTGGCCACGGGTGGCCCTCGCTGGAGCAGGGGGAAAGAAGCAAGGAGCAGCAGAATGAAACATTATCACAGGACCTGCCTGTGGGCTCACAGAATTAATGAGGGACTCACCACAATCCACAGCAAAAACAAGGCAAGACGACACCAGAGAGAGAGGGAGAAGGAGAGGGAGTAAGATGAGCCTGGGAAAGAGGAAGGAAACAAACACTTAAGTGTTAGTTTGTTCATTTATGTCCCTCCCCTCAGTACCTGAATCAGAAGATGGTGCTCATTGGCAGTAAATCAAATCAGGTAAAAATTCCCCCAGCTGAGACTGCTTTGCCCATGACACCTGTGTCTTTTCAGCTGTAGTTGTTGAAACAGAAAATATCTAGCGAAATGTCCTGTCAAGCTTGACATAAATTTACAATGGATGATGGAGAATCTGCCACAACTCTTGACACTTCAGAACCTCTTTACCATTTATCAGTTTCTTGTCATTGTTAAAAATGTGTATTTTAAATCGCCCAGTTTAACTACCAACCAATAGATTTTGTTACACCTTCAACAGAGTGAGCTATTAATACTCCATTTTCAAGTCATTTCTTTAACTACTTTCAGTATTTAGATGCTACGAACCTTCAGAGGCTTTTATCTTCATATTTTCTAGTTTTTAAATCATTTTACAGCTATTTGGCTATTTCTTACTAAGTTTTCCATGTTATTCATTAGCTACGGACATCTGAATTGGTGAGTTTTAGTAGCAGATGCACAAAAGCCAAAGAAAGAGGCAACACAATCTCTACATTCCAATCTAAATTTAAACAGGATTGTCTATTGCCAACAAAAGATACACTAATTTGTTAAACTTGGTCTATTAAATTTGATGATTACACATGGAAAGGCAATAAATTTTTAACTCAGCTGTTGTGTTTGCGAATTTGACCTTGGACCAATATTTGCTGTGTTAATTTGATGTGCTGTTACTCAGCTTTCATGGAGAAAATATCAATTTCTTTTCATAGACAGTGCAGGTACACAAATAGTAGTGAAAACATAATTTCCTGAAAGTCAAGTTATAATTTTGGAAGTTCAGTATGATTCTCAGAAAGGATAAATTAAAAATAGGAATAATTATGTATCAAAGTGCAATATGCATTACAAGTTAAGTAATGGGGAAATGTAGCCAGGCAAAGGTTTCACACAAAATGTAAAGAACTAGCATTTTCTTCCTAGAACAACACCTTTTTCTACTAAACTAGCTATATTAAGTATGTATAGATCATTAGTATTATGAAAAAGGATTAATAATATCTAACAGAATCTCTTTCACCTTTTGGATATTTCTTGACAAGATCAGGACCCCATCAGGATAACTTCTGATTTCAAGAATTTATTTTTATCCTGAAATCCTAATTCCAAATGTCTTCATAGGTTTGAGAAGCCTAAGTTAGATTCCTCAGCATAGACTAGGGAAAAACAGGTGATCAAGTTGCTTTACATATCTGCACCTCCACTTAAATAACTTCCTTGAGCCCAGTTACCCCTCCCAAAGCAATGACAAGGCATCAAAATGAGGAAGAAATTAGTGAGAGTGCTTGCCTTACTCAGCACGGTGTTTCAGGAGAGGCAGATCTAGATTTATGAGCAATTACAGCTACATGGCTAAAGGAATTTTAAGTTAAATTAATTCAGTCTTAAAGTTCTGTGCCTTTTTGTTACTTTAGAGTAAGTTTTATTGGAATTTATGGATCTCTGAACTATGGATTGATTTTCACTTTTACCAGTTAAATCCTATGCAAGCACATTTTTAACAAGCATTATTCAGGCTAACTTCTCTTGGATATAGTCTAAACTATGTTCAAACTGGGGATTTTTACCAGAAACGTCACCTGGGCTCTACCCATAGTTACCTCTTAAGCATACCAAGCACACCTTGGAATCCTGCTCATCAAATGTCCTCATCAGGTGTTTTCGGAGGGCAAAATGGTAGTTTCAACTCTTTTGCAAGCCAAGATTTCCTTTCAATGAAAAAAATCTGGTGAGGCTAATGCATGACTCTAGTACAGAACCGAGATGTGGACAGGGTATGCATTCAGCAGCACTGGAACCAGTAACTTAGACGCAAATCTTGGTCACTGAGACTGACAGATCAGTTAATACCCAGGGCAGCAACTCCATTGCTCTGCTGAATAACAGAGTCCTGAGGAAAGCCAGAGACAGTATGGAAGCTTCCTCTTTTGTTCTTTACTGAATGTTCTTTCAGCAGAAAGTGGTGAGACCATGCTTTCACACAGCTCACATATAAGCCAAGAATAAGAAGTGTTATGTTGGGACTTGTGAGAATGCATCAACAGTTTTGGGCTTTTTCCCAGTTTGTAACTGAGAAGCAAACAGCAGAAGGACATTCAGAAGCTAAGTAGTGAAAAACAGAAGGAGAAGAAGAGAACAATAATTAATAACTAGTACTATTACTACTTTTAAATAATAATAATTAATAACTAATAGCTAATAACTACAGGAATAATACTATTTTCTTTACCGTAATAAAGTTTTAGTTTAGTGTTAGAAGGAAATTTTATCCCCCCAATTTTTCTATGTATTTTTCCATCTGACAGCTCTGAGGACACAAAATTGCAGAAACAGAAATGAAGCAAAACTGGTATGTGGTTTTTAGGTACTGTCGTATACTGAGGAGTCCTGTTCAGAGACCAGCATACAGTGAAAAGTCCAAAACAAACATAAGAGAAAGGACAGTCCTTCCATTAGCAAAACGGAACAAGAAAAAAAAGGATAAGACCCTGTTCCTATTCATAGTCACAGGAGCTCCTTGTTCTCCATGCAACCACTTGCTGGCTTTGCTTGGTTTCCTATTCGTAGGAATGAACCATTTTTGAGCTCAGAATAAGTCATCCTTGAAAATCAACCAGCTCTCCTGGATCCTTCTTTTCTCCAAGACTGTATCCCATGGGATCCTCCCAAACAGATCCTTGGACTTCTGGATGTATAAAAGAATCACCCTTCATCCTAAGCACATCAAACTGGGTCTACATTATCCTTTGGAGATGAACATCATCAGGAAATTAGGACTTGCCCCAAAGACCAAACACCCCTGGCTCCCTCAATATGTCAGCAGCCAACAAGAGTTCAGCAAT
>Ga0181612_173791_pt1 | contig 14349 bp, 7 predicted proteins | sample HoacroProtozoa21_FD_119630 | JGI IMG/M metagenome (GOLD analysis project Ga0181612, IMG submission 119630) | Hoatzin crop microbial communities from Cojedes, Venezuel. Combined Assembly of Gp0051906, Gp0051904, Gp0051908 | reverse complement strand
CAATGCATAGAGTTGTTTGTACACACACACAGATGCGCACACACCTACTTTCTCCCTCCTTTTAAATCCCTTTTGTCACATGGAAAATAATCTCTACCACGCACCACCAGTGAGTAGTTATGGCCTGTACTCAGAATTTCAAACTGCAGCAATTTCACTGGGACCTAATGGGCGGAATGATATGATACATTGAACAAATACATCTGTTCTTACTCCTGCAGCTGAATGCCAACATTTGTGCAAATGAATGTTCCAGCACTACAGCCAAAAAGTGTTTCCAACCCTAGTAGTTCCTCCACTTTAATTTGTCCAACAACATAGCCTACCTTCCTAGCTGCCATTTACAGAAATCCATTTGGAACTGCCATCATCTTTCAAACATTTAATATAATTCATCCTCCCCCCAAAATGTAGCAACTGCTTCACAAGGAAAAATATACATATTCTAAATGTATGGGTGATCTTTAGACAAATCTCAGCATCACTTCATAATTATATACTACAAGTTTTAATTAACTAAAGCTCTGAAAATCATAATGCCTTATTAAAATGCAATTAATCCTTTGATTAAAAAACAAAAAGCACAAGTATTTACAACAAAAACACAAGTAGAATAATTACAAATATCATGTACCCATTTCTTTTATTTGGGTGTCACTTATGATGTCTCACGTTCCCTTCATTAATTCAAATACACACATTATCTCAAATCCACAGCAGACTGAGTGACAGTGGCCACCAAACACACAGCACTATATCCTATTGATTTCTGCAAATCCTGAACAATGCCATTTGCATGCTTGTTTCTGTAATAATAAAGATATGCCATTCAGAATTAAAGCACCGGCCAGACTAGTGGCAACTAATTGTGTTGTGTGTAATGAGTGCAATTTCAATTTGATATAACCCTCAGCTTTTCTTACAGCACTCGCTAAGTACTTTCAAGTCTTTGTGGGGAAATAATTGATTTTTTTGTGCTGTGGGCACAAGAAAATTATTATGATCTTTTGAATAATGCCAAAGAAAGGACCATGAATGATTTAAATTGGTATATGAAGAAGGCTTCACTGTGGATTGCAGTTTGACTGACATCCTACTAATGTAGTATCTAGATTAGCAATTTTTAAGGAGGCAGCTAATACAAAACTGGTAAAACGGAAAACATTGCTAACAGGGATTTTGTATTTGTTATTCAGTGAGGAATAACAATATGGGGATTTAAGGCATGTCAGACAAACACTATACTATTACATAATTGCCCTTGCTCTTTTCTTTTATGGCACATGTATTGAAGGGTATGTTTCAATTGATAAATTACACATTTAAAATATGTAGATACAATGGTACAGTACAAGGTTATCACAGCAGCTAAAGTCCATTGGATATGTCGGTCTGTAACCACCACGTACAAAACCTTTTGTTTTGCCTGATTGTGACAGGAAGGTTAGTAAACTTCCAAAAATTACTCTCCCGAAGAATTGAAGTAATTGCCTTTCCTTTCAAAGGAAGGAAACCTTTTTCCTAAACAGCTGCCCATACTGGAGCACTATCCTGCCCATCTTATACCCTGCACCGTAAGTTTTATTTGAGAATGAAAAGTCAGAAACAGATCTCAGCCATCTAAAGCAGCACCCCAAGCCAAATTCAACCAAATCACCTCCTGTACAGAACTAATTGTAGGTTGTTTCTTTCTGAAATCAATCTCCCTCTCTCGTTTCTTCCTCTTCTTAAATGACAAATACATTTTATGTAGCGAAAGTGGTGAATAAATAAGGACATTATCCACATTCCACCTTAAAACGCATACCTTCCAAATCTTATTCTTCAGAGAAGGGAATGTTGTTAATTTAGTTGGTCATAACTAAATAGTTTCTAATCTGGAGCAGGAGTCTGCTGAGAATATTGGACAGTTTAAAGGTTAATCACCATCGCCTGGTTACACAAGTGAGGCAGAACTAATTCCTCCAAAGGCAAATGGCTTGCAGTTTTATCAGCAGTGCAGATTAGAAGTGTTAATATACAGAATAGAATGGATGCTCAAGGGCCAGTTTTCCCTTATCGGCAAACTTTGCAACAGAACTCAGCTACTGCACAACCTCTGCACTTTCTATAATAAGGCCCCTCATTTTGCCTCTCAAGCAGAACTATCAAACAATCCTCCCCAAACCACTGCCACCAAAATCAGGGTATTACAGACCACAGCTAATTGGAAGATCACTATAATGAAGTAAAAGATAAAATACTTTGGCTGCTAGCCTAAAATGTGGATCAGCACAACATAGGAAGCTATCTGGCTATGTCACATTCTGAGAGATTTACATAAACAATAAACTCAAACCAACTGCCCCCCAAACATCTTTGTTTACAGTAAATGCAACCTAAAGCACTGGTTTTAAAAAGTGAGGGGATTTACATATTCAGTATTATTTTTAACAAAGCAGATTCTGCTGTCACTGTATCAGATACGTAACTCGATGTGCATATTTGAAGTCTATGCTCAGCAAGGAAAAAAAAAGAAAAGCAGGATTTGTAAGTACACATGTTGTAAAACATCTACATATTTATGCTACATGGTGTATGCCAGAATGTATTTACTACCACAGCACATCACAGCACAGAGGCTCTTACTTGACTTTTCCAAGGCTATTCTATGCTGCAGGTGTTATCCATCAGAAAAAGAAAGGAAAGGGGAAGATCCATCAGTGTCACATGCTATTTCCCAAATAAACCATGCGGACAGAAAATCCTACCTAAAAAGACAAGAAAAAGAAAAGGTACTTTGTGTAAATACATCAAGGAGAAAAACGGGCAATTCTGCTCAACAAATAAGAACAGTCAGTTCAGAGAAAAGTCATATAAAATATTACAGTAATCATCTTTGTGTAAGAAATCTGAGGATAATGAGCCTACTTTTTACAAACACTGGGCCTGCTCCTGCTGAATGAGTGGGGACTTCTGCCACTGACAGCAGTGGGTTCCGGACAGGCTCCATAGGTTCTCTTGCAGCCCTGGCAAAACTATCCAGACTGTCCTCTCTGCACACCTCCCAAGTCACCAGCACATGAAACCTTTGCCCCATCCATCCTGTTACTCTGAGGAGGTACTTCATTTCACGCCACAAAGTACCTAAGTACCATTCATATCTAAGTTCAGTTCAGGAGGGGGAAGCAGAACATCGTGAATCGAGATGTTTTCCTAAATTAAAGGGCTGATAGTTTCAATGTGAGACAGGTAGCTCTTTAACCAATCATAGAAAATCTGATTTCTTCTGAGATGGCCACAGAGAAAGAAGCTTTTTTTAGAGAAACAACTTTTCCTTGGCCATGACCCCTAGAGGGTATGCACCACATATCTCTGGCACTCTTTGCCAGGGAAGCAGTCAAAGGAGCATAGAAAAGATGTAGAAAATAGGCCACTCAGACCTAAATACTACCTACTACAATAAATATGTTTGAAACTGGAATTGGAGAACTACAAAACCTTCCTAGCTAGCAACAGAAAACATTGTCTTTCACACACACATATTTTGATTTTATTTAAGAATCATTTGTTTGCATACATGAAAGTATAACCCCAAGCACGTTAGGTATAACACTGCTAGAATGTAGAAATTGGCTTTCAAGAAGGATTTGTGGTTGGGCAGAGAGTGTCCCTCAGTTATTGTTTCAGAATATAGATATATATCTATCCAGACTCGTGTTCAGTCATCACTGACTGTCATCAGAGCAAAGATACTCTCAAATTCTCACAGTTCATAACATAAAAATGCCCTGTTTTCATCATACCCTTACTGACACCTCCCTCCTCTTCCCAAAGCTTGGGTGAACTTCAGGTTTACGGTGTCACCTGAGAGCCTACAGCTCTGCAGAGACTATAAGATGCATAGCTCCACTGGCCAAGGAGACATCTATCAGAGCCTAGGCTGACACATTCCTGATCCCCCAAGGCACATCAGCTCATCTTCACTGACACAGAATCACACAAAAAAGCAGTTGGTTTCTATAGCAAGGATCATAACTATTTAAGGGGAAAACCACAGTAAAAAATTATTTTCCAGTAACAGAGTGGAGACATTGCAGGCTGCTCATAAAACATCCCTTCACAACTAAACCACAGCTGAAGTTTGGCTCTGGTCTTATGGTGTAACTGGATGTAGGTGCATTGCAGAGATCTAATCACAAGATGAAATTGAATACAGCTTCATCACCAAGTAGATTAGATAAAAACATTCATAGCTACTGCCGTGGGCATAGGCAGAAACCATTAAGGACTCTAAAGGACTTGCAGATGGAGGATGTCGATACTAAAAGCTTGGAAAATTTCATTAAAACTGAACACTAAAGACTAGCACTGACAATCCGTTTCCTTCATGTGGGTCTCACCCCATCAGAAGATTTTACCAACTATGGAGGGGTTCCAACATTATCTTACAGGTTGTCTTTAAAATTTCTCCAGCATGTTTGACACTGTTAAGGTATCAGAGATGTTTACCATCACTCCAAAATACTACACTACTGCCCCCAGAAATTAAGATTTATAGACCTTACCCTGACTGAAACAATCTTATTAAAGCTTCTCATTGGAAAAATAGCCAGCTGTGTGACCAGATGATGTCGGTGAGGATTCATAAGTTATCAGGCACCAGAAGTGATATGTTGATCAAATGAGACATCCTTTGAGGGACACACTAAACTTACTAATAGGTAACAGAACATCTCCCACCCTACAAAATCCACACATACACTCATAGAAGAAATAACACAACCTGTTAGAGAAAACTTGCAGATGTCTGAAAGGCATTTGATTGTGGTTACCTTAGAGTACTCCTCACTATTCGAACACAATAAACCAACACAAATTCATAAATTCAGCAGTTTGGTTTCTCGTAGAGCTTTTCAAGCGAGTCTTCCTGTGTTTCCAGTGTGAGGAATAAAATTAAAGATAACACAGAATAGAAGCACAAGCTACAGAGGAAGTTATCTGTTGACCACTTTCACCAGTATCTTCCTTCTGCTCATCTATGTTTGTGGACAACATTGCCTCATTTGTGGATAGTGTTGCTGTTCATCAAGCACTAACACAGCTCTGGAGGGAATAATCGTGTCCTGGCAGGAGGCTGTCCAAAATGTCCCATTAGAGTTTTTCTGTCTTCAGCATTTCCAACTATAGGATTCTTCAGTAGGCACAGAAAATAAAAGATTCACTCTGTCTAGCCACTTGGGTCCTTACACAAGCCCTGTCATAAGAATATTCAAGTGCCTTTGTTGTTTGCAAGCATTTATGGGCAGGAAGATGTGTTGTACATATCTTTGCATTTGGTTCATTTTGCATATTCACCAAATATGGGGATACGTAAATGAGTGGCATGATCTGAGAAAGTTAATCTATAGTATTGTAAACAAATTATAAATTTCACTGAAAAAAAAAGGAAAAGGAAATGTTTGAAAAAAACAAGGAAGACAGATGCAAGAATCTGCTGTAATCTGGTCTGAGAGTAATCTAATTAGAAATTGCCACTGAACATGAAAATGATTTCATGTCTGCCTACTCCTTTGCAAGGCAGAAAAACATCCATGGTCTTCCATCAGTTATTCTCCTCCTATTCAGAACTGCATAATTCAAAAGTAATCACCTATTTCTTTGCCTCTGGCACACTGCTTGACCAGTTTGAGTATCTCCTCTTTCAGCCCACAGGCTACTCTTTTATCAATGGTTTATTAGTGTCCTACCCTGCCAAAACCCACTGTCTTTTTTTTGTCTCAGATCACAATGCCCGCATAGATATTTTAAAGAAAACATGGTAATATTTTGAACATATCCTCACTTCTTCTCATCATATACCTGTAAATCACTAGATTTGTTCTAGAACTATTGTATTAATGAAGAAATGGAGAAAGTCTTATCGTTGAGTCTTAATGACATTAATTACTTTTTGCATCAAAATCCAGGTGCCCAACTCCCATTCAGCATCAGTTAGTAGATATTGTAAGTTTACATAGCCTCAAGGGGAGACTGGGCAAGATCACAGAACAGAAATGTATAGAAGGTTTTAAAATACTTTGCAACTACACCCATTTCAGGAAATTCTTCAGCCACAAGTAGCTGAGAGCCGGGAGAATGCTTAGGGGGAGGCATCAGATATGTGAGACTGGTTCTCTACTCTTCCCCACATACCCACTTATGGCTATTGTTGGAGCCAGGATATTGGGCTACACTGACCTTTGTTCTGAACCAGTATGCCTCTTATGTTCTTATTATGTTCTTATGTTAAGCAGGAAAAGAATTTAGCCTCTGGGTAACACCCGGTTGTGCTTGAAATCAGCAGCAAAATTCCTTTTCTCTTTATTGTTTCAGATTTGGAAAATTCATTACAAAAAAATAAAAATAAATGTGAGCACCAGTATATGAAGTTGTGCTGGCACCAGACATAGAAGATTTATTTTGCTATCATTAAGAACTTGGCAGGATTTTTTTATCTACACGGATAGGGATTTTTTTAAACCTGAAAAACATATGAGCCAAACTGAGCTACAGACTCTGGTAAAATACACCATTATGAAGGCATTTGAAAAAGGTCTCTGCACCATTTCCCCAAAAAAGGACTCAATAGCAAGAATTCCTGAGTCTGAAGTCCAAAGAGATTTTAGGCAGAATATTTCTGTTCATGGCCTTGCAACCTTCATCAGAATACGTATGGTTTCTAAGGTCTGTAGATCCAGACTCTGGACTCATCTAGACATTGGCAATTTTCCTGCAATACTTATAGTAGTATTGCTGGTTTATAATATTTCTTTGAATTATGTCATTTTATATTGACATGATTTTAATGCCATCTGTCCATATGGAGCTTCAGCTCCCTTCATCAGTGAAATCCTTTGGAGAAGCATGAGTTGTGGAACCCCTTCGAATCTCTCCATGATTATCAAGTTTGATTTTCTCACTGCCTACAACAAATTCTGTTCCACAAATTCTACATGGAAAGACAAGGATTTATGTATCTCTGCAAGAAAAAATGCTGAACAGCAAAAAAAGAGAAAAGATCTACATTAACACTACAAATAAAAACTGGGATATTTTGAAGACAATAATAACTTGCATCAAGGGGTCAGGATGCCTTAAAGAAGGTTTTAAAAAGATACAGAACAAGGGCAACAGGAAGTACACAGATCTAATTGCAAGGCTGGGATTTTTCTGTGTCTTAAGTTTCCAATAATATGTTAAAATGGACATGCAGATATCATCTTTTACCAGAAACACATCAGGAATTTTATTTCCTCCACACATCACAGTTTGAAGCTGGAAAGCAATCATGCACAGTTGCCTATTTAGGTGGAACTGTACAAGCTGAAGTGAAATCAGACAAAACAATATGTAATAGCAGCAAAACAGAAATGTCTTAATTCTAAATGGTTCTGACCTTGGCATAGGAATAAGGAAATTAGAACATGATGAATATTAATATTTAGATTGCCTATGCATCAAGAGGTAAAACATCTCAGAAAATCCACCTCTGCTGTGCATATCAACCACTTATTCTTTGAAGTTTCAAGTTATACAAACAGTAGTCAGATAAATATACATGTGGAGCTCAAAAAGATATAATATTTCACAATGCCACATCTAGTGAGGGATTCTTTTGATTTTTTTTTTTTTTTCTTTTTTTACCATCTCTGTTCTTGTGCACAGTTTCTTTATGCCTCATGTGCTATAAAAATATTGGTCAACGAACAATGAATAACTAGACATTTTTCATTGTATTTTCATTGTATAACAGAGTGAACTGTGCTTTTACGTATGTTTTCATTTTCCATGTATCTTAACTTTCATAATGCCTGCTTACATCAATACAGTCAACTTATTTACTGAGTTGTATTTGCTTTGGTCATTAGAAAGCTGGAAATTTACTATACTAAATTTGAGAGGAAAGTTTCACAGAAACTTCAAACATGAATGAATCTGATGTGCTCTGTTTGAAGACATGCCTAACTTCAAGCACATCAGTAAAACTGCTCTTCTGCTCACATTTACCTAAAGCACCTTCTGAACTGAACATGTAAATACACGAGATGGTGATGGAGGCTTTTGCAGTTCTCAAAAGTCCTCTATGTCTGTCACCTCTTCCATGAGAGGCTTAATACAAAAAGTAAAGATTATGTGAACAAATTTAATGGATTTATAGAAGAACCATGGACAAAACACACACAAAAAAAAGTACCACTTGGAACAGATAATTTTTACGGTTTTGGAAAGAAATACAGTGTTAAAAAAGCACCTATATCCAGCTACTTTATTCTTGTTAAAGTCACCCGATTAAACAACACCCCCCTCCCCCCCAAGAGAATTATCAATATTGTCTTGCACTATGAACTAGCAAAACTGATCAGAACGGGAATGACTTCTTTATATGACAGAGAAGATAGAGTGGTACTGAACATTAGCTGCTGTCACTGACCAAGTCAGCAGGTAAAGCCTACTAAGGGGTTAAATGTCTGGAAGGAGGAGGTAGCATTTACATTCAAGATGGATATGACTGCAATAGTAAAATAATCTGTCTGTTTCTTGGAAAAATATAGTGAAAATGAGCAGGCCCATTCACCAGGCACTGACGGTGAATGTCACTAAGGTACTGTTTGAAGCAATACCTTGTTTCGTTTGTGGGAGTTCTCACAGATGCTACAAAAGTACCTTTCCCCATGTTTGATATCTAATAGGTAACTGGGAAATTCACAATTTCTTGAAGCATTTCTCATGTCCAGCTCCTTTTCCATTGTGATTGAAGGAGTGGGATACTTTGCCTGGCATCCAGAGGAGCACTGCACGTGCATAACAGCATAAAAGCTCACTGGCTGAACTTCATGTAGGTGAGGAAGAGTTAGATGTTACGGAAGGGAATGGGAAGTATGACTTGGCTTGCTCTTTGTCAATAAAATATGAGTCCTTTGTTATTTGAGTTGGCAGCCTGGCTGTGTGGTTAAGTTTTAAGCTAGTGGAAAACTGGGAGGGAGCAAAGGAAAGCTGGACAACACCTTTGTAACCATTCCTAGTCTTAAAACACAAGTTCCTGTTCTTAGCTCTGTAGTGGAAGCTCTTCTCTCAAGCACAAACTTCATTATCATTGTGTATGCTTTCATCATCTCTAATCCAAAGTAGCCGACCTAGTCAGAAACAGAAATTGTTGCAGTGTGACAGGTTTGCAAAACAGTTTGTCTCACTGGGATTGACGCTGGCCACCAACTGGTTTCCTGATGGCATTTAAGGTTGTTGACTTAAAGCTGTGCTGGCAATTTATCAGTGGGGGAGGGAGTTGAGTGGGAGGTACCTTTCTTCCCCTGTTAACAAGACTCAGGATAGCGCATGCTCAATAACATGTGAAAGGGTAACTTGGTGCTGCCTGTATTGCCTCTCATCAACACAGTGACCGCATCCATCCTAAGAGCCCTAAATGGCATTCAGCTTCTGAAGAGGTTGCCTCCCTCCTGTTTAAATGGAGCAGTGGTAATCAGTGCGGGTGCTTAACCTGAAGGAGGATATGAGATCAGGAACTTGGATTCAAAAATTCTTTCCTTCTTGCTGTAGATGCCCAGAGCCAATACAAGCCACAAAGAAAATGAAAAATACATTTTGCAGAGGTTTTAGAGCTCTCATATTATGAGGAGTTATAAAACTCTAGCCAAGAGCAAAGCAACCAAACATTTTTAACATTTGGGGCACCAAAAATAAGAAAAGGTAAGTTTCACTTTCTGTCAGTTAAGGTGTTTCATTAAGCATCAACTTTTAATTTTGTACATCATGCTACAGTACCTAAGACAGTGTTTAAAGACATTCAAAGCAAAAATTTGGAAAGAGGAAAGTGAAAAGACTGCATTCCCAAAGACATCAAAACAAGAAGTTATGACAATGCCAGGACATTTTAACCAAAAATATTCTCCCAAATTATGTTTCAAGGCATTGACTTGATTTCCTAAAGCATTTTGATTTTCACTAATTGCATTTACTTTAGTAATACAATGCAAAGATGGACAGAATGACGGAACTGTGCACACCTATGAAGTAAAATGTTGGTTTATTTACACCTATTCCATTATCAGAAGTACAACTCATCTCTAGATAAGTGTTATGCAGAAATACTCAGTGGAAGAACATGTGCCATAGAAAGTGGGAGGAGGGAACTGGAAAAAGTAGAACCTTATGATGAAACAGATGGAATGAAAACATTTGGCAAATGTCAGTGGTGGTCTATCTATTTTATTATATAGCTGTTCAGATTTCTCTAGTATGAAAGCCAAATAGTTTGGCTAATATCTACATATGCACATTGAAATTAGCATATAAGAATCAAAAAGCATTGCACTGAACTTTTTAACCAAGAAGAAAAAAAAATCTTACTAAAGCTGGCACTGTCAAACCACGAAAGGTCCATCAGCCTTGATGTCCCCTTCCAAAGACTTGCACTTCAACCTTCCCTCTTTGCCATTTCTCTTTCTAGTTTCCTCTGCATAGCAGGAGTAAGTTGGAGGGGCTGGGACCAGAGTTTTCCCACCAGCAGACCTAATACCCACAAGCTATTCAGTATATGAAAGAGCCACTCTTGGAGGGAAGATAATTGGAAAAGCAAAACAAATCTGACCTGATCTGTGTGGAAACTGCACATAATTTCCATGAAAGTGTTGTTTTTCCCTGGTATCAGACATTGGGAGTAAGAGGCTGTGGTGACTTCTTTGACACCAGGAAGAGTTCTTGAATTCCCAAGAGCAGAAGCAAATTACAATGGTAAAAGCCAGTCATAACAAAGAGATTTGTATATATAAAATATTCATATTAAGCATCTAGCAAAAGAATATAAGGAAAAGCATTGGGAGGAGGGAGAAGTAGAGAATTTAGAGGGAGGCAAAGGAAACTACAGCCATGTGTCACTAAGCATTTGGCATCTCTGTGCTCTGAGTAGAATGGCATAATTAAAGGCCTTTATATTTCTATCCCAGCAGTGCAAAACTGAAAACAATAAACTGCTTTTTCATAGCACCAAACTACCTTTCCTACTCTCCTTATTCCCCCCTCTGAAATTCTGCTCGAGTTCATCTTTACCTTGACCTTGCTTCTGCTGAAATCCTTGTTCACGTCTTAATCACTTCGCATCTTGAATAGTGCAATTCCTTCTATGGTCTGTCTAAATCCCAACTCTCTCTAAATGTCAAGAGGTCCAGAATGGTGCAGTTAGATTATTTTCTTGCTCCATGCATGGATAAACAATATGATAGAAGATGTGTTTATGTAGTAAAATTGAGAAGCTGAAATAGGAGCAGAGTGAGGTGATTGTGTATAGAACAGGAACGGTGGACAACAGACATATAGCAGCTAAAAGCTGGCTAATATTGTTAGACACTACTGTGGCAGCTGAACACTCACACATCAACAATAAAATATTTGTGTACTAGAAAATAAACAGCACCAAGATCAAGAAACCTCTCTCGTTGCAGACAACAGACATCTACTGAGGGCCTTTGCCTCCCAAAATAACACATACCTGGTATTCAAATAGACTCCGAGATCTTCAAAAGCATGACGGACTGCCATATGGGGAAAGGCTATTGCTCTCTGCAGTTAAGGAGACAACCAACTCTCCAGGCTTGCTTGTTCACCCAGAAGCTACCATGGTGCACTTTGTTAAGTACAAAAAAAACCTGTGTAAAGAAATTATTTGCCAGCAGAAGCTAGAGAAGAGGTGCCCTATATCAGATTGTGTTGTTTCACAGTGATGCAGGATCCTAAAAAAAAAAAATCAACTGTTTCAGGGAGATTTGTTATTTAAGTCTTCTTGCTTTTCTGACAATTGTGCAAGTGGTTCTGTACTAGAAGGAGGAAATTAAATATATAGATGTTAAGAAACTCCAAATGCCTGTAGCCTTACCTGAAATTAAGGAGACACTGCGGATACTTGACTTCTCTGGAAATCAGGGAAAACAGCTGTCTAATATTACCTGGAATACCTGCAGTAGAATAGGTTTTAATCCCATATTTATCATTATGCTCCCAATAGCAAAACTACTACGAGGTAAGCATGGCACCAGCCTTTTTTGCTTAAATCATCCTGGCTCTTACAATGCCTCTGAGAATATGTTCTAGCAATGTTAACCAAAGAAACATATCCTGACTACGTAAAAGAAAAACCCCAAAGTGATGATTTAACTCATGAAAACAAAAGACCACTTCAGATGCCTTATTCATTGTTTCGATATACTCCAGAATCATGTTCAGCGTTATAAGAAAGCATTTTCCTCACCCAAATATCAATTAGAGAACTTAAGAGTAATAAGTGAATCCCTCCCTGAAACAACAAGACATCTTGAGAACACTTGCAAACCATTAAACCAAAACAGCATGGTTTGGACCATTATAATATTTCAATTCAGTAGTTACAACAATTTAAAATTATTTTTCCATATCATGGGCTCAAATCTGTGAGGAAAAAAAACATTCTGAGCGAAGAAGCAGAAAATTCCCGAGGAACAGTTCTAGAAGTTAGTTTTAGGTTCAAAAATTAGTGAAACCAACCTCTTCCTGAAAAAAGCACCTGCTCCTACCTCTGCTTTTCAGTTTCCTTAAAAAACCCCCCAACTTAACCAGCTGTAGCTATTTCTGTAAAGCCAGTTAGCAAATCAGTTTCTGCCCACCTGTAGCTGCTCCTTCAGGCAAGGTGTATGGACCTGGAATCGGGCAGTGACCTTGCTGCTGAAGATGAAGCTCAGCGTCCTAGAGCTGGTTTCAGCCTCGTTACATGCCCCTCTAAGCCAATTGTCAATTATTTCAGGTGCAAGTTTTAACACGAGCAGTAGCCCTCCCACTTTGTTTCCTCTCCTCGTTACTGTATGAAGACTTGTATTAGATGCCCACAGGCATTTTGCAAATGCAAGAATTTTCAATTACCCATCTTTCTGACAGGCATCATGTCATCTTTGTACAGCAGCTTTAGATTCATGAATGGGGGCTTGTATGTCATTGTTGACAGCAATAAATAACTACAGTAACTGTCCCTCTCCTGCAAAAAGCTGAGCAGCATCCACCCATGCTCTCTTGAGTCAGCTCTGCTTTCCCTCTGCAAATATTGCTGGATGGATTTGCGGTGGCAGCTGCGGACAGGTATTTTTTCAACAACAGTTCTGCATCAGTTAGGATGCATTCCACCAGAGCTGTTCCTACGCGTGTAAATGGAAAACCTAACTATGGAGCCAACAATATCTGAGGGATTAATATGATTTCTCATTAAAGAGAACTCCGTAACCTTTGGTATGGGATATATTTAGCCTGTTTGTTCTCTTTTTTTTTTTTTTGTGAAGTATATTCTACAACATGCTGTGATTTCTGGCCTATTGATTAATGGGTCTTTCCACCACAAGCAATCTTAATCTTTCTTAATTGCCTTAATGGCTGCATGGCCTCTCTTTTATAGTCTCTGCCCACTATGTTGTTGTTGCAAATGCTTTTGTATCTTAACTTCATGACTATACTAAGGACTTAAAGGAGACTGACTGTGAAGTCTATTGTTGCTCTTACTCTTTCCATTCTTTAAATTTCTGTTTCAGGCTCCTAATTTATGTAGGAAATTTTTGGACGTAATTGTGTAAATGTGCATAAATTAAAAAACAGTTGTCCAAAAGTCATCAGTAAAAGAGTTGATGTTTTACAAATTTATAGTATAGTTCTTCTTTTAGTTCCAGAGATCTGCAGTGCAGACTAACAGATTTATGTAGCTTGTTATTCAAATCTGAAATATTTAACTCCGTAGCTAGTGTTCAAATATGGTTGTGAGAATCCTCCTTCTAGAGTTTGTAGAAGAGTTGGGTAAGTCTGCCCTAGCAGTGTTTGCTATGATACGTAGAGTAAAAGATGAGGAGTCCTCAAATAGAGCTCTGGTGTGTGTCTCTGGTGTTTCCCAGGGCTTTATTTTGAAACAAAAGAGAAGGTGTGACAAGGAGCTATTACATTTTTTTACAGTACTTGTCACTTAAATTGCACAATGTCTTGGTCAGTAATGTTTGTTGATCACTGTGTTTTATTTGTGGTTTTAAACAGAAGACAGAAGACAGTCCAAGGAAATGACAAACTTAGACTTGCCCAGTCAGCTTACTGACTTCATTTTCAACCTACTCTTTCTCTATGTGAAAAGATGGAATACCAGCAGAAATATATGTACCCCATGTATTACCTTTGGCTCCTGGGACAAATACAACGTCATCACACAAGGCTGTACCTACAAAGGGCAGGCATTTCCCAGAGATGCACCCACGCAAGAGAATAATTGTAATGAGGCATCATTAACATCCCTAGGTGACCCTGGGCACAAAATTATTT
>Ga0181612_181171_pt1 | contig 14351 bp, 5 predicted proteins | sample HoacroProtozoa21_FD_119630 | JGI IMG/M metagenome (GOLD analysis project Ga0181612, IMG submission 119630) | Hoatzin crop microbial communities from Cojedes, Venezuel. Combined Assembly of Gp0051906, Gp0051904, Gp0051908 | reverse complement strand
TCTGGGACAATAACAACTGAAAAATTAATAAAGAAATTTAGTTCGTATGATGAAGTTCCTTCACGCTTACTTTATTCTGTCTGTACTCTTTATCTTTTAATGCTATGTGATTATAGCTTTTACTTTATGGCATTTTTTTTTCTTTCTTTTAATGGCTAAGCAGTGAGAACGAAAGGTTGGAAATGGGCATCACATACAACAAAATCACTCTCTGTTGAAAAAATCTGGTGGTTGTTTTTCCTTCCTTTGCTTTTCCAAAACAAAGCTCAAAAATTTGTGCCTCGTGATCAACCATTTCAGCTTTTCAATTATTTGGGTTCAATATTATACATAAAACATTCACTGGTACATTAGCGGAGAGCATTTCTTGTGATCTTGTCGTCTTCTCTGTCGTGTTCTGCTCAGACAATGCAGCCAGCGAGCGCCTGGTTTGCTTACCCGCTCTGTCTTCACAGCTCTTATGCCCTTAAAAGCTCTGAAGGGAGAGTGAGTCCAACTTCTGAGGTGTTAAGATTTGGTCTTGATCCTTCAAACTCTAAACATGCGGCTTGGGGTAAAATCTGTATATTTCTAACAATAGCTTCTTTTTTTTTCTTCCTCCTCTGGTTTTAGGCTTACTTTAACCTTATCCTGTCCCATGGACTTGAAGAATTTTCCTATGGATGTACAGACATGTACAATGCAGCTAGAGAGCTGTGAGTGTCTAAATGCTTTATCTATCGAAGAACAAGTGGGTGGTTAGATAGTATCTACATTTTTGTATTTTTGTGGTGGGACTCAACATTCCCAATTTGTAAGGGAAAATCAAGGAGGAACAGACCTTTAACTGTCCATCACCGTACTGTGTGGGTCCCCTGTCTCTGTGCTGTTCCTGCTCCCTTCCCTTTTCCGCTCCTGGGGCGCATCACCTCACACTTTAGATGTGGGCTGCATCGCTTCCAGGGATCACAACAGCAAAGCTGTGCAGGAGAAATTAAATCTCAGGAAAGTAAGAGCAATTAGTACGCAGCCAGGTATTAGGTATGCTTGATTAAGACATGCTATGGTCTTTTGAAAAATGGTAGCAACATGTCTGATGAAGGTACTATAGATACACTTATAAATAAATTTAAGATAAACACGGCCAAGGCGTGGACTTGGGTACCGACACACACTCATCCCTACTGTGTCGCTGTCAGCACGCACCTTGTTTAAGTGTTTCAGCACACAGCTTATTTACCCATAAACATGTAGCCATTGCAGTCAAAAAGAGAATTCAGTGAGTCAAAGCCTCCCTCTTTCCCCTCCACACTTTTCAGTGGTAAGTTCACAGGCTACAAAAGCTGAAGTTTTCTTTTTTGCAAGGGCCCAGCATCCTACAGTCTAGAAATGCTTGTTTAGTTGGTGCCCACCCACTGCGTTGTCAAAGAATGATGAAAATAAAGCAAAATGCAGGCTGATACATAGGGACAGAGAGATGTCCTTACAGTTGTAAACAGTACCTTTGATGGGCCAGGAAAATAATTTTTTAGTGGCAAACCAGGACAGTATTTCAGAACACAATGGTGTTACTTGCTGCTCTTAATAGAGTAATAGTGCAGTAATAGTAACTGTTAACTAACGGCAATAGTGCCATTATTAATTAGAGAGTTTAAAATTATAACTGAGATAACATGTGTTACAATAACAGACAAGTTTCTCAGACATAATAATATTTGCTTTTGGTGTTATCCAGTTAGCTACCATCTAATGAACTCTGATTTCTTCATTTTAGTTGGCTACACTATGAATGATCTGATATTTGAGTGGTTAAGTGATGGACCTGTGCAAGTTGCAGAGGGTTTAACCTTGCCACAGTTTATTTTGAAAGAAGATAAAGAACTTGGTTATTGCACAAAACATTACAACACTGGTGAGCATTATTCTATTTTTTCCTATTAATTTCTCTAATGGTATCTATCATCATTTGTAAAGGGAAAAATGGGTAAAATAAAAAAAATAAAAATTAGAATTTGATTCAGTCACACTTATTTTTAAATCTGAAAAATGAAATGTTCTCCCTTTTATTTTTGTTTGTCTGAAAGATTTTGTTTCCAAATTTCCTTTAATTTCATTAAAGCTAATCGAATATACATATTCTAATAGCCTTAAAATCATTAAGGAATTTAAAATCTTAAAAAAATAATTAAAAAATCCAGTTGTTTTGATTTTGTTAAAATTAAACTTTTTTAACAAACAGAATCTTTTCTTAAATATTGATTCAGCACTTTTAAAATACTGATTTTTTTGAAATGGATTTATTTCTCCAGCATATCAATGTGCCAGTGAGGAAAAATATGACATTTTCACCAGCTTTTATGGGTGGTCTCATTTATGAAATGTGGTATGTGAAAAGACAATGCTTTCATTTTTGATCTGAATAGTATACAGAAGTGAAATGTTGGGAAATTAAACATCAGTTTAGTACTGTAATCTTTTTCCTATATTTGCGTTTTTGAAGTTTCAAGTGCTGTGTTTTCTATCTTTAGCTTTGCAGAGCAGAAAGAATGCTGTCAAAATTTGGATTTAGCTGCTTGGAGTTTATTTAACAGGGACAGCATTTAGAGAAAGGTTTGCTGGGTGCTTGCTGAGATTAGATATAATCCCTCATCTAAAATAGCTTTTTCATCATTTCAGTGTAAGAGCCAGTCTGGTTGCATCAAATACATTTGTTTCACTATGTGAAATAACACTATGTGAGAGGTTCTACCTCTGCCAAAAACGTGACATTCATTTCTTATGAAAACTATTGGGTTTATTTTTTACAAATTCAACCTCTCATTTTGGAGCCTAAAGTGCCGAGGAAGGAAAACTTTGTGATTCCACAGTCCAAGACCCGAAAGGTGGACTGTTGTGACTTCTCATCTTTTCTCACACTTCAAGGGGATAATAGTAAATTCCGATAGACAGAGCTTACCCATTTGTAATTTGGATGATATAAAGTTTAGCCATTTCCCAGCACGTAACTCAAACTCTGAGTAAGGAATGCGTCTGTGTTTCTAATTACTGTCTAATAACCGTTTTGCAGGGTCAAACACTGAAAATAAGAGGGGGGGGGGGGAGAGCATGAGCAATAGCTTCCTTGTATACCCATGAAGACTCCCCACAAAGGATAAAACTTCCAATTAGTAACTCCCACTACACGTAGTTAAACAAAATTTATGTCTAATTACCAAAAGTTAAAAGTGTGTGGCCTGGCCAGGGAAACTGAAAAGCAGTGTTCAAGCAAAAGAAAATTTTGCCCACAGGCACCCACATTCCTGTCTTCCCTATAGCATGCTCCTTCAGGTTTGCTGTAAAGTGAGAACGTGGATAAAAGCTGTGTTATCCAGCCTCCTCCTCCTCCCCACACTGCAAGAGTCTCTGTCCCGGTGGCATGGCAGGAATATGGAGAGCATGTGACAGATTGGGCTATTCTAAAGCCGTTGCTGCTGCTCGTGGCCACCCCACACCTTTTGAGTCCCCTCCTGTATGGGCAGACCAGTCAGGATCAGTTGCTATACAGGTCTCAGAGTCTGTCATCAGGGTCACAGGTCAGGCTACTCAACTGGTCAGGCCACTCATATATGAACTTCTGTCCTGCCAAAAGATGTTATTCAGTTCTTCTCCCCTCCTCTCTTTGCCAAACAACCTCTGCACTGTCCTGTATGCAAGCTCTCGCATCCTGCCATTCAGCTTTCTAGACTAGCAAAAAAACACGTCTGCATCACAACAAGGAGAAAAAAAATTACTTTCACCTGAAAGGATGAACAAGGAACAATGCATCTTCATGTGTTTGACCAACCAACACAAATGAGACCCCATTTTTGCACTTGGATTAGTCTACCACAAGTGAGAGCCTTCACAGCACCCAAACCACAGTCATGGTACACAGCCATTTGAGAGAGCAGCACAGAGTGATGGGGTTAGTAGCTGATGAACTGTTGCAACTCAGGACTCTGCATTCTCAGTTGCATGACCAGCCCCACTGTCAGGGGGGTGCAATCCTAAACTTCTGTCCTCTACCCTTGTGGAGCAGCTGTCTGCTGTTTGAAGGATCACTCACCTCCCACAGGAGGCGGTTGTGGGTTTCCTGAAGTTAGACTTTTGGCAAAATTCAAAGCAGGCTTTGAGCTGATTCTGCTGTGAGAAACAATCCATAGACAAAGGCAAATTACATGACCAGAATAAGAAGGAGTGTGATCTACCATAGGACTGTAAGACTGATTTTTTACAATTTGTCTCTTTAAGTATGTTTGCTAATCTCATGTAACTAAAAGAGAAAAATGTTGTTACCTTTAAATACTAAACCTTACATAGTGACTAAAGTGAAATCTTATGAAAATTTGCAAGAAGAAGCATCACGTTATACTTTTCAGAGGTGAAACAACTGTGCTACTCTTCATTTTCTCATTTATTGTGAAGAACTGGGCACAGTCTGCTTCAGGAGTCCCATGCGTCTCCCAAGCTAGTGTACAACAAGTGGCTGACTTGCATTTGTGTATCAGGACCTGCTTATAGTGTTAGGTTAGGCAAAGCATCTAACTTCTGTTCAGAAAACAAGATAAAAATGTGCAAAAAGCATTTATGAAAGTAATTTCATGTTCTAGGAAAGTTTACATGCATTGAAGTCAAGTTTCATTTGGAGCGTCAGATGGGATACTATTTAATCCAGATGTACATTCCTAGCCTGCTGATTGTCATTTTGTCCTGGGTTTCTTTCTGGATCAACATGGATGCTGCTCCAGCTAGAGTTGCTCTGGGTATCACTACAGTTTTGACAATGACTACGCAAAGTTCAGGATCGAGAGCTTCCCTCCCAAAAGTAAGGAAATCATTATGTACCACCTATTTGTTATTAAGTAGAAATATTTGTACTAATTTTGAAGTTTCTGTAAGTTCTGTGTAAATATACATCTGATAAGAATACAGGAGAAAGTGGTAGCAGTGTGATGTTAAAATGTTGTAATGCCCTTGCATTTGGATTAAGGAAGTTTTCTGCTGTTTTGCGGGATGGCTAGAGGGTTCAAATTTCATATGCATGCTCAGGCTTTGTACAGTTTTCTGGAAGAAAGCTCAGAGGTAGATCAGTTTACAATAGTCTAAGGAAGTCACAAGATGTACTCCCTGAAGAGTCCTCTTTACAGCAGTCCAGCATCACAGGGACTGGGATCATAAAATTGCTCTAGCAGCAATAAAAGCACAAATTCTGACTGTTTGTACAAATCACGATGCATTCCAAAAAGCATGTTGTATTTTGCTCCACTTTACCCTCAGTATCACATTTAGTCTCACTACTCATACTCTCGTACTGTAATTTGTCCAAATGGAACATATATAGAGCAACTTAAAACACTGCACAGATTGTGTTACTCTTCTGTTGGTAATGAGGAGGCATCACTTAAAAATCTGGTGACTACAACAGTTGGTTCAGCTTCACTTTTTCACTTGGAGATATGTATAATTTTCCATGCAAACTGAAAGCCTTTCATATATTAACCCAGAATTTCAAATCAATTTTTTGTTAACATTTAAGACATATCAGTCAATATTACTAAGTGAACACTCTGAAAAGAAAGTCAACAAAGAGATAGTCTTGGCAAGGAGCATGCAGGCTCTGCAGACTGCAAATTTGGAATCACTGAAAAATGTGTCTGGATGGTACAACACGATTCCATGCTGATACACTCCCAGTTTCCTTCAGATTATCTGACTTGAGAATTAGAGGTGGTACAATCACTGCAGTGGTGATTTCCACCCAGATTTCCAACTGGGCAAACATACCCTGCCAAGAAGATCTGCAGCGTTAGCACTCCCCAAGTGCTAAAGCTTTAGAAAGACTTTTTGTCATACACTTTTCATCCAGCTGAAATGTTTCTCCCTTTTGTATTCTGCCTTGTTTGAGTAGAAAAGTATTTGCTGGACAATTTTCTGGGCTTCTGCTGAGTAGAAGAAATGGGAAGATTCAGACCATGTTGACTGTGGCAATATGACTATAGGAGAGATTCTTCTCCAGCCTCACGATTAAATACTTTTATCTCAGTAGCTGTCAGAGAATGGTGATGCTCTGGCCCTACACCATCCTCTCCTAGCGTCTTCTGCTCTGCTGCTTTGCCAGAAGATAGGTGCTAAGGAAAAGTACCTCACTAAAGAGCCCAGCACACTTATTTCAATCGGGCTACACCCATTTGTGCAATTCCACTGTATAATTCAGCTGAGCTGTACTTTACAGCTTTGGTCTCTATATACGTGAGTTAATCCCTGTGGGGTCTTGTGAAGGTGCTTCAGTTGACCTAAAAACATGATTCTAAGTAAATGCTAGCATACCTGCCAGCTGACTCCCACCTCAGGTGACTCAGGTGCCTGAAGAAATATGGGACTGACCACAACCGAAGTGCTTCAAAACAGGCTTTGTGTGCACAGGTAGTGGCATGGCCATGTATAGACATACATGTCTCATATCACTAGTATCTGATTCCTTGCATAATGCAGCAGCAAGCTTTTTCTGCTGTTGCTGGCACCTAGCTTTTTTAAAACCTCATCTGTAACTTAATAACAAAATTGTATTTCTCAATAAAATATGTTCAGCTGAAACGTGTTTACAAATAAAAATATGAAAAGAATTGGATTAAATCAGTGTTAAAGCTGAAGTCCCAAAACCGGTCTTTAAAAGGAACATTTTTCTGAGTCCTGTCTACATATTGCCAAGACACAGGAAGTTAGGCTGTCGATAAAACATCCATTTAAAAACTGCTCCAAGCATGAATATCTAACAGAATAAGACATGACAGGAGGGTTATTTTTGCAAGAGTACTGAAAAAACAGAAGCAACTTTGCTTTGTGAAAGCAACCTAGATTCGAATAAAAGACTTATATTTTTTCCCCCATCCTTCTTTGTGTCCTGTTCTTATTACCACACATACATACGAATTAACTTTAACTTAAATTTACCTCCTGTCTCAAGCCAAGTGTTTATTCTTTTTCTTCTTTATTTTACTAGAGCTTTACCACAAAAAGACAACAAAGCATCAAACCTCACCAACTTTGAAGGAACTAATTCCTTTACCTAAAAAAGACAAGAATTGTCATGAGAAAATTCCTGCTGAGGTTTTTTTGTCAGTTTCCAAGTTACTATCTAAATGATGAAAGTGGTATTGTTTAGAATTACCTACACATTGTTCCAACCCTGGTATAACATTACATGACAGAGTTCTGTTTGCTTAAAACTGCTCTTTTCCATATTAATAACTAATACTCATTTTGATACACAGAATTCGTAATGGTAGGTCATGACAACACAGATATTAGGCTTTCAGTTTTTGAAAATTAAGCATAAACTTGAGACTGCTGAAAAGACAAGGCAAGAAGGAGTGTAAAGGAAATGAAACAATGAAATTAATTCCGGCTGATGCTCATATTTGCTGCGAGACAAACGTCTAGAAAGCCTCTTCCAAATGAAATGTAATTATATTTCTATGTTAAATTTTTGTAGTATTTCTTTAGAGTTATTCTCTTCACAGTATTTTGAAATTCTGGCTGGGAATATAGGGTAAAATTTCAGTATCAACAACATACTAATTAAGAAATCAATATGCATTTTTCCCCTTATTCTTCCACTAAGTTGATTGCTTTGTTACAAAAGGTACGAATAAATCACAAAAGAATTTACAGCCCAACAAATCTACCGTTCTAGGAAGGCAAACTTGCAGTGCCTGTTTCAGAAAACAGGAAGGTGTTCTTCCTCTACAGTTTAAGTATAAACTGAGCAATACCGCATCCCACTTCCTTCATGAAATAATGAATTTCTGTATAGAATCTGCAGATATTCACCAGATTCTCAACCTCCTTTTTAGTGATGAAATTTTTTGTGTTTGTTACAGAAGACTAGTGAGGGGTCCTGTGACCACAGTTACCCTTACCGGATGTGTTAGAGGGTGTTAAGGAACTCATCCAGAAAGCTGCGGTTGAAGACCCTCCCTCCAGTTTGGCTAATCCATTGCTGAGACAGCAAGGAATGGTGGTCTGAAGTAGCAGAGTTCCTATGATCAGTTCCCTTTCCCACACATCCATGTGTATAAGTCTTACCCACATCTGATATTCTACATCCATATTCCTCTGGTTGTGTCATCGTTTTCCACTTGCAGACTTTGGCTAGATAAATGTTTGTGCACCCAGCTACAACAGCAGTTCTTGCCAGTCAGCCAGTTGAGCAGAAATCCCAGTTGCCAGCTGGGTGATCAGCGTGACCACACATCCACAGTGAAACTTCCAGGAAACTGAGCTTTCTATGCGAGTCTTGTGTGTGAGCCTGAGAGCTCTCTTGCACCTAGGGGTTGCTGGACTGCTTCTATGCAGAGAAACTCTATGGCACACAAATCAGGAATCTGACATAACCTACCATTCATCCATGCAATACTTGGCACATGACTAGATCCAAAGCTTTCTGGAATTATCTGACCCACGCCACAAAGAAGGCAGCATGTGCTCATCCAAATAAGGCCTGAGGGATGTCTGGGCATCATAAGGGACACAGAGACATAGAATATGCCACTACATGTTTTATAGTCCCAGCTGTGTATATGCATGGGGACTAAAGGGGGGGAGATCAAGGTACAATAGCATGGAATTGTTGAGAAGTGTTAGAAAACAGCTATTTTCTTCCAAGCATTGATTGACCGTTCACCTGCCATTCTGTTTATTTTTAAACAGCTTCCTTTTTGTTGAATCAACAGAATAAAATATTTTAAAGCATTTTCAAAAATACGTTTGAAGGAATAATGAGTTCTCTGCTGTGATAGTAATTGGGTATTTTTCAGATTGCTTTCTTCTTAAACCACTCATATAAATCAAACCTTAGCAATAACAGTTCAAGAAAATGAATTACTTTTAATGCTGTAAAGCAAAACATTTAGGATACTTTAAGTCAAATAAGTGATAGCAACTGTATTTTACACAGTTGCATAAAATTCATATTGTGTTACTTCAATGCTCAGTGCTTAATGAATGCCTGTTCCTTCCCCAGGGAGCAATCTGTGTGGAAAAAAAGTCTCATTCAAAGCTCACTGAAACCTCTGGGAGTTCTTCCATTCGCTTCATTTTGCTTTGGATCACTAAATGCATTACCAAATGCAATAAAAGCATTATACTCTAATAGGTGCAGAGACTTGCAAAACCAAAGTCGATGAAGTCTATCCCCTTTGGCAGTAAATGGCTGCTTTTATGTGATGCCCACTATCCCCAGCATTTTTGGAGATATTTCAAGATTCTTGGGCTTTTAGCAGATCAGTCTGAGGAAATAATCTCTCCTTTTTTGAATGCCAAAAGTTATCAAGTATAGAAGCTCCAAGAATACAGCATGTTTTTTATTTTGAATTAAGCTTAAAATAATGCCATAACAAAAGTTAAAACAAGTGAAGAAGCGAGGAGAAATAATAATAAACAAAAAGGAATAGGTGCTCTAATCAGAGGTGATATTATTCTGTGCTCATTGGTTTTCGTAGGAAGCAGAGCACCTAAGGCGATAGCTTCCTCTTTCTTGTAACAAAACAGAGATGACAAGTTTTGGTGCTGCATTATGGCAAAAAACCCCAAATAATATGATAACTTGGAATGGAAGCAGTTTTTTAGCAAATTTACCGTTACTCTAGTCTCAGGGTCTGAAGATGAAATATAGAAGTAATTCAGTGATCATGAGATATGTTAATTGGCACTTTGTTTAAATGGGTGTTTGAGCACTTCACACTGCTTTAAAAATTATGCCAACCCTATTTTTTTAGAAGTTTACAATTTGCTGTTGGAGACCTACTGCTCCTAAAACATTACCTTGATATATAATATGCCTGCCCTATGTCACATATTTACGTATTCTGATAGAGGAATCGCAAATTTCCACTCTTAAAAAAGTTGTCCAGAGGCCTTGAGCAGGCTTAAAAAGAAACATCCTAGTGGTTGTCATTTTTCTTGACCACAACAAAAGTGGACATGCTGTCTGAAGTCTTGGGAAGTCAGGCTGTGCTGTCAGGTAACCGTAAAGATCTACTCTTCAGTCGTCTGTCTATATAGAAACATTTTAGCACTCACTTGTTTTGTTGATTTCCATAGTTCTTATATGACTTTCTTTTTCCTCTCCATTATAGTTTTAACAGATTACATATATTCCTTTTTTTACTTATATTGAGAGAATCATGAAACCCACTTTAGGTCTTTTTTTTGAGCTTGGCAAAGCTAGGTGCAAGTAAATGTTGTATTCAACATTTCCAATATCCATTGCTATATTCCATACACTATTGGAATCTGGATATAGAGACCTCTTCTAAACTATGTAACAAAGGAAATCATATTTTTCAACAAAAATTTCCAAAATAAAACAAGGGTCTTAAAGAAGTGAGCCTGTGTTTACTTGCTGTAAAATCTTGAAGCAATCACTTGAGTACAAACTGATTATCACTAAATATAAATTTGGTGTGTGAAATAAGCAGTCCTACAAAGTACTATAAAATAAATCCTGTGAAGTTGTTTATAAACACTTGCTCATAACTTTTAGTTCAAAAAAGGTGTTTTCTGATTCTGGTCTACTGCTTTTTCATACTCTGTTTCTTTATTCTTACTTCTTCCTCCTTTACTTACATCTTCTCATGAAAGATTTTGAGGCAAGATATTAATGCGTTAGTGCATGAGGTTGAGAGAGTGTTTGAACTGCAGTGGAAGATGTGGTACATGTACCGGAGGATATGTGATGTACCAGAGATAACTTTTCTAGCCACTTCAGGTATCAGTCGCACTGTGGCCATGTTAAACCAGCTTGAAAACACGTGCTTGGCCCTGATGAAAAGATTGTGTGGTGCCCAGGAACTTCCCTGCTGCTTCCACCTACATCAGCTGGTCTTGCAAAAGACACTTTCCCTTTGCAGATCTTGCCCCTGTGGGATCTATGTAGATACTTACAGAGCTAGCCTATGCAGTTACAACTTCACTGGGAGAAGTATTCTAATTAAAGTGATGTTGGACGAGCTTTGGCACAGTTATACGTGCTATGATTCTGCATGCATTATAGGAAGGAATTTTTTTCTTCCATTCCACTACCATTTCCAGTTCTTCAAAACTGAAGATTTGGATCTACTGCAAGGGTAAGAAGAAAAAAACGAGCAGTATCCATACTTTTTGTAAGTAGAGCAGGAGGAAGAAGAATGTAGATCTTAAACTGAGCACCTAAATCTGTTGCTACAAACAGCCACGTTATTCTGTTCAGCCTGGCCGCAGAGATGAGTTGTCCTGGTCAATCTTTGGGTCTTAAAGTGGTTACGCAGTGAAATTCTTGCTCCCTTCATTCTGTGCAAAGCTGACTAACAATATACTGACTGGATAAAGACTAATACAATTCTGTTCTATAGCAGGTTCTACTCTATGAAAGTAAAAAAAACCAACATTGAGTAAATCAGTCACTTTTTCCACTGTACTAAATCTAAACTTTAAAGTTTGCTTTTCTGTGTAGTGAAGACAGTGGTATTTACTGTACTACAAAAACAGTAGTTGCTGTCATGCGTGACAGCTAAAAATACGTGATAAGATGTGTCTGAATACCTCTGGGATGTAGTTTGAGTACTCCTGGCACTTCCTCAGCAGGTTTTATAATGCAGTCATCTGTGAGGAGTGGCATTCGGAAGAGCCTATTTCAAGCACCAGACAAGAGTTGAAGTTATTGTGCACCCCAGTCTGCTGGTAGTTTCATAACATTGGCACGGTGCTGGGGCTCTCCAGCTTTGTTGTCGCACCCTCCAGGACCTTCTGGTGGCTTTTAGCAGTTCTCTGAGGAGCGCTCTGTGCTGCTCTTTCACACACATATGCACTGCAAACCCACTCTGAAGCAATGACATGTGCTGTTGTGGCTCATTCATTTCAAATGATTGCAATCCTTGACTGTGTTTGATAATCTTGGAGTATTACTTATGAATATGTCCTGTTCATATTTCATTTGAATTAATGTTGATGGGACGCCCTGGAGTCTGGCAAAAACATTTTCATTGGCAGTGTACCTTCAGGCTACTGCCTTCCAGTCCGAGCGTCAGTGCACACTGCATGTGGCTGTTGCGGCAGCTGGGCCGTTGACATCTCACTCCCCCAAAGTTGTCTATGAGATACAGTGCGACCATATGAACTCTGTTGCTGAAATGGCAGGTCTTTTTTCCTTTGGGAAATGTTTCTCTGGAAAAAAAAAAGTCGATATTGATGCCTAGCAGTATTAACCCCTTCCTCTCGTCCCCCTCTCCCCACCCCCAGCGAGAAAACAGAGAGGCAATTTACTTTTTTTCATGGATACGTCAAACGAACTTCTTCAGGAGAAGGAACTAAATGACTCACTGGCTTGTTTTTATTATAGTGTCTGTGATATGGCATGACTATGACTTTAATTTGCCAGTAGTGGGGGACACTATTCTCTGTTGTAGTAGCATCAGCTTTGGAAATGAAAACAATTCTAAACTAGGCAATGGCAAGAAAACAATATAATTTGAATATAGTCATGCACTCTAGAATGCATCATTATTCACAGATCTTTAGTAATAAAATTAAAAACTCAGATGAAATAATCTTGTCTCTTGTCCTCCATATTTCATCTTCCTAGGAGCTTGGAGTTAATTGAGATGTCTTGCCTCATAGAGAAGGGAGCATGAGAGCGAAGAGCTTTGATCCTCAGTAGCTTGTATCTGGTGTTAGGCCTCCCTGCCTGTGAGACATAGACATAGCGTGCTGTCTTTCCTTATTCTAACAAAGGTTAAGGCTCTGGAGAATTGAGCCCTGACTCTCAGTATGTCTGCAGGGAAACTTACGTGACTAAATCACAGCAGAAAATATAAGTTACCAAAAAGGGAGAACACATAACAAATGTTCCTTAGTACACGTATTCATAGAAAAGATAGTACAGTTATGTTATAAATAATTATCAGTAATGACACTGTTATAATGAGGACATGTCAATATCAGTCATATATGGGAGAAACTACATCTGTTAGAAGCTGGTCTACTAAGAAACCAACAATTCCTTTCATTGATATAAATGATTGCATTTTTTGTCTCTTTTCTGCAGAAGGGCATTTTCCTTTGTGTGCGTAATGGCAACTAAAACACTTCATTATAAATTTACACTGAAAGAAGATGAACAGCGCTACTTTTAAAATTCATCTGTGGTCAGGAAGCACTGATGCCCGTCTCTTTATAGGGCATGATCAACTTAAAAACACCTCTTAATTTTCTGGGTAACCATGTATATATATTCACAGACGTCTGCTGTTACTTCTTACTAGGGCTCTCCAAATCAAGGATGACAGTGTTACCCCATGAAGATAACAGCGCAGAACAACTCAGTTATGCATATATATGTGCCTGGATATGAAAACTAAAATAACCTTCCTTTTATGTTTCTCACAATGGCTAAAATACTACTCTAGGAAGCAATGCATTCTTTTTTTATGTTTTGTTTTCTCTATCTGTCCGATCTAGCGAGTGGGAAGAAGAAGACATAATTATTCTCTTAATTGGTTAATTATTCTCTCTCAAGTTGGTTCATTTGTCATTCTTTAGTAATGGTGTAGTGTTGATTTTAACTGGGTAATGTTGTCTTTTTGGTAAATAAAAAATGAGAACATATTTTTTAACAGTTTTCCAATGCTTTAGTAGAATGGGGATAAACACCTCACTGCTCAAATTAGAGGTGCCATGTGGCAATGACACCACTGCATGTAGAGGTGACTTCTTATCTTTTTCTACATTGACTGGAACAGGAGACAGATGTTTTGCAGCAAGTCAAAAAGAAGTGTATACTACATGTGGTTCCAGGCAAGGCTTGTAGTTTGGCAAATGATTTCATGGTGAATTGTTTAAAAGTAAAACTCTCTCAGTGAGTGCAGCTATAACAGTTGATTAGCTTCTTACTTTAGTGAGGTTTCAGTAAAAGCTTCTAGGAAATTAAAAGGCATAACTAATTTTATGACTGTGGGATGCCTGAGTACGGGAACTGCACTTCATGGCAAGTTCATCTGGCCAGTTTTATTCACGATTTCCATGATTAGTCTGACTTCCTCCAGAAGTACTTCCCTCCAGAAGTACTTCCCTCTTAGTTAAGGAAAGGCAGCCTCAATAGCAGCTGTTGACCGCTGAAGAGTTAAAAAGCATCTTACCCAGCTCCTCTGCCTGCCATCTGTGAAACAGACTTTTAAAACAAATCATAGAATCATAGAATCATAGAGTCATAGAAAGTTTTGGGTTGGAAGGGACCCCTAGAGGTCATCTAGTCCAACCCCCCCGCAGCGAGCAGGGACACCACTGACTAGATCAGGTTGCTCAGAGTCCTGTCCAACCTG
>Ga0181612_162822_pt1 | contig 14351 bp, 7 predicted proteins | sample HoacroProtozoa21_FD_119630 | JGI IMG/M metagenome (GOLD analysis project Ga0181612, IMG submission 119630) | Hoatzin crop microbial communities from Cojedes, Venezuel. Combined Assembly of Gp0051906, Gp0051904, Gp0051908 | reverse complement strand
CTGCAAACTAGTTTGTTTAGAATAAGACATTAAACCTTCTTTTTTTTTTCTTTTCTTTTTTTTTTTCTTTTTTTTCTTCTTGACAGTCATTTCCATTTTGCAGTTAGCCTGCTCTGTCTTTCCCCCCAGGCACCTTTTCTTTTAATTGAGTTTTGTGCTGAAGTGACAGACCTTTCTATTTGTGGCTTAAATACATTGCCAACTCTTGCGCTCCTCTGTGAAAAGATGTGTCGAGGACTGTGATTCTGTGATTCTGTAGCGGCCACCCTGGCATATGAATGGCACAGCAACCTTTCTCATTCCGCTTCTGCTTCCGGGCACAATGGTGCCAGCGCTAACTGTGCATAGATTTTTCCAATGTAGGTATCTATGCGCTTGAAAATAGGTCTGAAACCCTTTCCTCCTGGCTGAAGCAGGAAGAAAATAGTGATTTGGGTACCCTTGCTTCCACCCACTGGAGGTCAGCACAGATCTTCACAGGGAGAAGTGCTCTGGGCTTGTATGAAAGGGAAACGTTATGCTACTGGGTATCATGCTCAGCGTTGCTAGGGAGGTGTGCTGCTCTGCATTGTACCTGATTGTCATCTCAGGACTCTTGACAGCAAATTACTTACACAGTCCACATTCTTCCACTTGATTGAGGCAAAGAATGAAGTGGGTTTGGGAAAACAGCCACATTGTAAAGAGAAATGATTATTGGTGTTGAGCTTTAAGTAGCAGCCAACTAGGGAAGGGGAAATCAAATTCTTTCCAAGTACATGAAGTCTGCTCATGTCATTTTTATGGGTCAGGGGAAAGTAACTCCTTTCCATTGAAGATTCAGGTTGAGAATCAAGTTGAAGCAGTCAGAGAGGACGATAGATCTGCAAACCCCGCTGAAGACAAAAGTCATCTCCAGTAGTTTTCCAGATGATCAGAATTTCACCCATAGATTTTAATATTCAAAAGGACCCTGACGACTCTTTTGTCGAACAATCTGAATCCCACAGGCTGTGGAATGAAAGGCCAGGCCACTGCAGAGAAAACTAACAAATCTTGAGATCTGGAAATGTGGGTAGAAACTAGTGAGTGAGAAAGCAGGGCTGTCTTGTTCAACTACCTAACTCTCACAAACATTACTGTTTTCATATTAAAACTGTTTTCATATTCCAAATGTCACAGTAAAAACGTAGCAACAAAGGATTACTTGGCTTTACTGTTGCTTAAGAACCAGAATACAGCTTTGCAAGTGATTAATGTGGAAACTGCTTTGGCAGAGAATTGATAAAATAATCTAGACAGAATAGTGAAAACTGACTGTATCAATTTCTCCCTTTTCCCTACAAAAACTAATTTCACAAGCACTATTTAGAAGTTGCAAAGACTTTCTTGGAAGTTTTTTGTCAAAGACCAAAATGAGATGGCATGTGCAAGTGTTGTTGTGTGGATGTAAGTTCTCTGGAAAAATTTTGGGTAGCTTTATTGACAGTTTTTATAGTAGATGTAAGCAAAACAACTTCATCACCAGCAGAAGAATGACGAGTACAAGGTTTAAACCCAGATCCTGAACACAGCCTGTTATTGCTGTCTGTTTAAACAAAAATTTGCCAATACTGAGGGAGGACGAAGAAAAATGTCTTCACTGCTCCTTGTGAAAAGAAAAAAGGAAACACCTAATGTTATTACTGTCAGAAAACAAGGTGTTCCTTTCAGATAAGGACTCAAGAGCGCATTCCTCACTAAATCTCTCCATCAGATGCGTAGCCTGTGTACTCCTGTTACTAACCCCTTGCTCTGTAATCTCTCTGTATATATGTCTAATTTATCAGTTTCTTGTAGATTGTCAGCAGCCTGCTGCCTCCATACCGCCACACGGCTCACAACTAGCCAGGGGGCCAGATTGCCAGACTGTCAGGTAAACCCAACTAACTCTTCTCTCTCTGCACATAGCTGCATGCCCGTCTGCAACTCCCTTCCTGTACGAAAGCTCTTCGCTAACAGCAAGCTCTGTTAAGGAACAGTGATAATTTCTGCAGTGACAGTACAAACACGAATCACAGCATTCACACACTCACATCGATGTAAAAATATGGAAAAGAATGCAAAGTTGGATCTTGCAGTCCTCATTTGGTCCTTTTATGCAGACAGTTTCTCAATGATGCCAAAATAGTAATGATTTTATTGGGTTGCTAGATAAATTTATGTAAAAGGGGGCCTTTTAATTTTAGGGGTAGGTGTAGGTTTCTCTTTTTGTGAGGTGGTACGTTGAAGGCGCTTGCGACCTTTTAGCAGACACCTGTCAGAAAGCTCTCCGTGACCTGGAAACTCAGACCCACCGCAGGCAGTTCTCAATCTTGTTAAAAGTAAACTCTTGGTGTCCTTGCTCGTACGTGGTGCAAAGGCCAAATCACGCTTCTGAGTCGGTTGAGTTAATCAAGGCACAAAACCAAACCCAAGCAAAAAGAGATGACAATACTTTTCTTTATCTGTTCATGGTATATTCTGTGGATACATTCACTTATGCCTGTGCTCTCATTTGAAATAGGTTACATTATTTTTAGACCTTAGCCTGATCTGTAGTGACCGAGTTGATCTATAGCCCTACATATAATTATTTCCTCCGCGGCACTACGCTTCATGTGCGTGGAATTCTGCAGTGATGCCCACTGGGGAATGAGAGCAGTGCAGCCTTCAGACCGCGCGCCAGGCACTGCCGAGCACTGATTCCGCGAGTCACAGGAGGTCTCTTGGTGGCCTTGGAGCAGCCGCTTAATTTGTGCCTCTCTTTTATTACCTATGAAGTGAAAGTATTATTAACTTCCTTACTGTATATGGGTATTATGAAAATTTTACTGAGAAGTTGGTGAAAGCTCATTATAACCGAGAAGTGCGATTTACTGGTTTGCAGTTTGGAGTTTTGCAACACACTGAAAAAGAAGTTACTAGTTCCATTTAAAATCCTTGTGAAGTGGTTTCTGCTGTATTTTAGATGTTACAACAATTTGAGACTATCATTAGATGCTTTGGATACATGGAATTTTAATGTCAACAAGTCTTATTTTAACCCTATTTAATTTACCATCACAAAACCAAAGCCTATTCTGTTCCTTCCAGAGCTACTCTCCTGGTGGAGAAGATGCTCTGCTACCATCCCTCTCTAAATGCTAACAAACAATTGCTCCTGCAATTTTAAAAATTCTTCTCAGAATGGAAGACCTGCCTGTTTTACTACTGCTATACGCTTGTCTGCAAGCATTGGTTTGTTCTGCAAACAAACCCTCAGAAAGGGATAAGGTCCAAAGGAAAGTCTCAGGGTTTGCTGATTTGTCCCTGAATTCTTCCTCAGTTAGGAAGACCTCATTAGCTACAACCAGAACTGGAAGTGGTGTTCAAGAGGTCTTTCTGGTCACATTTCCAAATCAAACCCCTGGTATGTGGGAAACAATAACGATAATTAAAAATGTGGTTAATATTTAAAAAAATTCAGATCAGTCATCCCACAAACACCACACGCCTGTATCCCTAGCTGAACTATTGACTTTCAAATGACTATCGGTTTTTACCACTAGATTGATACCCTTCTGGTGAATTGAAAACAGCACACTATTTTTGATACATTAACACTGTTGCCTTGCTTGTCTCGACCGCATAGCTGCACAGTCTCGTAACGCAGTGAAGTGTAACAGCAGATTTAATGCAAGTCAGCATGATGGCAGGAGTTGTTGAGTGCTTTAAATAAATTATCTGAAATCTGGAATGAAAATCGAAGGCATTGAAAGAACCAGTTACACTTACCGAGGTTCTGAATTTCGAAATCCAGCAGAGGAGGAAGACAGGAGCTTGTACTGCCCTTGCTTGTCCTCTGACAGTCCCTCCCAGGATGGCACATACGCTTTCAGTCACATGGTGATGCCATTGAAGGGAGATTCAAGCCCTGCCCGCTCCCAAAGTCACCCATTTTAGGAGAGAGGTGTGCCGCTTTTTGAAGTCTCTAACATGACTCTTGCAGTAATGTGACCTCTCAGTGGCATTTCACCCAATAGCTTGTTAAGGCTTGTCATTCACACAGACGTTTGCTGCTTCTTGCAATATGCCTGAGCATGTCCAAACTAGTTCATATGCCTGACTAGAACACAGATAGATTCCCTCTCAACTCCAACATCAAATACAGAGCTTTTTGCCTCATCCATTGTCTATACTGAATTCCAAGTCGGACTTGTGTAACTGGATTTTCTGGTAATTGTGGTTCCAGTGCATAGGCTTTGGTGAACCTCACTGGATAGGCTATGAACAGATTCAAGCCAAATGAAACTCCGGGACACATCTAGTCAATTTATTTGGCTATACGTGTCTCTGTCTTGTTGCTGAAGTCTGCAAATTTCAACTGGAATCTGATCTGGAGAATCTGTGAGAACCTTTCTTAAGAGATTTTCTGAGTAAGCTGGTGCAACAATGCATGAAGGTCTCACTGCCTTCCACGCATCACCTCAATTTCTAGGTCCAGGAGTATGGGGCAAGCAACCAAACCTAGGCCTACCCTGAAAGTTACTGGATGATGTTCACCCTTCCTCGCATCTGTAGGTACCTGTCTGATGGACTACATTAGACACGACTAAAATATCGCCATCATCCAATATTAAAGTGCCTGTCTTGGGATCATATTCAGGTTTCTGCTGAATGCAATGAAAACCTGATTTTCGTTATTAGGGGCCAGACTCTAGACGCAAGTTATCTATTAATAAAAAATGAAAAAACAGGCCCCCGGAACCTTGGAAATGAAATTAATATTATTTTTTAAGAGGAAATAATGCTTTTATTTCATATAAAATAGGAAATAAATTAAAAATAAGGTAAAATATTACTGCATGCACAGTGGTTGCATTCTGAAAATATCACTGGTCTGTTTATATTTTCCATTGCTGATCTGTTACAGTTACAATCAGTGCCAGGCAATATTGCATGCAAATAGCGTCTGTAAGACAGAGAACAGAGTACTAACACCGAAGGGCTTTGCATTCTATGTTCCAATTGATTTTTTGAAATACACCTTTATCATTTTGAGTGCTGGAGAAAAAAAGAGCTGCTTAAAAACCAACAGCAACGCTAACACAAAAAATGCCACGACTTCATTCACCGACTGAATGAACAGATCCCCAAATGATACCAGCCTTTAAAAAGAGGTTTACAAAAATGTCTGTTAAAACCAAGTGTTTTAAAAGCTGCATATATCCTGTGGGGGGAATGCAAGAATGTTCTTCCCTATTCTCACTTAATAGCCAACAGCTTCAGGCTCTGCTGTGTCTCTGGGTTGCTTGGTGTTACTAACCTCACCTGCCTTCCCCCGCTGCCGGTGCCCGTCGAGGTGCCTGGCAGCGCCGCTCCGGGCCCTGCTGCCCCGATCACTGGTACTGCCAGAAAAAGCACACCGCGTGCCGTGTGTCCCCTGCCGATTCTGATGCCGTTTTTGTTTATGTACTGCTATAATAATCCGCATTACTGAACTGGATGTGTGGGGTTTTTTCTGAAGAGGGGATGGTGTAACAGTAGAGTGTTAGGATAAGATTCAAACGTACTAGGAATACAAATGATGGATGGATAGATGTTACTGCAAAGGTACCTGATAACCCTGTAATTTTTCTTCTCTTGCTAATGCCCCTAATATTTATTATTGGTTGGAAGGAGAATGGTGAGACAAAGTTTTATATTCCTGCTGTGTGTAGAAGTGTGGCTGTATTTCAAAGTGAGAAGCAACGCAGAATTACCACGAAGAGAAAATGAATGGGAGTCTAAGCACAGTGCTTCCTAATCTGAGCGTAGTCTGGGATAGTTTGTAGTACAGTATTTGCAGTCAGGGCTGACTTTGTACTGAAGGTCATCCCAAAACATTATTATGGTTGCACATATTTCTGTAGAGGAGAGTCTTACGAGTCTCAGAGGCCTCTTTCAGGCCATTGCTGTACATAACTAGTCTTAACACTGGCCATTTCCTCACCAGTCCTTTGCCTCGGAGCAGGAACTTCTGGTGTTTCTTGCTTGTAAAGCTGGGAAGGAAGCCCCGAAAGACAAACACATCTCTGCAAATGAGCAAGGAAAATATCTGTTAAGTTTCTGTTCCCTTCTGACAGTTAGAGAAGTCCTTTGAAAAAAGAAATGGGGCAGCAAGGGGGGAGAGTCAGGTAACATGACCACCTCCTTGTTTGTCTTCCCCAAAAGTGATGTTAAAGTTCTAATTCACTTGTATTTCTCTGAAGAACTTAGGCTTAGGAGAAGCACTAGTCTTATCTCGAAAACTTAGGAGGTGCCAAAGTCAGGAGCTGGCTCTTGATGACTGGATAAGTTTGGGAGTAAATGCAGACCTTTTGGGTCCATCTGCAGCCACTCCTGACACAGACTCATTTGAGTGGAGCAGGCAAAGATCTCACTTGGATCCCTCTTTAGATGCTGTATCTGCTTCTGTATGTGGCAGAATATGGCAGAAGAAAAGGATAGCTACCGCCATGGAAACAGTTATTTAGAGAAGAGAGGTTTGGTGTCTTCTCAGAGCATTTGGTTAAACAAGTCCAACTACTAAGCTTCAAGAAAATATTTTAGATGAAATATTTATGCCTAGGTGCTTAGGGTTAAATCTGTGTGTAAACTGAAGAGTCATCGCCCATAACAGTAAACACTCTGGGACTGTCCTGCTCGGACAGCTGAGCACAAAACAGAGCTTGTGAGGTCCTGAGCTTCTCTAATCCACTCTCACCAGCCATTTTGCAGTCAGGAAACTCCTCTCCAGCAGCCTCAATGGGAAACAGAATCTAACTTAAGACATGCAAGTCTATGATCCTCACATAAGCCCAGAGGTGCAAGGACTATAGCTCCTGCTGAATTGTAATACCTGTGGATTTGTGGTCATAGTCTCCTATGTCTTCTCCAATTTGAAAATGTGGACGTTGCCATCTACTTTCCTAACGGTGACGGTGCACGCTTGTTTCTCTCTTCAAGCAAGTGCAATGTCGTTTCTTTGTTTCCCTAAGTAAATGCTACATGTGGAACTACAGATATTTTCAGTACCGCTGGCATTTCCAGTGGCAGATTTTCAAATACCTCTGGCATTTCAAATTGATTCATTTCCAGCAATAGACTAATTGCATTCCTCCAGCCAGCACTCCAATAGTCTGTGCTGCAGAGATAATATGTAGCAGCATGGTTGCTAAAGAAGGAAAATGGAAAAGGCAAATTTTCTTAAAGACAGGGACATAAATGATTGTGCTTCATCATAGATCACACTACTGAGCTTGGAATAACTTCAAGATTAGAACATACGAAGCATTAGGAAAAAAACCTCTTCCCAGACACATTAAAGAAGTGATTTGGGGTATTTTTTTATAAATTGTATTTACTTGCATTCTGTTTTGGGTCCTGTGCAGCCCGCTGTGGGTGACCCTGCTTCGGCAGGGGTTTGCACTAGATGACCCACAGAGGTCCCTTCCAACCCCAAACATTCTGTGACTCTGTGAAAGTTTAATGGCTGTCACTTAGCTTGACATTGGCTAGATGAGCTGAAGTTCACCCTTTTAAAACAGGACAGGCCAAGGCTCAGGAATCATATGGGACTTCAGCTGCGTCCACGTTGCCTGCTGCAGTGTAGCACAGACTGCTGAGCTGCCTCTAAATGAACAAACCTTCAGCATCCAAAGCTTTTCTAGCAGGAGCAACCTGGAACTGTGCAGCCAGCAGCGGGGGTGTTTGTGTTCGCTGTCCCTTCTGTTTGTGCTGCTGCTCCAGCCCTACCTCGTCTGCTGAAAGCTAAGTCAGACCTCTCTGCACTACATGGCAGCGTGCTCTATAAATGCAGATTTAGAGGCTCAGAAGGTGAATGCTGTTATCAGGCAACTAGCACATGGAAAACAGTCAAATGGCAGAAGTACCTGACAGAACTGAAGACGATTCACAGCATGACAGCATGTTGGGGGTTTGAAGGGCCCTCTGTGGGTCCCCCAGTCCACCCCCCCTGCCGAAGCAGGGTCACCTACAGCAGGCTGCACAGGACCTTGTCCAGGAGAGGCTTGAATATCTCCAGAGAAGGAGCCTCCACAGCCTCCCTGGGCAGCCTGTGCCAGGGCTCCGTCACCCTCAGAGGGAAGAAGTTCTTCCTCATGTTCAGCTGGAACTTCCTCTGCTTCAGTTTATGCCCATTGCCCCTAGTCCTGTTGCTGGGCACCACTGAAAAGAGTCTGGCCCCATCCTCTTGACATCCCCCCTAAAGGTATTTATATGATCTGTGCTTACACCCCAGGGTTTCTTTCCAATAGATACCTGTCTCTGAGAGGATAGGAAGAGAGTGAGGAAAGAGGGCAGAGAAAATTGTGTGCACCCAACTCTTGTTGCACAGATAGCCAGTCACAGCTTCCAGTTCCAGGGTAGGTCTGCAGAGCAATAGCTGCTCTTAGTCTACTCCAGAACTTCTCAGATATCCTCAGGTACTTAGAGAATTAGCTGTGGTGACATAAAGCTCCATGTTCACAAGACTCAAAACCTCATTGATTTTTATTCTATAAGCAGCTATCACTGCAGCAAAGACATGCTTTAAGAGTTAGTTAATGAAATCCTTCTGGGTCCCATCAGATACATCTCATCCAATACGCAGTCTTATCTCCAATTTTTAGCTTTCTCTTCCTTATTAAACAGTTCAGCCATAGGCAGGGTAGGGAGATTTCTTGATTAAAATAATTTGGGTTAGGCTGAAGCTTCAAGCTCTTCTGGAAGAGACAGTATACTCATTCAAAGAAGAGAATATTATTGCTAAATAAATCTTGGTGAAGCAGTCCTCAAATTGAATTTTGCTGCACAGAAGTCTCCTGCACAACAGGAATGACCCTATACCTACTGAACTCATTTGACTCAACACCCACTGAAGAACATCACTGGCCACTGCATGAAGATCTATTCATTGTCTTTGGCCTTGAGTACATGCAAAAAATGATGAGTACATTCTGTGTCGTGGAAGCCAATGTCAGTTGGGTAGTACCTGTCACTGCTTCCTGGGATGATCTTGCCACACACTTAGATATTCATTATGATAGAATCAGTCATCTGAAACCATCATTCTTTATCAAATTCCAATAAATCAAATGTCATATATTTTGAGTATTTTGCATTACTATCATAATACCAGTTTGTGCAGACTTATAGGATTACAGGTGTATCAAAAAGCAGGAAGGATTCATCTCATCTTGAGCAATTTGTTTTATAATAACTTCCTTTTTTTTTTCTGACAGCTACCCAATAGAGAGGAGTTCAAGTACTTTTACAGGATCTCTGTCAAAATAAACTGATAAAAAGCAGTACTGAATTAGCACATTTCCTGGATGACCTAACTTTACTTCTTCCTTTGTCAACTCTGCCTGTTTATAGAGCACTGAAAAGCAGTTCTGACACTGCAGTAGAGTTATTGCTAGACACATGCAAACATATGTGATTTTTCTTTGTAAGAACATACTACCTCTGAAGACCAGAATTCAAGCAGTTTATACAAGACAAAATCCTGAAAGTAATTCGGCCACCAGAGTATTATCCCCAATGTCAATGTCTTCATTATGTCATCATCCGGGACTTACACAAATTAATTATGATTATATCAGAATAAAGCACAGATGTCTGGCTTCTATATCAGACTTTTGAAAATTTGCTTTTGCATGTAACTGCAGTGGGTCATTTCAGAATCCGTATTCTGATAGTTTCTGCATATACAAATCTAGGCAGTAGAAAAGAATGGCACAAAAAGAACACAAACATCAATCAAAAATTCCTAGTATCACTATCCTAGCAGTAGCCAGCCACCTTTCATATAAAAGGAACAGCTGAAACACACACCGGATTTCCTCGTCTGGCTTTTCCTGATTTGAACCCAAGAGCTCTACTTCAATCAAGTTTTTGTTTGCCATCTTTTTTAATTTAGCTAATTTATTTGGTGGAGAAAGGGAAGGAAGATGGCTTGAAATTTGCAGGTTGAAGTGAGTGACAGTGCTTGCAGTAGCAAGGTCTTTTAGAAGAAAGTTTTGTGTTTGCTCCCAAAAGAAGTCAGAGTGGATTCATGTAGGGTCCTGGCAGAGTGTGTTCCCTGGCAACTTCTCTTTGACTACAAAACAGATAAAGAAAAGCAAGTGCAGTGAAAGCCTTTCTACTGTCGAGTTTCAAAAAGTCACTTACAATTTCTTTCTTTTTTTTGGTGGTATTAATCTGCTTTCCACCTTTGCACATCATCAGTAGGTGTACTCCTTAGGCAGGATAAACAAAAAAGTGTATTCAGTCATTTTTACAAAATTTGTAGAAAAGATGTTTTTTGAAAGTTACAGGTAATAATGAATGGACTCTTAAGTTCCCTAGCGAGAAATTCCCTGCCTCGTGCCAAACCTTTTGTACTATCAGTTTGATATTTCCTCTAGTGGCACAAAGCTGGCAGGACTGGCACACACTGGATGGCTCACTGCCTTGGACTGTGCATTCTGGGGCAGTGTAAGCAGGAGAGCATATAGCTCTGTTCTGCCAAATCAGCACTGTCGGATTATGAACACTATCCACTAGGGAGAAGAGTGACCTAGGACCCTCAGTAATAATAGCTATAACCTGTATGAAAATGTGGTAGAAATTAAAGTACAACCAGCTCCCTACGTGCCCACTTGCCCTTTCCAGACGAGAAGCTGTCTCATAACGCAGTTCCCAGTCTTCTCTGCCATGTATAAGAGATACAAAGATGAGTCATTTTACTTTTCAGTAAGCCCTCCTCACTTCTTCCCCTCCCATCCAGCTTCCCTCCTCACAGACATGTCTTGATTGCTAGTGTCACATTTTAGCATTCATATCTTCTGGTATAATGGTAAACATATGTATTCCAAATAAAAAGACAGTTCAAACATTTTTAGGTTTATTTTTAAAAGTGTAGCATAAAATGATTTTACAATGGTATCTAATTTTGTGTGTATGTGTTAAGATACACAGACTTCTGTCCAGAAACTAATCAATTCTCGCTTCTTTTTGTCTTCCTTTCTTTCTGTCCTCCTTTCTTTCTTTCTCAAGTTGAACTGGAGTTGGATAATTCTTTAAGAATCCAAGTTCCCAGTCAGAATTTTGAATGCATGACATATTCCTATCATGACATCAAAATTATTTTTGTGTCCTTGAAAAATACACTTTCAGTATTACTATTATTATTATTATTCAGTAGGATTCTTAGTTAATTCCGTATTGTGCCACATAAAAATGATTCTGGTAATATTATCATTTCTACATATATATTATTTTCAAAAATTTTCCATTTCTAAATATGGTTTCTTTTCTATTAAAACAGGATTGAGGTGTCAAATTTCCCTCAGAACAGCTATTCTATCGGTCTTGTTTTCCAAGATCAAATAATTATGTTCTACACATACACAGAAACACACACACACAAGGGATTTAATTATCCATTCCCTTGCAGCTATCTTATTTATTTGTGTAAAATAGGTGATACATATGGATGAATCAAAATGGCACATGCTGCTTTTCATACAAATAGTTGCACAAAAATAAAAGGAGGCTCAACCCCAAAACTTTTACAAAAATTGCAGGAAAATATTACCTAACACACACGGTCTTTATCTATATTCATATGAAAGGATGCATAAGAAGCTAACTACCACATCTGTAGCAGTATTCCTAGTCTAGACAAGGTCTTATAATTTCAAAAGAGATTTTTAGGTCCATCTGAGAGCTATTAGTCCTCTAGGTCTCAAGATGGGATCCTAGATGCATTAATTTTAGGTAAGAGTGAAACAGTAAAACAGTTTAAAGAGGAGAGGTTAGTTACAGAACAGGCAAAGTAGGTAATATACTATTAGCTTCCTGTGAAAAATTAAAAAATTAAGAAAAAAATTATTGAAGAATTTATAATATCATTACAAAACCAAATTTTCAGAAAATCCTTGATGTGTGCAAAAACTTGTACCTTCCTTGAAGACATTAATGGGAAGCAAAAATTCTTAAAGGAGGTTTAGCTTCCTGAAACAGATTAAAACAAAAATCCATCTGCATAACGCAAATGAAGACTAAAAACATTTTGAAAGACATATTTTTTTTCCTGTAAATAAGTTGCCAGTGGCTGACAGCTTTTGTATTTATTTCTACTTTAAAAACTTTAAAGCTCGCTTTAGCGAGTCACAGGTGGGGAGGTCTTATTATCAGGATGTTTCCTAGATGCTTTTTGCTATTACTCTTTTTAAAGAAGGCAAACATATGAAGGAAAGTAATTTCTATAGGCTGGTATTCACTGTTAAAAGAAAATCTATATTCTTGCTGAATGCTCTACAAATACCCCCAGGCACATATGAATTAAATCTTACACATGATGAAAGAGTTATTGAAAGCTGTATTAACCATGAGGTTTTCCTCAGCACCTGAGCTAAAATCCTTCAGTACAAAACACTGATGATTTTCACAAAAATTGGTAACTTTAATACGAACTCAGACAATAAGTGCTACTAGGTAAAGGTGGGTACAGTATGCAGAAAGAAGAAATTGAGGTAGAACGTGGTCATTGCTAGCATCTCATTTTTTTGCTGCACTCCTGAAAAATGAGCATAGTAGACCATTTTTTTTCTGTCAGAAGATTCTTGCTGCCACCTTGCTTTATAAAAGTACATTTATTTAGTCAGGCAGCTGACCTCAGGAGAAAGAGAAAAGGCTTGTATAAATCTGAGAAAGAAGCAAATATTCATTCTCTTATAGTCCATAAAGTATTATTAACGAAACATTAAGTGGATGAACTTACTCTCAAATTATATTTTGGATAACATACTGATGTCATTGTGGTGCCCTTCACATTACATCAGTTTATCCTGTGTTGAATACTAAAACGTTAGGCATAGGTCATTTCATAGAATAGAATCATAGAATCATTAAGGTTGGAAAAAACCTCTAGGATCATCAGGTGCAACCGTCAACCCAGCACCACTATGCCTGCTAAACCATGTTGCTGTCCCAGTCCTCATCTGTGTATCAGTTCAAGATAATGCTATTTCTCTAACAAAAGCAACAGGGTAACACATCCCACTTCCCTTTCTTTTGATTATTGAATGGTTGCAGTGCACTGAAAGGATTAAGCATTGCATAATAATCACAATATCAAGACAAGTATCACTAAGGTAAAGTACATTAAAGCTGTTTCAAGGTATATTTTCTCATTTAACCTTAGTATAGAGAATCAGATGTTTAGCTCCTAGAAGAACACAGATGAAACTGGGAAAGTTTGGTACACTTAACTGAAAATGTAAGTGTACCATTAGCATTATTATATGCTAATGCTAGACACACAAAGAGTCTAAAATTTTTGAAACTTAAATAACCTGTTTCACAAAAAACATTCCAGTTGCTACCCTTTCTCACAGGAACAGGCCTTTGTAATTTAATTCTTGTTTGAACAACACTACTCGTGTCTGTGATTTTCAATAGGGTCAATAAAGTGATTATATCATCAGCATCTTATATTTCCTTTCCAACACCTTCATACCTAAAAAATCATTTTTTGCTCATGTTGGCCCAATATCTACATGATGTATTGTTGAAAAATTTGATTGAATTATTTCTGTAGTAGAGAAACAAGCACTTTTTTCTGGCAGTTATATTGTGCTAATACCAAACCAAAGCTAGAAACCTATTGAATCAGCATTTTTATACTTACTTAGAAGAGATTTGATTGAAATTTCCACTAATTAAAATTACTGGATCTTAGCCTACTTAGTGTAGTACAAGTTTTGAACCAAAGCATAAAACATAAATTTAAGAGCTGCTATTGTAAAATGAACACAACATTAATGAGGTCATATTAGCAAGATGACAACCTTGCAAAAATCACAATTTTTGTAACTTTGTATTATTGGTTTTCATCACCCATATACAAAATCCTGGATTAAAACTTAAAAAATCTGTCGCTTGTGGAATACTGCACAGGAGAGATAGTACAAAGGGGAATGCTGATCTTTTCTACCTGTTAACCACTTCATTTTATATGCGACTTCACCTTGATATTTTTTTCCTATAAAAAGAATGACAGAATAGTTTGAGTTGGAAGGGGCCTTGTAGATCATCCAGTTCCAACTTCCTCTGCCATGAGCAGGGGCACCAGGTTGCTCAAAGCCCCATCCAAACTGGCCTTGAAGACTTCCAGGAAAAGGGAATTGACCACTTCTCCAGGCAACCTGTTCCACTGCCTGACCCCCTCATAGCACAGAATTTCTTCCTTATATCTGGTTTAAATCTACCCTCTATCAGTTTAAAGCCATTACCTCTTGTCCTATCACTACGCGTTCTTGTAAAAATTCCCTCTCTGGGTTTCCTGTAGGCCGCCTTCAGGT
>Ga0181612_139818_pt1 | contig 14351 bp, 9 predicted proteins | sample HoacroProtozoa21_FD_119630 | JGI IMG/M metagenome (GOLD analysis project Ga0181612, IMG submission 119630) | Hoatzin crop microbial communities from Cojedes, Venezuel. Combined Assembly of Gp0051906, Gp0051904, Gp0051908 | reverse complement strand
CAGTAGAGAGAAATGAGAAGCCCTGAGTTTGTGAAGTCATTTTCATTGCTGTTAAATGGAGATTGCACTGGTGTAGAAGACATCTGGTTTCACTTTCATCTACAGGAATTTTACTCATATGTAATTTCATTCATGGATATGTTGATTTCACTGAAAAATCTTTTAGAAAGCTGGTCAGAGACAACAGTTGACCACCTTTTTGTCCCAGTTAGCAGACGAGGATGAAAAGCAATCTAATTTCAAGCTACAAGTGTGAATTTTTTCATACATGCTAAAACAGGCCTATTTTGGCTTTGAATACTAGTTCTAGGTGTATTCTGGCAAGGTGGCTGGCAAAAGATCACCGGCATGCCCCAAGTGCAAAAATGCATGCTGAATTGCTAAGGTCAACAAACAAGTAACAGAATCTGACCGCACTTCTTTTTATCAGAAAACTGCCCTACAGGGAGGTGCCACAAAACAGGATTGTCATCATGGTTTTTGATTCCTGTCTCATTCTTTAAAATTGTTAAAAGATAATGTGCTAGTCAAAGTGTTACTCTCATTACTAAAATCTAATTAAAAAGGTATCAAAGGCAGGACAACTGTCATCAGTGCCTGTGAGTGAAAAAGAAGAGGTTTACATGATGTGTGCTTTCGGTTGTTGAAAGCAGGAACGAAAAAATAGTATGTGAGGCATTTATGACTTGCAGCTCATCTGTGTATGCGAACCCATACAAGCTTGATGTGATAATAAATTAATGACTACCAGTTTAGTTCCACTTTTACACATCTTCACTATCTTCATAAGCCAGATTTCTGAATCTTCAGTTTCACATTTATAGCTTTAGGAGAAAATTTCAATGTGAAAGTGCCTTTACCTCAGGTGGGTGAGCTTTCTGTACCAAGTGAAATAATAGTATGGAATTTCAAACCACTGGCAGAGGAAGAGCTTAACCAACTGACTTAATTGCCGATGAAGAAACAAGATTTGTAAACTGTTAGTAATGCTGAGATAATGCTCTGAGCATTGTTGTGGGTTTGTGTGGCAAGATTTTGGTAGCAGAGGAGCTACAAGAGGGGTGGCTTCTATGAGAAGCTGCAAGAAGCTTCCCCCATGCCTCACAGAGCCAGTGCCAGATGGCTCCAAGATGGACCTGCCACTGGCCAAGGCCAAGCCAGTCACAGACAGTAGTAGAGCCTCTGTGATAACATATTTAAGAAGGGCAAAAACCTGCTGTGGAAGAGCAGTTGAGAGAGGAGTGAGACTATGTGAGAAAATAAGTCTGCAGACACCAAAGTCAGTGAAGAAGGAGGAGGATAAGGTGCTCCAGACGCCGGAGCAGAGATTTTCCCCTGCAGCCTTTGACAAAGACCATGGTGAGGCAGGCTGTCCCTCTGCAGTCCATAGAGGTCCACGATGGAGCAGATCTCCACCTGTAGCCCATGGAAGACCCCACGCCGGAGCAGGTGGATGCCCAAAGGAGGTTGTGACCCTGTGGGGAGCCCGTGCTGGAGCAGGCTCCTGGCAGGACCTATGGACCCATGGGGAGAGGAGCCCACACTGGAGCTGGTTTGCTGGCAGGGCTTGTGACCCTGTGGGGGACCCACCCTGGAGCAGTTTGTGAAAGACTGTTCTCCATGGGAAGGACTCACATAGGAGAGGTTTGTGGAGAACCGTGTGACGTGGGAGGAACTTCACGTCTAGAGCAGGGAAGACTATGAGGAGTCCCCTCCCGAGCAGGAAGGATCAGCATCGTGTGATAAACTGACCACAACCCCATTCCTAGGCATTTATCTAGGCTAAACCAAAACAGCTGATTAGAACATTAACATTCTATAAAATAAAATGTATACCTTTCTCAAGGGATGACAAAACAACCATCCACAGAAGTATGAAGTCCAGAAACATTTTTACGTTAAAAAAATGGTGTATGATGATCAAAAGTATCAGAACTAACAAAAAAGCATATAAATAAGTCTACTAATGTCTCTGTAACAAACTAACTGGTATGGATAACCACAACATAAAAAACTAGATTTGAGTCAAATTAACGTTAACATTTAAAAGTTCTAGATGCTGTTAAGACAAAAAAAAATTTAAATAGTTTTAATGTGTAGTTCATTCAGCAAAGACAGCTAGACGCATGTTTATAAAAACATGGAATATTGTCTTGTTCCAAATTATGTTTTGGACTTCAAAGATTTCCTATATATTTTCTTTGAAGACAGGAATGCAACATCTATTGTCTTGAGGCCTAAATACCAGAAGTTCACGGATCAACTGTTGAATACTGCATTTCACAGTGTTTTCAGAGAACTCAACACCATACTCCTCTTAAATACAAAGTAGCTGTTTATGTCAGAAAGTTTTTTCAATGCTGAAACTTTTTTAAATCCATCACCAACACTACACTTACAAAACACGTTTGCTAAACATGACAGAACAGATGGACTACCAGGAAAATCAAAATCCCTTTCAGATTTTCAGAATATAATGGCTGCACTACATTGAAAGACAAGTAATCCTCTACAGGGCCAAAAGCTGAAGATTTTCTCCCCTATTATCCTTGTTAGCTCCTTTATGAAAAGTTCAGTGGGTTGCTTCAATTTTTGAGGTTCTGAGGTCCTGGGATGAACGTCTGTTTCAAAAAAAAAAAAAAATTCTAAACTAACACTGAATTACTGAGCATTTTATAATTTTTTTTTGCAGACAGTAGCTGATGGGTGGATTTTAAGAAGCACAGATCCTTTTAGAAGAGGTGATAACCTGCGTGGCCTAAGCCAGGTTCTGAAGGATGCAGGCTGTGTAGCCCATTGTGCAGCTGCCACAGGCCAGCAGTTCACAGGTAACACACTATATACATTGCCTCACTACCTCATTTCTTCAATTCCACTTGCACGTTTTTGCAAAATGTGGACAATCATGTTGATATTGAACACTGACTCATTTTCTTGTTACACACCTGATTATCACTTAGTACAGAAGTCGTACAAATTTAGAAAGATTCAATCTCATCACCAAGAGACAGAGTAGTATCAAATTCCTCTAATTTTAAGTTAAGGGCTCAGAATTCACACATGCAAGGTTTAAAAACACTACAATATAGTATGAAAGGTGCCAAATATGTTCTTTACACTGTTAATTTCCAAATAATGAACAAAAACAGGGTGGGAAGCATAAGACAAAAAGATGATCTGGAAATATTATAAGGTATTGTATCTTCTTGTTCTAATGCCTTAAATACGTTAAACAGAAAAACTCCTTTCTGGATAAATATCATCTGTAGGTTCAAAGACATCATTCACTCAAGGTGAGTACAACAGAATAACTTACCTCAGTACATCAAAAAAATCCGCAATGAGAAGACACTGAGGACTTGTGTACATAAATATCTTGCCATGTTTCATTCAAGACTAAAAAATTAACATTAACACACACATCTAATTAAACCAGCTGGTGGCACTCTTGTGCCACTGTTTTGGATTTAATATGACAGTTGAGAAACACTACATAAATCTTTTTTAAAAGCCTCCTTCTGTCCCTAAGCAACAAACTAAAACGAGGGAAACTGAGTAAGCAGTATCCAACAGAGAGCTATACGCTTGCAACACTTTGTTGAAAAGATAACTACTATAGCTTGCATTTCCATTACATCAGTACGTTGAATTCTTCAGACTCCAACTTAAAGAACTAGAATCCATTACTTTCAAAAGAGAACTCAAAAATTAAACACAGTTTAAACATAATTTTTGTAATTTTGTCCCAAAGGAGGACAAAGATGCGAAAGAAGAACCGAAATTTTTCTTTGCAAACTCTTTGAGATGATGTATTCATATGGAATGAGTAAGAGCACACAATATAGAATGATGAACACCTCATTACAAAAAAAAAATAATCAATTTTCTGCTTTCCTTTGCAATGGGTTTTTTTTTACTCTGGAGAAAAGGAGGCTGAGGGGACACCTTATCACTCTCTAGAACTATCTGAAAGGAGGTTGTAGCAAGTCTACAACCAAGAGTGGTGGTCTCCTTTCCCAAGTAACATGTGATTGGACAAGAGGAAATGGCCTCATGTTGCACCAGCGGAGGTTTAGATTGGATATCAGGAAAAATTTCTTCACTGAAAGGAGTATCAAGAATTAGAACAGGTTGCCCAAGGAAGCGGCTGAGTCACCATCCCTGGAGGTATTTAAAATTATGTAGATATGGCGCTTGGGGACATGGTTTAGTGGTGGACTCGGTAATGTTAGGTTAACAGTTGGGCTCAATGATCAAATGGTCTTTTCCAAACTAAATGATTCTACGATTCTATTCTATTCTTTGATTCTATGACTGCCAAGAGCAAAAGAAAAAACGTTAAGTGTATTTTAAGTAGCCTTGCTCAATTAATAACTAGAAAATAGGCAATGATCAGCTTAAGACTAAGAAGTTTGACTGTAATGATACACATGTTACCTTATCGCATTGTTGGGATACTAATGAATTAAACTCAAGTCCGTGATGTGATTTTTTTGTCACAGGCAAATTGATGCAACTATTGACATAAACAGAAGCCATATAAACATGTCATAATAACTTACAGGAGTCAATTCAGCTTCCTCTTCTGGAAAGTTAAATGGGATGCTTGGACTGATTCATGGAATGTCCCACAGAAACAGTAAAAACATAGGAAAATGGACAGGGAAGGATGCAAAAGGGAAAGAGGGGAAAGGAAGAGAGGAGAAAGGGTTTATTACTGCTCAAAAGAAGGAATAAGCAAGCAGTGATCACATTTAAGCAAAGGAAACAAAACTAGATTAAGAAGTTGCAGTGTCCCTCATCCAAATTTCTTAGGCACAAATGATCAATGTCTTGAAGACAAGAGGAGATTCAGGCTCTCTCCTATGGCAAGGGAGAAGATGATAGGATACAAGTATGTTTTCAACCACAGTAAGCGGGGATACAATCAATCTCAGATAAAAGCACTGCAGTAAAACATCTGCAGGCACACACACCACACTTTTTCTACCTGTGTTGAAACCAATGAGAAAATAAACCCAGGAAACAGTCTCTTTGCACACCCGCTTGCTCACCAAGACAACAACCGAGAGTTAAATACTCTAAATGCTACAAACAGAAAAAACCATACATTCACTTTATGCAAGTTTATCTACTTCCCATGTCAGTTCCTCCACACCAGTAAATAACAAAATACACTCTGGTGACCATTACTCAGTACATATAAGAAGAATATCCATTTAGTAGAGATTTTTCTTATTTCTAGTTGGTTATACTATTTTAGATCTCTGAGCGCCCTCATACTGTAGTTCACTTAAAAAGAAACGAAGAGGAAGCATTTCTGTAGTTCCATAGTCTTCAGCAGGAGAAGGAATAAAAAAAAGGACTTCCTGTGGCTTAGGACAAAATGTTCATAGTAGTGACAAGCTTCTTTGTGTGAAGTTAAGGGATCAAAAATTGAATATTATGCTACTAAAAAGCAGAGTGCCTAAGTGTCATCCAATGCTTGCTCCTTCTCCTTCAAAAGGTACAGAAGTATTTGTTTCAGGCACGTTAATTTTGGTAACTGAGTTACACAGTTCAGGTTTGACAGATGCAAAAGCGGTTACAGTTATTCTTATCAAAACTTCAGAAAAGGAAAATATACACTTAGAAACGGAAGCAGCAGCATTAGATAATGGAGTTGCCTGACACTTCCACATACAAGATGTGCTTTCAATTGCTTATAAAAATTTTGCCAAGCTACAACCACTCAGGCAGAAATTTTCCATGATTGGTTACTGTTATAGGATGGTTACTAGTCATTCACATTAGATGAAGTATTTCCAAGAGAGGAAGAGAAGGTGCACCTCATTTAAAACACAGGTGTTTTTAAAGATCTCTGCACATCCAACCATGAAACAGATTATTGGCAGTGGTATCCTCAAAGACTTGCTTTGTGCTATCCCATGGGAAGTTACCCAGATTTGTCTGGGCATAAGCTTTTAGAATTGGAGTTGTAGTCCATAAAGTCTCAGTGAAGTCTGAAACATCACAATTAAAAAAACCTCAAGGCTGCATCCTCTCACAGAGCACTGCCCAGCCCTTCAACTGCACACTACTAACCTTGAACAAAAGGTTGGCCAAGTTTGAGAACGCTTGGGTCCATGGTGGGACAGTACAGCAGCCTTCTTGAAATTGCAATGCCTGGCTGCTGCACAGCATATTGGAGCCAGACACGGGAAGCGAGAATCTGGAGCTATTACTCTGTGCTCCCAAGTGGCCAATCCTCCTCCTGGAACTTGTGCAACTCCATTTCACTGCAGGCAACTGGAATTTCCTAACTCTAAATGTTCAACTTTGTAACTTTAAAAAAAAAGGCAACCAACCAATCAGGACTAAAAACAGTAAATATATATACACTAATTTAGAGTAAGTATTTCTTAACTATTAGGGAACCCAGTTCTGGGAGTTAAAAGTCTAAACCTATCAAAATTCACTGCAATTTAAGAAACATGTCTGTGGACGTTTCAAATTAAGAAACTACTGCACCATGTGTATGAGGTGCACTATTTGCTAGTCCATACACCTCCCAGGTCAGGTTGTGACAGTTCCCTGTCGAACACAAGTTCCTTGGGACACAGCAGGACAGAAATAATTACACAAGCTAGTAAACATTTCAGTTGAAGCTTAGTTTCACTACTGGTTTTAAGAAATTTAAGACTCAGCTGCCACAACAAAGAGGCAGTCCTGACCTTCCCCCAACCATGTGCTCTCACATCTACTGCTTGGACAGCAGTAATTTTAACCATGTGGTCCAGTGGATCAATGAACAACTAATTCAGAAGGATTATTTTTCAGGGAGAACACAAGCTGATTCAAATCACTAGGCAGCTGCACAGATCACTAGTGCCGATACAACATGGGGCAAGACTGCCCAATTCAGCAGTAGCATGGACCTAAATTAGCATAACTCAAATATGAAATCCCAGACAAAGTTTGTTTGGAGGGAGGAGGTATCAAGCAGCAGAGTTTTCAAAAAAGAAAAAAAACAGGAAAAAAAATAAGCTGGAGTATAATTTCATGGAAAATGGTTGTCTGATAGATCTAAAAAGAGATGCATTAAGTGGAAGACTGAAAGAATGAAGGGGAAAAAACTCCCCAAACTTTAGTTAAGATTAATTCATGCATAATTGCATCAGAGAAAGACTATCAGATACTTCATCCTGTGAAGGGCTCTACCTGCAGCACAGAAAACAAGACAAAGCAGCCAAGAAACTTAAGGAATAAAAGTACACATAGCTTTAATTGGCTTTGTTTGAATCTGCTGCTTTTTACCCTAAGTACTAACTCTTATTCAAGTAACATTTGCTTATATGTCTGTTGACTACTAAACTATGAATCAGTCCTCAAAAAAAAAGACCACAGACATCAAATCATCCAAAGATCAATCACTAGAAGAAAAAGGTTATACACAGCTGGGCAGTTAAAAGTCACAAATTCACCCTTCTGGTTAAAAGCAGATAAACCATATGAAAAAAATCAAACCTGCATTCATAAAGCAAACCACTGATGTGGCTGGTCTAAAATACTGAATAACTTTTACAAACATGAGACTAATAAATGTCCAACACAGGAAACTAACCAAGGCCGTAAATTTGGTTAACTAAAAATTAAGACTTTTCTTTGTATTTGCAGATAACTTTTATTATACTGTAACAGACTAAACACTAACCAGCATGTGTAGAACTGACAACTAAAAGGCCAGTTCACAGTTGTTTCTTCAGAACATGAAGTCTCATTTTTTGGGTTCAAACTCCTTTACAAACCTCACAAACCCCAGTTTTCATCCTATAAGTCAGAAGTATATGCAACTGAAGGAAACCACATAAATTCTTTTCTCCTCTTTTAAGTTTAATGTTCCACAATTGGCTGCTGTGTTCTTAATTTTTGTCATCTGTTCCAAATTTGATTTTTGGCAATCTGAAGTAAGGACAAACAAGTAATCTGTTGCTAATTTCCTACAGATGTAGTATTTCTTTAATTTAATTAGATGCTGCAGAAAAAGTAAAAGAATTTGTCTTGGTTTTAAGTGGACTGGTATATCTACAAAGAAACTGGCTGTCTTAAAAGCTCCATTAATTAATCACAACTTGTGGAGTAATATCTTCACTAGAAACTGCCACCAAAACATATAACTCCCTGCAGTGCTTTTGAAAAAATTTGGTAACTTTACAAGGCAAGAATTCTCCTTTCTCAACCCAGGTCTAGTGATTTGGTCCAAGACTGCTTCTTCCGAGAGGTACATTGCCTAGATTTACTTGGTCATTGACCTATGGTATTTTGTCTCTTGCAGATGAATCTGGTATGAGTTCCAATCTCTGAGCAACAACCGTTTTCTTAGCTTGTCTGTATCAATGATATAATTTTTTCCTCAATAAATCCTACCATAAACACAAGTATTTTTCTAACATGCTGTGAAGCCGACATGAAAGCAGTGAGATTTATTTTAAAATGTGGTTATTTACACAGCACCCATTCAAACTGTTTTACAACTGATGATTAGAATTCTCTATCACAGACTTCAACATGTATAAAGACGCAGGAGGAGAAGCTAAAAGGACAAGAAAGGTCCCCGGACTGCAGACAGCTTCCATCAGCCACAGCAGCTGCTCTGCTGTTAGCATTACTAATCAAAACGGCACATGTACATACACACACAGAAGTCTAACCATTTTAACAGGGTACGAGCTCAGATGACTACCACTGTCACCAGCTAACATTCTCTTTCTTGTAATAGGCAAGAGTCTACTGCAACTGGAAAGCAAAGGCTGATGAACCTTGAACTGTGTGCCTTCATCTCAGAAGAACAGCTGGGGAACAGAAACTATCAAGTGTTTGGTATCTCCAGAACACCACAATCGAAGAAAGGACAAGCACACTACAGGCAAATTTTAACTGATGTAGTGTGACTCTGCTGGAGACAAGTCATCTCACTACTGCCACACGCAAGGGGCTACCAGGAAAGTTTCTGGAGAAGCAGTTTTAACTGCAGATAAATGCATTTGGCATAGCAGAGTTTAAGTCATTCAATTGCCTGTCCACAAAAGACTCCAACATCACAGAACAACCAGAAAGAACAGAATTCAGGCATAGACAATGCCTTTTGTGTTCATATTTAAGGTAACAAAAAATACCCTAACTGCAATTTCTGAGTTGATACGAGCTTTGCCAGCCAGCTGTGTCAAACAAGACACGAATCATACTGTCCAGCTTCCTGTTCCTTCCAGAGAGGGAATTTTTAAGCTTATTCATCAGTGTGAGGCAAAATTGACAGGCAATCTCAGAAGATAAACATATTCTTACATGTTTTATAGTTCCTGCTACACTTTAATTAGTGTCCTTCTATGTGGAAAGAAGTTACAGGGTAAATTTTAAATTCATGGCTATGAAAAACTGTATTCACTCATCGGAGAATCAAGATTTACCAATACAAGGAAAATGTTTAGGTTCTCATTTCCCTTTCACCTATTTTAAATGTACATACCCCAATTATTAAAAGCTACCATTCCATGCATGTATTTTAAACTTTTAGAATGTCTCCCTTGGATTCAAATTCAAAATTCTTAAAAAAAAAAAAAAAATCCTTTCCCATCACTTCCTTTGTAGATTTCACAAGTATAACGGGGAAAAAAAATATTAGATGCTAGTTTTGCAAACATTGGGGAGAGTGTATTAGTAATCTTTGGGTTCTAGTGCATCATATGACAAAAATTGTTTTACTATCATGTATAAACTTCATGATGAATAGCCAAGCACATTTGGTTACCAAAATACATAAGTATTGTTTATAATTCATAAACTGATATGTTTATCTCAGAGGATGTTTTGAAAGCCTCCAAAAATCTGGCAAGTGAAGAGTCATTTTGCATGTATTTCAAGAACATCTGAAAACTGGACGGCTCACACTTCTTATGGCAACAAAATTGGAAGCCAAAGTAATGCTTCAAGATGATAGATATGCATAGTTTTCTTTTATTGTTGACTTATTAAAAAACACTTTGTGATTAATAATTGGAAAAAAAGAAAGAGGAAGATATGGTCTAATTTTGTTTCAGATTAAGTCTTTCCATTACCTGTTTTCAGCTTAGGAAAAGGATAACTGGAAACACTCCAGAATACAGTTTGTGTACAAAACTAAAGACATACTAGAACTGGCAGAAAATGAAAATACTTTTATTTTTTAAGAGTCTTTAGAAGAAACTCAAAACAAACGTCTGTCACACCTTGTTTGTTGCGTATCTGTGACTACTCTCACAAATCAGAGACTTAACGTCCTTAGCATCTGCTAACCATACAAAACATGGAACATATGGAAAACTACTCAAATCTTAAGCTCCCAAAATACAAGAGCCAATAACGCTCTATTCCTCCAAGACCTAAAATAGACCACAACTGTTATTTAAATCACCTAGAAATAGTATGTGAGGTTCAGCAATCCAACCCTATTTTAAGACACTGTTGCCCATCAATGGGTTGATTTCTCCACATACAGGAACAGTTAACTGCATTTTCATACGGTGTAACACTTGGTAATCACACATAAAACATGACCTACAATAATCATCTATGGGTAGAAAAGCTTCTGCCACTGCGTAGGAAGTATTATTTTAGTGATAGCATGTCCATACAAGAACCAAAGCAAAATTGCTACGGAACACAAACTTTGTCTTTCCTGACATCCACTTCAAGTTTTCCACTTTATCCCCCAGGAGTTATTAGCCAATACAGATTTGTCTATGTATGCTGAGCTTACATTACAACCACTACTAATTGTCAGGCCCAAAGCACCCTTGTTTTCCCTGAAAGAAATGTTAATGTTTACTGTATTACTGCTGCCTTCTCTGCCAAGTGAAGCAAAGAACCTGCAGTTTTAATGCACTGGCAAGTCCACGTCATGATTTTCACCTCTTATACATCAGGTCTAAAACTACAATGAATTTAAATAAAAGCTAAAAAAAACCCCAAAACAACAACTGCTGTAGCATTACCAACTGCTAAATTATGCATCACTTTCATATGTAAGTCAGAATCTCTCAGTTGTGCAAACTGGGTTACAAACTTAAAAAACTCCACCATGCTAGGGTGGGGGGGCTGGCGGTGTTGTACTGTGCCAGACCAGATGGCAGACTTCCAACTTACCTGCAGCCTCTTCACTGACTATATGCAAGGCAGTAACAATGTCCGTGAATGGTCCCTTTCACCGGTCAGGCATAACTAGCTACGCTACCACGATCAGCACAGTTCTCTATTCTCTCCCCACTACTTTCTTCTTCTATCGCTCTAGCACAGCTCACTGAAAATAGAGACAATTTCTTGGTGGCAGAGGGACTGAAGGAAGAAGGAAAAAAATAACATGGGTGGGTGGAGGGAACAAGTTAGTCATATAGTCATCACTTCCCCTGTAACTCATGCTATTGCATCACTCCTTCGGTCTACATTCAAGTAAAGTAAAGAAACCAAGATGTAAAATGTATGCCACCCATTACACAACTAAAAGCACAGAGGACACGTAACCTACCAATTCAAGGAACTGGAACCTGTTCAAGCAAGGATTTGAGAAATAATTTTGTGAAAGACAAATTTCAATTTAGCAAAAATTATAGGGGGCTGGCGTGGTGTGGAAACAACTTTTCGTATTCAACAATGCTTAGAGGAGACTGAAGACAATAACGTAAGTGCAGACAGACAACACCTATCACCAATACAAGATCTCGAGATTGCAAAGCAATAGTCTTTGAAGACACTCATGTTCACAGCATCCAAAGAGACAATGTTAAGAATTGTTATGATAGGGAGAAAAATATACAAATCACAATGACAACTAATAAAACCATGATTTTAGACAATCCAGGGAATTCCAGGCAACTCTCCTGAAACTGGCATAGAGACGAATTCAGAATGAGAACAAGGATGGTCCTGGCCAACAGGACCACAAAGACTTATCTTCTGTCATGATGCTGATCTATCTTCAGCCCCAGGAAGTTCCTACAACACTGACTGCTAGGAGGAAGAGAAAGACAATGACACTAAGGTGCCTGTCCAATTCCTCAAGCAAAAATCTTTGATTAATCTACTACTACCAATGGGCGTATTCCTGCTCTTCCTTCCAGCCTCCATTTCTTGGCTCCAATCTCCCTACTGCACACCAGCACACATCCGATCCCTCTGAGCCTGTGCTATTCACGCAAGTAACAGAATGAGTCCCAAATAAAAGTGGGAAGTTTTGGTATGTTAAGTACTACTAAAAGCCAAAAAAAATTTCTTTTACAGGATTTCCCTACATTTCCAGGCCAGAGAGCTCTTCAACAGACAGCAGAATTATTCTTATAAGACAGAATACTGAAGTTAGTAATTGCAAAGATTAATTTCCTTTTTCAGACAAGCGTTTCCTCATACCAAAACAGTCCTCTGTTTTACTTAGTTTTATTGGAATCACAAGAGGAAGCGCATAACATCAAGCTGCTGAAGAAAGGATGACTTTTTAAAGTACCTATACTGCCTGGAGAGGAGAGAAAGGATCGGTCAAAAGGGCAGTGCTGCCAAGTCACTGACCTCTTTTGTGAGAGTCACAGCAGCAAAGAAAAATTTTAAAGGTCAGCTCAACTACAGAGAGTCTCAATGAAGACAGGTAAAAAGAAAAGAGCTAACCTGAAGCACTATGAGAATATCAAATCTCAAAACAGGTCTGCTACAGCCGTGAAGTAATAGCCTCTCCCACTTTCTGCACTAAAAAAAACTGGGTTTATTTCCCTAAATGGGCACTCGGTCTTCTTCAAACGCTACTTCATCAGAGGGATGTCTGCTATTAGAAACAGCATCGAGTCAACTCTGTGGGTGGAAGGGTAGAATTCAGCCCTACTATGAAGAGGTGTTTTGGTTCATAACCTGGTCATAAAGACTAATAAGCCCCTAAACAGTAATTTTCAGGCACTAAATCAATGAAAAAGAAAATACACCTCTTTGTTAGTATCCAATGATTCTACCAATGTCAGTATCCAATGATTCTACCAAAGAATCTTGGAGTTTCTGCCCATTTATAAGGTGAATTTCATTGAAAAACCACCACCACAGAATCTGTCAAAGTCCACAGAAAGGTGATTTTCCCCTTTTCCATTCACCAGTGATGAGGAAAAAAAAAAAAGCTGCTTCACAGTAAGAAGTCCCATCACTTAAGAGTTATAATACTGAAAAGTCGAATACTGATTCTGTAAACTTGGGGAAATTTTCTCAGAGTTGGAACCCCTCCCTCAGACTATTGACATTAAAGATAAAGCAAAACCAAAGCAACACTTAATGAGTCTAGAGTTTCTGCTCTCAAATTACCAACACTTTCTGATTACCTCCTTCAAAGGAATCATTCTCATCAACTTATCTGCGCAGAGAAACAATAGCCACATTGTTATGAGAAGCAATCACCGGGTTTACAAAGGCAGCTTTCGCATGTCTTTGTGAGGAAAGCTTTCGGGGGTGATTTTGAGCCTTGCAATCAGTGGCCAAGAGCTGAGAAAGCAACTGAGAAAGCAACTGCAACACTTGCAGCAACATAGATTAGCTTCCTGTGAAGACAAAGCAACTTCTTGACCTCTGTCTCTTGATTCACCAACGTCAAATCACTTAAGCGCAGCAGGTGGTTTGTGATTACTCATGCCATGGGAAGAACTGAAAAATCTGGGAGACAAGCAGGACAATCTTACTGACACCTCAAGCATATCACTCCTGAAATCAGAGCCTAAGATCTAGAGGGAGACCAGCAAAATCAACTGCAGAAAACATCCTGCATTTTTAAAAAATAAGAAATGCAAAATTAAAGTTTTTCTTGTGCTATGCAAGTTACACGAGCAATTCTGATGAAGAAGATTCAAGTAAATCATCTTTGTAGCCTGAGGTGAGACAAAAATGCAATACTGCCTTTCTACATAAAAAAGATATCAGCATGCGTAACAGTCAGAGATCCAAAAAACTAAAAATAAGTCTTGTCATACCACAGCAAGAAAATGATTGACAAAACCAACAATATAACCAATGCTTGTCATAGGCTGACTCCAACACTTAGGCCCAACGCAAAGGTTTGCATTTTCACTTTCTAAAGAGAAAAAGACACATTTCTACCTACCTCTGGTTTGCTTCGCTCCATACAAATCTCCAACAAAAATATACTGAACACCAACTTTTTACACAGTTTACCTAAACTGTCACTCATACATTTCTCAGCATTTTAAATAAAGATTTCAATCTAAGCGTGACCTTGATGAGCTGATCATTAGACTGACCAGCCCGCATCATTCACTCTTTCCATCAGATACACTTTTGCTGCAGATGAGTAGAGGCAT